>Ga0163144_10019598_pt1 | contig 13593 bp, 10 predicted proteins | sample OliLak19BULKMAT1_FD_123175 | JGI IMG/M metagenome (GOLD analysis project Ga0163144, IMG submission 123175) | Freshwater microbial mat bacterial communities from Lake Vanda, McMurdo Dry Valleys, Antarctica - Oligotrophic Lake LV.19.BULKMAT1 | ecosystem: Environmental > Aquatic > Freshwater >... | reverse complement strand
GGGAGACGAGGAACGGGATGAGCACGTCGGAGAGCCGGCCGAATTCGCCATGCCGGGAGACCAGGTAGTTCTCGTGGCAGCCGTATGAGTTGCCGGCCGAGTCGGTGTTGTTCTTGAACAGGAAGACCTCGCCGAAGATGCCCTCCTCGGCCAGCCGGCGTTCGGCGTCGATGGCCAGGCCTTCGAGAATCCGCTCCCCTGCCCGATCGTGCACCACCAGCTGCCGGACGTCGTCGCATTCCGGGGTCGCGTACTCCGGGTGCGAGCCGACGTCGAGGTACAGCCGGGACCCGTTGCGCAGGAAGACGTTGCTCGACCTGCCCCACGACACGACCTTGCGGAACAGGTAGCGGGCCACCTCGTCCGGACTCAGCCGGCGATGTCCCTGGAAGGCGCACGTCACCCCGAACTCCGTCTCGAGCCCGAAGATGCGCCGGTTCATGTGTTCACGGTAGTTCGTGCCCGCCATGATCCGCGGACTCCCCCGGTCAACCCAGGGCGGTCGCGATCTCGGATTTGCCCAACCGGCGGAAGGTTCGACGGGGCCGCCGCCGGTCCAGCACCGCTGCCTCGATGGTGTCGACACCGACGTCGCGGGCGTCCTCGCCCGAGCCGCGCAGCGCGGTGATCGCCACCGACAGCGCCGCCGACTGGTCCAGACCCAGCCGCCAGGACTCCGACAGTCGGGTGGTGATCGCCTCGGCGGAGGCGCCCATGGCGACGTAGCCGTGCTCCTCGGCGACCGATCCGTCGTAGGACAGGCGGTACAGCTGATCGGCCGACTGATCCATCGCCAGCTCGGCGACCACGATCTCGACCTCGTACGGCTTGGATTCCTGCGTGAACACCGCACCCAAGGTCTGGGCGTAGGCGTTGGCCAACCCACGGGCGGTGACGTCGCTCCGATCGTAGGAGTACCCCCTCAGGTCGGCGTACCGGACCCCGGCCACCCGCAGGTTCTCGAACTCGTTGTACTTGCCGACCGCGGCGAACGCGATCCGATCGTAGATCTCACTGATCTTGTGCAGCGCCGTCGAGGGGTTCTCGCTGACGAAGCAGATGCCGGTGGCGTAGGTGAGGACGACGACGGGGCGGCCGCGGGCCACGCCCTTGCGGGCGTAGTCGGCGCGGTCCTTGACCAGCTGCTCCGGAGAGACGTAGAACGGCATGCTCATGCGGAGGCTCCATCCGAGGGCTCCGTATCCGAGGGCTCCGTATCCGCAGGCTCCGGATCCGAAGGGGCGGGGTCCTGGGCGGCCTGCCGCGGCCGTTCCGGCTCTGGGGTGGCGGCCGACGCACGACCGGCAATCAGGTCGTCCACGGTCAGGGCCAGCACGTCCTGGTCGATCTCGCGGTAGCCCTGGGCATCGACCACGGCCACGACCGGCCAGATCCGGCGCACGACGTCGGGGCCACCGGTGGCGCTGTCGTCCTCCGCGGCGTCGTACAGCGCCGCTACGGCTACCGCGACCGCCTCGGCCTCGGTCAACCCGCGTCGCCACAGCTTCTTCAGCGAGCCGCGCGCGAACCAGGACCCCGAGCCGATGCCGTGGTGATCGGTCTCGACGTACCGACCACCGGTGACGTCGAAGGAGTAGATGCGCCCGGTGTTCGTCGCCACGTCGAAGCCGGCGAAGAGCGGGACGACGGCCAGGCCCTGCATGGTCATGCCCAGGTTGCCGCGGATCATCGAGGCGAGCCGGCTGGCCTTGCCCTCCAGCGACAGCGAGGTGCCCTCGATCTTCTCGTAGTGCTCCAGCTCGACCTGGAACAGCTTGATGAGCTCCAGGCCCAGCCCCGCCACCCCCGCGATGCCGATCGCCGAGAAGTGATCGGCGGGGTGGACCTTGACGATGTCGCTGTTGGCGATGACGTTGCCGGACGTGGCGCGCCGATCGCCGGCCATCAACACGCCGGACGCGGTGGACAGCGCGATGATCGTCGTCCCGTGGACCATTCCGGCATGAGGCGACATCACCGACCTGTCGTCCGCGCCGGCGCTACCCCCCGACAGCGGCGGCGCCAACACCGGCACAACGGGTGACACCCGCTGCAGGTAGTCGACGAACGACGCGGCACCTGGCGCCGCATGGGCACCGTGACCGGCTGCCCCGCCGCCACGACGATCCGGCCACTCGAAGTCTGATGTCACGGGACGCGAGCCTACTGGCCACCCTTCTGGACGAATCCCCGGACGAACTCCTCGGAGTTCTCCTCCAGCACCGAGTCGATCTCGTCGAGCAGTTCGTCGACCTCGGCACCCGTCGTCTGGGTGGCCGGCGCTGTGGGGACGGCCTCGTCCACCTCGTGGGATTCGGTGCGTCGGCTCCCGCTGCGCTGCTGATCCTGGCCTGCCACTTCGGACCTCCTCCGCGTTCGCGTCGGCTGGCACCGACCACTCCAGGGTACGCACGCGGCGCGGCCACCGGAGCATGGCGTTGCAAGCTCAGCGGGGGGTGGTCAGCGCCCGCACCAGGTCCGCTGCTGTGGCAGAGCGGTCCAGCAGGTCCCCCACATGGTCACGGGTCCCCCGCAGCGGCTCCAGCGTGGGTACCCGCTGCAGGGCGCCCCTACCAGGAATGTCGAAGATCACCGAGTCCCACGACGCGGCAGCGATCGACTCCGGGTAGCGGCGCAGGCACTGGCCCCGGAAGTAGGCCCGAGTGTCGGTGGGCGGGTCGATGACGGCCGCCTCGATCTCGGCATCGGACACCAGGCGCTCGACCGCGCCCTTGGCGACCAGCCGGTGATAGAGACCCTTCTCCGGCCGGACGTCGGACCACTGCAGGTCGATCGCCGCCAATCGGGGATGGCCCCAGGGCAGGCTCTCCCGCTGCGCGAAACCCTCCAGCAAGCGAAGCTTGGCCACCCATTCGACATCGGCATGGCAGGAGCGCGGGTCCTGCCCCAACCGGGTCAGGACGTCCTCCCAGCGGTGCAGCACCTCGCTGGTCTGCGGCCCCGGGTCGCCCGCAGCGCCGGAGGCGACGTATTTGGCGGCGGCCTCGAAATACTGCCACTGCACGTCGAGTGCGGTCAGCTGCTGACCTGACCTGGTCCGCACCAGCGTGCGCAGCGTGGGGTCGTGGCTGATCCGGTGCAGCGCCCCCACGGGTTCGGCCAGCGCCGGCAACTCCCCCAGCGCCCGGTCCTCGATCATGTCGAGGACCAGCGCCGTGGCACCCATCTTGAGGAACGTCACCGGCTCGACGAGGTTGGCGTCGCCGATGATGACGTGCAACCGCCGATAGCGGTCGGCACTGGCATGAGGTTCGTCCCGGGTGTTGATGATCGGGCGCTTGAGCGTGGTCTCCAGGCCGACCTCGACCTCGATGAAGTCCGCCCGCTGGCTGATCTGGAAGCCGGCCCCGCTGCCGTCGGCTCCGATGCTGACCCGGCCGGCGCCGGTGAAGACCTGCCGGGTGACCAGGAACGGCGTCAACCCGGTGACGATCTCCGAGAACGGAGTGGACCGGCTCATCAGGTAGTTCTCGTGGCAGCCGTATGAGGCGCCCTTGGAGTCGGTGTTGTTCTTGTAGAGCAGGATGGGAGCGAGGCCGGATGTCGCCTTCACCATGGCTGCCGCCTGCTGCATCACCCGCTCGCCGGCCTTGTCCCAGATGACGGCGTCGAGCGGGCCCGTCACCTCCGGAGAGGAGTACTCCGGGTGGGCATGGTCGACGTAGAGCCGGGCACCGTTGGTCAGGATGACGTTGGCCATCGACGGGTCATCGAGATCACCCACGGCTGCGTCCTCATCCGATGCCTCCCCGCCGCCGGACCCAACGGGCCCCGCCGAGGCCGCGATGTCGGGCCGGTCGGTCAGCTGGCTGGGATGCGCGGCGCTGCGGGTCACGTCGAAGCCCCGGGCGTCGCGCAACGGGGCCTCGTCCTCGTAATCCCACCGCGGCCGCTGGCTGCGGGCGCGCTGCGCGGCGTAGGTGTTGACGATCTGGCTGGACAGCAGCATCGGGTTGGCCGCCAGCTCCGAGGGCGACCAGACGCCGTACTCGGTCTCCAGGCCCATGACACGGCGGCCGACGCCGAGCTGGCGCGGCTCGCCCTCGGTCACAGGTACTGACCGGTGTTGGCCACCGTGTCGATGCTCCGGCCCGGCTGGGTGCCCTGCTTGCCCTGGATCAGCGTGCGGATGAACACGATCCGCTCACCCTTCTTGCCGCTGATCCGTGCCCAGTCGTCCGGGTTGGTCGTGTTGGGCAGGTCCTCGTTCTCCTTGAACTCGTCGACACAGGCCGACAGGAGGTGCTCGACCCGGATCCCCCGCTGCCCGAGGGTCAGCAGGTCCTTGATCGCGGACTTCTTCGCCCGGTCGACGATGTTCTGGATCATCGCTCCGGAGTTGAAGTCCTTGAAGTACAGGATCTCCTTGTCGCCGTTGGCGTAGGTGACCTCCAGGAACTGGTTCTCCTCGGTCTCGGAGTACATCCGCTCGACGGTGCGCTGGATCATGGCGTCCACGGTGCCCTCGCGTGAGCCGCCGTTGGCCGCGATGTCGTCGGCGTGCAGCGGCAGGTGGGGCAGCAGGTACTTGGTGAACACGTCGCGGGCGCTCTCGGCGTCCGGCCGCTCGATCTTGATCTTCACGTCGAGCCGGCCGGGCCGCAGGATGGCGGGGTCGATCATGTCCTCGCGGTTGGAGGCACCGATGACGATGACGTTCTCCAGTCGCTCGACACCGTCGATCTCGCTGAGCAGCTGGGGCACGATCGTGTTCTCGACGTCGCTGGACACGCCCGATCCCCGGGTGCGGAACAGCGACTCCATCTCGTCGAAGAACACCACCACCGGGGTGCCGTCGCCGGCCTTCTCGCGGGCGCGGGCGAAGATGAGCCGGATGTGCCGCTCGGTCTCGCCGACGTACTTGTTGAGCAGCTCCGGGCCCTTGATGTTGAGGAAGTAGGAGCGGCGCTCCTTGTGCTCGACCGCGGCGTCGGGGGCCGCGCCCTCGCCGTCGGACGGGCCGGGCGCCGCCTGCCGCTCGGCGATCATCTTGGCCAGCGAGTTGGCGACCGCCTTGGCGATCAGCGTCTTGCCACAGCCGGGGGGGCCGTACAGCAGAACGCCCTTGGGCGCCTTGAGGCCGTGCTCGGCGAACAGGTCAGGGTGCAGGAACGGCAGCTCGACCGCGTCCCGGATGGCCTCGATCTGCGACTTCAAGCCGCCGATGTCGGAATAGTCGATGTCCGGCACCTCTTCGAGGATCAGTTCCTCAACCTCTGCCTTGGGTACCCGTTCGAAGGCGAACCCATTACGGGTGTCCATCATCAGCGAGTCCCCGACGCGCAGCGGAGCGTCCAGCAGCGGCGAGGCGAGCCGCGCCACGCGCTCCTCGTCCGCGTGAGCGACGACCAGGACGCGGTCCGGCGGCATCATCTCCTTGATCGTCACGAGTTCGCCGACCCGCTCGTAACCCGCGGCGAGCACCGCGTTGAGCGCCTCGTTGAGCATGACCTCTCGGCCGGGCGACAACTCCTCCTCGGTCAGGGCAGGTGAGGCCGCCACCCGTAGCTTGCGACCGCCGGTCGAGACGTCGATGGTGCCGTCCTCGTGACGGGTCAGCACGGTGCCGTAGGAGGAGGGGGGCTGTGCCAGCCGGTCGACCTCGGCGCGCAGCGTGACGATCTGGTCGCGGGCCTCCCGCAGGGTGTCGGCTATCCGCTCGTTGTGCATCCGGACCTTGCCGACCTCGGCGCGCAACCGGGTGACCTCGTCCTGCAGGAGGCGGATCCTCACGTCGTCGCTCATGTCAACTCCTCTCGTCCGGCCGTGCCCCGGGCCCGGCGGGCTGCGAGTCCGTTATGAAGACGGTAACCCGAGGGTCGGACTCAACGGTCGGGCGCATCGTGACGTTCTGGGAAATTCTCCGCGTCGGGCTGCCCTTGCGGATCGGGCGGCGCCGGGTAGGCGCCCGGGGCGGGCCGCCGGCGCCGCAGCGGCGCCCGGACCCCGTCGGCCATCCGCCGCGCCGTGACGAGGAACCCGGTGTGGCCGACCATCCGGTGCTCGGGACGCACCGCGAGACCTTCCAGGTGCCAGCCGCGCAGCATCGTCTCCCAGGCACTCGGCTCGGTCCAGCGCCCGGATTCCCTCGCCGTCTCCACCAGGCGTGACAGCTGGGTGGCGGTCGCCACATATACCGTGAGCACGCCGCCGGGCACCAGGATCCGTTCCACCGCGGCCAGGCACTCCCAGGGAGCGAGCATGTCGAGGACCACGCGGTCCACCCGCTGCGGTGCCGCCTCGACCGGCGGCCCGTCCAGCACCTCGACCAGATCCCCGACCGTCAACAGCCAGGCCGGGTGTTCCCGCCCGAAGAAGCTGCGGACGTTGCCGGCGGCGATGGTGGCGAAGTCGGCACGGCGCTCGACGGACCACAGCACGCCGCCGTCGCCGACCGCCCGCAGCAGCGACATCGACAGCGCACCGGACCCGACCCCGGCCTCCAGCACGCGCGCGCCGGGGTGGATATCGCCCATGCCGACGATCTGGGCGGCGTCCTTGGGGTAGACCACCGCCGCGCCACGCGGCATCGAGAGCACGAAGTCGGCGAGCAACGGTCGCAGCGCCAGGTACTCCACGTCACCGGTGCTGCGCACCACACTGCCCTGTGACCGTCCGATGAGCTGATCGTGCTCGATCGAGCCACGATGGGTGTGGAACGTCCTGCCGACCATCAGGGTGATGGTGTGCAGCCGCCCTCGGGGGTCGGTGAGCTGGACCCGGTCGCCCTCGGCGAAGACCGAGGCCGGGTCGGGCTCGACGGCGTCCGTCGGACCCCGCGGCACGACGTCGGGGTCGGCGCTCATGCGCTCGACGTCCGGCCGCGGTGCCGCAGCGCGCGCGCCAGCGCCACCCCGGACACCCAGCCGACCGGCACCGGGGCGCCGCTGGCATCGGCGTCGGCGACGACGATGCCCGGCCCGCCCGCCCGGGACAGCTGCTCGGCCATCGCCAGTACCGGCGTGCCGCGCCTGGCGACGGCCCCCTCGGCCAACCGCGTGGCGGCGGCGCTGAGCGGGGTGTGCGCCGCCGCGGCCGCAGGGACGGCGGCCGCCGCGCGCGCGTCGACCACCGCCACCGGCCGGCCGTCCGGCGCGACCATGATCCCCACGGGTTCGGTCTGATCCTTCGTGGTCACCAGCTTCCTCGAGATGGAGTGCCGCCACTGTGCGACCGTTGCCGACGCGGGCACTGCGAGGACCCCGACGACGACACTCGTCAGGTCGAGGCCGCGCAGCCGCCGCCTGGCTCGGGCGACCGTGACGGCCTCGCCGGCGGCGCGCCACAGCATCGCTCCGAGGATCACGATCCACACCACCGAGACCAGGTCCGGGCTGTTGCCGCGCAGCAGCGGCACACCCAGCACACCGAAGGCCGCCACGACCACCACGGCGCGCCCGCCCCAGCCCGCGATCTCGGTGCCGCGGTCGCGGTCACCGGTGACGGCCCACACGAGGGCTTCCAGCACCCGGCCGCCGTCCAGCGGAAGCCCAGGCAACAGGTTGAACACCCCGACCAGCAGGTTGGCGACCAGCACCGCGTCCAGCAGGAACCCGGCCAGGCTGGTCGGTTCGACGGCCAGTCGCAGCAGCAGCATGACGCCGGCGATGGCGATGTTGGACAGCGGCGCGACCACCGAGACGACACCGGCCTGCAGCGGCGAGCGCGGCACGCCGAGCGAGGTGTGCCCGCCCCACAGGTCCACGACGATCTCCTCGACGGTCAACCCGAACCGGCGTGCCGCGATCGCGTGGGCCGCCTCGTGGGCCAGCACCGACAGCGCCAGCAGCAGGGCGAAGCAGAAGGCGCCCAGGTATGCCGCCGTGCCGGGACCCGTGTACCGCGAGACCGGCCCGGCGTACAGGAAGGTGATGATCGCCGCGATGACGAACCACGAGGAGGCGATCCGGATGGGCACCCCGCCGATGCGGCCCAACCGGACGCCACCCCCTGAGCTGAACACCTCGTGATCCTAGGCCCGCTGCCGCGCGGGGCTCGGGGCGGCTGGCACCCGCTGCAACCCACGGGATAACCCCCTGGCCGGTGTCCGACCGAAACGGTTAGCTGTAGCCGCACGGTCGGCGCCAACCGCGGGCCGGACGACTACTCAGGAGGAGACATGGCGGACACCGTCGCCAGTGCCCGTGAACTGGTCAAGATCTACGGGAAGGGCGAGGCACAGGTCAACGCCCTCGACGGAGTCAGTGTCGACTTCGAGCGCGGCCGCTTCACAGCGATCATGGGCCCGTCCGGGTCCGGCAAGTCGACCCTCATGCACTGCCTGGCAGCGCTGGACCGTCCCACGTCCGGGCAGGTGATCGTCGACAATGTCGACGTCTCCACTCTCAAGGACCGGGCACTGACCAAGCTTCGCCGCGACCGGGTGGGCTTCGTGTTCCAGGCGTTCAACCTGGTCCCCACGCTGACCGCTTCGGAGAACATCACGCTGCCGGTCGACATCGCCGGACGCAAGGTCGACCGCGAGTGGTTCGACCTGGTCATCGGCATTCTCGGCCTCGGTGACCGGCTGTCGCACAAGCCGAACGAGCTCTCCGGCGGCCAGCAGCAGCGGGTGGCGTGCGCGCGCGCCCTGGTCAGCCGGCCGGCCATCGTCTTCGCCGACGAGCCGACCGGCAACCTCGACTCCCGTTCGGCTGCCGAGGTGCTCGGGTTTCTGCGGCGTTCCGTGGACGAGTTCGGGCAGTCCGTCGTCATGGTCACCCACGATCCCTCCGCCGCCTCCTACGCGGACCGGGTGATCTTCCTTGCCGACGGTCACGTGGTCGAGGAGATGGCCGACCCGACCACCGAGGCCGTGCTGGACCGGATGAAGAGCTTCGACAGCCACGGCAGGCACGCCTCGACTGACACTGTCGAGCCGACGAAGACCCTTGTGGGCGGTGACGCCTGATGTTCCGGGTCAGCATCAAGAACATCACGGGCCGGTTCTGGACGCTCGTCCTGACCGCCCTGGCGGTGGTGCTGGGCACGGCGTTCGTCGCCGGGTCGCTGGTCTTCACCGACAGCATCGACCGCACCTTCAACCAGCTGTTCAGCTCGTCGTCGGCGGGCACCGACGCCGTCGTGCGCGGCACCGAGACCGCCGGCAGCACCGGCTTCGGCGACGGTCGGGAACAGCTACCGCTGGACCTCGCGACCGACATCGAGGCCGTCGACGGCGTGTCGGCGGCGACTCCGCAGATCCAGGGCCTGGCGCTCATGGTCGGCGCCGACGGCACCGCCGTCCGCAACGGGAACGCGCCCAGCTTCGGGCTGGCCTACGACCCGCAGAGCCAGACCGCCAGGATCACCGAGGGCCGTGCCCCCGAAGGCCCGGACGAGATCGCCCCCGAGAGCTCGACGCTGGAGCGGTCCGGGCTGTCCGTCGGGGACACCAGCCAATTGCTGGCCACCGCAGAGCCGGTCGACGTGACCATCGTCGGCGTCGTGACCAGTGACGACGCCAGCCTCGGCGCCACGTCGATCTACCTGGACGCCGCCACCGCTCAGTCCTACTTCGCGCCGCAGGAGACGGTGTCCGCTTTCTCGATCCGCGGTGACGGCAGCCTGTCGCAAGATGAGCTGGCGGCTGCCATCGCCCCGGTGCTGCCGGATGCCGCCGAGGTCGTCACCCAGGACGTCCTGGTCGAGGAGGGTCGCGAGGCCGTCGGCACCGCCCTCGGCTTCGTCAACACATTCCTGCTGGTCGTGGCGTTCGTCTCACTGCTGGTCGGCGCGTTCATCATCTTCAACGTCTTCTCGATGCTGCTGGCCCGCCGCACCCGTGAGCTCGCCCTGTTGCGGGCCGTCGGCGCGTCGAGCGGTCAGGTGCTGCTCGCCGTCCTCGTCGAGGCGCTGGCGGTGGGCCTGATCGGCAGTGTGATCGGTCTCGGTCTCGGTCTGCTCATCGCTTTCGCGCTGCAGAGCGTCGTCGGCGGGTTCGGCTTCGAGATCTCCGGCGGGTTGCCGGTCGATGCCACGACGGTCGTGGTAACGGTCCTGGCGGGGGTCATCGCCACCGTGGTCTCGGCGATGCTGCCCGCGATCCGGGCCTCCCGGGTCGCTCCGGTGGCGGCGCTGCGCGACGACGTGGCGCTGCCGGAGCGGCAGATCCGGATCCGCGCCCTGATCGGCCTCGTGCTCGCGGCCGCAGGGGTGGCTGCCCTGCTGACAGGGCTGTTCGTCGAGGTGCGGAGCCCGCTCTGGTGGGTCGGCGGTGGGGTGCTCGGCGTGTTCTTCGGCGTTGCTATCGCCGCGCCACTCATTGCCCGGCCCGTCGTGTGGCTGATCTCGGTGCCATCGGTCGCGCTGGCCGGCACGGTCGGTCGGCTGGCCCGGCAGAACTCGCTGCGCAATCCCCGCCGCACCGCGGCAACGGCCAGCGCGCTCATGATCGGGACCGCCCTGGTCGGGGCCGCGACGATCGTCACCAGCAGCATCAACGCCAGCCTGTCGGACAGCATCGAGAACGACCTGACAGCCCAGTACGTGCTCTCCAGCGGGCAGACGACCTTCTTCCCCACCACGGTCGCCGCGGACGCCGCCGAGCTGGACGGGGTCGCGCTCGCCCTGCCGACCCGGTCGCTGCTGCTCCAGCTGGGCAGTGATCCATCGGCGGCCGGCACTGCTCCGGCCGACGGCACTGCTCCGGCCGACGGCACTGCTCCGGCCGACGGCACCGCACCGGCCGACGGCACTGCACCTGAGTCGCTGTTCGTGCTGGCGGGCTCACTGGAGGAGACCCGCCGTGCCGTGGACATCACGGTGGTCTCGGGTGACGCATCGGCGACGGGCGAGGATTCGCTGGCGATCCCGCGCTCGACGGCCGACGAGCGGGAATGGTCGGTCGGTGACGTGGTCACCGCCCGACCGGGCCTGGCAGAGCCGCGCGAGTTCACGGTGACGGCGATCTACGAGGACAGCTCGATACTGCAGGCCGAGGGCCTGGTGTCGGCGGCGGTCTATGACGAGGCGGTCCCGGTGGGGCAGCAGGTGGACAACCAGATTCTGATCGTTGCGGCGGACGGGGCGGACCTGCCGGCGCTGCGACAGGAGCTGACGACCTTGGTCGAGCCCTACCTGGTTGTCAGTGTGCTCGACGGTGAGGAGTTCACCAGCCAGTTCACCAACGGGGTCAACCAGGTGCTCGGGATCATCTCGGCCCTGCTCGGGCTGAGCATCTTCGTGGCCTTGATCGGCATCGTGATCACCCTGGTGCTCAGCGTCATCGAACGGCGCCGCGAGATCGGGCTGCTCCGCGCGGTGGGCCTGACGAGGACCCAACTGCGGCGGACGGTGACCCTGGAGGGCGTGGCCACGTCGGTCTTCGGAGCACTGCTCGGCATCACGCTCGGCGTCGTCTTCGGGCTGTCCCTGCAGCGGGCGCTGAGCGAGCAGGGGCTCGAGACGCTCAGCGTCCCCTACGTCACGCTTGCGGTGTTCCTCGTGGTCGGCGCGGTGGTCGGTGTCCTCGCCTCCGCGGCCCCGGCCTGGTGGGCGAGCAGGCGCGACGTCCTGGAGTCGATCGCCACGGAGTAGCCGCTCCGCCGGCCCGCTGGTCAGAGCATGTCAATGCTCTGACCAGCGGCGATGCGGGCAAGGTCGGCGACGCTGACCCCCGCCAGGCTCGGCAGCCGCGATCGGCCCGGCGCCGGCGGGATCGTGACGTGCTTCTCGACACCCAGCGACCGGCAGCCGGCGGCCTCGGCTGAGGCGAGGCCCGTCGGGGAGTCCTCGATGGCCACGCAGCGCCGGGGGTCGGCGCCCACCTCGGCCGCGGCCGTCAGGTACGGCTCCGGATGCGGCTTGCCGTAGGACACCCGGTCACCGGTGACGAGCGAGTCGAACGTGCCGACGGGCAACTGGTCGACGACCGCCTCGGCCAGCAGCGAGTACGACATCGTCACCAGCGCCAAGGGCACCCCATGCTCGCGCAGCGACGCCAGCAGCTCACGGGCGCCGGGCTGCCATGGCGCGCCCTCGCGGACCCGCGCCACGACGATCGTCACCAGGGCATCGACGACCTGCGGCGGCGACAGCGCAATGCCGGTCCGTCGCAGGATGTCCCGGGCGCTGGTCAGCAGTTCCTGGCCGACCAGGGTCAGGCCGTCGGCCAGCGTCCATCGCCCGCCGTGGGAGGTGACGAGGTCCACAGTGGCCTGCATCCAGTACGGCTCCGTGTCGACGATGGTGCCGTCCATGTCCCACAGCACCGCCGCCAGAGTCACGTGGCCCTCGTATGGTCAGGTGGCATTGAAGTACTTCGCCTCGGGGTGATGGATGACGATGGCGTCGGTGGACTGCTCGGGGTGCAGCTGCAGCTCCTGCGACAGCTCCACGCCGATCCGGGCCGCGTCCAGCCACGACACCAGGTCACGGCGATGCTCCAGATCGGGGCACGCCGGGTAGCCGAAGGAGTACCGCGAGCCGCGGTAGCCCTGCCGCAGGATGCCGTCCAGCGCCGGGTCGTCCTCGGTGCCCACCCCCAGCTCGGTGCGCACCCGGGCGTGCCAGAACTCCGCCAGTGCCTCAGCCAGCTGCACCGACAGCCCGTGCAGTTCCAGGTAGTCGCGGTAGCGATCAGCCGCGAACAGCTCCGAGGCCGCGCGGGCGACCTGCGACCCCATGGTCACCAGCTGGATGCCGAGCACGTCGGGCCGGTCGTGGTCCTCCACCCACTGCCGCGGCTTGATGAAATCGGCCAGGCACAGCCGCCGGTCGCGGCCCTGCCGCGGGAAGGTCCAGCGGATCACCACCTCGTCGCTGGCGGGCCCCGCCAGGATGCAGATGTCCTGGCCCTCGGACCAGCACGGCGCGTACCCGTAGACGACCGCGGCGTCCAGCAGCCGATCGGTGTGCACCCGCTCCAGCAGCGCCCGCAGCCGGGGCCGGCCCTCGGTCTCCACGAGCTCGGCGTAGTCGCGCTCGCCGGAGCGGGACGGCTTGAGGCCCCACTGGCCGAGGAACGTCGCCCGTTCGTCCAGCCAGCCGGAGTAGTCCGCCAGCGGGATGCCCCGCACCACCCGGGTGCCCCAGAACGGCGGCGACGGCACCTGGTTGTCCAAGGCGACGTCGGAACGGCCGGTGCGCGTTGACGGCGGCGTCAGCACCGCCACAGACCCACCGCCGGATGGTTCGGCACCGGCTCTACCGGCACCGGACCGCGCAGCCGCCACCCGCCGTGGTCGCAGCGCCGGCAGCGCGGCACCCGGGATGCCCCGGCGCATCGCAACGATCGCGTCCATCAGCCGCAATCCCTCAAAGGCGTCCCGGGCGTACCTCACCTGGCCGTCGTAGATCTCGGCCAGGTCGTGCTCGACGTAGGCGCGGTTGAGCGCGGCGCCACCGAGGATGACCGGCCACCGGGTGGCGATCCCCCGGGTGTTCATCTCCTCCAGGTTCTCCCGCATCACCACCGTGGACTTCACCAGCAGTCCCGACATCCCGATCACGTCCGCGTCGGACTCCTCGGCGGCGCGCACGATCTCGGAGATCGGCTGCTTGATGCCGAGGTTGACCACGTCGTAGCCGTTGTTGGTCAGGATGATGTCGACCAGGTTCTTGCCGATGTCG
>Ga0163144_10019596_pt1 | contig 13595 bp, 10 predicted proteins | sample OliLak19BULKMAT1_FD_123175 | JGI IMG/M metagenome (GOLD analysis project Ga0163144, IMG submission 123175) | Freshwater microbial mat bacterial communities from Lake Vanda, McMurdo Dry Valleys, Antarctica - Oligotrophic Lake LV.19.BULKMAT1 | ecosystem: Environmental > Aquatic > Freshwater >... | reverse complement strand
TCGATGAACGCCTTGACGAGCGACCAGTTGCGCTCGGCGTCGCCGGGGTCGCGATGGTCCACACCATCGCCTCGGGCGATCGCGCGGGGCGGATCTCGCCATCACGTCCGGGCGCCGCGGCGGGCCGCGGTGCGTGCGCCTGATCCTGAAGCCGTGGCTGCGCGACTGACTTGGAGAGGGTGACGCCACCGATCGCCCGCAGTTGCGGCGGCTGGGATGGATTCTGCCGGCCGTGAACGCACGCCTCGAGAATCGCGTTTGCATTATCCCCGCACCGCGACTCGCCGCAGATCCGCTATGCCTCGCGCATGAAGCTCTTCGACGTTGCTCCCCGCCTCCTCGCGGTGCTCGGTGTATCGCTCGGCCTGGTCGCCTGCAAGGACGAGGGCATCGACACCGGCCAGTTCGCCGAGTCGTGGCCCGCCGCGGTCTGCGACGCCGTGCTCGCGTGCAACTGCGACTACCCGAACGGTGCGCTGCTCGATCACTGCCTCGCGCAGCTCGGCGTCGGTGCCTCGTCACTGGCGGAGTTCAATGGTGTCGAGGGTCTGAGCTTCGATGGTGTCTGCGCGCAGCGGGAGATCGACGCGGTCGGCTCGCTGGGCTGCGGTGTGCTGGTCCCGGATCCCGACGCGGAGTGCAAGACGCCGTGCAAGCTGTGGCACGGGCCGATGGGCACGGGCGGGACGTGCACGAGCATCAACGGCTACGACAACTGCAAGCAAGGGCTCGCGTGCAGCGAGGGCGTCTGCGTGAATCCCTGCGCCGAGCCCGATCTGCCGAATGTCGGCCAGGCATGTGCGATCGAGTACGGCTGCGTCGAAGGTGCGTGGTGCGATGGCGAGACCACGCCGCTGTTCCCGGTGTGTGCCGCGTTGCCGGGGGCAGGATCGCCGTGTGTCGAGTCCGACTTCGGCTTTCTGTGCGCCGAGGATCTGTTGTGCGACATGTCCGAGGTCGGCGATCCGGTGTGCGCCGCGTTGCCGGGGCTCGGCGACGAGTGTCCGGACGGCGCGTGCGCCGAGGGCCTGTACTGCGAGACGTCGGAGTCGCCGTTCGTGTGCGCCAATCCGCCGACGCTCGGTGAGGAGTGCCCTGCCGGCTTCTGCGGGCTGCCATTTGTCTGCGAGGACGGCGAGTGCATCCAGCCGCGTCCGGCGGTGTGCGGGTACTACGGCGGCGTGCCCGACGACGTCGGCAGCGCCTCGATCGATCCCGACACGGACACGAATTCGGCGAGCGGCCCCGACACGCTCGACACGGGTGGCTTCGACACCGGCGACCTCGACACGGGTGGCTTCGATACGGGTGTCGTCGACACGGGCGTCGAGACCGGTTCCGACCTCGGCGACTGCTGCGTCTCGCACGACGGCCCCGGCTGCAGCGACCCTGCCGTGACCGAGTGCGTGTGCTCGCAGGACGAGGTGTGCTGCATCGACTTCTGGAGCGAGACCTGCGCCGCCGAGGTCGACATCTTCGGCTGCGGCGTCTGTGGCTGAGCGCGCCTCGACGCCCGCGTCGCTGATGCCACCAGTGAACTGACTGTTGCTCTGCGACAGGTGCGGCGGTCGGGTGAAGGCCAGCGCGGAGCTCGCGTCGCTACGGCGCGACCGCGGCATCTTCACATCCGCCGCGAGCGAAGCGCACGCGCCAGCTCTCCGCCTCGCGCGTCTGCAAGCGCGGGAAGTCGGCGATCGCCGCCATCACCAGCTCGCGACCGAGGTCAGGCGTGGCTCGTCGCGCGCCGCGACGCGGCGACGGGGGCTCGGGTACTGTGTCGACACACAGCCACAGATCTTCGATCGCACGGGCCCGCTCGATCGACGCGCCGATCTCGACAGCGAACGCCTCCAAGCCGGCCTGCGGCACGAGCGGCGTCGCCGGAATCGCCTCGTCCTCGACGACCACCGCGCGCTCGAGATCTTCGGCGAGGATGGTCTGCAGCAGCGCCTGCGTCGCCGGATCGAGCACAGGACCGTGGTGCACGATCGCGACCGCAGAGCGGTCGTCGGTCAGCGTGCGCACCCGCAGCGTGAGCACCGGGCCGAGCACTTCTTCGGGCCACCGCGTCTCGACTGCGTCAGCGATCGAGGAGAGCGCGTCGGTCAGTCGTTCGCCGTCGGGCTGGGGCAGCGGCGCAGGCGGAGGCACGACGACCGGCTGCACAGGTACCGGCGCGGGCAGGCGGCGTAGCGCGTCCTCGAGACCCGCGAATGCGGCGGCGTCCGGCACCGCATAGATGGCGAGCCGCGGTGGCGAGCCGGCGATCTCGGTGACCTCGCGCTCGAGACGCTCGTGGAGAGCCTGCGCCTCGGCGGTGGTGCCGATGAGCACGACGGCGAGATCGACGGCGCGTCGATCGATGCGGACGCGGGACTCGAGAACGTCGCCTTCGATCGACGCGAGCACGCGCTCGGTCCGACTGCGAACCCGTATCTCCCACGCGACTTCGTCGAGCGCCGTCCGCAGCGGCAAGAACACCACAGCGAGCAAGATGACCGGCATCGCGAGCCGCAACGCAATCGAGCCCGTTGACGTCGAGGTCCTCGACAGGCGCCGCGCGAGTCGTGCGGCGAGCGAGCTCCCGCCTTCGCCTTCGGGCAGCTCACGCTCGATCGCGCGGACGTCGACGCGGTTGAAGCCGAAGATCATGAACGCGATGGTTCCGACGAAGACGATCGCCACGAGGTTCGTGACGAACAACAGCGCGGCACCGCTCGCCGTGCGCAGATCCAAGGCACCGAGGCCGTAGCCGCACACGCACAGCGGCGGAACCAACGAGATCCCGATCGAGGTACCCGCCGCTGTGGACGCGACGTCGGAGCCCGGGCGCATCGCTGCGTACACACCCGCCAGCGCGCAGAAGCCTGCAGTCGCGAGATCGAGCGCCGTCGGCGTCGTACGGGCGGAGATCTCGGCCGTGATCGCCTGAAACGGCAGCGACCGCACCAGGATCGCCGAGGCCGCGACCGCGACCATCACGCTGACGAGCACGCGCGCTCCCGAGCGCAGCACGAGTAGGGGGGACCCGATCGCCAAGCCCATGCCGAGGTTGACGATGGGGGTCATGAGCGGCGCAACGAGCATCGCCGCGATCACGACCGCACCGCTGTCGAGCACGAGTCCCATCGTCGCGATTCCGACCGACAGCGCGAGCTGCAGCCAGTAGGCCGCGCGTTCGCTTGGGGTGACACGCATCATCGCGGCGACGACACCGGCGCGCGACGACGGTGCGCAGCCCAGCGCCGTCGCCCAACGGTCCTGAATCAGCATCGACCAGCGACGCGCGTGCGAAGGCATCGATTGGGCTTCTAACACATCGGTGATTCATGCCATGACGATCGCGGTAGCTCGACCCTGCATCTGAAGACGATCCCGCCGCGCGACGCGTAGCGGAAACGCTCGGTTCTGCACGCCGTCGCGGCGGCGCTCAGGGCAGACTGGTCACGATCGTCGGCGGCGCCGCAACGTGATCGCGCCGGCGAGCAGCACGAACCACCCTGCCCGACCCGTGCGACCGTTCGCATCGCAGCGACAGCCGCGGCCGAGCAGCCCGCTCTCCTCGAGCCCGCCGTCGTCACCGCTGCTGCTGCTGTCGTCGGTCGGATCTTCGTCGCCCGTGTCGTTGCCGCCGGTGCTCGGCGTCGTCGATCCGCCGGGCTCGACGAGGCACGCCGGATCGCAGCCGTCGCCCGCCGCGACGTTGCCGTCGTCGCAGCTCTCGCCGACGTCGAGCAATCCGTTGCCGCAGGTCGTCGGCACGCCGGCCGCAACGACGCAGAACTCGTCGATGTTCCACCCGCCGAACTCGAGCCCCCCGTCCGACACGAGCCCGAAGTCGAGCTGCACGAAGCCATCCGAGACGAACTGCGAGAGATCGATGTCGTGGAACCGCCACTCGCGATCGACGTGGTGCGCCGTCGCGACGAGGTCGACCTCCGACGCGTAGTTCGCCCAGACGCGCGAGCCGTCCGCCACGATCTCCGCACGATCGAAGAAGCCGTCCTCGACAGTGAGCCAGCGACGATACTGCAGGCGCACGTTCGAGTAGCCGCTGGTCGCGATCGAAGGCGCATGCGCGACGAGATCGCTGCCGGGGAAGTACAGGCCGTCGCTCGACAGCACGTTGCCTAGCACGACGCCGTCGGCATCGTGGGACGCCGACGGATCGCGATTGCCCGAGTTGCCCTGCGGCACGTCGACGTCCCAGTCGCCGACCGTCGACCAATCCGGTGCACCATCCCCGAAGCCGGTGCAGTAGAGCGGGATGACCGATCCCCAGTACGTCTCGTACCAAGGGTCGGCGAAGTTGTCGGGCAGCGATCGCTCGGCGCCGCTCGAGTAGTTCACCTCGACCTGGTACTGCAGGACCGTGCCTTCCGCGGGGGCGGGAATCTTCGCCGTCCACGCGCCGCCGCCACCCTCCATCGACCGGCCGTTCTCGTTCTCGGGCGCTTCGCGCGGGCGCCAGAGGATGTCCGGGCTGGCATCGATCGGACAGCCCGGAAAGCTCGGCAGCGCGACCTGCAGATCGACGCGTACGCCGTCGGCCTCGTTCGTGGCCGTGACGATCTCCGCGTTCTCGCCCGCAGTGAAGAGCCCATGCGGACCGTACGCCGCGTTGATCTCGCACGCGTTCGGCGTACCGTTCGCGAGGTTGCCGTCGTCGTCGTCGACGACGAGCGCCTCGACGTACATCGACGGGATGTCGACCGCGCGTCGCGTCGACTCGTACCAGATGCGATCGGTGACGGTGACACCCGCGGGACCGTACTTCGCAACGAGCAGCTTTCTCAGGTCCCACAGCGCGCCGCCGATGATGCGACCCGCGTCGTGCACCGCGCCGTTGTCTTCGGGCCAGCGATACTCGTAGTCGGGTGGATCGAGCTCGCGCAGCGGCGTGTCGTCGAAGAAGAAGCCGCGCGCGACCCCCGAGTCGTCGGCGAGCGTCATCGACAGGTAGTCGGAAATGCCTTCCGACAGCGCGGTGTCGAAGAAGCCGACGCCGTCGATGAGCGACTGGTGGTGCACCGAGTGGCCGAATTCGTGGTGCACCACATCGGCGAGCAGCCCGGTGTTCTCGCAATTGTCGCTCGCGCGATAGAAGTTGATCGAGTCGCCGTCCGAGAACGCGTTGCACTCGTCGTCGATGTTGACGGTGACGGCGATCTGCGAGTCGAGCCACGCGAGGCTCGGGTCGATCGCGCGCACGTGGGATTTGACGCGCGAGGTGTGGATGAACGCGTTGAGCTGCGCGTCGACGACTTCGTCGCCCTCGGGGTTCCACACCGCGCCGCTGCCCGGCTGCGCCGTGAACGACTGCGTCGCGAGATCGCCACTCGCGTTGAACACCTGGACGAACGGACCGACCGGCGAGTTGAGGCTCTGGCCAGGCCCCGCGAACTCGAACACGCCGCCGCCATCGGTCGTCGTGCCGGCGCCGTCGACGACGACATCGACGAACGGCGCGGCGAAATCCGCACGCGGATCCTGGGGCGAACGCACGGGGACGCGATAGACCACACCGGCGATCTCGTGCAGGAGCTCCTGGCGTCTCGCGATCGGCTCGCCGGTGCGGGTGTCGACGTAGATCGCCCACTTGCTTGCGGGCGCCTCGACCTCGACGTCGACGCGCACGACCTCGCGGTACGCGACCGCGCCGCGCTCGAAGATCGGCAAGATGATCGTGCCGCCCCTCGCGGAGGCCACGTGCGACTTGCCGGCGATGTCGGCGGTGATCCACGCACGCGCACGACTCGTCGCGGCGACGGGATCGGCCGGTCGCAGATCGACGGCGACGTTCGGCAGCGCATCGTTGGCGACCACGACGAGGCGATCGTTCTTGAAGCGGAAGCTGATCTGTCCGCCGTGCACCGGCACGCCGCGGTGGTGCTGCACGAAGCCGACCGAGCGGATGTCCGCCGACAGATCGTTCGCGACGAGCACGAAGTCCGACGCGGCACTGCCGGGGGCGAGCAGCGCGACGTGGCGCGCGAGCACGCCCTCGGCGAACGCCGCAGCCGCGCTCGCCGACGCCATCACGCCCGGTGCATCGACTCCCTCGAGCAGCATGCGATGCGGCGATCCGGTGACGTCGTCCCATGCGATCCACGTGCGGCCGAGATCGCGACGCAGCGCCGCGACCTCGCGGGCGACCGTGCCGACACTCGCGGCGCGCCACTGCACGGCGCGCTCGCGCTGCACCATCACACCAGCTTTGCTGCGCAGCACCGCGTCGTCACCCGTGCTGCGCCGCACGGCGTGCGCGAGCTGGGGCGCCAGCGACGCGGCGAGGAGGGCGAGGTGCGGGGCGCAGCGAAGACGGGGCATCACAAAACGACGATACGCGACAATCGGCGGCTGGGATCGCGGCTTGTGACGTGCGTTCGCGAACGAACGCGCAGGCGCTCGCCCCGCGGCTAATCTAGAGACCACGTGACGGACCCCCTGCCGCTCGCCGCCTCGGCGGACCGACGCCGCACGCACTATCGCGAGCTGGGTGCGGAGATCGGCGCGCTCCTCGGCGACGAGGACGACTTCGTCGCGGCGATGGCGACCGTCGCATGCGCGCTGCATCACGGCGTCGCGTACTTCCACTGGACCGGCTTTTATCGCGTCGTCGCGCCGCGGACGCTCGCCGTCGGACCGTACCAAGGCGGCCACGGCTGTTTGCGGATCCCGTTCGATCGCGGCGTGTGCGGAGCCGCAGCGCGCACCCGCACGACGCAGCGCGTCGCGGACGTGCACGCGTTCGCAGATCACATCGCGTGCTCGTCGACGACGCGCTCGGAGATCGTCGTACCGATCGTCGCCGCCGACGGCGAGACGATCGCGGTGCTCGACATCGACTCCGACGAGCCCGACGCGTTCAGCGACGCGGATCAAGCCGCGCTCGAGGAGCTATGTCGGATGCTCGGCGCGCGCTACGGAAAGTAGGAGCGAAGCGATGAAAAGGGGGCGGCCGCGATCGTCGTCTGCGACGGTGATCGCAGCGATCAGCAGCTTGCATCACGCGTTGGTGGCCCGCCGCGCGGGTTTCGATCTCGTGGCATCCGCACCTTCGCCGGTGCCACGCTCGGCGATCAGCACTCGCATGAATCCGCCCTCGATCGCAAAATGGAGGTCGCGGACGATCGTCGCCCCGGGCACGCGGACGCGGTAGTCCTTCCCCTCGACGACGGTGGGCAGTGAAAGCGTGCAGGGCGGTGGGAGCAGTGCCTTGAAGTTGCCGCCGATCATGTTGACGAGCTCGCCGAGTGTGTCCTCGAGTTGGTCGACCGCGAGCTCGCGCTCCGTGACCCCGAACATGATCGCCGCCAGCGAGACCGCGAGCGCGGGCGTGCACTCGATGATGACCGCGCCGTCCCAGCTCCCGGCGATGCCGATCAGGGACGACGACATCGGCTCCGTCTTCGTGGCAGCGGGGTCGACCCGCTCCACGGCGAGCCCGAAGGTCGCCTCGAACACGGAGCCGACGATGGATGCAATGTCTTCGGATAAAACCTCGAGCATGGTGTCTTCTCCGTGGCGCGATCAGGCGGCGCGTCTGTACAGCGTGCTCTTGCCGGCGGTGGTACGTGCGAAATCGTTGTCGATGTTGAGCAGCGTCTCGGCGCCGCCCATGAACAGGAACCCGTCCATCGCCATGTTGCGGCGGATGCGACCGACGATGGTTTTCTTGGTCTCGACGTCGAAGTAGATCAGCACGTTGCGGATGAACACGATGTCCATCGGCGGCACGCCGGCCCACGGGATCGCCAAGTTCATTGCGCGGATCTCGATCATGCGACGCAGCTCCTCCTTGACCTGCCAGTCGCTGCCGCGCCGCTCGAAGTACTTGACCAGCAGCGCCGCCGGCAGACCGCGATTGACCTCGAGCTGGGTGTACATGCCCTGCTTGGTGCGCTCGAGCACGGGGTTGTTGATGTCGGTGCAGAGGATCTTCGTTCGCGCCGCCACATCGGGGAAGGCCTCACGCAGGATCATCGCGATGGTGTAGGGCTCCTGCCCGGTCGACGCCGCCGCGCACCAGATGTTGAGCGGAGCTCCGCCCCTGCGCTTGATGATCTCGGGCAGGATGTCATTGCGCAGGGTGTCGAACGGATGGATGTCGCGGAAGAACGAGGTCTCGTTGGTGGTCATCGCCTCGATGACGCGCTGGTGCACATTGCTCAACGGGCGGCGCTTGAGGCGGGCCACCAGCTCGGTCAGTGTGGGGATGCCGAGCTCCTTGAGCACCGGTGCGAGCCGGGTATTGACCAGGTATTCCTTGTGCTCGTCGATGACGAGCGCCGACTCGTCGTGCAGGAACGAGCACAGCCAAGAGAAGTCTTGGGGATCGAGTGACGGTGACATGATGACCCCCGATCACGCTGCGTCCGCGAGGCCGAGCAGCGCCAGCTTCTCGCGCAGGGCATCCCAAGTGAACGGCTTCATGAGATACTCGTCGGCACCCGCCGCGAGCGCGCTCTGCATGTTCTCGATCTCGGTCTCGGTGGTGACCATCATGATGCGGGTCGCCCGGAATCGCGGGTCGGCACGCAGCTCGCGCAGCAGCGCGTAGCCATCCATCACCGGCATGTTCCAGTCGAGCAGCGCCAGCTCGGGCGCGTCGCTGCCCGCGAGCACGTCGAGCGCCTCGCGGCCGTCGCCGGCCTGGGTGACCGCGTATCCGAGCTCCCGCAACATGCGGGCGATCATGGCACGAATGGCACGGGAATCATCGACGACGAGGGCGCGCATGTGGCTGGTCCTTGGCTACGAGGGAGTGGATGACAAAGGCTATTTGCAGGCCACGCGGGGCTCGAACGCACCCACGCCCTTGCAACGGAATCCGAACAGCGTGCCCATGTGCGCCAGCTCGGCGCTCTCGTGCGACGCCCCGATTTCGACGACCGCGTTGGGCATGCTCGCGATCACGCACGAGGCCGCGTCCTGGGTGATCACCCAGCCACCGAGCTCGGCGATCGCACGCGCACCGAGGGCGCCGTCGCGACCCATCCCGGTCAGCACCGCCGCGATGACGTCGGCACCGTAGAGCTTGGCGACCGAGCGGAACATGACGTCGACCGCGGGGCGACACGAGTTCTCGGGTGGACCTTGCTCGAGCACCACGCGCACCTGCAAGCCGTCGCGGCGCAGTGTCATGTGGTAGTCGCCCGGCGCGACATAGGCGCGGCCTGGCTCGAGCACGTCGCCGGTCTCGGCTTCCTTCGTCTGGATCGCCGAAATCGCGGTCAGCCGCTCGGCGAGCAACTTGGTGAACAGCGGCGGCATGTGTTGGGTCAGCACGATCGGCACGCCGATGTTGCGCGGGAGATCGGCGAACACCTGCGCGAGCGCGTTCGGTCCGCCGGTCGAACAGCCGATGGCGAGGACAGCCGGGCGCCGCGACGGCACTCGCCGCACCGACATGGCGCCGATCGGTCGTGCGATCGGTGTCGGCGCGGGCATGGGGCCGGCCGGCGTGCGATTCGGGGCCAGCGCCTTGATCTTCGCGATGAACTCGCGCTGGAATACCGCGCGCCCGTCGACGGTGCCGAGCCCCGAGGGCTTTGCAACGTAGTCGGTCGCTCCGGCCGCGAGCGCACGCAGGGTCACCTCGGCGCCGCGCTCGGTGACCGAGCTGCACATCATCACCGGCAGACGCGGCCAGTCGACCCGCAGGCGGGTCACCGCCTCGATGCCGTCCATGTCGGGCATCTCGACGTCCATCACCACGAGGTCGCACGACACCTGCGAGAGCTTCTGCAGAGCGATGCTGCCGTTGGGCGCCACGCCGGCGAGCTCGAGCTCGGGGTCGCCCGCGATCATCTCGGAGAGGATGCGGCGTACGACGACCGAGTCGTCGACGATCAGAACGCGGGTAGGAGGCATCGGGGGGTGTCGATCGAGTGGGGGGGGAAAAGGGGCGCTCGGGGGGCGCCGCCAGGCGGCGGTCGCCCCCCGAGCCTGCGGACTAGTACGTGAACTGCGCGACCAGGCGCTGCAGCTCGGCGGCCATGCGGGTCAGCTCCGCAGCAGCGCGCGTCGTATCGGACGCACCAGTCGAGGTGCTCTGGGCGGCCTCGGCGACCGACGTGATGTTCTGCGCGGCCTCGCTCGAGCCGCGCGCCGCCTCGGCGAGGTTGCGACCGATCTCGTTGGTGGTCGCGGTCTGCTCCTCGACCGCCGAGGCGATCGCACCCTGCAGCTCGTTGATCTGCGCGATGATCTCGCTGGTCTGCGCGATTGCGGCGACCGCCTGCCGGGTGTCGGCCTGGATGGTCTCGATTTTCTGGCTGATGTCCTCGGTGGCCTTGGCGGTCTCCTTGGCCTGCTCTTTCACCTCGTCGGCGACCACCGCGAAGCCCTTGCCGGCCTCACCGGCGCGTGCGGCCTCGATGGTGGCGTTGAGCGCCAACAGGTTGGTCTGCTGGGCGATCGAAGTGATCACCTTCACGACCTTGCCGATGTCGGCGCTGCTCTCTCCGAGCTTGCCGACGATCGAGTTGGTGGTCTCCGCCACCTTCACCGCGCTGGCCGCCACTCGCGCCGCATCCGACGCGTTCTTGGCGATCTCGCGAATGCTCGCCGACATCTCCTCGGTGCCGGTCGCCACGGTCTGCACGTTGCGATTGACCTGCTCGGTGGCTGCCGCCGCGCTCTTGGCCTGTGTGGAGGTCTCCTCGGCGGTGCCGGTCATCTGCCGGCTCGTTGCGTTCAGCTCCTCGGAGGCGGCACCGAGCGCCGTCGAGTTGCTGGCAATGCTCGAGATGCTCGTGCGCATCGTGCTGATCAGACGTCCGAGCCCCTGCGCGACCCGACCGATCGCGTCGTCGCCGGACAACGTGACGACGCGGGTGAGATCGCCCTTGGCTGCGGCGTCGACACTCTCCAGCACCGCCTCGACCTTGCGGTTCAGCTCCTCGGCGAGCGCACGCTCGGTCTCTCCCCGCTTCGCCTCTGCCTCCTCGGCCGCGACCTTCTCCGTCACGATCTCCCAGGTCATCATGGGTCCGAGGTACGCGCCGTCCGGCGAGGTCACCGCCGCGATGGAGAACTGCAGCAGCTCGTCGCCGACGCGGGCCCGCACCTGGCGCGGGAGGTTCTTGGGGTCGGCCAGCAGTTTTTGCTGGTGGCTGGGGTTCTTGTGGAAGATGTCGATGCTGCTGCCGAGCACTTTGTCCGCAGCGACAGGCAGAAACCGTTCGATGCGCTTGAACGACGCGAGTGAGGCGGGGTTGACGTAGCGAATGACCAGGTCGAGGTCGCAGAACATCAGGTTGATGGGCGCGGTCGCCATGACCTGCTGCAGACGCATCGCCCCGTTCGCGCGCCCCATGAGCTCAGTGATGTCGGTGGCATATTTCACCACTTTGACCACACGCCCGCCGTCGTCGATAATTGGGCTATAGGCCGCCTGCACCCACACCTCCCGGCCACCCTTTCCGACGCGCTTGAATGCGGTGGCCTGTGGCTCTCCGTGCGCGAGCGCGGCCCAGAACTCACGGTACTCGCGGCTCGCGCCGTACTCCGGCGTTACGAACATTCGGTGGTGCTTGCCGACGATGTCATCGAGGCGGTAGCCCAGCGCAGCGAGGAAGTTCTCGTTGGCGGTCAGGATGGTGCCATCGGGCTCGAACTCGATGACGGCCTGCGACCGCGAGATCGCCCGCGTGGTCCGCTCGTACTCGTGGAGCTGGATTTCGAGCTCGGCGATGACGGAATCGCGCTCGCCGGCGATGGGGGAGGAATTGGCGGAAGAATCGATGCGTTTGGCGTGGACAGACATTTCGGTATTGCTTTCGGTGGGGATCAGTGTGGGGCGGGGACCGTAGATCATGCGGCCTCGGTCTGGTGACCCATCGGAATCGATGACATCAGTCGCTCGACGTCGAGCAGCAGCAGCAGCGAGTGGTCGAGTTTGTAGACGCCGGTGACGAGCTCGCGCAAGACGCCGACGATGGTCTCCGGCACGCGCTCGAAACAGGATTCGTCGGGCTGCAGCACGTCGCCGATTTCGTCGACCAGCAGGCTCGCCACGCCGTCGCCGGTGCGCACGACGACATTCATAGGTAGCTGCTCGGCGTGCGGCGGCAGACCCAGACACGCACGCATGTCGATGGCGGTGACGATCTGGCCGCGCAAGTTGATGAGCCCGCGGATGATCGCCGGCGCCAGCGGCACCGAGGTCATTTCCTGGTAGCGGATGACTTCCTGTACGTTGGTGACATCGACGCCGAAAAGCGTGTCACCGAGCTTGAACGTGCAGATCTGATGGGGGTGTTTTGCCATGGTCATGCTGCTTCCTGGGCGAAGAAGCCCGGGGCGGCGCGGCGGATCACGCCGTGTACGTCGAGGATGTCGGTGACCTTGCCCTGGACCACCGCGGACCCGAGCGTGCCTTCGCCGCCGACGTGCTGACGGCACGACAGCAGCGCTTCCACCGCGTCGAGGATCTGGTCGACGACGAGGCCGACACTGCGACCGTGCTCGGAGTAGACGATGACTTGCAGCGGTCCATCGGCTGCGCCCGACCCCGCGACGCCGAACAGCTGCCGCACGTCGATGAGTGGCAGGATTGCCCCGCGATACTGGACCACGTCGCGTCCACCGGCACGTTCGACCGCAGACAGCGGGATCTCTTCGAGTCGCGCGACGAGCGAGAGCGGCAGCGCCATCCGGCCGTCGCGGCCCAGTCGGAACAGCAGCAGCGCCTCGCGCTCCTCCTGCCGCGCCGGGCCGGCAGCGGTCTTGTCGACGATCGTGCGCTCGCGCGAGGCGCTGACCACGTTCGATCTCTGGGCGATGCCGAGCACGTCGAGGATCAGCGCGACCCGACCGTCGCCCATGATCGTCGCGCCGGCGAAGCCGGCCAGCCCCTTCAGCTCCTTGCCGAGCGGCTTCACCACGATCTCCTCGGTGTCGCTGATGCCGTCGACAACCAGCCCGAACTGGCGGTCGTCGGCCTGCACGACCACGATGCTGATCGCGTCGACGCTGGTCGATGCGCGCGGCAGTTGGAGCGCGTGATCGAGGAATACCAGCGGCAGCAGGTTGCCGCGCAGCCGGTAGACCGAGGTGCCGTGCAGCGACTCGATCGCACGGTTGGTGGTACCACCCTCGAGCCGCACGAGCTCGAGCAGGCTGACCTGCGGGATTGCGAAGCGGTTGTTGCTGCTGGTGACGATCAGCGCCGGGATGATCGCGAGCGTCAGCGGGATCTTGATCTTCAGCGTGGTGCCGAAGCCGACCCGGGTGTGGACGTCGACGGTACCGCCGATCCGCTCGATGTTGGTCTTGACCACGTCCATCCCGACGCCGCGACCGGACACGTTGGTGACCTTCGCCGCGGTGGAGAACCCGGGGTGGAAGATGAGATAGAGGATCTCGCGGTCGTTCATGCGAGCTGCGCGCTCGGCCGTGACCACGCCGCGCTCGATCGCGCGGCTTCGGATACGGCCGACATCGATGCCGGCACCGTCGTCGGAGATTTCGATGTTCACCTGCCCGCCCTCGTGGAACGCGCGCAGCAGCAGTCGGCCGGTCTCGGTCTTGCCGGCGGCGAGGCGCGCTTCCGGGGTCTCGATGCCGTGATCGATGGCGTTTCGCAC
>Ga0163144_10019595_pt1 | contig 13595 bp, 5 predicted proteins | sample OliLak19BULKMAT1_FD_123175 | JGI IMG/M metagenome (GOLD analysis project Ga0163144, IMG submission 123175) | Freshwater microbial mat bacterial communities from Lake Vanda, McMurdo Dry Valleys, Antarctica - Oligotrophic Lake LV.19.BULKMAT1 | ecosystem: Environmental > Aquatic > Freshwater > Lake... | reverse complement strand
GCTGACCTCGGCCAGCGTCACGGCTTCCCCGGAGCTAGCAGCTTGAGCTTGGCGCCATCACGTACCCGCAAGAGGTTGCTCGTCACGAGCTGATCCCCTGGCTTTAGACCAGAGAGCACCTGAACTCGATCTGCGGTCCTCGCCCCCACTTCGACCGAGACAGAACGGGCGATGCCCTCCCTCACTACGAAGACTCGCCGCCCATCGACGCCGGGGAGAACGGCGATGCTGGGCACCATGATGGCCTGCTCGGTGTGCAGCGGCACCTCCACGGTGGCAAACGTCCCAGGCAGCAGGCTGGGCTGGTTCTCGACCAACCCGCGCACCAGCAGGCTGCGCGTGGCCTTGTCGACCATCGGCTCCTGGGCCACAACTTTGCCTTTGATCGCCTCCCCTCGCCCGGCCGTCTTGAACGTGAACTCACTGCCGAGCGCAACCAATCCGCCGTAGCGCTCGGGCAGAGTGAAGTCGAGCTTCAGGGCCGAGGTGTCTTGAAGGGTCGACAGCACCGTGTTCGGCGACAGCCAGGCGCCTTCGCTCACGCGGCGTAGGCCGAGCTTGCCCGCGAACGGCGCGCGAATCACCGTCTTGGACAAGGTGACCGCCAGAACTCGCCGCTGAGCCTCGGCGGCGTCGGCGTTAGCCAAAGCGGTGTCCAGCTCGGCCTGGGTGGAGAGTCCTTCGTTCAAGAGCTTTTGCCCTCGGTCCAGGGTGGCTTTGGCCAGCCGCGACTGTACCTGGAGCTTGCCAAGCTCTGCGTTCAAGTCCGCCGAGTCGAGCTCGAACAAGACGTCGCCCTTCTTGACCAGCGAGCCTTCCTCCGCTCGCACCTTGACGAGACGGCGGCTTAGCTCACTCACGAGCTCGACCGACTCCCGCGCCAACAGCGTGCCGGTCGCCTGCACGTGAACTTGGAGCGGTGCAGACGTGACCGCGAACGTATCGACCGGCACCGGAGGCGACGCCGCCGTCGCCGAGGTCGAAGGCGCAGCGCCAGGCTGCGCGCTCGCGGGACGCCGCTGCCACAAAAAGCCAGCCAGCGCCGACAGTGCCACTGCTGCGCCGAGCGTGACCGGAAGCGTCAGTCGCATGGGGACCCAGGATGTGCGGCAATTCCACCAGCCTGACAAGCCCTAGCCAGCGGCCGAGTGGGCCGCCCCGCTGGCGGTGATGTCTGAAGTGGACGACCGCGCGCCAATTTGCCTCATTCCGTCGAGAGGCTAGCAATTTCGGCCTCGAGCTCTTCCCACTTTGCGATGAGCGCTTCGATCCTTGGGCCGAGAGCGAGCTCTTCCCGCTGCAGCTCGGCGACCCGGGCCTTGTCGGTTCGTTCGTAAAAGCCGGGCTCGCACCACTGGGCCTGAAGGTGCGCCTTGCGTTTTTCCGCCTGCTCGATGGCGAGCACGACCTCGTCACGCTGTGCCGGCAAGGCCTTTTTACGATTCTTACGGCGCTTTTGCTCCTCCCAGGAGAGCGCGCTTTGCTCGGTGGGAGCCGAGTCGACCTTGGCCTTTTTGGCCCGCAGAACTACCGCTTCCGCGTCGAGATGATCGTCGCCGCAGCGGGCCAAGTACTCGTCGTACGTGCCAGGAAAGTCGCGAAAGCCCTGCGGGGTAACCTCCAAGATGCGGGTCGCGAGCGCGGACACGAACGCGCGATCGTGGGATACGAACAAGACGGTGCCTTCGAACTCCACTAGCGAGGTGACGAGGGCGTCGATGGCCTCCAGGTCCAAGTGGTTGGTCGGCTCGTCGAGCACGAGCACGTTGGGCTTCTGAACCATGATGCGGCAAAACACCAGCCTGGCAGCCTCACCACCGGAAAGGGTGCCGACGGGCTTCTGCACGTCGTCTCCAGAGAAGAGCACGCGGCCAAGGTGTCCCCGAACAGTGCTGGTCCCTTCCTGAGGAATGCTATCCCAGATGACCTGCAGCGGTGTCGCGCGCGGGTCGGCCAGAAGCTCGTGGTGGTCTTGGGCGAAGTAGCCGACGCGCGTTTCATGACCCCAGCTCACACTACCTGCGTCGGCAACTAGATTGCCGGTGGCGATCTTCAACAAGGTGGACTTACCGAGCCCGTTGGGCCCGATGATGGCAATGCGCTCGCCACGCCGAACCAACAGCGAAACGCCGGCAAGCACCGGCTTGTCGCCGTACGCTTTGGCAATTTTCGCAAGCTCCAGCACTTCCTTCCCGCTTGGGCGCTCTGGCGCGAACTTGAAAGCGGGCGTGCGCCGAGAGCTAGTTTCAAGCTCTTCTACCTCAATCTTTTCGATCTGCTTGAGGCGACTCTGCGCCTGACGAGCCTTGGTCGCCTTGGCGCCGAAGCGCTCGACCCAGGCGCGCTTCTCCGCGATGGTAGCCTCGGCCCGCGCAATCTCTGCTTCCTTGCGTGTGCGGACCTCCGCCTTCTCGCGCACGAAGCTCAGGTAGTTGCCCGGGTAGAGAAGAATCGTCCCGTAGTCCACGTCCAAGATGTGCGTGGCGATGTTGTCGAGAAAACGTTGGTCGTGCGAAATCACGACCGCGCAGCCGCGGTAGCCAGCCAGAAACTTCTCGAGCCAGCGAATAGACAAGATATCAAGGTGGTTGGTCGGTTCGTCCAGCATCACCAGGTCGGGCCCGCCGAGCAGCACCTGCGCCAAGAGCACGCGCAGCTTGAAGCCCCCCGACAACGTGCCAAGCGGCTGCTGGTGCAGCGCTACGGGGATGCCCAACCCTTCCAGGATGTGACTGGCTCGCGCCTCGAGCGTGTAGCCGTCGTGCGACGCGATACGATCTTCCAGCTCGGCCAGCCGGGCCGCGTCCGGAATCGGCTCGAGCGAAAGCCGGGTCTGCTCCGCGAGAGCTTGCGTGACGATCTCGTCACCCGCCGTGGCCACCTGCAGGATCGGTTCCGCGTCGTTCAGGAATCGGTCCTGCCGCAGCACTCCGATTCGCGCGTCCTTCGGCAGGATGACTTGGCCGTCGCTGGCTGGCTCGTCCCCGCACAAGATCTTGAGGAAAGTCGTCTTGCCAGAGCCGTTCGCGCCCACCAGGCCGTAGCGGGCACCCTTCACCAGCTTGTGGGTTACCCCCTCAAAGAGAGTGCGAGCGCCATAGGACTTTCCGACGTTCGAGATACCGAGCATGCAGGGCTGCCGAGATAGCGGTTTCAGCGCCTGACGCAAGGCGCAAGCTGCGCGTCCCGCGAGCAAAGACGCGAGCGGAGGCGCGGCTCACGGGGCTCAGCGGGCTCAAGGCGGTCAGGGTAGGCTTCAAAGTAAGCCACAAATGAGCAGTGGCCATGGAAACAGCAGGCCGAGCTTTCTGACGTTCATGACCGACGTGTTGCCGCAAAAGACCAATCTGTCATGCTCTTGGATCTAAATCGCATTGCGCTCGGCTCCCCGAGGAACTACGCCCCGAGGGTGGGGAATAAGAAGCTTTTCATGACGCGCCTGGTCTTCGCTTCGCTCTTGAGTTTCGCCCTGCTCGTTCCGGCGCCTGCGGCCGCGGAGCCAAGCCCCGCGGATCGCGCCACGGCACGTACCTTGGCGCAGGAAGGGCACACGGCCCTTCGCAACGGCGACTACGCGATGGCGACAGATCGCTTCTCGCGCGCCGTTTCTCTGGTGCATGCCCCCTCGCTGCTGGTCGATCTGGCCCGAGCGCAGCTCGGCATGGGCAAGCTGGTAGACGCCTACGAGAACTACAACCGCATCATCCGGGAGGGTGTCTCGCCTGGCGCACCAGCCTCGTGGGTCAAGGCACTAGCCGATGCCAAGGCCGAGGTAGCTGCCATTCCGCCACGGCTACCCTGGGTGACGATCACGGTCGCTGGCCCGTCGGAGCCCGTCGTAACCATCGACGGGGCACCCATCGGTGCTGCGTCACTCGGCGTCAAGAGACCGGCGGATCCTGGGCAACACGAGATCCGCGCTTCAGGCGCCGGGTTCTTGCCAGCCACGAAGACCATCGCCCTGAAGGAAGGTGAGTCGTTAGCAGTTGCCATCGAGCTCGAGGAAGCTCCGCCTGACCTGGAGGCTGAGCCAAGCGAGACGCTGGCAGCCGAGCCCTTGTCGTCGGAAGAGCAGCCCGCGGGGTGGCGGAAGCCCGCGATCATCACGGCTTTTGCAGTCGGCGGCGCCGGCCTGTTGCTGGGCGGCGTCACCGGCGTGCTGGCCATCAGCAAGCGCTCCAAACTGTCAGATGACTGCACCAACGCGGTGTGCGGGCCTGCTCAGAAACCGGATTTGGACAATTACCGAGCCCTGGGCACGCTGTCCACGGTCGGCTTCGTCGTGGCAGGGGTTGGCGGTGCCGCCGGCGCCGTCCTCCTCTTCACCACGCCCCAGCAGGAGCCGGAGGGCTCAGGACACTTGCAATGGTCGCCTTTCCTAGGGTTAGGCCGCGCCGGAGTGAAAGGCACGTTCTGATGATGACAACGACTAGCCCGAATCGTGCTCTGCAGATCTTGCTCGCGACCCTTGCGCTCTCGCTCAGCGCCTGCACCAGCATCCTTGGGGACTTCAAGTACGATGCCAAGGCGCGCGGCGGGTCGGGCTCTGGTGGCAGCGGCGGCGCGGACGCCGAGCAGGGCGACATCGTCGTCTCGCCCACCAAGGGACTAGTGACGACGGAGCAAGGGGCGAAAGCCACCTTCACGATCGTGCTGAAGCGCGCGCCCTTAGACACGGTCGCCATTGCTCTTTCGAGCAGCAATGAAGCCGAGGGCTTAGTCAGTCCAAGTAGCGTCACGTTCACGCCAACCAACTTCGGCGCTCCTCAAACGGTTTCAGTCGTGGGCGTGGACGACCCGCTCGTGGACGGCAATCAGCCCTACAGCATCCGGACGTCTCCAGCTTCGAGCTCTGATGCTTCGTACGCCTTCATCGATGCCGTCGACCCTTCGCTCAGCAACGTCGACGACGAGACCGCCGGCTTTACCTTGATGCCCACCCTAGGGCTGCTCACGACCGAGTCTGGCGGTGAAGCAACGTTTACGATCGTGCTCAATTCACCTCCAATTAGTGACGTCACGTTCGGTCTCAGCAGCGATAATGTGCTGGAGGGAACGGTTAGCCCCGCCGCCCTCAGTTTCACTCCGCTCAACTGGAACGCGCCGCAAATCGTCACTGCCGCAGGCGTCAACGACGACGCGGCGGACGGCGCCCAAATCTATCATACCGTGACCGCGGCCGCGGCGAGCGCAGACCCTGGTTACGACAAGCTCGATCCGGAAGACGCGGAGATCACCAATCAGGACAACGATACGGCTGGACTCAGTCTCTTCCCAGCGTTGGGCCTGTTCACGTCCGAGATCGGTCAAATGGCCACGTTCGGCATCGCGCTCAACTCGCCTCCGACAGCCGACGTAGTGATCGGACTCTCGAGCAGCGACCTCAACGAAGGCTCCGTGTTCCCGGCCAGCGTCACGTTCACGCCGCTCAACTGGATGGCGCCGCAGACGGTCACCGCGTCCGGCGTCGACGACCAGGCGGCGGATGGAAACCAACTCTACTCTGTGCTCACCGCAGCAGCAGACAGCGACGACGTCGGCTATTCCGGTTTGGATGGCGTGGACGCGCTGATCACCAATATCGACGACGATAGCCCCGGCATCACGGTCACTCCTACCGAAGGGCTGATGACGGAAGAGACCGGAACTGCCGCCACTTTCAGCGTCGTGCTGAACTCGATGCCCAGTGGAGACGTGCTGCTCGACGTGTCGAGCTCCGCTCCTCAGGAGGGGTCCGTTTCGCCAGCGGCAGTCGCGTTCACGGAAACTAATTGGAACGCCCCCCAGGTGGTCACCATCACCGGCGTCAACGACCAGGTAGCCGATGGTAACCAACCGTACGTGGTTCGCGTGACACCGAACCCTGCCAGCAGCGACCCGAGCTATGCGGCCTTGCCCGAGATCGACGTTTCCTCGCTCAACATCGACGACGACAGCGCCGGCATCAACGTGACGGGCCAGAACCTCACTACGGGTGAGCAGGGCATGTCGGCGACCTTCAGCATCGCCCTCAACTCGCGACCCACAGCGGACGTGAAGATCGATCTCACTAGCAACAACACGAACGAGGGGACAGTCAGCCCGTCTTCCGTGACTTTCACTCCAGACAACTACAATGCGCCCCGGACCATCACGGTCAAGGGCGTGGACGATAGGGTCGCGGATGGCAGCCAGCCCTACCGGGTGGTGACGCACGAAGCCATCAGCGCGGACGCCGGCTACTCAGGCATGAATGCGCGCAACGTGGAGGTGATCAATACGGACGACGACAGTCCTGGAATCACGGTGAGCCCGACCATGGGCCTAGTCACGGGCGAGGGCGGCGCAACGGCCACGTTCAGCATCGTGCTCAATTCCCAACCAACGGGCCCCGTAGCTATTGCACTTTCCAGCACGAACACAGCCGAGGGCACCGTCAGCCCCGGCAGCCTATCGTTCACGGCCGTCAACTGGAACGCCCCTCAAGTTGTCACGATTAGAGGGCAAGACGACCAGGTCGCCGACGGCCCTCAGCAATACCGCATCACGATCGCGACGCCCACGAGCCCCGACCCCAACTACAACGACAAGCCCGATCCACCGGACTTGACCATCTCCAATACGGACAATGACAGCGCGGGCATTACGGTGCTGGCGGGGGCCAACCTGACCACGACCGAGGCTGGCGCCTCCGCGACGTTCCAGGTCGTGCTGAACTCCAAGCCGACCGCAAGTGTCAGCCTGGGAGTGTCCAGCAGCCGGACTGCCGAGGCGACCGTGAGCCCCGCAACTCTCAACTTCACCACGGCGAATTGGAACGCTCCACAGACCGTCACGGCCACGGGCGTTGACGACAAGGTCGCGGATGGCAATCAGTCGTTCCGAATCATCACTAACGCCGCTACCAGCCAAGATGCCAAGTACCAGGGTATCGACGTGGCCGACGTGAACATGACCAATACCGACAACGATTCGGCCGGTATTACGGTCGCGCCGGTGTCGGGGCTGACGACCACTGAAGCTGGCGGCTCGGCCACATTCACCGTCGTGCTCACCTCTCAGCCCGTCGCGGACGTGACGGTTCCGCTCCGCAGCAGCCGAAGCGGGGAAGGCACCATCAGCCCAGTCAGCCTCACGTTCACGCCGACCAACTACAATTCACCGCGCACGGTCACCGTCACGGGCGTCAACGACAACGTCGCAGACGGCGCGCAACCGTACTCGGTGGTCGTTGACCCAGCTACGAGCCCCGACGGCAAGTACGCTGGAATCGATGCGAGTGACGTAGCCATTTCCAACGTGGATAACGACAGCGCCGGCTTCACTGTCAGCCTTGCCAGCGGGGATACCACGGAGGCGGGCGGGACGGCGACGTTCACGGTGGTCCTGAACTCGGAGCCCAGGGGCGAAGTCGCGATTCCGATCAGCAGCAGTGACCCCACTGAAGGAACGGTCAGCCTCACCTCCATTAGTTTTACTCCCCTGAACTGGTCCGCCCCCCGGCAGGTCACTGTCACCGGCGCGCCCGACAGCGTCGCCGACGGACCGCAGCCCTACACGATCCTGCTGGGTGTCACGACCAGCACCGACGCCGCCTATAAGGGTCAGGACCCCAACGACGTCGCCCTGACCAACGTGGACGACGACAGCGCGGGTATCACCGTCAGCGCTGCAGCAGGCTCGACGACCGAAGCCGGCGGCACCACCACTTTCAGCATCGTGCTGAACTCGCAGCCGACCAGCGGAGTCACGGTTCCCGTCTCCAGCAGCAACACTAGTGAGGGCACGATTGGGCAGACTTCGGTGGTTTTCACGACCACTGATTGGGCTTCACCTAAGCTGGTAACCGTCACGGGAGTGAATGACGATGTCGCCGATGGAGAGCAACCGTACTCCATCATCACTGGCGCGGCGACCAGCACCGACGTGGGCTACAAGGGCATCAACCCGCCCGACGTGGAGCTCTCCAACGTTGACAACGACAGCGCCGGTATCACCGTCAGCGCGGCCGCAGGGTCCACCAGCGAAGGCGGCGGCAGTACCACCTTCACCGTGGTGCTGAACTCCAAACCCACGGCTGGGGTCAGCATCCCGATTTTGAGTAGCGACGACACCGAGGGCACCCTGAGCCAGGCCTCCGTCGTCTTTACGACCATCAACTGGTCGTCCGCGCAGACCATCACCATCACCGGCGTGAACGACGACGTGGCCGACGGCCCCCAGCCCTACTCGATCATTACGGGTGCGGCGACCAGTACCGATCTGGGCTACAAAAGCCTCAATCCGATCGACGTTTTGCTGTCGAACGTAGACAACGACAGCGCCGGCATTACCGTTAGCGCGGCGCTTGGGTCAACTAGCGAAGCGGGAACCAGCACGACCTTCACCATCGTGCTGAACTCGAAGCCCTTGGCCAACGTTGCCATCCCGATTTCGAGTAGCGACGAGACGGAAGGCACGCCCAACCAGGCGTCGGTAAGTTTTACCACCAACAATTGGTCGTCTGCGCAGACCATCACGGTCAGCGGTGAGAATGACAACGTTGCGGACGGCACCCAGCCGTATTCGATCCTCACCGGTACGGCCACCAGCACCGACCCCGGCTACTCCGGTCTGGATGCGAACAACGTAGCGATTCTGAACGTGGACAACGACAGCGCTGGCGTCACGGTCAGCCTGGCAGAGGGGAATACCAGCGAGGCAGGCGGGACCACGACCTTCAGCCTCGTGCTCAACTCCCAGCCCACCGCCAGCGTTTCTATCGCCATCTCGAGCAGCAACACTGCAGAAGGGACGCTCACCCAGGTCAGCGTCCCTTTCACCACCAGCAACTGGGCGGCTCCGCAGACGATAACGGTGCACGGTGAGAACGACGCTATCGCCGACGGTGACCAAGAGTACAAAATCATCACGGCCAATCCCACCAGCGCGGATGCCGCGTATGCGGCGATCAATCCGGCCGATGTCACGATCAAGAACGTAGACAACGACAGCGCCGGCATCACCGTCGGGGACGCGATCTCTACGACGTCGGAGGGCGGGGCTAGCACGACCTTCAGCATCGTTTTGAACTCGCAGCCCACGGCCAGCGTCACCATCCCGCTCACGGTCAATGACTCGACCGAGGGTCAGCTTCCGGTAGCCTCAGTGACCTTCACCTCCGGCAACTGGAGCACGCCCAAGTCGGTAACCGTGGTCGGGGTCGACGACAGCCTGGCCGACGGACCCCAAGACTTCAAGGTTTTGACCGGAGCTGCAACGAGCACCGACGCTGGCTACAGCGACCGCAATGCAGCTGACGTGATAGTCACGAACTTGGACAATGACAGCGCCGGAATCGTAGTAATTCAGCCGGTCAGTCCAGTGACGGGCGAGGCCGTCGGAGCCGCCAACGCGACCTTCAGCGTAGTCCTGACCTCTGCCCCTAGCGCACCTGTTACTATCGGACTCACCAGCACTCGGCCCAGCGAGGGCATCGTCATCTCCCCCGCCGCAGCCTCACTGGTCTTCGACGCGACGAATTGGAACGATCCGCAGGTCGTGACGGTCAAGGGTGTGCAAGACGTGACCGTAGACGGCGCTCAGCCCTATACGATCCAGGTGGAAGCCGCGGTCAGCACCGACGTGGGCTACAGCGGTCGGGACGGGATGGACGTCGCCCTCACCAACACCGACGACGACTAAGCACTGAGCTTTCATCCACGGGCGGCCAGCTGAAAGCTCTGGCTAAAGGTCGTGACTAAGCAGGGCCAGCGCGGGCCGTCTACCCCTCCACTTGCGCTCGAAGCGCGCTCTCCACTGCCGCTAGCAGCTCGCTGAAACCATAGGGCTTGGCTAGGAAGGCTGCAAACTCGCCGGATTCGGCCGCGGCGCTGGCGCCATAGCCGCTGCAGAGCACCACCGGTACGCTACTGCCGGTGGCGCGAATCTGCTCCAACGCATCGATGCCGTTCATTTGTGGCATCGTCATATCCATCAGTATGAGCCGCACATCGGCTCGGTTTTGTTCGAAGCAGCGCACGCCTTCCAGGCCGTTGGAAGCGGTCAGCACCCGGTAGCCGTGAGCAGATAGTACGCGCCGCGCGATGCTTTGTACCCCTGCGTCGTCATCCACGATGAGCACCGTACCCCGCTCGCCCGCAACGTGCGGCACGGTCGCCGCCTCCCGTGCCGGAAGCAGCACCTGCACGTCGGTGCCAAGCTCCTCCGAACTGTCGATTCGAATGGCGCCACCGTGCCCACGGACGATTCCCAAGACCGCCGCCATCCCCAACCCGCGCCCCTTGAACTTGGTCGTAAAGAACGGATCGAATACCCGGTGGCGGGTTGTCTCCGACATGCCGCAGCCGTCGTCTTTAACGCGCAGGCACACGAAGTCGCCTGCAAGCGAGGAATGGCTCTCGTAGCCATCGAGCTCGCCTTCGGGCACGAAGCGCCGCTCGACCGAGATCACCACTCGCCCCTGCTTGTCACCGATCGACTCGGCCGCGTTGGTAATCAAGTTCATGAGCACCTGGCGTATCTGCGAAGCGTCGACTTCGATAGCTGGCAAACGCTCCTGAAATTGGTAGTGCAGCTCTACCTGCTTGGGGATGAGGGCAGCGAGTAGCTTGGCCATTTCGCGCACGCTCGCAGGCAGATCCAGGCTTTCGAGCTTCAGCTTCCCCTCACCGGAATAGTCGAGCATCTGCTTCGTAAGCTCGGCTGCCCGCCTCGCACCCAGTTCTATCTGGTCCAATAGCGGGCTCAGTCGCGGGTCGCTCCCAGCAATACTCTTTGCGAAAGAGGCGTTGCCAAGGATCGTAACCAAGAGGTTGTTGATGTCGTGCGCGATCCCACCCGCCAAAACGCCAAGGCTTTCCAACTTCTGGGTATGACGGAGCTTATCCTCGACGCGCTTGCGGTCAGTGATGTCGAGCAAGGTCACGACCGCGCCGGTAACCTCCTGTGTCGCCGGATCCCTGATGGCAACGGCCTTGTAGACGGCCCAGGACACTTCGCCATCCTTGCGCTTCACGCCGAGTGTGACGGGAGACTGTGGCTGGCCAGTGAGCAGCGCCTTGGAAACCGGATAGTCGCTAACGGCTGCAGGCGAACCGTCTTCGAAGATGGTTTCCGACTCGAAGTCTTGGACGGCTCGGCGTGTCAGGGCATCGAAGCTGAAGCCTAAGATGCGCATTGCCTCCGCGTTGGCGTTGAGAATAGCGCCGTCGCGACCGATCTCGACGACGCCGCCGGGAAGCGCCTCTATCAAGCGATCGTGCAGCTCTTGGCTGAGCTGCGCGCTGCGCTTGAAATCCAGGTTCGAGTGCAAGAGCTGCTGGTCGGTACGGTTGGAAAGAAAGCCTGGAACCTTGTAGTTGGTGATGCGAGAGGCGAGTTCGGGGTGCTGCTCTTTGTATTTCGCGATGTGGGCCTGAATACGCTCCGGCGGAGCCATGATGAAGCGGCAGGCCTCGTCGCCCTTGGCGCGACACAAGATTTCCGCTGCAACGAGCGGCATCCCAAAGGCGCTTTCGGCCCAACCCGAAGAATAACCCGCGCTCATGATGCAGACTGGGTGGTCTGCGGCCTTGCCGGCAGCCAGCCAGGAGTCCGACTCGAAAGAATAGGGATGATCGTAAAGTACGCGGTAGCTCGAGTCTGGCGACAGCTCACTGTCAGCTGAAATGTCCACGAACGCCCAGCCAGCATGAGCGAAATGAATGGGACCCGCCGAAACCCGAGCGATCGGATCGACGACCCCCATTCGCTCGGCGAAAGCTCGAGCGTCCGAAAGGCCCATACCGTGCGCCACGTCGAAGAGTAGACCGTGCGCCACCGAATGGGCGTCGTCCTCGCGGCCCAGCAGACTCATAACCAGCTCGTAGAACTCGACGGACAAGGAAGCCGCTCGCACCAGCACGTAGCGCTGTCCGCAGATTTCGAGGCTGGCGCGCTCCGGACACGACTTTTGGTCTGCGAAGTAGCGCGCCACGAAGGTCTGGGCGATCTCGAAAAGCGGCGTCAGCTTCTCGGGAACTCGGACGGTATTGAGCATGGCACCCTCGGCCAGACTACCAGGCAGTCGGGCGATAGTCCTTGAGGAACTGCCCCCACACGTGGTGGCCGCTATTCAGCCCCTCAAATATGGGGTCCACGATGCGCGCGGCACCGTCCACGATGTCGAGCGGCGGATGAAAACCGTTCTCGGCCGTCTTGCGCTCGGCTATGTGATGTGGGTCTTCGTCGGTCACCCAACCCGTGTCCACGCTGTTCATGAAGATGCCGTCCTTCGCGTAGTCCGGAGCGGAGGTGCGCGTCATCATGTTCAAGGCCGCCTTGGCCATGTTGGTGTGCGGGTGCTTGTCGGTCTTGAAGCGCCGGTAGAACTGGCCCTCCATCGCCGACACGTTGACGATGTGCTTGTCGAAAGTGCGATCTCGCAGCATGAGCGCCTTTAGGCGGGCGTTCAGCACGAACGGCGCGATCGCGTTCACGAGCTGCACCTCGAGTAGCTCCACCGTTCCGACTTGGTCCAGCGGCAAGCGCCAACTGTTGATGGCCCGCAAGTCGAGTTGCTGTAGATCCGCGTCGAGCTCACCCGAGGGGAAGAGCTGCTGCCCCGTTAGTCGGTCTTCCTCAGCCAACGCTACCTGCGACAGCGCAGAGGCGGCTTGCAAGCCGATCGGCAGCATTTCTCCGCTCCGTTCAGCAGCTCCGTTGAGCTGCTTGGAGGTGGCGGCACGCATGGCCTCATAGTCCACCAAGAGCCGGCGAGCAGGCGCTGGCAACTGGCTCAGCCCTTGCAACTCGCGATCCAACTCGCGGTCCATCAGATGCTCGTAAAAGCCAGGCGGGCGCCGTACGGTCTGGCAAGCGTTGTGAAGGATGAAGTCCAGCCTACTCTCGGTTTCGTGCAGCTGCCGAGCGAAGGCCTCCACGCTGGGGGTGTGCCGTAAATCCAAGCCATAGATTTGTAAACGGTCGCTCCAGCTCTCGTGGTCCTTTTCGCGTGCGTAGCGGAGCGCGGCGTCGCGTGGGAAGCGCGTGCTGACGATCACTCGGGCGCCGGCTCGGAGCAGCAGGATGGCCGCCTGGTACCCAATCTTGAGTCGGGCCCCACTGATCAGCGCCACTCGACCTTTCAGATCAGCGGTTTGGGAGCGCTTGCGGTAGTTGAAGTCGCCACAGTCCCCGCACATTTGGTCGTAAAAGAAGTGGATCTGCCGGACAGGAACCTTGCACACGTAGCAAGAGCGCGGAACGCGGAGCTGCGGCTCTGGTTTGTCACCAGCGCCATCGCCCTCGCCGCCAGCCCGAAAACTTCCACCGCCAGCGTCCGACAAAGCCGGTGGTTCGGGCGTAACGAAGACGGGGTCTAGGCGCTTCTGTCGTATCTGGGCGCGTTCGAGGATCGCCTCGTCGTGGGCCCGAACTTCGCGCTTCAGCTTGATGCGGGCGGCGCGCGACAGCTGGCGCTGTTCGGCGCGCTCAGGCCGAGAAACGCGCCCTGCCGCCATCATCAGACGGTTGCGCCCCTCCTCGTCTACGGTCAAGAGCCCGGCTCGGTCCTCGATCAAGGCTTCGAGCACGCGGATGCAGTCGTCGATGTCTTTAGAAGTGAGGGCCATTCG
>Ga0163144_10019593_pt1 | contig 13596 bp, 11 predicted proteins | sample OliLak19BULKMAT1_FD_123175 | JGI IMG/M metagenome (GOLD analysis project Ga0163144, IMG submission 123175) | Freshwater microbial mat bacterial communities from Lake Vanda, McMurdo Dry Valleys, Antarctica - Oligotrophic Lake LV.19.BULKMAT1 | ecosystem: Environmental > Aquatic > Freshwater >... | reverse complement strand
TGTCGTATTCCGGTTTCCGGAAATAGGAAAGGCCCCGGTCAGCGGCGGGTGCCGTTGACTGGGGCCTTATACTTTCAGTCTAGCAGACGGTGTCAAGTGGTTTTGGGTTAAGTTGTTTGTTTTGTTAGCGGGAAGTGTTGTGAACGGGTTTTGGGGCTGTTAATTTGCAGCCTCTAAAGCCGACCGCGGCAATTATCTCGGTACGGTTGATACAGTCAGATCCAAACGCCCACTCGTGTCACGCACCATGTCTGGAATGGTGGCGCCCGGCGTCCGCCCATCGTCGGTGCCCCAGTACACGTACGCGCCAATGTAGTCAGATCGGCCAAAGACACGGACATTACTGTTGCTGAACAACCGATAGTAGCCGGAAGCAACATTGTCAGTGTATGCCGGCATTACGCAGTTGCAGCGGTTGGCTGAGCCGAGGCCCCCATTGACTTCCAATGCGAGAGGCGTGCCAGTTCGGTTGCTTATTCTAGGCATGAAGATCCCGGACCCATCCCGGAAGCGATTGCCGACTTCGAATCGAATCGTCCCGGTGGGACTGTTAATTTTGTCGAATGAGCCAGAAACGGGGTCGCCCAGGGGCCGCCCGCTCAGGGTGGGCCGTACGAGTTCCCAGCCGAGGTCGAGCATAGACAACATTTCTTCGTGGGAGCGCATGTCGTAGGCCGGAACCAAGCCAACCACGCGTCCATTTACGGAGATGTTGATGGCGTATCCAAGCCGATTGGTTACCTCAACTCGTACTTTGCGATCCGTGTCACCTGAGCCTGCCGCTGACGGTGCACGAAACTGATAGTCACGGTAGTACCACTGACCGCCTACGAGAAACCAGTGCGTGAGGTAGATGGGTTTGCCTGTAGCGGGAATTCTGATATTGGCGACGGTACTTCGGCCAGTTCCCCCGTCAAATATGTCGAAGCATTCCTGGCACGATCCGACCCAAAGGTAGTACTCGGCGATCCCGGAACCTTCCGTCCAACGGATGGTTTGCGTCGTGGAAAGAGTCGATCCCTCAGCGGGCGAAGTTATGATTGGCGCCGAGAAACGCGCGCCCGGGGCCTCAAAGCGGTAGTCAACCCAGTACCACATTCCCTGACTAAATGTGAACAAGGTGACGTATATGCTTCGGCCGTCCGTGGGGATATTGACAGCCGTGCTTCGGTTTCCACCCATGTCCCAATCGGCAATGTCGGTACAGTCCTGACAGGAGCCGACCCAGAGCCAATACCATCCCGAGCCCGCCGAGTTCCAGGTGAATGTCTGAGTGGTGGCAAGGGTGCTGCCTCGGACCGGAACTGTCAACAACGAGGCATCGGCGCCACGTTCAATCTCGACGGCGGAACTTCCGAGGCCAAACATCGGCGGATTGGTGATGAGTACTGTGTCCGCCAGTTCCAAATCCGCCGGAACGCTGTTTCGCTGACGTGCGGGGCCAGCCAGCTTTACTTCGGAAGGCAACGGACGATCTCGCTCAGCCAAAGCGACTGGACTCGAGTCCGGCGTTTTGCGATATCTGGCTCCGCGTAGCTCGTCCTGGCCGCTCTTGCGCGACATTCGGATAGCGGTTTCCATTCGCGGCGTTTGGGCTACGCCCACCTCCAGAGTGAGGAAGGCAAACAGGCCGAGAATCACACACTTTTGGATCTTCATAACAGGGCTCCTTTGGTTTCGATGTCGGGACGGTTTTCGGTTTTGCCGATCCCGTTCGCCCTGTCATTGCGTACCGGTCTGGAGAATTGCGACACAAAACGCTCACAAAAACTTTTCTCGAAAAGGTGTCTTCTTTTTCCTTGCGGTCTCGCTGCATCATGTGGACGGCGAGCCTGCCGGCCGATTCATTTAATCCATAGGAGACACCAAGATGTTTAAGACGACAGTTCGCCGATCCGGCCTGTTCCTTTCGTTGCTGCTGCTGAGCCTGCCGGCCTTCAGTCAGCAGGAAAAGGGGGACAACGAAGTCGGCATATCCGGCAGCCTCAATGTAAGCCACTCGCAGCCAATAAGCGGGCAGTTCTACGGCGCGCTAAGTTATGGGCGCTTTATGACGCGCAGCCAATACTTCGGCGTAACACTGAACCCATTTGTGACGATTGAAAACAAGAAGACGAGCGTGGGGGGATTTTTCGGTGCGAACTACCGATACCTGTTCGGAGCGAAGGACGCGCGTGTTTTCCCGTTCGCCGGAATGGGCGGCGGTATCTACTCGATGGGAGGTGGAGGATCGAAAAGTTCCGCGGGCTCGGGATTTGGCGAAATAGGATTGAAGTCATTCATATCGCCTAAGACCTCATTTGAGTTTTCGTACCAACTCCTGTACGTGAAGAGCCCGTCTGGCGGCTTCGGCCAGGGGGGCGGTTTCGCGAGGGATTCGCGCAGCATCTTCATGGTGTCGCTCCGACAACTGTTCTAACGGACGAGAAAGCCATGAACCGTCTACGCCTTTTCTCCCTTCTGCTGCCGGCCATATGGGCGTTCGACTTACTCCCGCGGCTTCAGGCGCAGAGCGACCTATTCTCGATGACCGAGTTGGGTGCAATATCCGTACCTGGGGGCGTTACCGCACTCCAGTTCGATGCACAAGGACGGCTATGGATAGGAGGCCGAGACGGCGTCTACCGGCTTTCGCGCCTCGACGGCGCACCGGATGCCCTGTCAGGACGGCCCACAGCCGTCCTGGCGGCTTCCCGGGATGGGAACTCCGTGATCGCCGCCGCGCAGAACGGACAGGTTCATGGCGTTTCCAACGGGCAGTCTTATGGCTGGGCGTCTCCAATTCGGCCACCCGTCCTAGCATTGACTGCATCCGGAGATGTCGCGGCGGGAGCCGGTCCCAACAACTCGGTGGTCCTGCTGCGTCCCTCGACCGGCGACGTGATGAAGCGGATTCAGGCCGGAACGCGACGACCGATTCGGTGGTTAGCCTTCAGCCCCAATGGGCTTCGCCTATTTGGGTTGAGTGAAGACCGGTTTTGGATGGAATGGGATACCCAGACTTCCAGGCTCATTCGCAAGATTGAGGAACCCGACGGCACCGTCCACTCCGCCGCGCTCAATAGCGGCGGGACCTGGCTGGCACTGGGGACCGAATTCTCGGCGATGGCAAAAGGCAGCCTGATGTCAACGGCCCACCCGTCGCATTTTCACCGGGAAAGCCGGATTCGGATCTATGATGTCGCCCAAGGCCAATTGGCCAAACAAATCGATGCGGTAGCCGGCCAGCCAGTGGCCCTTGCGTTTAGCGCCGACAGCCGGTTCCTTGCCGTAATCCGGCGCCGACCTCGGGCCTCGAATGTTGCGGTTTACGACCTTCAGCGCGGCGTGGAAGTGGCGACAGCGCCGGCGTCGGAGACCAGTTCCGCGATCGCGTTCGACCACGAAGGCAAATACCTGACTTGGACGCGGCCGGACGAGAGACTGGCGATCGCCGAAATCCGTGGGGTCTTCCGCGGGGCCGATCCTGGAGATTTGACCGGCGTCAAGGTGCGGATTACGAGCCGCGACAATTCACCGCTGATATTCCCTCGCGAAAAGACGGTGCTGGCGATTCTGAATCTTGACGCCATCGGCGTTCCCAACGAGATTGCGTTGACGCTATCGGAGATGATCCGCAATCGGGTGTCGGGAACGCCGAACGTAGATTTGGTTGAACGAGAGCGAATGGAACGAATCCTGAAGGAGCAGGACTTTCAACTTTCAGAGCGATCCGACGCGGCTACGGCCATCCGGTTGGGCCGAGTCTTGAACGCACAAAAGGCGCTATTCGGCAGTGTAAGCCGACTGGGGACGTCCTACCTGATATCCGTGTCGCTCGTCGATGTGGAGACGGCCCGCACGGACGGTATTCGCGAAGTACTCTGCCAACGATGTTCGTTGGATGACCTGCCGGAGGTGGTCGCTATCCTGCGACCGGCCCTTGCAGGCACGCCGAAGTGAGGAATGCATGGAACTTCCGAAAGGGACTGTAGTAGGCAGCTACGAGGTAATCCGGAGTTTGGGCGAAGGGGGTATGGGCCAAGTCTATCAGGTCCGTAACCGAATCTCGCACCGGACCGAGGCGATGAAACTGCTTCATCCTCATATCGCCAGGGAGCCAGAAGCCCTGGAGCGTTTCCGGCGAGAAAACGAACTCCATGCGTCTCTCGCCGAACATCCACACATAGTCGCGCTCCGGACTTCGTTCGAGTATGAAGGCCATTTCGCGATGATTATGGAGTTTGTCGACGGCGAGTCTCTGCAGGCCGTGATGCGCCGGGGGCGCGTCCCGGCCGCGGATGCCGTCCGTTGGATCGCCGAGGTGCTTGATGCGCTCGATTTCGCTCATTCCATCGGCATCGTTCATCGAGATATCAAACCGGCGAACATTATGATCGCTTCCAACGGCGCGGCCAAGCTTGCCGACTTCGGAATTGCCGCAGCGCCTGGCATGTCGAAGTTGACCAAGACAGGTTTCGGGGTGGGGTCACTGCACTACATGTCGCCGGAACAGATACGGGGCGCGCGGCTGGATCCGCGCGCCGATTTATACTCGCTCGGCATCACCTTCTACGAGTTGATGGTGGGCGCGAGGCCATTCGACGCGACGAGCGAATACGATTTGATGAACGCGCACCTTACGGCGGCGCCGGCACCGCCGGTGGATCGGGATCCTAGCATCCATCCCGGGCTGAGCTCCGTGATCCTGCACGCGATTGCGAAGCGTGCCGAAGACCGGTTCCAATCGGCGAAGGAGTTCATTGCCGCGCTGGCGGCGGTAACCGCCGGGTCTCCAACTCCCGCGGTTCCGAGGGCAATTCACGCCCGATCGAAACGATGGGTGGCAGTGGGGGTGGCGGCGTTCGGAATCCTGTGTGCGGCCTTATGGGGATTTCGTCAGAGTGCGGCCCCGCCGAAGACGACGCCGATTGCTCCGGCGGGGGTTACGGCAGAAGCGCCGACGTCGCAAGGCGTGGTCATTCCTACTCTTATAGTTTCTCCGGTGGAGACAGTGGCGGAGCCGAAATCGGGCACGACGGAGCCCAGGAGGCGGGCGGTCCAGCCGGCGGCCGTCATTTCAAAGACGCCTTCGACAGGTCAAGCATCGATTAAGAAGCCCGTTGGAGCCGGTCACCCAGCGATCGCGCAGGTAGTTCCCGCCACAATCGCAGCGGCGCCACCGCCCGAACTGGAGCTACGCCTAGCGAACGTAAGGGCCCAAGCGGCAGCTCTCGAGATGAGTTTCCAGCGGCTACAAGCGCGAATGGGGAACCTCGGGATGCGACAATCTATCGTCGTTTCCCGGAGTAAGTTGCAGGCATACCTGACCCTTGCGGAGAAGCAGACGGGCGTAGCGCAATTCGCCGCGGCGGAGATAACTCTGAAGCAGGCAGAGGCCGAAGCGGCCAGCCTGGCCGCGATATTTTCGAGATAGCCGGGTACACATTGCGAAGACTCGGTTAAGATGGGAAGTCCTCTCGACATAGACTTCCCATGCATGCCGCAGCAGAATTCGGCGAGCGAAGCATATGGGTCCGGGCCAAGGACCTCTTCGATTCCGCACTCGAACATGAACCACGAAAGCGCCAAGCCTATTTGGAGCAGGCCTGCGGCGCCGATTACGAGCTTCGAGAACTGCTTCAGATGTTGCTTTCCCGGTACGAGCAAGCGTCCTCATTGGTACCCTCTTTTTCCGGGGCCGAACAGTTGGCCGCAGCGGAACCGAGCCCAGTTCTTTTGCCTGGCACACGGTTGCTTGACCGCTTCGAAATCACTCGACTAGCCGGCACGGGTGGAATGGGGCAAGTGTACGAAGCTCGCGATCTATCGCTCGATCTGCCCGTTGCTATAAAGATTTTGCGGCAGCACCTCCTTGTCGCTCCGCAAGTCCGGCAGCGGTTCCGAGCTGAAGTTCGCCGCTCCCGAGAGATCACGCACCGTAATGTCTGCCGGGTTCACGAATTGTTTGAGGGCGGCGCCACCGATCCAGATCTCCTGTTCTTAACGATGGAATTCTTGCATGGCGAAACCCTCGCGGAGCGCCTTCGCAGGGACCCCGCCTGGGTGAGCGCGAACGCCCCCGCGATTCTAAGCCAGATATGCGATGCGCTTGAAGCCGTTCATGCCGAAAAAGTGGTCCATTTGGACCTCAAACCTTCCAACGTTTTCCTGACATGTCCTTCAGGTTCCGACACGCTGCGCACGGTTGTGACGGACTTTGGACTGGCCGCGCTGCTCGACCTTGAGGGATCCCGGTTGCGGGCGTTTGCGCTGGGAGGGACGCCCGGGTATATGGCGCCTGAACAACTCTTCTCGGGTGACGTGGGCCCAGCTGCGGACCTCTATGCTCTGGCCATCATCGCGAGTGAAATTGTGAGCGACAAGCCGGAGCATTGGAACGGAGCGGTTCAGAAGTCGCTTCAAGTCGATCCAGAGAAGCGCCATGCGAGCGTCAGAGAGTTTTGGGAGGATCTCTCCGGCGTCAGTGCGCGCAAAGTTCGACTCAGCCGCCGGCGTTTGGCGCTTGCGGGATTCGCCGGCATATCCGTCAGTGCGGCGGGGCTCTATTGGAAATCCATATTGGACGCACCCGCTCTCAAACTGGCGGTGCTTCCGTTCGAAACCGATACCGGCCCGGCCGATGACCACATCGCGATCGGACTTACTGAATCAACGATTCAGCTCCTCCGATCCGATCCGAAGATCTTCTCCCCCGGCTTGACGAGCGTCCTACGCTTTCGTGGGCGCTCGCTTCCTTCTTCGGAGCTGTGCCGCCAACTGGGCGTGGACGCACTCCTTTCGGTATCGCTTCAACAGCGCGACTCGCATTGGATCCTTTCGGCACGATCGGTCTTTGCCGACGGGTCCGCCGGACCGCTGACCGTGATACTGGAGTTCCCTCCGGGGAGATTGCCTCAAGCTCCACTGGAAATTGCCAATCGCGCCAGACAGGCCTTCCTACCGCTTGCTAAGTTTGACGCTGTGGCGGTACAGTCGACGACTGCTTCTCCGGCGGCAAACGATGCTTATCTTCGAGGGCGGTACTTGTGGAATCGGCGGAGCCCTGGCGACGTGGATCTCGCGGTCCAACACTTTCAAAAAGCGCTTGAGTCCGATCCGAATTTTGCTCTCGCGCATTGCGGCGTCGCCGACGGCTTGTCCTCGCTCGCCGATTCAGGCGCCGCCGATCCAAGACAGGTCAGCGCGCGTGCCAAGACCGCGTCAGCAGATGCCCTGCGACTAGCGCCACGACTCCCACACGCGCATGCCTCAGCCGGTCTCGTCGCCACGCTGTTTTCATACGATCTGGCTACCGGACTCTCCGAACTGCACACGGCGTGCCGGCTCGATCCGGGGAACGCCTCCGCGCATCAATGGCTTTCCGCACTGTATCTCAAACTTGGCGATTGGCGCAGGTGCCACGAAGAAATCGATCTGGCCTTCGGAGCGGATTCGCTCAATCTGGCGGCTGAGTTCGCGGCTGCCGCCATGCGCTACTTCACTCGCCACTACCGTCTTGCGATCGACCGTTTCAACGCTATTGCCCGCACCAATCCGACGTTCTGGGTCATCCATGAGATGCTCGGCGAGTCTTACGCGAGGTTAGGGCAGAAAGAACTCGCCCTTCAGCATTCCGCTTTGGCCCTAAAGCAGTCTAAACACCGGCCCCATTCCGCAGTTTATGCGGCCGCAACGGCAGCCATTGCCGGTGACAAAGCCCGGGCGGAGGAATTTGCAACGGAAGCAGAACGCCAGTTTCGTTCGGCACGCTATTTCCAGCCGGTTCATTTGGCCCGAGTTTATGCCGAATTGAGAGATCCGTCACGTGCGTTTGGTTTCCTTGAGGATGCGTTGGAAATGCGGGATACCGGATTTCCCGTCATCACCGTTCACCACAGCTTTGATTCGCTCCGGGACGACCCCAGATACATGACGCTCCTTAAGAAAGCCGCGATTCGACGTCCCTGATTTCGCCTACAACGCGAATGGCGCGGGGTTGGCGCCGTCACGGGAATACGAATCTTTTCCGCCGAGCCGGTAGTGAGGAGGGCGGAGTTCCGGGCAGAGCATCCTGACGACGGTTAGACCCGTCTCGGGACGAGTTAGGTCGAGCATACAGAGATCCATCTTCCGCGCCGCCATCGCCGACACCAATTCGGGAAGTCCGGCATACGGACAGTCGGAACGAAGCGCCGGGCCGGATTGCGGCAAGAGATGCGGATCGGACTCGACTGTCGCGTTGGCGACCCAGAGGGCGTGGGCTCGCGCCATTGAACTGATCCGGGGCACCGCGGGATCTACGCTGTGTTGGTCGCTTCCTTGGTGGAGTTCCCGCAGAGCGCGCAGAGCAGCGTGATCCGGGTCGAGCGACGCACCGAAGCCCAATGAGAGGCGTCCGCCGGTCGCGCGATCCCAGGCGGTGGCCGCGACAATGGGCACGCCGAGTTCGCCGGTGAGGTTGAGGAGGGCGGTCTCCCGGCCATCGTGATCGAATTCGGCCCGAAGGTCTTGCGCCTCCTTTGTCCGCGGGAATGGGTACGCCGGTTTTCGTTTGCGTTCGATCCACCATCGGGCAATCGCGTCACGCTCGATGAGTTCCAGCGTGCCATGGAGAACGGCGAAGGCCAGATCAGGACCGGCGGCGCAGCCGTTGCTGTCCGAGGCGACGAAGAGTGGGTCCTCCGCGGGGGCGGATGCGAAGTAGCAGTACTGTGTTGGGGCGAGACGGACGAGGTCTTGAGTCAGGCTCAGCACGGGCGACCATAGGATAGGGTAGTCAGGCGGGCAGTAGGGCGGGATGTAGGGGAATGCCCAGCGGCCATGGTTCCAGTCATCGCAGTCGTCGTACTGCTCGTCACTGAACTGTAGCAGTTCTTGGGGGGCGATCGCGTTTTCACTTACATCGTTGAAAGTTGCGCGGAGTGCCGGTTCGGTTCCTTGGAAGACGAGGCTGTATCGTTCGGCGGCTTCGCCGCGGGCAACGGCCTTTGCTTCTTCGAGTGTGGCGCCGTGGCCGCAGACCAGGAGTGTTTCGGGTGGGCGGCGTTGGGGCGGGATAGCGGGGTTTTGAGGTATCGCTATTGAGGCGGAGGCGAAGCCGCCGGGGCCTTGTTGGCGCCAGGTGAAAAACGGAGCCCCGTTTGTTTGTTTTAGATAGTCTCGGATCACAGATTCAAAGAGGCAAGAGCGAAAACCGTGAATTAACCTAAAGATATCAGGGAATAGGCTTGAGTACTGGAGTGTTTGGAAATATACTCAGGATCTATGCCAGAAGATGAAAAAACGCCACACCTAGAAAACGCGGCTGACGGCGACCGCCCCGAAGGTCCCGTGGACCCAATGAAGACGACAAGCGCCGACTTCACTGTTACTGAGGAAATAGGGATTCGATTTGAGAACTTTGATCTGTTACAGGAACACATGTACTGCGAACGATCTCTCGACGCCGATTCCAGAGACCGACGACCAGGTCCCGCAAACCCGAGGGATGCGCTCCAACGCGTCTTCCAGCAAAGGGATCCCTCCAAAAACTTTTATTTGGAAGATATTGAATGCCACTGCGAACGCGAGACGATTCCGCTCAAAGAGGCGATCATAAGATTTCTCAATGCGAACCATCCAAACCGCGGCGCCCTGAAACAGCTTCGGATCAAGATATCGCCTGAGTGACCACTTCGCGTCGCAGCCATGTCCTTGAGCAGTCGGCAGCGCTAAATACCGAGTGCTTTGAATACCTTTGCCAAATTCGGGCGCAGGAGGTCACCATCAGGCGAAGGAATTCTCACCGAATTCTTAACAAGGTAAGTTCGAAGCTGTTCAGGGCGAAGCAACGGTTTTCCTGCGAAACTAAGCCCGCCCTGAATGGCAGCGGCAACTCCGGCAACGATTGCGGACGCTGCCGACGTACCGTTAAAGTTAACGGCGTATGCGGTCGGGCTGGTAGAGTTAATGGTTCCTACGCAGTGGCCGTTGGCCCAGCAATCTACTCGGGAACCGCGGTTGGAAGGCGGATTTCTACCAGTGCTGGCGCAATTCAGGGCACCGACCATGATTGAACCCGAGTCTCCTTCCGCCTCTCTATCAAGAAAATGTCCTGAGTTGCCAGCCGGTTCGACTACGACGACGCCGGAGTCGCAAATCACCCTAAGGACCTCTCGCCACGTATCAAAATGTTCGAGTGGAAATCCAGACCGAGATTGGATCTCTATTAGCATGACGTGACCGACCGGAATCGCCTGCGCTGCGAACAACAGGGCGGATGTCACATCTTCCATTCGCCCCATCGGATCTCCGACACACACGGAGCTAAGGAGCGGAATTGCGTTTGGAACGACTCCTGTGCCGCCAATTAGGTTGGGCTGCATGAATAGGACACCGAGCACCTTTGTTCCGTGTTTGTTATTGTTACCACATTCAAAGCCCTTGTTTTGGCCAAATAGCGGACCCGCCGGCATATGGGAAGGCAGATCCACATGATCAAGGGCCCATCCATACTCAACGTCAACAACACAGATTCCCTTCCCGCCGCCGCGCTGGTGACCCTCCGACGCCTCAATTTCGTTCAAGTATTCCTGGTGATCCTTCAGGCGCGGCTCAGTTGGATCAGCATCCACATCGCCCTCATCGTTCGAATAAAATCCAACGACGTCATCCTCGATGGCGAGAGGAATAAAATTTTTCGGCGTCTTGAGACTCGATCGAATCTCTTCCAACGTTTCAACGGAGGAGTCTTCAATCACATACGTCATGCTGAATGGTCGATATTTCCTGTCAGGGTGATTGCGGCGTGCTCTCGCAAGCAAGGCATTATAGGCTTGGATTGCCTGAACGGGTAGTAGCGGTCGCAGTTTAGGTTGAAGCTGCGGAGCATCCCGGAGATCTGAGTTTAAAACTTCCTGCATGTTAACGGTTGAATCGGGCTCGACCGTTGCTTTCTCGAGTACTAATCGTGGCATTACTGCTCCTTGTTTTCCATCAGTTCTTTCCCTAAAGTAGACGCCAAAAACGAACGTCCCATGCGGAGTTCCCGCTGAATCGTTCGGGTCGTGACTCCAAGCAACTCAGCGATTTCATTTAAATCCAAACCCACAAAATATTTCCACTCGATAATCCGTGCCGTGCGCGCCGAGTACGCTTCCAACTTTTGCAGTGCCAGATCGACCTCAAGAACCTGTTCCGGCCGTACGTCGGCCGGAATGATTTGCAGATCCACGTCCGGGTCCGATTGGCCGTTCCACCGCTTCTGCGCCTGTTTTTTCCTTGCATGATCCACCAAAAGCCGGCGCATCACTTGTCCGGTGAGCGCGAGAAAATGCTGCCGGTTGTTGGCGCTCGGCGGCTTGCCGGCGAAAAGCCGGACGTACGCCTCGTGGACGAGTGCCGTCGCTTGCAATGTATGGCCTGGTTTCTCCGACCGTATCATCGCCGCGGCCATCCTTCGCATGTCGTCGTATAAACAAACTAGCAGTTGCTCCTCGGCGACCGGGTTGCCAGCTTGAATCTGGTCTAACAAATCCGCGATGAGTGACTTAGGTTCGGAATCCACCCCGCAATTATTGCAATTAACTCCCTGGCTTGCCAACACCACTGGGGAGATGGGGCAAGTCCACGTCCCCGACCCATCCTTGTTAGTTGGCGGGTATGGGAGCACGGCCGGGGAGGCCCGCCGCTTTCCGCAGCAGTGTCGCGCGTTCCAGCTTTCGAATAGCCTTCTCCAACTCGACACGCAGAGCCGGTTTGTCTGCCGCAAGGCCCGCATCGTAGGCCTTTTGCGCCTTGCGTTTTTCCAGTTCCGCATCGAGTTCGGCGATGTACAGTTTCTCCGCGGCTTCGGCCCGCGCGGCGTCCGCCTTTTCGATTTCCTCGGGTAGGATCCGTTTGCTCAATTCCGCAGCCGCTTCCTTCTTCGCACCCTCCAACAGCTCTCCGAGTTTCGCCAGGAATTTATTTCCGTCCGCCGTCTCCGAGATGGTGAGCCGAATGGAGACAGGCATATACGGTTTTCCCGCAGCCGTTTTTGCCGCCACATCGGCGTCGTATGCCGCCTTTGCTGCTTGGGACATCTGCTTCCAAGGCATTAGATTCGAGCGAAATCTCGGAAATGCCCCGAGAGGATGCGCGTCAGAGATCAGGCTGTCCCGCCTCTTTAGCCGGCCAAAATCGATATTGCCGAGAGCAATTGTGTCTCCCTCCGCAGTGGCACTCGGAACTGTGACGGCGACTGTCGCAACGAATGATCTTTCATTACCGCCCCGGTCACCGGCAAACTCTCGCACGCTGAAATGCCGTGTTTCGACGTAGAAGGCTGAATTGTCGGCCGATCGGCGAATAACGCCTTCGAAGATAATCCCGATGTCCGAATTGACGGGCACCAAACCAGCCGCCTCGAGCCGGCGAACTGCCCAATCGCTGGGTGGCGTGGGCCGGCCGTCCTCATCGGCGAACACCCCCCAAACCCCAAGAATGGCGCCGGATTTTTCATTAGCATGCAACGCCATGTCTGCGTCCGCCTTGTAGAGGTCCGTCACCTCGCTTCCATTCAACTGGGTTGTCTGGTCCTCGCCAGCTTTCTTGAGTAGTGCAGCAATTCCACCAATCGCCATCTCGATCAATTTGGGAACGAAGATGCCGAGAAGCGGGATCGCAGCTGCGGGTCGCTCCACCCTTGGGACGGGATTTACCACGGGTTCGTTCAAAATATAGACTCTAAATTCGGGTCTCAAATTACATCCTCCTTTTGACACTGCGGGTTCTAGATAGTAAGCGCGAACCAACGGGATCTCGCGACATTAAATTTATCGCAAATCTGCTCGGGTGAGCGCGTGCCGGGTTGGGGCCGCTGTTCTGGGGATCGATTCCGGGAACTCCTCTCATCACGCGGGCTTGTCCGCGTGACACGGATCGAGGTTCAGCAGCGGATGGCGTTCGGAGCGTTGGCACCTGGACCGAAATATTGAGTGAATGTCGACTTTGGGTGTTTATTGTGGCGTCAAACGCTGGCGGCCGGTTGAAAGGCTAGTCGCGGATGGGGACTGGGGCGGGCTCGACTACTACGAGGCCGCGGATCGTTACCTGGGTTCCGGCGGCCAGCATGAGGGATGTGACCTCACTGTCCGAGAGCACGGCATTAATCTGTTTTCCGACGAGCATGTTCTCGATGAAACTCATGCCGACCATATCGGCTGAAACGCCGCAACCCGCGCCGCTCTTTGATCTGTCCAAAGACCGGTTCCACGATGGCCTTACGCATTTTGTAGATCGACTTCCCCGCCTCGGTCCGCAGTTTATGCTGCATCGCCTCTTTGGACGAGGCTCCGGCCGGCGGCGGCCCGGTGGGTTCCGCTACCCGCTCCTCATGCTTCTGCCGTTCCGTCGCAATGTGCAGATCGATCCCGGCAACCCGCTCATCTATGACGTTGGCTTCACTCCAGTAACCGCCATCGGGGCTGGTATTTGACCGCAGACACGCGCATTTCGAGCTCCCCGACCGCCGCGGGCGATACCATTTGCATTTCCGCTGAGAAGGGACGGCTGGGCGATGAAGAACAATGAAGCGTGATTGCGGCCGTCGATGATAGCGTTAAACTGAGCGGAGAATATTGGATTTCACTCAAC
>Ga0163144_10019591_pt1 | contig 13597 bp, 11 predicted proteins | sample OliLak19BULKMAT1_FD_123175 | JGI IMG/M metagenome (GOLD analysis project Ga0163144, IMG submission 123175) | Freshwater microbial mat bacterial communities from Lake Vanda, McMurdo Dry Valleys, Antarctica - Oligotrophic Lake LV.19.BULKMAT1 | ecosystem: Environmental > Aquatic > Freshwater >... | reverse complement strand
TTCGGATGCGATCAGACTGTTCAGACGTGCGGTCCTGTCTGCCCGTAACGCTCACAGAAAGGATTGTTTTATGAATCATTCAAATTTCCGTTTACGTATTCTTCATGGCCTTCTGATGGCGGGACTAGGTTCGTGCACCACCTTCCCGGCGTTCGCGCAAAACCACTGTCCTGAGACGGCCGCTTTCAAAAGCGCGTACGCAACAGAAGAGCCGATGAGTGTCCAAACCGCTTCCCAACTGACCGATGGATTACTCGCTGCCCTCGCTCAGCCGCACGACAACGACTGCGATTACCTGATCCGACAGGCCCTGTCGTTCACGCTCCCGATTCTGGATCGTCGTGGCGAAGCCGCCGCGATCATGGACGAAGGAGTCGACCGCGCGACGAACTACGGCATGAAGTCCTCACTCGCAAACTACGCCGTTTCCCTTCGATATTACGGGCCAACGCCCCTTTCCATCAGCGACCGCGCTGCCTGCCGCGCCGTTTCCATCGCGGGGCTTGCCAACGCCCCCTCCGTCGCCACGCTGCTCGCCGCGGAGGACTTTGGCGAAATCGGCTCCCAGTTGCCTCTCCGGCACGTTGTCGCATCCACCGAAGGCGACTCTGTTGCTCGCATCCAATCGCTTCGCGCGCTCATCGAGATGTGCAACACCGTGCACGCCGCAGCCGTGGGCGCGGGCGAACCGTCTCCCGCCGCGTTGAGTCACTTCAACATCGTGCTTGATCTCCTTCCGCTCCTCCTCGACACCCATCCCGAAACTTCGATGTCCGACGTAGTCACCTTGGCCCGAACCCTCGATGCCGCAGGTGATCCGAAGGATGCCAAGATCGCTTTGGGGAAGGTCATGTCACGCCCGACCTGCTCCCCGGCTCAGCAGGACGAAATTCTTTCGCTCGCCGGCGACACGTTCACCGAAATCGACCGCATCACCTTCCGCTACAACCGGATTTCCAAAGACTTCCGAGCCGCCGGCCCAGCCATCACCGCCGATTCTGCCCGCGAACTCCTCGTCCGCTTGGATCAACTCTGGGCCGACCTCCAAGCCATCGAACTCGGCGCAACTCCAGGGATGCCCGCCCCGGCAGACTTCCCCGGCACCCAGTGGGAGGGCATGGTGCGCTTCACGCTCCAATCTCAAGGCAAACTCGGCGTGGGCGTCCTCAACGACTGTGCCTATGCGCCGCAAGCGCGGGAGTTCATCGCGCGGTACGCTCACCGCAACATCACTCAGGGCATGGAAACCATGGTCAACAAGCGCTGCCCCTAACCGCCTCGTCGCGCCCAGGCCGCGCGCGACCAACACCTTGCTCACACTCCCCAACCCCGCCCGTGCGGGGTTATTTTTCCCTTGACGCAATTTCATCCCTCTGGTAGTCTGCTTTCTCTCGGACGTGCCACAGGGGGTTCTCCCTTTCCGCGGGCGTCGTCTCCGCCCCAGCCCCTTTTTCCGTGACCCGCCCGCCGATGGGAGTTCAAATACGCATGAACCGTTCCTCCGCCCTCTCCGCCGCGGCTCTCATCGCCTTGGCGGCCGTTACCGCATCCGCCCAAACCCAGCCCAACGCTCCCATCGGTTCCATCGTGCGGTTCAACCTCGATTCCGGTGAACTCCTCAACCCCACCGACAAGCCCGAGATCATCGCCGCGTTCCCCGTGACGATGGCCGGTTCCAGTTTCATGCGCCTCTACTTTTCACAGGCCGACCTCGCACCCGGTACCCGTGTCCGCGTCACCAGCATGCTCGATGGTGACGTTCAAGAACTCGATTCCGAGTCGATGCTGATGTGGAACAACTCAACGGCCTACTTCAACGGCGACACCGTGCTCGTCGAAGTCATCGCGGGTCCGCACACCGCCGGCAACCGCCTCGCCATCAAAGATCTCGGCATCGACATGGGCATCCGCCCCGCCGGAGCCAACGGCCAGTGCGGCATCATCGGCGGAACCGATACCCGCGCCCTTTCCACCGAAACCTGGTCCGCCCGCATCATGCCCGTAGGGTGTACCGGCACCATCTATTGCAACACCGGCGGCGGAATGGTAACCGCCGGCCACTGTGTCGACGGCCAGTCCAACCTCGTTCTGCACTTCAACGTCCCCGCCAGCACCTCCGGCTGCGGTACCGTTGCCCCTCCCGTCGCCGATCAGTTCCCCGTCACCAACTGGCTCTTTGAAAACGCCAGCCCCAGCAGCGTCGGGGCCGATTGGGCCGTGCTCTCCATCGGCGCCAACAACCTCGGCCAGCGCCCCTTCACCCGCTACGGAACCTTCCGGGCACTCGCCACCGCCCCCGCCGCCAACGGAGCCGCCGCCAACATCTGGGGCTACGGCGTCGATACCACCTGCACCCGCAGCCAGGTCCAGCAATACAGCGCGGGCAACATCACCAGCGTCCTCTCAAACTACTACCAGTTCAACAACGACATCCGCGGCGGCAACTCCGGCTCCGGTTTCCTCAACGCCTCCAACCAGGTCGTCGGCATCGTCAGCCACTGCGCCGGCAGTTCCTACAACATCGCCACCCGCATCGACAAGCCCAACTTCGTCTCCGCCCGGGCCAGCCTCAACCCCTGCGGCGGTTCCTCCCCACCCCCGCCCCCGGCACCCGCCAACAACGCCTGCGCCAGCCCTGCTGCGCTCAGCGGTTCCGCCGCGGGCACCACCGTCAACGCCACCAACGATGGCACGGCCGCCTGCGGGTCCTCCAACACCTCGCCCGATGTGTGGTACACCTTCACCGCCACCTGCACCGGCAGCCACCGCTTCGCAACCTGCACCGCCAGTTTCGATAGCGTCCTCAGTGTGCACGCCGCCTGCGGCGGGGCCAGCATCGCTTGCAACGACGATCACGCCTCTGGTGGCGCTGGCGGCTGCGCCACCAGCACGGCCTCGGCCCTCGACGTCAGCCTCACCGCGGGCACCACGTACCGCATCCGCGTCGCGGGCTACAACGGTGCCACCGGAACCTTCACCCTCACCGTCACGCCCCCATCGTGCAGCACCAACGGTTCCAACGCCTGCGCAGCGGCACCGTTCATCGGCAACGGTTCGTTCCCCTTCACCACGGTCGGTGCCACCACCGACGGCCCCGTCGCCTGCGGCGGCGCTGGCAATGACATCTGGTACCGCTACACCGCCTCCTGCACCGGAACCGTCACCGTCACCACCTGCGCCGCTGCCAGTTACGACAGCGTCCTCGCCGTCTATGGCTCCGCCTGCCCCGGCACGGGCGCGGCGGCCATTGCCTGCAACGACGACGCCTGCAGCGGAACCCGCTCCAGCCTCACCTTCTCCGGCGTCTCCGGAGCCCAATACCTCGTTCGAGTCGCCGGCTACAACGGAGCCACCGGTACCGGCACCCTCACCGTCTCGTGCGGTGGCCCCACCGACGCCGTCTGCAATTGGGTCGGCGTTGGCTGCATCGCCGACTTCGATGCCGACGGCGATACCGATAGCGACGACACGTCCATGTTCCTCACCGCGTGGGAAGATGGCCAAGCCTGCGCCGATGCCGATGGAGACGATGACACCGATTCCGACGACGTGATCACCTTCTTCGGTGCCTGGGAAGCGGGCTGCTAAAGAATCCGAAGATTCGAAAATCAGTTCACACTCGTGGCCCGCGCAAGCGGGCCATGTTTTTTGCTTGTGGTCGTGCGGGCATCCTGCCGGCTCTTGCCCAAATACTTCTCCACAAATCGCCCGTTCCGACCGCCCTTTTTCCACAAATCGCCCGTTGCGGCGCTCTATTTCGGGCGATTTCGGGAGATCGAGAGATTGCCCCTTGCGTTCCCGCGCTGCGACGGTATCTTTTCGGCATGGCAAACATCACCCAAACAACCACGTTCACCGAGTTCGTCCTTCACGCCCAGCGTCAAGCCCTCGAAACCCTCCTCGAATTGCTCAACAACGCGACCACCGTCACAGACCGCCTCCGGGCTGCCACCGCCATCCTTCGCATCAAATCCATGCCCGCCACGGCAAAGGCCGAGTCATCCACGCTCTCGCCTTCATCGGATCCCAGCATCAAACACGCGGGAATGCCCGGGAATCCGGTCCCCGCCCACTCGCCCTCCACGCTCATCAACCCGCCCGCCGATGCAGGAATCGCTCCAACCCCCGCTCCAACAAGTGCGCCGCCACGCCCGTCGCCCATGCCGCAACGTCCAGCCCGATCGCTCTTCATGGCGCTCGCACGTTCTCATTCAATGCCGCCGCTCACCACGACGACAACGGCGCAGCGTGCAACCGCGCCGCCATAAAATAACCGTTGCAGAGAAGCACGATGATTCGGTGATCCCACCTCGCTGAATACCCCGGCCCCATCCAAAATCTCACACCCCGATCGCCGCCGCGATCTCCTTCGCCAACTCCGCACTCTTCCCATCCCCCGTCACCGGCTTCCACCCAACCCCCAGCCCGCTCCCGTCGGCGTGCTTCGGGATCACATGAAAGTGCACGTGCATCACCGCCTGGTGCGCTTCGCGCCCGTTGTTCTGCAGTACATTGAACGCTGTCGCCCCCGTCACCTTCATCACGCCGCGGCAGATCCGGGGCAGGGCACGCCCCAGGGCCGCCGCCGATTCGTCCGACAACCCGTCCAACGTCACCGCGGCTTCCTTCGGGATCACCAACGTGTGCCCGCGCGAGATCGGGTTGATATCCAGAAACGCAAGCACCCGCTCATCCTCATACACCCGGTGACACGGAATCTCGCCCGCAATGATTTTCGAGAAGATGGTTGACATGCACAATCCTAACCCCCCTGCCCATGCCGGAACTCCGCAGCCCCGCGGCTGAAAGATTCCATTGACAATCAATGCGTTTTCGCTATCGTGGTTTCCCGCTCCCTCGCCACCCATTCATCCGAGGCCCCGAATGCATACTCGCCCCGTCGCTGCGCTCTCCCTCCTCTCCGCCGCCCTCACGGGTTCGCTGGCGTTCGCCCAGCCCTGCGTCCCCGGCTTCCAACCCGGAGAGCCGGGCGCTTCCGGCATCACCGACCCCTTCAGCGCCTACATCCAGCCGATGAAGGTCTTTCAGGGAGACCTCATCGTCGGCGGCTCCTTCAGTATCGCCGGAACCGCCAACGCTAACGCCGCGGCAGCCTTCGACCTCACCACTCAAACCTGGTCCCGGCTCGGCGGCGGCATCAGCCCCGGAAACACCAATTCCTTCGTAGCGGCAATCGAACCATTCCAAACGCCCACCGGTTACCGCCTCTATGTCGGCGGGCTTTCGTCACACGTTCTCAACGGGAGTGTCGTCGTCCCCAACACCGCCTCGCTCGCCGCGTGGGACGGAGCAGTCTGGTCGGCCGTCGGCACCGGTTGGACCCCGAGCAATCGCGGCAGCGTGTGGACCCTCCTCGATTGGGAAATCTCCCCCGGCCAACGCCGATTGCTCGCCGGTGGCGGGTGGACATCCATCGGCGGCGCTGCGGCCGACGGTGTCGCCATCTATGACGGCTCATCCTGGAGCAACGTGGGCGGAATGTCCGACGCGGGCATCGCGGGCCCGTTCTCGCCGGTCGTTTTTGCTTCAGCCGTCTATCAAAACCAACTCTACATCGGGGGCCGCTTCGCCACCGTCAACAACGTGGCCGCGCCCTTGATCGCCCGCTACACCGGCTCGGTATGGCAACGCCCGGGTGCGCTCGCCGCGGCGAGCACCGTTTCCGATATCTCCGCCCTCGCGGTCTTTGATAGTGGTTCGGGCCCGCGTCTCTTCGCCGGCGGCTACGACCTGCGAGTCGGAGGCCAACCCACCAGTATCGCCGCGTGGAACGGGTCCGTCTGGACCCGCATCGGCCAGAACCTGGGAGGCCGCTGCACCTCGCTCGCGGCGTACGACGACGGTACAGGCATGAAACTCTACTGTGGCCTCACCGCCGACGCCCAAGAAAACTACTTCTACCGCCTCGAAGGCAACACTTGGGTATCCGTCGCTGGCGGCATGAGCGTGGCACTCACAGGCAACTTCCCGAGCGTCTTCGGCCTCCTCGTGCACGAAGGCTCACTCTTCGTCGGCGGCAACTTCCAACTCGCGGGCACCGTGCCGTCCTACGGCATCGCCAGATACGCACCCGGCACCAGCGACTGCATCGGCGACGTGGACTGTGACGGCGACGACGATTCCGACGACATCGTCGCGTTCTTCGCGGCGTGGGACAACGGCAACTCCACCGCCGACGTCGATAACGACGGCGACACCGATTCCGACGACATCCTCGTCTTCTTCACCGCATGGGACAGCGGCTGCTAATAACCAAAACCACTCAGGACGTTTCGGAACTCCTCAGACCTCCTCAGGACTTCAGGACTCCTCAGGACTCCTCAGGACTCCTCAGGACTTCAGGACTCTTCAGGACTCCTCAGGACTCTTCAGGACCCCTCAGGGCTCCTCAGGACTCTTCAGGACTCCTCAGGACCCCCCAGGACTCCCCAAGACGCTTCACGACCAAGGACGGAGGACCAAGGACCAAGGACTAGTATTCCCCAATGCCCGGCACGGAGGCCCCCACACACCATCGCATCCAGCGCCTGAGCCCCCTTGTGGCCAGCCAGATCGCCGCGGGTGAGGTCGTCGAACGCCCCGCCTCGATCGTCAAGGAACTGGTCGAAAACTCGATCGACGCCGGCGCCACCCGCATCATCCTCGAACTTGAACAGGGCGGCATCGAACTCGTCCGCATCATCGACGACGGTGGGGGGATTCCCGAAATCGATCTCCCCATGGCGGTCACCGCTCACGCCACAAGCAAGATCCGTTCCACCGCCGACCTCGATTCGATCGGCACGCTGGGGTTCCGGGGCGAAGCCCTCGCTTCGATCGCCTCCGTCTCAAGGCTCTCGATCCGCTCACGCACCGCCCACACCGACGCCGCGTTCATGATGGATGTGGAAGGTGAAAACCCCACGACAACAAGGCCGACCTCCGGCCCCATCGGCACCACCGTCTCGGCCCGCAACCTCTTCTTCAACACGCCCGCACGCCGCAAGTTCCTCCGCACCGTTCCCACCGAGCAGGAACGCTGCCTCGATGCCTTCCGCGCTATCGCGCTGGCCCACCCGGCCGTGGGCTTCCGCGCAGAGGCCGACGCCCGCACGCTGATGGACGTCCCCAAAGATCAATCACCGCGCGAGCGCGTCCTCTCGGTCCTCGGCAAGGAACTCGCCCCCCGACTCTTCGAAGTGAACGCCGATGAGTTCGACGACACCCGCGGCGTCATCATCTGGGGAATGGCCGGCCACCCCGAGATCGCCCGCGCCAGCAACCGCTCCCAGCACCTGTTCATCAACGGCCGTTGCGTGCGCGACCGCACCATCCAACACGCCGTCGCCGAGGCCTATCGCGGCCTCATCGAACCCGGCCGATACCCCACCATCGTCCTGCACATCGAGATGCACCCCAACGCGGTGGATGTCAACGTTCACCCGGCCAAGGCCGAGGTGCGGTTCCGCGACAGCGGGGTCGTCCATTCCGCCGTCACGCGCAGCATCCGCAAGGCCTTGGCCGCCCAAGACCTCACCCCCCTCCTTAACTTCGTCCGCCCAACCGCCCCCCCCACCGAAACCCTGCGCCTGCCGCTCGACCTGCCCGGCACAGGCAAGCCCAACGCAGCGCTGCACAGCACGCTCCCCGGCAGCGGCAGCGCGTTCGCCGATTTCTTCACGCGCCCCACCCCGCCACCGCAGCGGCGATTTGATTACGAAGCCATCAAGCACACACTCGAGAACGCGCCCGCCACCGACCCCGCGCCCGTCCCTATGCCCCTGCCGGAACCCGCCGCCCGCGTGCTGCAGGTTCACAAAAGTTACCTCGTCACACAAGACGAACAAGGCGTCGTCATCATCGATCAGCACGCCCTGCACGAGCGCGCCATGTTCGAGTACCTCTTGGCCCGCGTGCTCGACGGCGGTCTCGAAACCCAGCACCTGCTTACGCCGGTTCCCATCCCCGCCACCGCCCGCCAAGTCGAACGGCTCGAAGACCTCGCGCCGCTGCTGGCCCGCATCGGCGTGCAAGCCGAACCCGGAGGGCCCGTTTCCATCCTCCTCCGGGGCTTCCCCACCTTCCTCTTCGACCGCAACGTCGATCCCGTCGAGTTCCTCTCCGGGTTGTTCGAAAAGGCCGAGAGTGATGCCTTCATGACCGATGTGGCCTCGGGCAGCGAAGAAGCCCTCCGCGATGTGCTCGACATGATGTCGTGCAAGGCGGCCATCAAGGCCGGCGACGGGATGAGCGATGTCGAGTTGGCCGCGCTCGTGCGCCTGCGCGACGACGTCGAGCGTTCCAGCAACTGTCCGCACGGCCGGCCCACGAGCGTTCGGCTCACCATCCGTGAACTCGAAAAACTGTTCCATCGGGCATGAAGACGCCCGAGCCGAGCATCATCCCACTCGCCCGCACCGGTCCCTGCCGGCGCGTGCGTGCTCTGCGCAACGATCTTTCGGCCTGCCTGTGGGACGGGTTCCTCTACTGCGTGATGGTCGGCATCGGCGAAACCTATCTCGCCGCGTTTGTCCTGCACCTGGGGCTGGGGCCGCTGCTGTCGGGCCTCGTCACCACGGTGCCCGTGGTGGCGGGTGCCTTCCTTCAGTTGGCGGCGCCTTGGGCCGTGCGCCGATTGGGTTCATACCCCAAGTTCGTCGCCGGTTGCGCCTACATCCAAGCCCTTCTCTACGTCCCGTTCGCGCTGCTGGCACTCTTCTCCGAGCCCGTCGCCGCGTGGTCGAATCTGCACGGTCTTACACCCCTTTTGGGTTTCGGTGTGTTCATCGTGGCCACGTTGTATTGGGCCGTGGGCCTGGGGTGCGGCCCTGCGTGGACAACCCTCGTCGGCGAAATCATCCCCGCCCGCATCAGGCCGCACTACTTTGGCAAACGCAACCGCTTGCTGCAGTTCGGCACGTTGCTGGGCCTCTTGGTGCACGGCGGGGTCATGCAGTGGCTCCAGACGCTCGACCCCCAGCGGGCACCACTCGCCTCAATCGGGGGTTCGGGTTGGACGTCCTTCGGCTTCGCCTGCCTCTTCATCGTCGCCGGCCTCTGCCGACTCTGGTCCGGGTATCTCCTAAGCACCTACTCCGACCCTCCTCGCCCCATCACCCACACGACTATCCCCCTTCTCAACTTCGCGACCAACCGCCGCGGCGATTCATCCTTCCTGCTGTTCGTCGCTGCCATGGGGATCGCTACGCAAATCGCCCAGCCCTTCTTCAACCCCTTCATGCTCGAGAAACTAAGGGCCAACCCCGCGTGGTACTCCGTGCTGCTCGCTTCAGCACTCGTGGGCAAAGGCCTCGCGCAGCCCTTCGCCGCGAAATGGGCTTCGCGTCACGGCGCTGCCCGCCCGCTGACCATCGGGGCCTTGCTCCTCATCCCGCTCCCGTTGGTCTGGCTCGCCACCGATTCCTTCGCGTGGCTCCTGGTCGGGCAGTTGCTCTCGGGCGCGGTGTGGGGCATGTTTGAACTCGCCACCTTTCTGCGGAACTTCGAGACCACCCGCCCTCACGAACGCATGAGCGTGCTCGCCAACTTCAATTGCCTCAACGAAACCGCCAAAACGGGCGGCTCACTGATCGGCGGCCGCATCTTGGGGACGGGCGCTGACCCCGCGTACGCATGGGTCTTCTGGGCCTCCACGGCCGCGCGCGGCCTCGCAGTGCTCGCGCTATCGCCCGCGGCCCGCCGCATCATCACACGCCCGCTCACGGCCATTCTCGACGCCGGCCCGCGCAGCGGCAACCCGGGTTCGGGAGTCGCCGACAACATCGTCCCCATCGATCCACCCACCGCGTCACCCTCGGCACCGCAGGACGCGACACCGCCGTCGGGCCGCAACTCGGACCGATGAAGCGTGGTTCCAAACGTCGCGCGTACGCTCCACCATGACCGTCTCCGACCGGCTCAGACCCTTCGGCACCACCATCTTCGCCGAGATGACCAAACTCGCGCTCGCTCACAACGCCGTGAATCTTGCGCAAGGCTTCCCCGACTTTGACGGCCCCGAAACCGCCAAAGCCGCGGCCATCGCCGCCATCACCGCCGGTCACAACCAGTACGCCCGCATGATCGGTCATCCGGACCTCGCGCTCGCGGTCGCCGATTCGTGGTTCGCGCGCACGCACCGACGTCTGAACCCCGATGCCGAGATCACCGTCACCAGCGGCTGCACCGAGGCGATCGCGGCGGTCATGCTCGGGCTTCTCAATCCCGGCGACGAGGTCGTCCTCTTCCAACCGTTTTACGATTCGTACCGTGCCTGTGTCGCAATGGCCGGTGCCGTGCCCCGGTTTGTCACGCTACGGCCCGAGGGCGATTCATTCGTGTTTGATCCCGCCGAGTTGGAGCGGGCCTTCACATCTCGCACCCGACTGCTTCTCGTCAACACCCCGCACAATCCTACCGGCAAAGTGTTCTCACACGAGGAACTCAGCCTCATCGCCGCGGCTTGCCAGCGGCACGGTGTCACCGCCGTGACGGATGAGGTCTACGAAGACCTGACGTACACCGACGCCGCTCCTCACCTCCATCTTGCCACGTTTCCGGGCATGGAGGATCGCTCGATCACGCTCTCGAGCCTGGGCAAAACGCATAGCCTCACGGGGTGGAAAGTCGGCTGGGCGTTGGCCCCGCCCGCCCTTTCGGCGGGTATCCGGGCAGCCCATCAGTTCCTCACCTTCGCCACCGCAACTCCGTTGCAAGTGGGCGCAGCCGCGGTCATCCGGCACGGGCAGGCCGATATCGCACGCACGCGCGATCTGTTCCGATCCAATCGCGATCGCCTCGCAACATGCCTCAACGGCCTTGGCTTCCGCACCTTCCGTTCCGATGGAACTTACTTTATCATGGCTTCGATCGAGGGGGTGGCCCACCGCCTTGATGCCGCGAACGATCGCGAGTTCTGTTCCGCCCTCACGACTCGCATCGGTGTCGCGGCCATCCCGCCCAGCGTCTTTTACGATGATCCGACGCTCGGCCACACGCTCGTCCGGTTTGCCTACTGCAAGAAACCCGAAACCATCGACGCCGCCATCGAGCGGCTTTCAATGTTGTAACAAGGCATCTCGCGGTGCGGCATGGGTTGAGCCAGTACGCTCGCCGCCGCTTGCGGCCTCCCTCCGAACACCGCGTCGGGGCCAAACCGAAGCACATAGATCCAGTTGATCCCCAGCAGCACGAGCGCAACAGGCAAGAGCCAGCGAGCACGCCGACTCCGAAGCGGCATCGAGGAGCGACGCCGCCACAAGAGGGCGATGCGAACCGGCAGGGCAAGCACGACCAGCGTGACCAACGGGTTGAACCGCAACGCCGCCCATACATCGGCCTGCGAGAGCGAAAGCACTGCGCGGGTGCTCCCGCAGGTGGGGCAAGGCGAACCCGTGACGTTTCGGAACAGGCAAAGCGGGACCGAACGCCCTGTCGCGGATTCAAGACCGATCGATGCGGCGATCATTCCGAGCCAGATCGAAACGATCACAATCTCAATGAAATGCGACCGCACGACAGCCCCGGGCGTTCCCCGATGGTCCCCAGAGCGTGCCCGTTGAATGTTTGGATTCACGACCATGTTCGATCAAGATGCAATCCATGTCACGGCCCAACGGGGCCGCCCGCGCCCGAGGCCGCAGCACCTGCACCGGCAACCAGCGCAAAGATCATGATCACAACCCAGAGTCCGATGATCGCAACGTTCAAAATGCAGGCGATCATCCCGCATATTTTCCCGGCCTGTGTCATACCCCGCCCGGCAGGATCCATCCTTCCCGCGTCCATCTCTCTGAGGTCCGCGTTCCCCATCACCCAGGCAACGATGCCACAAATGACGCACAAAACCAAACCAAGGATCCCAAGCACCAAAATCATTGTGCCACGATGTGCCTGATACATTCCTAACGGTCCCGGCTGAATGGGCGGCGGAAACTGACTCATGCGAAACTCCTTTGGGCGGTTGCCCTGTCGCCAATACCCTACCAGCAGGATGTCTCCTTTGTCAACGCCCTCCTTACCCGCCATCGGCAGGCCCCGGAACCCAGCGCAAGTTGTCGCTTGGATCCGGCCCGCTATCGCCGCCGCGGCCGATCCGGCCGTCCTGCTCCGGGCCGCCGCGCCGCCAAGCGGAGGCTGCGCGGTCTTGGCGTTGGGGAAGGCCTCGCGGACTCTGGCCGCCGAGGCCAATCGCCTTTGGGGGAATTCCATCACGTCCGGCCTCGTGATCACGCTTGACGACCGTCCACTTCCGCCGAATCTCCGCGGCACCTTCGCCCGCGTTCGCGGCAGCCACCCGCTGCCAAACCAACATTCCTTGCGAGCGGGCCGAAGGGTGCGGTCGTTCTTGCAAAGCCTGCCTCCAGAGCAGACGTTGGTCGTCCTTCTTTCGGGTGGTGCCTCGGCCCAGGTCGTGCTGCCGCGAGCCGACCTTTTGGTTTCGGACATCGCCGAGATCAGCCGTCGCCTCATGCGGGCCGGCGCACCCATTGAGGACCTCAACATGGTTCGTCGCCATGTTGACCTTCTGAAGGGCGGCGGGTTGGCGCAACTGCACCCCGGCCCCATCCGCGCCTTCATCCTTTCCGATGTGGTGGGAGATCCATTGCACGTCATTGGTTCTGGACCCACAACTCACGACCCCACGACCTTCGCCGATGCCCTTGATGTGCTCACCCGGCACCGCCTGCTGACTGCGGTGCCCACGATCACTCGCTTCTTCCGCCGCGGCATGGCGGGGTCTGGGTTTGAAACACCTAAGCGTTCCTTAGGACCCCGCATCATCAACACGGTCATCGGCAACAACCGCGGGCTGATCGCTTCGGTGGCTGCCCACCTGCGGGGTCGAGGTGTGTATGTCGCGGCGAGCCGCCCCAACACGATCGGCGCGGCATCCGACGTCGGACGCAGCGCCGCGCGGAGTGCGATTGCGATGGCCGGCGGTGGTAACCCCTCGTGCGTCATCTGGGGCGGCGAGTGGACGGTGACGGTGGGCCGCCAACGCGGCAAGGGCGGCCCGAGTCAGGAGGCTGCCCTCGCCGCGGCCATCGAACTCGACGGGGTTCCCGATGTGGCCGTCTGGACGTTCTCGACCGATGGGCGTGATGGCCCGACCGACTTCTGCGGCGGGCTTGTGGATGGAACGACGGCGCAACGCATTCGCGCAAAGGGACTGAACCCTGTGGAATTGTTGCGAACTCACTCTTCGAGCAAGGCCCTTGCAGCCGCAGGGGCGATCGAGGCAGCCGGGCCGACGGAGACGAATCTGAACCACATTGCGATTGCGATCGCGACGCCAAGGCGGGTTTGACCGGAGCGATCAGGCCGTTACGAAGACGATTAACCGGAGTCGCCGCGCACGGGCCGTGGCCGCACCTTGCGGAGGATGGGTGGAAGCGCTGCCGTGGATCTGTTCCTCACAGTCTTCGGCCTTGAACCAAGCGTATGTGAATGGCGGTTCCTATGCTCGCCCGGTATGCGTGAGATCCCGCTTCGGGCACTGAAAAAACTCTTCCAACTCGATGATGAAGGCCGCGAAATCGGGACCCAACTCGAGGACCCGTCCGTGGTGGTCGATCATCGGCGGGTTCGGACCCTT
>Ga0163144_10019590_pt1 | contig 13597 bp, 10 predicted proteins | sample OliLak19BULKMAT1_FD_123175 | JGI IMG/M metagenome (GOLD analysis project Ga0163144, IMG submission 123175) | Freshwater microbial mat bacterial communities from Lake Vanda, McMurdo Dry Valleys, Antarctica - Oligotrophic Lake LV.19.BULKMAT1 | ecosystem: Environmental > Aquatic > Freshwater >... | reverse complement strand
CGGTGAACTGGAGTCGGATCGACTTTACGTCTTGCTTGCCGACGTGTCGCTTCCCGCTATCGCCGCGCCGCGAATATTGAAGTTGGACGGCGTAACGATCATAACGCCGTTAGGTTTTCGGTATCCGCAGACCAACCCTGTGCGTCACAATGAATGAGGGTCAGTGATTACAAATCTAAGGCGGCGCTCAATCGCCGCCACTGACGTGTCAGCCTGTTCTACCTCCCTCACCCCGCCGCCCCCGCAATCCATTCATTGCCGACGCGCTCCAATATTTCCAGCGGTACCCGACCGCAGCCGAGCACGGCTTCGTGGAAATCCTTGATGTCGTATTTCGCGCCAAGCGTGGTTTGCGCCTTGGTGCGTAATTTATTGAAGACCGAATGGCCGATCTTGTAACTGCACGCCTGCCCCGGACTCGCGCAATAACGATCAATTTCGCGTTCGGCAAAGCCCGGTGCCTCGCCCTGCCCGTCAACGAACAAAGCGATGGCGCGTTCGCGGGGCCATTTATATTCGTGCATGCCGGTATCAATGATGCAGCGATGCGCGCGGAACAGCGCCATTTTGAGATAGCCGATCTGCCCAAATGGATTACCTTCATAGATGCCCAGTTCATCGGCGACCTGTTCGGCATAAAGCGCCCAGCCCTCGCCATAGCCCGAAAAGCCGCCGGTCTTGCGGATCAGCGGCAGGCTGGTGTTTGACAGCGAAAGCCCGCCCTCAAACTGATGGCCGGGCAGCCCTTCATGATAGATCACCGTATCGAGCAGGAATTTTGGCCATTCGGCTGAATCCTGTAGGTTAAAATAAACGAGACCGGGGCGCGATCCGTCAATTGCGGGCGGCTGCGCAAAGGCAGACGCTGCACCGGCTTCGGTTTCCTTGGGCACGCGCCGCACCTCGAATGTGTAAGGCGGCATGCGCTTGAACGCTCGGGGCAAGAGCGGGCGGATCGCGGCGAGGCGTTCATTGCAATAGGCGATGGCAGCCGCCTTGCCCTTGTCGGTATTGGGGAAGACCTGCCCCGGTTGCTTGTAAAGCGCCGCGAGCCGGGCACCGAGCGTGCCCTTGGTCATGCCAAGCCCGACCATGATCTTATCGATGCGATCACCAAGACGCTTGGCCTCATCGAGGCCAAACTGGTGGACCTCAGCCGGTGTCATCTGCGTCGTCGTGGTGGCGGCAAGCGCGGCGCGGTAGAAATCACCGCCCTGTTTGAACTTCCACAGCCCTGCGTCCTGCGTTGCCTTTTGCCGGACCGCGCGGACGGCGGCGATCTGACGGTCAAGTGCAGGCAGGATTAGGGCGGTGTAGATCCACTCGGCGTCGCTCGAATATTTTGGGTTCAGCCCTTTGATGGCGGCGCGTTGTTTGAGCGAGGTGACGACACGCGCGTCTGCGGCCGGCACCCGCAGCGCCACCATTTGCATCAATGTCTTGTCGAGCAGGAAATCGGGCGGGACGACGCCGAGCGCAACATCATGGCGCATCCTGTCCGTATTCGCGTCCAATTGCCCGGCAAAGGCCGACAGCCGCGCCAGATAGGCGTCGGCATCAGTGGCGGTTTCAACCGGGTGCTTGGTATCCAGAAAATCCGGGACAGACTGATATGCGCCGTCCTGCTGGCTGATCGCATAAGGCGATGTGCCGCCACCAAATTCAAAACGCTGGAGGCTGGCGGCAGACCGGCGAGTATAGAGGACGGTGTCGTAATTGATTTTGTCGGTGCTCGACAGCGCAGCGCGATCAACCGCCTCAAGCTGTTTGATCTGGCGCTGGGTCAACGCGCGCGACGCAGCCCGACCGGTATCGCCCTGATCGCTGAGCCGCGCGCGCAAGGCGGCATTGCGGCCCTTGTCGAGGCCAAGCTGCGTCGCGCCTTCGGGGCGCTGCTCCAACCCTTCCTGAAACATTACGTCGAACAGCGCGGGCAGCGTGGGCGCATCCGCCGCCATCGCTGCGCCCGGCACCAGTGAGAGCCCCATCGCCGATACGCCCGTCTTGAACCCCGTCTTCAACAACGTGCGTCTATCAAAGCCGGTCATATCATCATCCCTTGCCTGCATTGGCGGCAAACTGGCGCAGCGCGGGGCGGGACGCAACAAAGAAGGCCCGCCTCCCCTAAAGAGCCGGGCCTTCATGCAACAAAATGATTTACAGCGAAATCAGGACTCGCGCGTTCCGTTCATCGGGAAGCTGCCAAACGCACCCGCGCCGACCGAGCCGGTAATGACATCACCATCAACGGTCGCTTCGCAGGTCAGCGTCATTGGCATTGGCGTGGTGACGTTCATCGACCATTTGATCGTGTTGCCCTCAACAGTGCCGTCGGCAATTACGACCGAACCCATCGCACCGGCCTGTGAACCGCTCCAGCTCGCGCCATCGCTCTTTACAACCAATACTGCTTTTTGCTCGCCAAGCGGCGACTTAACAACGGTGTTCCAGGTGCCATCGACATCAGCCATGATCGCTTCTCCTACGGTGATTCTACTTCGGACCCACAACGGACCCGGCAGACATCACCTTCACTGACAGCCCGGGGCTGTCAAGCTGGGGGCGCACGACTTTTGCATGGCCAACAACCATTCAGACGGGCTTGCCGGGGGCGAGGACAACGCAGGCCGCTGCGTCAAGCCGGGGATCGTCCAAGACCTTTTTTTACGCGATCGTGGCGGATTTATCCTCGCGATCATCGAAACGCACTCGGCAGACTTGTGTTGCAGATCAGCAACACTACATTTGCCTTGTCAACGCCAGGAACCAACGCCAGAAACCAGCTCATGAACATTGAGAAATTCACTGATCGCGCTAGGGGTTTTTTGCAATCGGCCCAGACGGTTGCGATCCGGATGAACCATCAGCGAATTTCGCCCGAGCATTTGTTGAAGGCCCTGCTGGAGGATGAGCAGGGCATGGCGGCTGGCCTGATTAAGGCGGCAGGGGGCAACCCGGTGCTGGCGACGACCAATATCGACGCCACTCTCGCTCGTATCGCCGCTGTTTCTGGCAGTGGGGCGCAACAGCCCCCGGGGCTTGATACCGACACGATAAAGATTCTGGATACAGCGGAGCAGGTGGCACAAAAGGCGGGTGACAGCTTTGTGACGGTCGAGCGGCTGTTGCTTGCGCTGGCGCTCGCCACCACGAGCACGGCGGGCAAGGCACTTGCCGGGGCGGGGGTCACAGCCGAGGGAATCAATACCGCGATCAACGGTTTGCGCAGCGGTCGCACCGCAGATAGCGCAGGGGCTGAGGACCGCTATGACGCGTTGAAAAAATATGCGCGCGACCTGACGCAGGCAGCGCGCGATGGCAAGCTTGATCCGGTCATCGGCCGTGATGAGGAAATCCGCCGCACGATCCAGATTCTCGCGCGCCGGACCAAGAATAATCCCGTTCTGATTGGCGAGCCCGGCGTCGGCAAAACCGCGATTGCTGAGGGCCTCGCGCTGCGGATCGCGAATGGCGACGTTCCCGATACGCTGAAGGACCGCACGTTGATGTCGCTTGATATGGGCAGCCTGATCGCGGGTGCGAAATATCGTGGTGAATTTGAAGAACGTCTCAAGGGCGTGCTTGATGAGGTGCGCGCGGCCGAGGGTGATATCGTGCTCTTTATCGATGAGATGCACACCCTGATCGGGGCGGGCAAATCGGATGGTGCGATGGACGCGTCGAACATGATCAAGCCTGCGCTCGCGCGGGGTGAACTCCATTGTGTCGGTGCGACCACGCTCAATGAATATCGCAAATATGTGGAGAAAGACGCGGCCCTCCAGCGGCGCTTTCAGCCCGTCTTTGTTGGCGAGCCGACGGTGCCTGACACGATCTCTATTCTGCGCGGCTTAAAGGAAAAATACGAGCTGCATCACGGGGTGCGGATCACCGATGCGGCCATCGTCGCGGCGGCGACGCTGTCGCACCGCTACATTTCGGATCGCTTTCTGCCCGACAAGGCAATCGACCTGATGGATGAGGCCGCGTCGCGCATCCGAATGGAAGTGGAGAGCAAACCCGAAGAAATTGAAACGCTTGATCGCCGCATCATCCAGCTCAAGATCGAACGCGAAGCGCTCAAGAAGGAGACCGATCCGGCCTCGCGCGAACGGCTCGGCACGTTGGAAACAGAGCTGGGTAATCTTGAGCAGCAATCCTCAGAACTCACGCAGCGCTGGCAGGCGGAAAAGGACAAGATCGCGGCTGAGGCGAAACTGAAGGAACAACTTGAGGCCGCGCGGCTGGAACTTGATCAGGCACAACGCAGCGGCAACCTCGCGCGGGCGGGTGAACTCTCCTACGGAACGATCCCCCAGCTTCAGCGCCAGCTTGATGAAGCGGCAGGCGCAGCCAAAGGCGCAATGCTGCGCGAGGAGGTGACCGCCGATGATATTGCGGGCGTCGTCAGCCGCTGGACAGGGATTCCGGTTGACCGAATGATGGAGGGCGAGCGTGAAAAGCTGCTCCAGATGGAGGCGCTGCTCGGCAAGCGGGTGATCGGACAGAGCGAAGCGGTCCGTGCGGTCTCCACCGCTGTGCGCCGATCACGCGCGGGCTTGCAGGACCCGAACCGTCCGCTCGGCTCGTTTTTGTTCCTCGGGCCAACCGGCGTCGGCAAGACCGAACTCACCAAAGCGCTCGCTGAGTTCCTGTTCGACGATTCAACCGCGATGGTCCGCATCGACATGAGCGAATTCATGGAAAAGCATGCCGTCGCACGTCTGATCGGTGCGCCCCCCGGCTATGTCGGGTATGAAGAGGGCGGTGTGCTTACCGAAGCAGTTCGGCGGCGGCCCTACCAGGTCATCCTGTTTGATGAGGTCGAAAAGGCGCATGGCGATGTCTTCAACATCTTGTTGCAAGTGCTGGATGACGGTCGCCTGACGGATGGCCAGGGCCGGACGGTGGATTTCACCAATACGATCATCGTACTCACCTCCAACCTCGGCAGCCAATATCTGACGGCGCTGGGCGATGGCGAGGATGTGGCGTCGGTCGAGCCGCAGGTGATGGAGATGGTGCGCGCGCATTTCCGGCCGGAATTTCTCAACCGGCTCGATGAGATCGTGCTGTTCCACCGGCTTGGCCAAGCCGAGATGGCACCGATTGTCGATCTCCAGGTCGAACGCGTCCGCAAACTGCTCGCCGAGCGCAAAGTGACGATCAGCCTGAGCGAGGCAGGGCGCAACTGGCTGGGCCGCGTTGGCTATGACCCCGTCTATGGTGCCAGACCATTGAAGCGCGCGGTGCAGCGCTATCTGCAGGACCCGCTCGCCGACATGATCCTGCGCGGCGATGTAAAGGATGGCAGCGCGGTTTTTGTTGATGAGGGCGATGGCGCGTTGGCGCTTTTAGTTACTTAGCACTCGATAAGAGCGCTCGCCCCGGTCCCGGCGTTGATGTGAGAACCGCGCTGTGATGTCGAGCGCACGGCGACCGGATTAGCTGACGCTGCGCCAGAATTGATCGAGATTGACGATCATTGGACCACGGCGCTCCCATTGCCATTCCGCACGAAGCGTTCGGAACTCTCCCGCGCGGCAGCAGCCAGCAGATCCCATTGCGCCTTTGTGTGACATTCGGCTGGTGGGGGTATGCGTGAGCCGGTCGGGATGAGCCGGCGACAGATTTTCTTGTTGGGGTCGGGGGCAGGCGTGGTTGGTTCGGACGCGCCCAATATTCCGCCTGATAGCACCAGAAGAAACGTACCGATCACCGAATGTAACAACATAGCATCCCCCCCCGGGTTAGATTTGAATGCAATCGACCGACTGACTCCACCTGAACACTACACCAGGCATGAGACCAAAAGAAAGGGGGCGCGAACACCTGTTCACGCCCCCGATACTCAGTCGATCAACGATAAACGATGATCAGAAACGCAGTCCGACAGCAACCGTAAAGCGACGACCAAGCGGGTCATAAGTCGACGGGTTCGTGTTTCCGCTGTTGAAGCCGGTGGAACCAATGTTATTACCGATATCCGGCGGGTTACGATCGAGCAGGTTTTCTACCAGCATCGAGAACCGGATCGCGCTCGTCACGTTCGCACCGACTGATAGATCGAACCAATTAAACGCTGGGATCTGACGATACGCCCCGATGATAGTCGCCGGGTTGGTTGAACCAAAGCTACCAAGCGTGCCGTTCTGAGCAATGGTCGCAGACGTCCGGGGTTCATACTGGGTGGCACCGACATGACGCCAGAAGACCGAGAAGTCGAACATACCGACGGCTGCGCCCGTCCGCATGTTCCAGCTCCACTGTGGCAGAACGGGGTCACACGACACGCTGTAAAAGTTCGTGCACTCGCGAAGGATGCTGCCCGGGCCAGCCTGGAAGCGGTTGGTCGAGGTGTAGTTGCCGTTAAATTGCCAGTTCAGATCGAAGATACCGACCCGGCGCTGGTAGGACGCCTGGAAGTCGACACCGGACGATTCAAGGAAACCGAGGTTTGAAGACTGGGTAACAACGCCGAGCGTCGTTGCCGGATCACCACTCAAGCCACCGGTCAACGGGTTCCGCCGAATGGCCTGACACCGAACATCATTAGCGTTGGCCTGACCGAAGCAACCATTAACGATGTCGCTAATGGTCGGGGCGGTGACCGCACCCCGCACCTGGATACGATACCAGTCAACAGATGCAGTGAACCCATTGAGGAAGCCGCGTGGCTGGAAAACTGCACCAAGGGTGAGAGTTGTTGCAGTTTCAACGCCAAGCGCTGGGTTACCACCGCCGGTCGTATTGATCTGACCTGCAATCGGGATCGGGATCGAACCGACGCGCGTGGCGGGGAGGCCAACCGCACCCAGCTGTGCACTACAAAGCGCCGTTGTCGTTGCGTTGCCGGTCGGCAGCGCCAACTGGCACGGGTCAACCGCAAGATTGTTCAGGCCAGTGCTGACGGGTGCAAACAACTCCCCGAGATTTGGGGCACGCACAGCGCGCGACCACAAACCACGGAACTTGATCCCCCGAAAGGGCGACCAGCTACCGCCTGCCTTATAAGTCCAGTTGCTGCCTGCGGTCGTGTAAACCGAATAACGCGCGCCGCCTTCAAGCGACAGATCGTAGAAGAAGGGCTTGTCCTGAATAACGGGCACAATGACTTCGCCGAAACCTTCAACAGAGCTGTAAGCACCAAAGATCGATTGAAACGCACCACCCGAACCAAGCACTGCACCGGGCGTGATCGCTGGAAGATCACCAAATTGGCCACCGCTATACCGGCGATATTCGCCACCAGCCGCGATGCTGATCGGCATATCCGCAAATGGGCTCTTCACACCGAAATCGCCGTTCACCAATCCCTGGACCGTCGTAAATGTGGTGTTGCCGAAAGTGCTGGTTGGCACCGAGATGAAGTTAAACATCGCAGGCGTCATTGTACCAGCCGCACCGAAGATATTGACGGGAACGCAACCTGCCGCCGAACCCGCCGGGCAATTGCGAATACCGGACTGGACACGGTCAAACAAGGCGTTGCCCGTGTTGGTGTTGCGACGGTTCGCTTCGCCATATTGGGCATAAACGTCCCAGTTCAGGTTCGAGACCAGCTTGCCACGCAGGCCCGCTGTAACCTGAAACACATTGCTGTTGAATTCTTGAACGCGTGGCCCGGTTTCAACAAATCGGCGCGCAACGATGGCGGTAATTTCAGTGCCAGCAGCGATTGCGGCAGGGCAATTTGCGTTCCCCGAAAAAGTGCAGAGCTGGTCGCGCTGCGTTGCTGTCAAGAACTGGTTATTGAGCGGAACCTGGAAAGCGTTTGTAAACGTTCCGGTCGGCGCAAGGTTCTGAAGGACGCGCGTGCGGGTATAGAAAGCCTCGGCATAGGCCTCTACATTGGGCGTGATTTCATAATGACCGGCCGCATAAATGTTCCAACGGTCCTGTGGGGTCTGAAACAGATTGAGCGGGTTAAAGTTGAAGTCTGCAAGGCCCGGCGTAATTGAACCAGTTGCCGGGCTAAATTGAGCGCCCGCAGCAAAAGGACCAGTGGCTGGAAGCGGGAAGAACAACGATGCGGGCACCGCTGTGCCAGAACCCTGTGGAAGACCCGCCGTTTGCGCTGCGCAGGTGCCGGCGGCAATTACGGCCGCTGAGCAGGTTGAATTGCGCGAAACGAGGCCGATATCGCGATCTCCCTGCAGAACCGGGCCAGTGTTTGTATAGCTGAGGCCCAGAACGACATTGCCCTTGCCATCGGCAGTGCTTGCGCCCGTGGTCACATCAATCCGATAAGACTGGCCATCACCACGTCCCGTCAGCCCCATATTGGCCTGCACATCGACGCCGGTGAAATCCTTCTTGGTGGTGAAGTTGACAACACCTGCGATAGCATCAGCACCGTAGGCTGTTGAAGCACCACCGGTGAATACCTGAGCGCTCTCAAGCAGTGCGATTGGAATGATGTTCAGATCGACCACATTGCCAAGGGTCGATGGAACGACACGGCGACCGTTCATCAGAACCAGGTTGCGGTTTGCGCCGAGACCACGAAGGTTGAACGAGAAGACGCCGCCCTGGCCATTGTTGACCTGGCTGCCGACGCCTGGGGCGGAGCCGGGAAGCTGACGCAGAATGATTTCAACTGAGGTAGGCTGACGGAGAGCAAATTCCTTTGCACTAATCACGCTGACCGGGCTGGAAAGCTCAACATTCGCTCCGCCGATGCGCGAACCAGTAACGACAATATCGTCGTCCGCTTCATTAATAGCCGAATCAGGCGATTGCGGGGAATTGGCCTGCGCAAAGGCTGGCGCAGCGGTGAAAATGGCACCCACGATAACGGTCGAAACCAGCAGGCGATTGCGAAAATTGGTAACCATAGTCTTTAATTCCCCTAGTTGCTGCGGCGGTTTCGCCTACGCTCCAAGACCTAAAATTTCAAATCCACCCTGCATGAGGGCGACTTCTGAAATCGCGTTTTGCGGGAACTGGGGAATTCACACAAGCGGTTGCACCGCCGAAACGGCTGATTTGTGTTCATGTGTGGCATTTACATCACAACTTAGTTACAGTTCCGTGGCTTGCCCGGAATTGCTTCCATGGCTAGAGCAGCATCGACGAGGCGGCCACCATCGCCTGTTTGCAAAAACGTGGTTACTGGAGATGGTTGATGCTATTGGGACCGACGCGATTGAGCCTGTTTCTGCTTGCTGCGGCGTTGCCGGTTGGCGCTGCGGCCGCGAGCGACCTTCCCAAAGCCGCAATCGAGTTTCGGAACTGCCAGTCAATCACCGAGGGTGCAGCCCGGCTGGCTTGTTATGACAAGACAGCCGCCGCCTTTGCCGCCCTGATCGACGCAAAGGACGTTGTCGTCGTTGAACGCGATACGGTCCGCAAGGAACGCAAACGTCAGTTCGGATTTACCCGGCCATCAGTCGAGGGGGTCGTGACCGCAGATGTGCCCGAGCCCACCGAGTTATCCGGCTTGGTCACCTCAATCAGAATGAACAGACAGTTCTTGCTGTTCACGATTGCAGACGGAGGCACCTGGGTCACGACGGAGGAAACCTTTCAACCTCCGCAAATCGGCAGCAAGGTTGCCATTAAGAAGGGCGCGCTTGGGTCTTATATGATGCGCTATTCTGGCGGTGCCATTCGCGTCAGGCGAATCAAGTAAGCCTCACCCAACCGGCATCGGCCCTGCCATCAAAGACGGATCAATCCGTGCCTCGCGCCATTTAAGGCTCCAGTGCAGATGCGGGCCGGTCGCACGGCCGGTCATCCCCACAGCACCAATCCGCTGGCCGCGCTGAATCCGCTGCCCGACCTGAACGTCAATCCGCGAGAGGTGGAGAAAGGCGCTGTTGAGGCCCATCCCGTGATCAATCATCAGCAAATTGCCCTCAAGCGTAAAGGGGTGGTCCGCCGCCAGAATCACCACCCCGTCAGCAGGAGCAATAACGGCGGTGCCACCAGGCTGTGCAATGTCTGTGCCCGAATGGTAGCTGCCTGCCTCGCCATTTTTGTAAATCCGCTGGGCGCCGAACATCCCCGAGATTCGCCCGATCACTGGCCACAAAAACGGCTGACGCCATCCCGTCGACTCGGCGCTCCGCTGGCGCGCGGCATTGATCTGGGCGAGCTCTGCGGGGCGCAGGCGATTAAATTCTTCGGTCGGCTGGGCAATGCGCGGCAGCGTGTCTAACCGCTCGAGGTTCCAGGCACGGCGGGCAACGGGCAAAGTTTCGCTGACGATCTGGCCATTGGCAAGCGTCGCCACCAGCAGTGCCGCGGTCGGCGCATCGCGATCAAAAGCAATCAGAAACTGGCCGTCGGGCGCGACAGGCACCGCCACGCCGTCAAGCGTCAACAGGCTGGTGCCGATGGGTGCGGTGCCAATCACTGTTCCACCCTGCACTTTTGCGCCGGTAAGATCGAAGCGTGTCTCAAACAGCGGCTTGCGGGCGAGCGGGCTCGGTGCGGGGGACGGTTTTGCCAGTTGCGGGGCGGGGCGCTGGGCCACTGCCGCGATACAGCTGCCTTGCAGGATGAGGACGAGCAACCCCGCCATCCAACCGCGCGGCCGTGAAAGCCCTGGCCCGCTCATACCTTCGCCATCGCAGCCATCGCGGTTGCGGCGCTGGCATAGGCTTCCTGTCGGGCGACGCTCCAATAACGCAGCGTATCGAGCGGGATGCGTTCGTTTGTCACCGCGCAAACCACATGGTCGCCCGACGCAAGGACGCGAAAGCTGTTCGCCATGTAATGAAGCCGTGCGGCCCGATCGCTATTCGATATCAACATCATCAAACCTTAATTACGATTGTGGGAGCAACACCCCAACCGTCATTGTCATAACAAATTCGGTTGCTCGGGCTTTGTTTGTTTATACGCCTTGCTGCTACCGCGCTCAACCCTCGCATCGACGGTCCCGTCGCCGAATGTCAATGTGACTGCGCCTGCCGTTCGAGCCTGTTGAGCGGTCGTGACGGACGCCCCGGCCCGCGTCGAAACGCGGACATAGCCTCGCCGCAACAACCCATCCGGATTAACCGCGTCAAGCAGCTGCACGGTACGCGCCAATATGTCCCTTGCGGCCGCAAGTTGACGATCAAGCACCGCCGGACGCAAGATCGCCGCCACCCGATCCAGTTGCCCACGCGATCGGAGGATGGGGCGTTCGAGCGCGCGGTCCAGCCTTGCGCTTAAATCATCATGTTTTTGTCGCTGTGGCCCAAGCAATGCCTCGCGCTTTGGCAGCAGCCGGGCAATCGCATCGAGCCGCTCCCGCAGGCGCATTACGTGTCGGCGCGTGACGCGTTCAACCCGGACCCCGAAATCATCGACGGTCGCGATTAGGTCGGCGCGCACCGGCACCGCAATTTCAGCTGCCGCCGTCGGCGTTGGCGCACGCCAGTCGGCGGCATAATCGGACAGGCTGGTGTCGGTTTCATGACCAACCGCCGAAATGATCGGGATGGTGCACGCAGCAATCGCGCGCACGACGTGTTCGTCATTGAACGCCCAAAGATCCTCAATGGAGCCGCCGCCGCGGGCCACGATCACCAGATCGGGCCTTGGAATGGCATCGCCTGGCGCAAGCGCGTCAAAGCCACGGACGGCAGCGGCGATTTGCGCCGGCGCGCCCTCGCCCTGCACCGCCACGGGCCAGATGAGGACATCGGTTGGAAAGCGATCAGCAAGACGGTGGAGGATATCGCGAAGAACGGCTCCGGTCGGAGAGGTGACAACGCCAATAACGCGCGGCAGGAACGGGAGCGGCTGCTTGCGCGCGGGATCAAACAGGCCCTCACCCGCCAATTGCGCCTTCAGTCGTTCAAGCAGTGCCATCAGCGCGCCCTCGCCCGCCAGTTCCATCCGCTCGACGACGATCTGATATTTTGATCGCCCCGGATAGGTCGTGAGCTTGCCGGTCGCGATCACCTCAATGCCGTCCTGCGGCGAAAAGGGCAGCGAGCCCGCCGCCCCTTTCCAGATAATCGCGTCGATCACCGCTACATCGTCTTTCAGCGAGAAATAGGCGTGGCCAGACGCCGCGCGCTTATAGCCGGAAATCTCCCCGCGCAGCCTGACATGGCCAAACTCGCCCTCGACGAACCGCTTGAGCTTTGCCGACAGCTCGCCGACGCTGAGCGGTGCGGCGTTGTCCCCGACAATCGTCTCCGCTACCAGCCGCGAGGCGCTATTATCTGGGAATCCCTCTGTCATGAATGTCCTGTTGATCGGATCGGGCGGCCGCGAACATGCCTTGGCGTGGAAACTCGCGCAATCGCCGCGTTTGTCCACGCTCTATGCCGCGCCTGGCAATCCGGGGATAGCCCAGCATGCAGAAATCATTGCGCTTGACGCGTTGGACCATCTGCGTGTCGCCGCATTCTGCCTGGAAAAGGCCGTGGGGCTGGTCATCATCGGCCCGGAAGGCCCGCTGTGCGACGGCCTGGCCGATTGCTTGCGCGCGAGCGGCATTGGCGTGTTCGGCCCAAACCAGGCAGCGGCCCAGTTGGAAGGATCAAAGGGGTTCACCAAGGACCTTTGCCTGCGCGCCGGCATCCCAACCGCCCGCTATGTTCGCGTGGCCTCTTTTGGAGCTGCAGTTGGGGCGCTTGATGGTTTCAGCCTGCCGGTTGTGATCAAGGCTGACGGCCTCGCCGCAGGCAAGGGGGTCACGATTGCCGTGACCCCGTCCGAGGCGGTAGCGGCGCTGGAAAATCTGTTTGCTGAGCAAGACGCAGAAGCGGTGATTGAGGAATTTCTTGAAGGCGAAGAGGCCAGCCTGTTCATCCTCACCGACGGCACCACGCTTGTTTCGTTCGGCTCAGCGCAAGACCATAAGCGGGTTGGTGAGGGCGATACCGGCCCCAATACCGGCGGCATGGGTGCGTTTAGCCCGGCAACCGTCCTCACCCCTGCGCTCGAAGCACAGGCCATCGCAGAAATTATCGTGCCAACGCTGGAGGCGATGGCGACCGCCCGCGCGCCTTTTTCAGGCGTTCTTTATGCCGGGCTTATGCTCACGTCCGAAGGCCCCAAGCTGATCGAGTACAACGTGCGGTTTGGCGATCCCGAATGCCAGGTTTTGATGATGCGGCTGAAAAGCGACCTGCTGGAACTGATGCTCGCCACCGCGCTGGGGCGGTTGGGGGAGGTTCAGAGGCCACAATTCTCCACCGATGCAGCGCTGACTGTAGTAATGGCGGCGCGCGGTTATCCCGGGACACCACAAACGGGCGGTGCGATCAACGGGATTGCTGCTGCCGAGGCGGAAGGTGCCAAGATATTTCAGGCAGCCACGGTGCTGGCCGATGGCAGGCTGCGTGCGGCGGGCGGCAGGGTGCTGGCAGTCACGGCCTTGGCAAGCGACATCGCCGCAGCCCAGGCGGCGGCCTATAAGGCGGTTGAGAAGATTGAATTTCCAACGGGGTTCTGCCGCCGCGACATTGGTTGGCGCGCGCTTCGTTAGGCCTCGCGTTTACCCCGCCGACACGACCGGGCTGACGAGCAATTTATCGACCCGGCGGCCATCAAGATCGACGATTTCAAAGCGCCAACCCTGTTCGATAAAGCTTTCCCCTTCGCCCGGCAGATGCCGGAACACGGCCAGGGCAAGCCCGGCAACAGT
>Ga0163144_10019589_pt1 | contig 13597 bp, 15 predicted proteins | sample OliLak19BULKMAT1_FD_123175 | JGI IMG/M metagenome (GOLD analysis project Ga0163144, IMG submission 123175) | Freshwater microbial mat bacterial communities from Lake Vanda, McMurdo Dry Valleys, Antarctica - Oligotrophic Lake LV.19.BULKMAT1 | ecosystem: Environmental > Aquatic > Freshwater >... | reverse complement strand
GGTTCCTACACCCAAAGCCGTAGTTCCGGTTATTCCAGCGCCGCCTGCAAAAAAGACATTTTCATCACCTAGTTTTAAGTGGGCGCCGCCCCCGCCTTCTCCTCTGGATTCAGTTGCACCGAATTCTCTTGGAACTCCATGAGCACCCAGAAGCTCAAACTCGTGGTTTCAGATTTTCATCTGGGAGCGGGACATCGAAGTACCGATGGATCTCTTAATATATTGGAGGATTTTTTTCATGATCGAGAATTCATCGAATTCATTGAGTATTACTCAACAGGTGTCTACGAGGACTCCGAAGTCGAGCTGATCTTAAACGGGGATTTCTTCAATTTGCTGATGATCGATTATACCGAGATCGATCCCGACGTCATTACTGAGCTAGTAGCTCTAAGGCGGATGAAGCGAATCATGGATGGACACAAAGCCACCATGAATGCGCTGCGTTATTTCCAAACAGTGCCTGGGAAATCTCTCACCATGATTATGGGGAACCACGACCCGGGCATTTTATTTCTCTCAGTTCAAAATCTCATCCGAACTTATGCGGGCGACAATGTGAAATTTTTTCTAGAGGCCTATGAGTTTGATGGAGTTTATGTTGAGCACGGTAATCAATACGAGATCGCCAATAGTTTTGATCGCAGCCAATATTTTTTGTCAGAAAATCTTCCGCAGCCCGTGATCAATCAACCGTGGGGGACTTTGTTTTTGGTTCACGTGGTGAATCGAATTAAGCGACAGAAGCCACATTTCGATAAAGTGCTTCCGTTCGGAACCTATCTTCGTTGGCTGCTGCTCTACGATCCACGCTTCGGCTTCGATGTTGTTAGAAAAATTATTTCTTTCTTCTTTAAGTCGAGATTTAGAAACGATCCGCGGCGAAAAAATTCGCTTAGTCAGACTTTCAAAATTCTTCTCGAAGCGCCGCTCTTTCCAGATTTGGATGAGGCAGCTGAGCGAATTCTTGCAACCCGAGATGATATTCATACCGTTATTTTCGGTCACAATCATCGTCCCACTTTTCGACAAATATCAAGCGGGAAGGAATATGTGAATACGGGGACTTGGAACGAACTCACTAATCTCGAAGTTGATCGATTTGGTTCGAGACTTCTTTGCACGTTCGCATTGATCGAATACACAGGTCGAAAGCCTCAGGTCTCCCTGAAAATTTGGCGAGGGCGACGAAAGATTCTTGTCGAAAGCGATGTCGCATAGCGTTAGGCCTTAACCGTCACCGGCTTGACATTCTGTCTCTGAAAATTTGACGTTTTGCTGCGGCACATTCTTGCCGACCCCAAAAAAGCTTAGTCATCGAAGGGACTTAGGTCACTAGAGGCATGGTATAGGCCTTGCTCTTTCACGGAACGAATTCGACCCTAACGAATTCATAAAAAGGGGAGAGGAGTCTATGGCTCAGGAAGCAGAAAAAGAAAAAGAAGGTGGCGGAGAAGAGGAAACTCCAAAGAAGAAGTTTCCACTGTGGGTGATCATATTGATCGCCAGCCAAGTTGTATTGGTCATCGTGGCAATTGTTGTGCTCAAAATGTTGAGCGGCCAAAAAGTTGAAGAGAAAGTGGAAGAGCCTAGCCGAGCTGAGGAGAAGGTAAATCCTGAGAAGATGAAGGATCCAAAGGCCTTCGGTGGTCCTCAGTATAAAGTTCAGCCCTTTATCGTGAATTTGATCGATGACGGTCGAGGTCCAAAATTCCTCAAACTAGAAATGAATTTCGAGCTCGAAACTCCTCCTGGTTACAAACCCTCAGAGCCAGCAAGCGGTGGCGGCGGTGGTCATGGACACGGTGGAGGTAGTGCAGCATCAGAGGAAAGTCTTCCCGTGAAGGCAGAGCTCGATAGTCGAACGAATCAAATTCGCGATGAAATTTTGATGCTCCTGACGTCCAAGAGACAGACCGATATTGAAACGTCGGACGGCAAAAGAATTTTGAGAGACGAAATTTTCACTCGTGTGAATAAGATTTTAGTTACGGGCGCAATTCGAAGAGTGTTTTTTACAGAATTCGTCATTCAGTAGGGAGACTTTGTGGCAGAAGAAGGTAAGAACGAAAAAATTCTATCCCAAAACGAAGTGGATGCGCTGCTAAACGTGGTTCGTGAGGGGGATGTTGCCACTGAAGCGAAGTCTGGCGGGAGTTCAAACCTCCAGGCCTATGACTTCACGAAACAGCGAAAGCTCGTCCGAGCAAGAATGCCCGGGCTCAAGATCGTCTTTGATCGATTTCAAAGAACGTATCGTCAAACACTTTCGAGTCTTGTTCGAAAAGTCGTCGTCGTTGAGTATCTCCAGACTGAATTCATGAGATATAGCGAATGGATTTCAACTCTTCCAAATCCCTCCTGTCTCAATATCTTAAGACTCTCACCGCTCATTGGTCAGTCCATCGTTTCTTTAGAGCCAAACTTTGTTTTCACCTTGATCGACAATATCTTTGGTGGTGGTCGGGTGAGTCAGAACAAGAAAAAGGAAGGCGACTTTACGACGATTGAGCTCAAGATGATTCAGAAGCTAGTTCAGTACTTTACCGGAGATCTGGAAAAAGCATGGTCTACTCTCTACGAACTCGAGTTTGAATTTGTGAGAACAGATACGAATCCAGAATATGTGAGCATCATGGCTCCATCCGACGTCGTAGTTGTAACCGATTTTGGAATTAATTTTGAAGATACCGCGTCAAAAATGCAGCTCGCAATTCCGCTTTTCGCGATGGATCCAATTAAGCAGCTCCTTTCTGATCATACTTACGTTGAGCAGTCACAGCCGAACCCAAACTGGAAAATATGGCTGGGTCAAAATCTTCAAAGCTCAAAAATCAATTCAAAAGTAATTCTTGGGAGGTCTCAAGTAACCATGAATCAAGTTTTAAATTTGAAACCTGGCGATACGGTTCAACTCAATCAGTACGTCGCTGATCCGCTGCCATATTATGTAGAAGGAAAGCAGAAATTCGACGTGCGAATGGGTGTGAGCTGTGGACAGAAAGCGGTTCAGATCGAAAATGTGATGCAGAATCCGGATATGGACAAGTAAAGGGAGAAAATTATGGCCGACGAAACAACCACAACACCAAACCCAGAAGAATTTAAACCCAATGATTTGTCAGGTGCCGCGGCCACTGGCGCGGTATCAGCGGCAAGGCCGATTGATTTTTTATTGGATGTTCCGCTCACACTGAGCGTTGAACTTGGGAGAGCACGGATGATCGTCAACGACTTGCTCCAACTAGGACAAGGCTCCGTTGTCGAGCTCACCAAAATTGTCGGAGAGCCGCTTGAAGTCTTGGTCAACGAAAAGCTCATCGCCCGCGGTGAAGTTGTCGTGCTCAATGACAAGTTTGCAGTTCGATTGACAGACATCATTTCGCCTAAAGACCGACTAGACAAGCTAGCCTGAGAGGATTGCGTTTTGGAAGCTGATACGACCAATTGGATGATCTTACTGAAAACCTTTGGCTCATTGGTTTTGGTGCTTGGACTCATCTTCGCCCTTTCTTGGTTTGCGAAGAAGTACCTCAGGCCTGAGAAGTGGGCTGCGATAGGTGGATCGGGAATTAAGGTTATTCAGAGTTTCTCAATCGAACCCAAAAAGAAGCTCATGGTTGTCGAAGTTGAAAATCAGCGGCTACTTCTGGGAATCGCAGAGAATTCTATAACGTGTTTAACGCAGTTACCCGATCGAGAGGTGAAACGTGCTGTCGGTTAATCTTCTGAATCTCCTTATTCAAGATCTTCCTTCGATGAGCCTCAATATGGGGGGAACGAGTCCTAAGGAAATCAGCACAACTGTTCAGATCTTGATGATGATTACGATCTTGTCGATTGCTCCAGCCATCATCATTACGATGACGTCGTTCACTCGATTCATCATTGTGCTTTCGCTTCTAAGGCAAGCTCTCGGCGTGCATACCATTCCACCCAATCAAGTTCTTGTCGGACTCGCGCTTTTTATGAGTCTCATCGTCATGAGTCCCGTCATTAAGGCAATCAATGACCAAGCGCTCCAGCCCTATACGCGAAACGAATTGACTCAGAAAGAAGCTCTGGATGCAGCAGTAAAGCCGATTCGAGCCTTCATGCTCGCTCATACAAGGGAAAAGGACTTGGCTCTCTTTGTCAGCCTTGCCGACAAGGATAAGCCCAAAACTTTGGATGATGTATCGCTGGCAAATATAGTTCCAGCATTCATCATCTCTGAGCTTAAGACGTCATTTCAGATCGGATTCATGATCTATATTCCATTTATCGTCATCGATATCGTGGTTGCGTCGGTCCTGCTCGCGATGGGGATGATGGTTCTACCGCCAGTTATTATTTCGCTTCCGTTTAAATTGATGCTTTTTGTTTTGATCGACGGATGGAGTTTACTCGTCGGCAGTCTTATCAGATCTTTTGGAGTAGGTGTATGAATCCAGTCTTTGTCCAGGCATTGGCAATGGATACGTTCAAACTCATCATTACAGTATCCGCGCCTGTGCTTGCCGTATCACTCATCGTTGGACTCACAATCAGCGTGATTCAAGCCACAACTCAAGTAAACGAAATGACTCTGGCTTACATCCCAAAGATTATCGCTATTTACGTCACATTAGTTATATTTTCCGGTTTCATCATTGATCGGTTGATGAGTTTTGCTTCCGGAATATTTTCGGATTTCTCGAGGTTTATCAAGTGAAGGAACTTCAGGACATTCTGAATCCGCAATTGATCACATCCTTTTTTTTGGTACTGGCCAGAATTTCAGGACTTTTTATCATCGCACCTCTGCTCTCCAATCAAGCTGTGCCAGCGCGTGTTCGCATCGCCTTGATCATCATGCTCAGTTTGGTGATTGTTCCCATGGCTCCGAAAGCTGCAGCACTCTTAAATTTGAAAAGCGACTTATCACTCATCTCCAACATTATTGTAGAACTGACAATTGGGCTGATTCTTGGATTCGTATGCTATTTGGTCTTTGCCTGTGTTCAGATGGCAGGGGAGCTCATGGGAATCCAGTTAGGTCTTGCCATTGCCACCATTTTTGATCCGGCGAACGAAGGCTCAGCCGGTATCATTACTTCATTTTATGTCATCTTGGGTTCGCTACTTTTCTTAGCGATGGACGGGCATCACCTCATGGTGGCCGGTCTTACGAGGAGCTTTCAGATAATTCCGGTGGGTTTGGGATTTAATATCACTCAAACATTTGGATTGGCCGAAATGGCCGGCAAGGCCTTCGCTGTTGCAATTCAAATCACGATTCCACTTCTCGTGGTTACTACAGTGATGAATGTGGTCTTTGGATTCATCACAAAGCTTTCACCATCTATGAATATTTATTTTAATACCGGATTCATCATCGCCCCCATTGTTGGGATTATTATGTTGATGATCTCAATTCCACTTTTTCGAGTTTTGTTCGCCCAGATGACTGAAGGTCTAGAGCCCGGAATGATCCGAGTTCTTCGTGATCTGAAAGGAATTTAGATTCAATGTCCGATCAGGATAAAACTGAAGAGGCAACCCCCCACCGACTAGAAGAGGCGCGGGAAAAAGGGGACGTGGCGAACTCGCGAGAGTTTGCCAACTTTATTTTGTTCGCTGGGCTTGCATTGTCTTTGTACTTTCACGGCAAGACGATGCTTCAGAAGATTGCGGATCTTCTGAGGCTTTCACTCGATCCAGGTCGATTCCATATTGTCACTTCGGGAGAACTGATGACAACGACCTCATTCTTTGTGCGAGAAATGATTTGGATTCTCGGGCCACTCTTTGCAACTGTGTTTCTGTTTGGAGTCGCCGGCTATATTTCACAGATTGGATTCTTGTTCACAACACAGAAGCTTGTACCTCAGTTTAGTAAAATAAATCCCATCAGCGGATTCAGTAGAATTTTTTCGAAAGAAACGGCGATGGAATTGGTAAAGTCCATCGCCAAACTGATTATTCTGACTTCAATCGTTTATGCTCTGTTTCATGGCGAAGTGAATCGGATGAATGAGATTGGAGCTCAGCCTGTTTCAAAATCTTTCATTTACCTTATCGAGACCTTGGGTCGCCTCTTTATGGCGATGCTTATTTTTATGGCTGTCCTTGGGGTGCTGGATTTTGGATTTCAGAAGTGGGCTTACGCCCAAAAAATGAAAATGAGTTTTCAGGAAGTTAAAGAAGAGCACAAAATGCGAGATGGGGATCCTCATATTCGCGCACGAATTCGTCAAATCCAACGGGATCTAGCGCGAAAGCGAATGATGGAAGAGGTTCCGAAGGCCGACGTTGTGGTGACAAACCCTACACACGTCGCTGTGGCCCTGCGGTATAAGCGCGGGGAATCCCGAGCTCCACTCGTGGTGGCGAAGGGCGCTGGATTAATAGCACTTAAAATTAAAGAGCGAGCAATGCTTGCTCAGATTCCCATTGTCGAAAAAAGAGAGCTCGCTCGATATATTTATCAAAATATCGAAGTCGGACAGATGATTCCAGAATCACTCTATGGAGCAGTCGCGGAAGTCTTGGCTTATATCTACAAAATTAAGAAAAAATTTCGGGCGATGGTTGCGAGGGATGTAGCAAATGGCTGACGCAAACAGAAAAGTAGTGGCAGTGAGCGCCCATAACGGCATCTCTCAGATGTTTCGAAACCGAGAGGCTCTTTTAGGTTTTGGTCTCGTCGGCATTGTCTTAATCATGATGATGCCACTAAACGCTGTGATGCTAGATGCCTTCCTCGTCACATCTGTTGCACTTTCGCTCGTTGTTTTCTTGATAGCGGTCTATACGAATCGTGCAACTGAGTTCACGGTTTTTCCGACAGTTCTTTTGATCATTACAATTTTCAGACTGGCACTCAATGTTGCTTCCACTCGACTCATTCTTACCCATGGTAACGAAGGTTCTTCTGCGGCGGGTCAAGTCATTCACGCCTTCGGAAGTTTCGTCATTGGTGGGAACTTCGTTGTTGGGCTCATCGTTTTTATCATTTTGGTGGTGATCAACTTTATCGTTATTACCAAAGGTGCTGGTCGAATCGCTGAAGTGGCCGCTCGATTTACGTTGGATGGAATGCCTGGAAAGCAAATGGCGATTGATGCAGATTTGAATGCGGGTCTCATTGACGAGGTCACTGCCCGTTCTCGGCGAAAAGAAATTGAGACCGAAGCAGATTTTTACGGATCCATGGACGGAGCGAGTAAGTTTGTACGAGGGGATGCAATTGCGGGCATTATTATCACCATCGTCAACATCGTGGGCGGACTCATCATCGGAATCCTTCAGAAAAATATGACGGCCGCAGATGCCGCTCAAGTCTATACGCTTTTGTCAGTGGGTGATGGATTGGTGTCACAGATTCCAGCTCTGATTGTATCAACCGCCGCAGGTATTATTGTGACGAAGGTCACGACAGAAACCACAATGGATCAAGATATGACCAAGCAGCTACTTCATCAGCCACAAGCTCTGGTAGTAGCTGGTCTGGTAATGGGCGCAGGGGCTCTTCATCCTTCGATGCCTAATGTTCCCTTTGGAATCGCTGCAATTGCTCTCTTCTTTATGGCGGCTCGGGCTAAAAAGAAAATGGTACAGAATGAAGCGGCGATCGTTGCCTTGGAGACAGAGAAAAGGGTTGAGGCCACAAAAGATGCCAAGTCTAACGACTTCGATCCGAATACATGGGTTACGCCCGTGGATCTTTTGGAACTGGAGGTGGGTTATGGAATTGTTCCACTCGTCGATGAACGTCAGAACGGCGACCTACTCAAACGAATGACTCATCTGCGTCGACAATTTGCTCAGGAAATGGGCTTTGTTGTTCCACCCATTCATATTCGAGACAATTTGCAGTTACGTCAGGGTGAGTACTCTATATTAGTGAAAGGGGTTCGCGTTGCCGGTGGTGAACTCTTTATCGATAGCCTTCTAGCGATTGATCCCGGTACGACCTCAGGAAAAATTGAAGGAATTGATACGATAGAGCCGGCCTACGGCCTGCCTGCTCGATGGATTTCGGAAGATAAAAAAGAGAGAGCTCAGCTCATGGGCTATACGGTGGTCGATAATTCCACCACGATTGCTACTCATTTGAGTGAAACAATTAAATCGCATTCGTCGGAATTGCTGGGACGTCAGGAGCTGCAAAAACTTCTGGATCGATTGAAGGAAACTCATTCGAAACTGGTAGAAGATTTGACACCCGAAGTTATTTCCACCGGGCAGGTTCTTCGAGTCTTGAAGTCACTTCTGAAAGAGGGAATTCCTGTAAGAGATTTGCCAACGATTCTAGAAACTTTGATCGAACATGGACCTCGTTCGAAAGACGTCGATTTAATTACAGAAAGGGTGAGGGAAGCTCTTGCTCCCACGATCACCCAAACTTTCTCTCAAGATGGAAAACTGAAGGTGCTTGTCCTTGATCCTGAACTCGACGAAGCCCTCGCAAGAAGTCTCATCAAAACGGATGAGGGAATTCAGATCACGCTCGATCCAAAAAAAGCGCTCAATATGATTAACGTCCTTCAGGACGAGTGCACAAAGCTTATGGGCGATGGAATTCAGCCGGTGGTACTCACTTCGCCGAGCGTAAGACTATATTTTAAGAAACTGATTGAGCGTCAAGTTCAGAACTGCGCCGTGATTTCGCATTCGGAAGTGACGACCCTCAGCAAACTCGAAAGTTTAGGCGTGATTAAAGCTTAAGGAGAACAAAGATGGCATTGCAGATCAAAAAATTTCAAGCGGCGACACTTCAAGAAGCAATCGAAGCGATACGTCGGGAGCTTGGGGACGACGCAATTATTCTTCAAACAGAGCCCATAAAGACAAAGGGCTCTCTTGGCTTTGGAACAAAGAACAAGATTGAAGTCACTGCCGCGATCGACAGACAAGAGGCCCCGACCCGATTTCATGCAACTGTCTCTGAGTCGACTGCCGAACGAAGTCCAGAAGCATCCACAAAAGCAAGCGGGCTATCCCGTCTTCTAGGAGGAGCATCATTTGGGAAGAAGCAAAAGACTCCTACAACCAAAGTTATGGCGGCACCCACTCCAAGCGCTCCTAAAGAAGGCCCGGTGCGCACAACTGAGACGAAGTCGGCGGATCTAACACCTTCAATGGGTCAAATTTACGCGGTTAAAACATTCATGGAGCCACTGCGCGAAGAAGTGGAAGAGCTACGACGAGAGATTAAAAAATCCGAAAAGAGCCCTAAGACGAAAAAATTTAGAGATCCCTTGGAAGAAGAAGTTCAAGGCCTTCGCGAAGAGCTCAGAACATTTATTGTGGGGCGAACGTATGAAGATTCAAAGCTTCCGACCTACTTCCAGCAGCTCATGCACTTTTGGAAAGAAAAAGGTGTGACGGACAAGCAGATTCATAGAGTTCTCCAAGGAATTCAAGACTGGGGCACGGGATTCACTCCCACCACCTCCGATCAGGATGCAGCCTCACAAATGAGTCAGTTGCTGAATGGAGCAATTCAAGAAGCAGATGTTCTTAAAAAGGACGCCTTCAGGATTGTGGTGCTTGTGGGACCCACAGGAGTTGGAAAAACGACGACGATTGCAAAAATGGCGGCCTACGAAAAGCTGAGCCTCAAGCGCAGTGTGAGTGTCATTACAACCGACGATTTCAAAGTCGGGGGCATGGATCAGCTGGCGCACTATGCTCGGATTCTCGAGATTCCCTTTGCAAAATCTAGATCCGATATGAGTCTTGAAGATCAGTGCAAGATTCAGACAGCACAGACAATTTTCGTTGATACATGCGGCGCGTCTTTCAAGGATCATCAGAGAATTGAATCTCTTAAGCAGATGCTTGCGTTTAAAGATCCAGAAATGTCGGCTCGCTTAGAGATTCATCTGGTTCTGCCCGTCGCTGTTTCTTCTCGTGATGTTCAGGATTATATTCAGAGCTACAGCATTCTTAAGCCATCTTTCTTGGCATTTACAAAGTGGGATGAAACGGATCATTGGGGTGGAATGCTCGCCGCAATTCTTACCAGCCGAAAGCCCGTATCTTTCATATCTCAAGGTCAGAATGTGCCAGACGACTTCGCACTTTTCTCAAAAGCAAACTTTATTGAAACGGTAACGTCATTTCACGGGGAGAATTCATGACAACACCTCAGATTAGAAAAAACAGAGCGACGAAAGTCATCTCAGTCACGAGCGGTAAGGGGGGAGTTGGAAAGACCCAGGTGGTGGCGAATCTAGCACTGGCTCTTCGCAAAAAAGGCCTCGATGTCCTTATATTTGACGGGGATATGGGCCTGGCCAATATCGATATTATTTATAATATTTCTCCGCCCTATAGTCTCAAGAATCTTTTGGACGGATCTAAAACAATTGATGAAGTTATTTTCTCAGGACCAGACGGAGTGAAAGTTCTCCCTGCTGCAAGTGGAGTGAAGGAGCTCACCGCTCTTACAGATACTCATAAAATGAATATTGTAGATCAACTTGATAGTTTGGAAGGCAAGTTTGACGTTGTGCTCATTGATACGGGGGCTGGAATTTCTGACAACGTCATGTATTTGAATTCGTCAGCTCAAGCGGTTTTTGTTGTAGTTACTCCCGAGCCCACAAGTATCACGGATGCCTATGCATTAATGAAGGTCATGTCGATGCATCACGGCGAGAAAACATTTCATATTGTGACGAATCAAGTGAAGTCGGATGCAGAGGGTAAGATCATCTTCAAATCTCTTGTAAACGCGACGGATCAATTTTTAGATTCCGTTCAGCTCTGGCACCTTCATTCATTTCCTTTTGATGAGAAGGTGCGTCAATCAATCATAAGACAGCAACCCATGATAAAATTTGACAAGGATGGAGCCCTGGCTCGCTCATATAGTGAGCTGGCAGAGAAGGTCATCAAATTGGAAGTGAACACTCAAAAGGGTGGAATGCAATTTTTCTTTAAGCAGGCTTTAGGAGAACGTTAACGATGAAAGGGCTCGGCGCCTACAAGAAAGCCGCAAAGAGAGATATGTCTCGACAGGAGAAGAATGATCTCGTCGAGAAGTATGCTTCTTTGGTCAAGATTGCGGCATACCGCTTGGTAGGCCGTCTTCCCGCGCACCATTTTGTCGAAGATCTGATTTCTTGTGGAATGATTGGGCTCCTGGAAGCTATTGAATCCTTTGATCCGAGTCTCATGATTAAGTTTGAGACATTCGCAAAGTTTAGAATTCGCGGAGCAATGATCGACGAAATGCGTAGTCGGGATTGGATTCCCAGAAGTGTGCGCTCCAAAATTCGCGAGCTCGATAATTTGAGCCGAAAGCTTTCGGTCGAGCTCCAAAGAGTTCCCGATGATAATGATCTGGCCTCAGCTCTCAAGATGAGTCTTGAGCAGTTTTACGAACATATCATTGAGATTCAACCAGCTGGAATGATTTCTTACGATGATGTTGCCGGATTCGATGCAGCAGAAAAAAACATAATCGATTTTCTAGAAGATAGGTCTTCGCCTCATCCCGACATTGAAATTCAGATTAAGGAATTGAAGTCTGGAATTATAGAGGCGCTTGAGCAGCTGGATCAAGATGAGCAGCTCGTGATGTCTCTTTATTATTATGAGGGCCTTACCCTCAAGGAGATTGCCGCTGTACTTCAGGTTTCAGAGTCCAGAGTGAGTCAGATTCACTCCAAGTCGCTTGTGAAGCTGAATTGGCGACTTGATAAGTTTAGAAGAGATGTTTCGGAATTACTGCAAAGGGAGAAGTGAAATGGAATTCTTGTTTAATATCGATTGGTGGAAGTCAAATATCGTTACAGTTGCTTTGTCGGCAGGTCTTTTCATCCAGTGGATTGCGTTTCAGGCACTCGTCGTTCACTATTCTATGTTTCGAAAGAATTTGAAGCAGCCGCGACCCGATGGCATTCGCCTCAATATGGTGGAGCAGAGTTTCAAGATTCACTCCGAACAAATGGATCGAATTTTTGCAAAGCTCGCTCATTTGAATCGAGAGATTGATCAACTGCACACGCGCGGATCCAAATCCACTCAGGTTTCTCGAGGAGAGAGCGTTGAGACGGCGCACGCATCCATGGGCGAGCTCAACCTTCGAAAGCGCATTCAAGAACTGCGCTCACAAAACTAATCCAATAATTTATCCGAACCCGGCAATTAACTGTCGGCAATGACTGCCGAATGACGGTCATTCCTATGCGATTTGACGCTGAACCCCAGACATAAGCACCGCATTTTACTGAACTTAGTTCTGACTCACCACGCAGGAACAGAGCTTGCTAGCTAAAGAAGTAAGGAAAGGTGTGTTTGTGTATACAGGACTCAGTGGACAACTAGCTGCATTCAAGCATCTCGAAGTGATCGCGAACAATCTCGCGAACATGAATACAACGGGATATCGTTCCGAGCGCATTTTGTTTGAGAAGGCTTTGACTCGTGAGACTACACGCATCTCAAGCGGCGCATTTGATTCCGACATTAATCAACCCACAAACCTTAAAACAGACGAGTACGTTGGCATTCGTGGGTCCTTTACGGATTTTTCGGAGGGGAGCATTGAATCCTCTGGCAATCCGCTGGATGTTGCAATTCAGGGCCTAGGATTCTTCGTAGTTAACGGACCAGACGGGGCTCGATACACGCGCTCAGGAAATTTTAGACTCGATACATCGAGTCGAATCACGACTCAAGACGGACTTCCAGTTCAGGGAACGGGCGGAGATATCGTAGCGAGCGGTGCCGATATCCAAATTACGAACGAAGGCGAAGTCCTCGCTGATGGCAAGTCGGTTGGCAAATTCAGAATTGTTCAGGCTGGTCCCAATGATCTTGAGCGAGCTGCCGGAATGCTCTTTAAGCCGAAAGCCGGAGCCGAGATCACAGAACTGACAGGCGTTCGAGTTCAGGGCGGGGCAGTTGAAGGAAGTAATGTGAACGCGGTTCGTGAGCTTACCGACATGATTATGGCTTCTAGAATTTACGATAGTTTTACAAAAGTGAGTGAATCAAGTTCGAAGATGTCGGAAATTCGAAATCAGAAAATTGGGTCAACACAGGGCTAAGAGGGAATAGAAGATGATTAAATCGCTCTTTACAGCAGCAACGGGGATGGATGCACAGCAAACAAGGATTGCTGTGATCGCCAACAATATTGCAAACATGAACACCACAGGATTCAAAGCGTCCCGCGCTGAGTTTCAGGATTTGATTTACGAAACTCGCCAAACTCCCGGTGGCGAAACAGCTTCTGGCGTCAATGCTCCCACTGGGCTTCAAGTTGGATCCGGCGTTAACGTGGTTGCCACTCAGAATTTATTCACACAAGGAACGATGGAGCAGACGGCCAATCCGCTGGATGTCTCGATTGAAGGTAAAGGATTCTTTTCTGTTCAACTTCCAAGCGGTGATATTGCCTATACGCGAGCTGGCGCTCTTTCTATTAATTCAAGCGGAGCACTTGTAAATCAAAACGGATTTCCAGTTCAGCCAGCTGTAACAGTCAATCCACAAGCCTCCGATCGACGAATTGGAATCGATGGAACGATTTCTGCTACGGCTCCCGGTGCGACCGCACCAACAGTCGAAGGCCAGATTCAGGTTTGGACATTTGCCAATGATGCAGGTCTGAGTT
>Ga0163144_10019588_pt1 | contig 13598 bp, 13 predicted proteins | sample OliLak19BULKMAT1_FD_123175 | JGI IMG/M metagenome (GOLD analysis project Ga0163144, IMG submission 123175) | Freshwater microbial mat bacterial communities from Lake Vanda, McMurdo Dry Valleys, Antarctica - Oligotrophic Lake LV.19.BULKMAT1 | ecosystem: Environmental > Aquatic > Freshwater >... | reverse complement strand
CGTGTGGTCCTCGGCGCCCTCGCCGAGGACGGCGTGGAACCAGGACGTGCGTTGTTCCACCGAAACATGAGTCCCATGGCCGCTCCAGCCCATTTCCGGCGAGGGCGCCGGAAATTGCAAGCGAGGGCGGTTACGCTCCCCAGCGCTGTGCGCCTCACTGTGTCAGAACAGGGATTTCCAGGCAGCCGGTGCGGCCAGGGCATCGAAAAGCGGGACAACGGTGACTGCCGGATAGAACACTCCTGCTAGAATGACGAGTCCGTAGAGGATTGCCGAGGCAATGCCGGTTTGATCGAGTTTCTTGTGATAGGCGTAACCGCCCGGACAGGCGAAGCAGCGGAAGCCAACCCATAAGTTCAAGACGGGCACGACAAAGGCCAGAATCCACCCGCGGCTCATGCCGAGGTTCATCAGACGTTTCATTCCGAAATGGGCGAAAACCAGAAGAGGCAACAACGTGGCGGCGGGCAAAATACTGGCCATCAGGTTTTCCCCGAATTTCCGGACCAGGTACGGGCTGGCCGCACCGAGCGCGTATTGCCAGGCGAAGGGGAAAACCAGGGCAACAAGCAGGAAGCTGCGGCGGCGTGCTCCTGGCCAGACCCTGTTGACGAACGCTCGGTCACGGGATTTCTTCTGTTTGGAACTGGCGATGGGCTTCTGAGCTTGGAAGGCATCCTTGGATTTCGGGGTGATGTCCTTGCGTTGGAACAGGCCATCGATTTCACCTGCCGGCTTCCACAGGTCCGTGCCTTGTTTCCAAACCATGTCGAGTCGTGGATCCAATTTTGAATGGCTGCCCATGTCTCGCAGTTTTTCAAATGTCACCGGCCCCAGCCGTTCTCCTTCGCAGGTGTAGAACCAGACATTTTTGCTTAGGATGCCGGGGCGTTTGTGCTTGCTGGCGGGTTCGGCGACTGCGGTCTCCGCCTCCAAGCGGGCTTTGTCCGCAATCCGTCGCTCTTCCAAAACCTTCGCCTCCTCAGTTGCTTTGGCTTGCGCAGCCTCGGCTTTTGCGATGGCTGCGGCCTGAAATTTGGCGCGTTTCTCGGCCTTGACCCTGGCCTTGGTCGCGGTCTTGGATTTGGTCCTTTCCGCAGCGGCCTTTTTGGTTTCTTCGGCGGCATTGGCTCGTTCCGCGGCGGCCTTCGTGTCAGCAATTGCTTTGGCTTCTGTAGCGGCTTTGAGCTTTGACTCTTCCACCGTCCTGCTCCGAGCGGCTTCTTCCGCTTGCGATTTCGCGGCGGTGATTCTTGCGGCTTCGGCGGCCTCTGCCTCGGCGGTGGCATGGGCTTCGTTTTCGTCCGCAGATTTGGCCTTGGCGGCGGCTTTGAGTTCAATCTCCTCCGCGGCTTTGGTCCGGGCGTCTTCGTCCGCTTTGGCTTTATCAAGAGCCGCGGTTTTTGCATTTTGTTGTGCCTTGGCTTCGACGGCAGCACGAAGTTTCGCTTCTTCTGCCGCTTTCGCTTCCGCGATAGCCCTGAGTTTGGTTTCTTCTGCGGATTTGGCTTCGGCGGCCTGTCGGAGTTTGGCTTCAGCCGCAGCATTCGCCTCGGCGGCGGCCCTGAGTTTCGTCTCCTCCGCAGCCTTGGCGCGTGCGGCTTCCTCCGCTGTCGTTTTTTCCGAAGCGGCGGCGCTTGCTGCCAGTATGGCTTTGGCCTCGGCAGCGGCCCTGAGTTTGGTTTGTTCCTCGGCTTTCGCCTCGGCGGCGGCCCTGAGCCTGGTTTCTTCCGTAGCCTTGGCTTCGGCGGCGGCCCGGAGCTTGGCTTCTTCCGCGGCATTGGCTTCGGCGGCGATCCGGAGTTTGGTTTCTTCCGCAGACTTGGCGCGTGCGGCTTCTTCCGCTCTCGATCTGTCCGCGAGCGCAGCGCTTGCTTCGCGGGTGGCCTTTGCCTCAGCGGCGACCCGGAGGTTCGCTTCGTTGGCGGCCTTTGCTTCCGCGGTCTTTCTAAGTTTGGTTTCTTCGTCGGCTCGTGCTTCCGCAGCCAACCGCAAATCGGTTTCCTTCCGCGCATTGGCTTTAGCCTCAACGGCATCCCGCGCGGCTTCCGACGCTTTCGCCTCGGCGGCCACCCTGAGTTCGGCTTCGTTCTCGGCCTTGGATTTCTCTTCGAGGGCGCTGGCCCGTTCCTCGGCAGCCTCAGTTTCCGCAGCGGCCCTGAGTTCAGCCTCTGTTGCCGCCCGGAGTTCGGCAACGCTCGCGTCCAATTGGTGGGAGCTTCCGCGATTGTGATCGATTTCACCCATGCCTGACGGTTTGGAGTCGCTCAGTTTTTGGATATCGTAGAAGGGTTTCCACTCGGTCATCCCTTGGGTCCAGAGCAGTCTCAACGGCGGCTCGGTCAATGGATTCCAAAGAATCTCCATCAACTCTGACAAAGCCACAGGGCCGATCTGTGTCTCATCTTGAAGGTAGAACCACTCGTCGGTTCCGGCGGCGTCGATCCTGGCATTTTCCGCCGCTTTCGCCTGTTCCCGCGCTTTCAATATCGCCAGTGCTTCGACTTCCAGGACTTCCTTAGTGGCGTTCTGCTGTTCGGTCGCCCTGGACGCGTCCTTATCCCGACTGGTGTCACGCAATGCCGAGGCCCTCGCCTTCGCTCTGGCGATGGCCCTCGTCTCGCTGACCAGTTTTAGATTGTAATCGTGCATTGGGAGCTACTTTGTCATCGGGAAATGTTTTTAAACTTTATGAGGGTGGATTATTAATATGGCTTTATTTTCCGGCCATCATTCCTAAATTTGGCCGGGCATCAATATTTTTTAAATTAAAATTCAACGTTTTCCAAAAAACGTTGTCGTTCGCCGCAAATTGCGGATTGAAACTGAGAACCTCTGGGCCATGGACTTCTGGAGTGACAGCTCTCTCGGACCATCCGGAATCCGTGAGCAACCTCCTTGTCGAGCTGGCTCCGAGGGTGGCCTTGCGGGAATTCACATGATTCGGAAAAACCTGATGGCAGATGCTGCCATTTTGTCATAGCTTCGGTTCATCATGAAACTCGCAGAAGTCGCCATGGAGGCATCAAAGCTGACTGAGGAGGAAAGAGCCTCTCTCGCATCACGATTGCTTCATGGATTGGAAAGTCCGGTTTACGAAGTTTCGGATGAGGAGGTCTTTCGCCGGATGGAAGAGGCGGACAGGAACCCTTCGGTGATGATCTCGTTCGACGAGTTGGTTTCCGGCATCCGCAGGCGTGGAAACTAGATTTCACCGGGGTGTCCAGTCAGACCTCAACGAGGCCTTGGCAAAGTATGATGATGTTTCCGAACCTCTCGGAGATGATTTTCATGCGGAGTTTCTGTTGGGACTCTCGAAAATTCGCGAGAACCCGAAGTTTTTTCATTTCGATGCTTCCGGCTTGCGGCGTTGCAACCTCGACCGGTTTCCTTACCACTTCCTCTACGATATTCGGGAAGTGGCGATCCGCGTATGGGTGCTCAGGCATGACCGGCGCACGCCCGCGTTCGGACTCCGGCGATTTGTTAGATAGTCCGACGGGTTGTGCGATCCCGGAAAACAAGCCGAAGTTTGAACTCCGGGCCAAGCTGGAGATGCCGCGGTGACCCTGAAGATGGGGCTTGGAAGCTGGGAATGGCTTGAGCAGCATTTCGCGCATGCGGACGAAAGCGGTTTCATTGTTGCAGGAGTTGACGGAGGCTCACTCGGTATCGGGGCATGAGGATGAGGTGAGGGCGATCTTCGTGGATGAGCTGGAGGACAGCGGCGAGCTTTCGGCCGACCGCAATGGCTCGGTGTTCTGCGAGACGGGCGACGAGGGACCGCGCGTGATGGTGGCGGGCCACATGGACGAGGTGGGATTCATGGTGCAGAACATCACGCCGGACGGATTCATCCAGTTCCTGCCCATCGGCGGTTGGTGGGAGCACAATGTCCTGTCCCAGCGGGTGGAGATTCTAACACGGGGTGGGGAGAAGATCCTCGGGGTGGTGGCGTCGAAGCCACCGCATTTCCTGGCGCCCGAGCAACGGAAGTCCGTGATGCCGATCGAGCAGATGTTCATCGATGTGGGCGCGGAGTCGCGGCGGGATGTGGATGTGAATTTCGGGATTTCGTTAGGCGATCCCATCGCGCCGGTATCCGCGTTCACGGCGCTTGCCCGCGAGGACCACTTCATGGCGAAGGCCTTCGACAACCGGGTGGGCATGGCGGGAACGATCCAGGCGGGGCAGATCCTGTCGCAGTCGATGCATCCTAACCGGCTGGTCCTTTGTGGGACGGTGCAGGAGGAGGTGGGGCTGCGCGGCGCAAAGACCGCGGCGAATTTCGCGAAGCCGGATGTGGTGATCATCCTGGAAGGTCCGCCGGCGGATGACACTCCGGGGTTTTCACGAATGGATTGCCAGGGGCGTTTGGGCGGAGGGGTGCAGATCCGGATGTATGACCTATCGGCGATCACGAATCCTCGGTTGGCGAGGCTGGCCATCGAGACTGCGGAAGAGGAGGGGATTCCCTATCAGGTGACGGTCCGCCGGAGCGGTGGCACGGATGCCGGATCGTTTCATTTGTCGAATGAAGGGGTGCCGTGTGTGGTGCTGGGTGTCCCGGCGCGCTATATCCATTCGCACAACGCGATCATCGATTTGAATGACTACCTGCACATGCTTTCGCTGACGATCGCGCTGGTCAGGAAGCTGGATGAGGGGACGGTGGAGGGGTTGGTGAAATACCTTTGAATCGTCCGGGCGGTTTTTCGCTCGCTGTGGATGGAGGATTGCGGTTGGGTGGTCGGATGACTGAAGGAAAACGGAATTTACGAATGTCGGTAATGGCTTCTTTGGCGGTCGCGGCCATGGTCCAGCCCCTGGTTGCGGAATTACCAACCATGAAGGAGAAGGAATGGCTCGGGTATTTCGTGGGATTCGAGAACAAGCGCTATCGGTTTGGTGTCACGACAGCGGGTGATTCCATCATCAGGATCATCGGGAAAAAGGACGAGCCGCTTGGGCAGAAGCTGAACGTGGGCATTGATTTTGTGGTGGAGGAAATCCTGCCAGACGGGAAAATTACCAGGAAGTCAGTGATTCCCGCGACCCTTGAGTCCGATCAGGGGGCCACCACCGACCCCGCGGATGTGGTAATCCGTGGCCAGGTGACGGGGAATGCGAAATTCGAGGTGGTGGTCAGTGGGGACAAAGGGCTGATTTCTCTTGGTGGCCGCTTGCTTGATCCGGGGTCGTTGAAGAATCCGTTGCGATTTTCCATCCAGGTGAAGATTCCAAATGCCTACCCCTACGAGAAAGGCGACGCTGATAGGAAACAGCAAAAGGCATTTGAAGATAAAGCCAGGGGGGACCGCCTGCAGTTGACCTGGACCAACGGAAAGCGTGTGAAGCAATCGACATCGGAGGCTGTCGATGCGGCGTCCGACGATCTCAACGGACCGGGAATCGCTGCCGCACAGATCGAGTTCAGTTCCTATCAGGACAACAGGATTGAGGTCTCGGCATCCGGGAATTCCGTGATGAAACTGTCCAATGCCAGAAAGGAGCCTCTCAATGCGGGGTTTCTAGTCACCTGGTCGGCGGATCCCGCCAAAGACCCGGAAGGGAAGGCGAGGCTCAATCTCGAAGTCAAGTGAGCAGAGAGGGCGGTTGTAGAGCGATGAATGAATTTGAGTGAGAAAGCACGTTTTTGTTCGAGCGAACATCTTTTTCTTGCCAAATGGTGATCATGTTGTCAGAGATTCCGCAGCACCAAATTTTACCTATGGCCACCAAACAAGCTACCGAAGACGCCGCCTCAGAAAAACTGAACGAAGCCCGCAAACGCAATCTTGATCTCGCGATCGCACACATCCAGAAGGAGTTCGGTGAATCTGCCATCATGCGGCTTGGGGATGATCGCTGTGTCGATGTGGACGTGATCCCGACGGGAAACCTGCTGATCGACCGGGCACTCGGTGTCGGCGGATTCCCATGCGGGCGGATCGTGGAGGTGTTCGGTCCGGAATCGTCCGGTAAAACCACGTTGACGCTCACGGTCATTGCCCAAGCCCAGAAGCGCGGCGGTCTGGCGGCCTTCATCGACGTCGAGCACGCTCTGGACCCTCAGTACGCCCGCAAGCTTGGGGTGAATCTCGATGATCTCCTTGTTTCCCAACCGTCCTCGGGTGAGGAGGCTCTTCAAATCTGCGAAGCGCTTGTCCGGTCCAATGCCATTGCGGTGATTGTTCTGGATTCCGTGGCGGCGCTGGTCACCAAGCAGGAACTCGATGGCGAAATCGGCGATTCCACCGTCGGCGCGCAAGCCCGGCTCATGAGCGCGGCCATGCGGAAGCTCACGGCCTTGATTTCCAAGGCTCAGACGGTCTGCATCTTCACCAACCAGATCCGCGAGAAAATCGGGGTGATGTTTGGAAACCCCGAGACCACGCCGGGTGGTCGGGCGCTGAAGTTCTTCTCTTCCGTCCGGGTCGATATCCGGCGGATTGGCGCGATCAAGGCCACCGACGGCACGGTCACCGGCAACCGCACCAAGATCAAAATCGTCAAGAACAAGGTCGCGGCCCCGTTCACCGATGCCGAATTCGACATCATGTATAACGAGGGCATTTCCTCCACCGGCTCGTTGCTCGATCTGGCACTTGAGATGGAAATCGTCCAGAAACGTGGCTCGTGGTTCAGCTATAACGGCACTCAACTCGCGCAGGGCCGGGATGCCGCCAAGGAGCTTCTCAAGGCCGATGCGGAGTTATACGCCGATATCGAGAGCAAGGTGAAAGAGGGGCTGGAGACGAAGAAAAAGAAGAAGTAGGGAGGACCAGGCAGGACCGCGCTACCGGGCGCATGGTAGCGCGGCCTCGCCGAGGGCGCATGTCCATGCGCGGCGAAAGCGATGTCGTTGTCGGACGAGCCGGCTTTCCAGCGGCTTTTCTTTCACGATCCATGGGCTGCGCTCCCGGCGGGACCGCGCTACCGGAAGAGGAAGCAGAGAGAATCTTCACGCTTTGCCCCCGCCGACTTGAGGCTTGACGGTAGGTTCCCTTCCTGATTGCCTGCGGCTGTCTGGCGCCTGAATGTTAGTCATTTGCCCGCCGCTGAGTCCTAACCTCCCGAGTTTTCACGGGCCTGCACGACCCGATCAAACCTCCATTTTTCCCCATCATCTTCCTCAACCCCATGGACTGGACTTCACCCCTTTGGTATGCCGCTTACATCCTCGTTCTGCTCGGACTGGCCGGCTATGGCTCGCACCGTCTGACGATCGTCTATCTTTACCTCAAGCATTCCCGCAACCAGCCGAAGCCGAAGGAGTTCTTCAAGGAATTGCCATTGGTGACCATCCAGTTGCCGGTATTCAACGAGATGCACGTGGTGGACCGGTTGTTGGCATCGGTCTCAGCCTTGGACTATCCGAAGGACAAGATGCAGATCCAGCTTCTGGATGATTCGACGGATGAAACGGTCGAGATTTGCCGCGCTGGAATCGAAGGGCTGAAGGCGAGAGGTTTCGATGCCGAGCACATCCATCGCACGGACCGGACAGGCTACAAGGCTGGAGCGCTTGAAAACGGAACACGTTTCGCGAAAGGTGAATATTTACTGATCCTCGACGCGGATTTCGTCCCCAACCCGGACCTGCTGCAAAAGACCATCCATTATTTCTCCGATGACAACATCGGCATGATCCAGACGCGTTGGGGTCATCTCAACCGGACCTACAACGTGCTGACCCGCATTCAGGCGATGTTCCTTGATGGACACCTCGAGCTGGAGCAGACCGCCCGCAACCGTTCCGGTCGGTTCTTCACCTTCAACGGCACCGGTGGCATCTGGCGGAAATCCTGCATTGCCGACGCCGGCGGATGGGAGCATGACACGCTCACCGAGGACATGGACCTCAGCTACCGCGCCCAGCTCAAGGGCTGGCGCTTCATTTTCCTCAACGAGGTGGAAACACCGGCGGAGCTTCCGGTGGACATGGACGGCTTCAAGAGCCAGCAGCACCGTTGGACCAAGGGTTCCATCCAGGTCTGCAAGAAGGTTCTTCCAGCCATCTGGCGTGCCGATGTGCCGCTCTTCATCAAGATGGAGGCGACCGCGCATCTCACCTCGAACTTCGCCTATCTGCTGCTCATCGTCCTTTGCTTCCTGATCTATCCGAACCAGCAATGGCAGCCGGATTTCGGGAAATTCACCTACTACATCATCAACGTTCCGATCTTCTTCTTCTCCTCGGTTTCAGTGATCGTCTTCTACATGGTTTCCCAAAAGGCGCTGCGACCCGGCTCGTGGTGGAAGGAAATTCCCTATCTACCCCTGCTGCTCGCGCTTGGCATCGGGATGTCCATCAGCAATACCAAGGCCGTGCTTGAGGCCTTATTCAATCACGAGACCGCGTTCATCCGGACGCCGAAATACGGAATTGGCCAAGCCAAGCGTCAGGATTGGAAAAACAGCAGTTACAAGGCGATGAAGACGCTCACCCCATTCGTGGAATTGCTCTTCGGCTTTTTCTTCCTATTTGTCGTCGTGGAAGCGGCGATGAACGCAAATTGGTCTTCCGCAATACTTCTGCTTCCCTTCCCGGTCGGATTCTTTTATACATCCTTATCTTCTTTGGCCCGCATGCTGCCATCTGGCCCGGTGGCGCACAGTCCGAAGATCGTGAACCGCAACGATTCCTGATCCAACCATGACCGGACTCTCCAAGCCGTATCTGATTGTCATTTCAATCTTCAGCCTGCTCGTCGCAGCAGGCCTCACGAGCTGCGGCACGAGTACCAACTTCAGCCGCGACACGCGGAACAAGATGATCGTCAGCGTGCGGGATCAGAAAATGCTCCTCGTCCGCGACGGCACTCCGGTGAAAGCCTACAAGATTTCCACCTCCAAGTTCGGAGTTGGCGATGGTCCTGGCAGCAACTGCACGCCACTCGGGCGCATGCAGGTTGCCAAAAAAATCGGCGACAACGCGCCGATGGGCAGCGTTTTCAAAGCACGCCGGCGCACAGGTGAGGTGATCTCACCCAATTCCCCCGGTCGTGATCCGGTGGTGACCCGCATCATGTGGCTGACGGGAACCGAGTCCCGCAACCAGAACGCGTTCCGCCGCACCATTTACATCCACGGCACTCCTGAGGAACGGCGCTTGGGTTCGCCCGCCTCCTACGGCTGCATCCGCATGGGCAGCAATGATGTGGCGGACCTGTATAACCGGATCGGCACCGGAGCTGACGTCTTTGTCATCCGTGGTTCCATCCAAACAAAGAAGGAAGGCCAGTCCACCGTATCTACCGGAAAAGTCGGCCTTAAGTCGCGTGGATGAGAAAGTCTCAAACATGAGCTTGACACCCGGGTTCATATTTCTATTTTCCCCCGCCCGCCTCCGGGCATCCGAATTTTTATTACAAGACCATGGCCAACCACAAATCTTCAATCAAACGCGCTCGTCAAACCGTCGTCCGCACCGAGCGGAACCGCGCTGAAAAGAGCCGCATGAAGACGCTCCGCAAGAAAGCCCTCACCGCCATCGCTTCCGGCGACAAGGCCGCCGCAGCCGAAGCCAGCTCGGTTCTCGCGTCCGTGGTGGACAAGGCCGCCAAGCGCAACTTGATTCATCCGAACAAGGCGGCTAACCTCAAGAGCAAGACCGCGAAGGCACTCGCTGCCATCGCCTGATTGCCCGTCAGCAGGTTTCATTCTTTCAAACGAAACAAGCGGACCGGTCCACCGGCTCCGCTTTTTTCATCTCCGCCATGCCCGAATCGCCACCACCCAACCGCGCCGCCGCCGCCGCGAAAATCGCCGCAAATCCTTCCGGCTACAAGGTCTGTGAGGGTTGCGATTCCATCGTCGGTGGCGCAGCGGCGCTTTGCCCGAATTGCCACAGCTATCGCTTCGACTCCTCCGCGGAACGGGTGACCCTGCAGGCAAGGATTCTCGGCTCGCGGGAACAAACGTCCGTGACCGCCGACGATCTCGGCTAATCCAGGGGATTTCCCATGAGCGCGGTGATCGGCTTCAAGGAGTGGCAGGTGGTTTGTGACGCGCTGGCCTTGGGACGGCAGTCCATCATCTTGCGAAAGGGTGGCATTCACGAGGGAAGGCAGGGATTCTCCTTCGCCCACGAATCGTTCTTTCTCTTTCCCACCCGCTTCCATGCCCAGCCGAACCAAGTGCGGGAAGGTGAGGTCAAGGTGATGCCCGAGTGGCTGCCGGGCGACCTCATCCGCATCACCCATCATGCCGAAGCCGCATGGGCGGTCACCCTAACCGACTGGGAGAAGGTGACTTCCCTGGAGCCGCTTCACATCTACTCGGAGCAAACCGTTAGGGAGCGTTTCGACTGGGAGGGGAAAGGCATGGCATCCGGCAGCATCCACCTCGCGCTGGTCCGCGTCCGCGAACTCGCCGAGCCATGGGAATTTCCCTACGAGACGAAATACGGTGGATGCCGCAGTTGGGTGAATCTCCCGGAGCCACCGGTCAACTGGCGCGCCAGCGCGGCATCGGTGCTCAATAACCAGGCGTTCATCCGCCTTGGAGAGGTTCTGAGGTAGCGCGGCCTCGCCGAGGCCGCATGTCCATGAGATGAGAAAGCAATGTCGTTGACGGACACGTCGGCTTTCCAACGGCTTCACTTTCGCACTCCATGGGCTGCGCTCTCGGCGAGATCGCTCCACCTGGGGATTGCGGAAGACAAACCGAACTCGTTAGACGCTCCCCGGTGGAGGGCTTCGACCTTCACGTTTGCCCAGCCTCGAAGAAAAGCGGTGGCTGAGAACCACCCCAGCCCAGAGCCTCCGGCGAATTCCCCCTCACTCCACTTTTGCGCTGATCGCCAGTTCCACCGCACTCGTTAGTTCCGCGCTGTCCGGTGTGACTTTCGGTTCGAACCGGGCAATCGCCTTGCCGTCCTTGCCGATGAGGAATTTCCCGAAATTCCACCGCACATCACCCGGGAACGCACCATCCTTGCCGGTGAGGGCTTCATAGAGCTTGTGCTGCTCTTTCCCCTTCACGCTGATCTTGTCCATCACGGGAAACGTCACATCGTATTTCGTTTTGCAGAATTTCTGGATTTCCTCGATCGTTCCCGGTTCCTGTTTTCCAAAATCGTTGCAGGGAAAGCCGATCACCACAAAGCCCTCTTCCTTGTGCTTTTTGTAAAGAGCTTCCAGCGTTTCATATTGAGGGGTGAGTCCGCATTTCGAGGCGAGGTTCACCACCAGGACGACTTTGCCGGAGTAATCCTTGAGCGAGGTTTCCTTGCCCGAGGGATCCTTGAAAAGAATTCCAGTGAGGTCGGTGGCGAAGGCGCTGGCGGACATGACAAATGCGGGAATGATGATTCTGTGAAGCATGTCGGCGAATTAAGCATGAAATCGTTGCACCGCAAGTGGTTCACGCCCTCGCAGCATCTCTGGGAAAATGTCGTCAGCCTTGGGCATCCCCACTCCCATACCTTGACACGAGAAGTTATGCGCATACCATAACCCCATTATGGCCACCATGACCATCCGCACCACCGTCGCCTTCGATCCTGCCACGGTCGCCCGTTGGGAACGGCTTGCCCAAAAATGGGGGGTTTCCAAATCCGAGGCGCTTCGGCGGGCCTTGGAAAGCGCGGAAAACCAGCGACCCGTGGCATCGCTTCCGGGCGTGGTCCCCGATTTCACAACGATGAGTCCTCTCCAAATCCTCGATTGGCTCCGTGTAAATCCTCAGGTTCCGCCCGATTGGGGGGCGAATTTCCGGCGTGAACTCCACGAAGCAAGGGACCGTGATGCTGCAATCGAGGAATCACGGGAACACGAGGGAATCCAACAAAACCGGACCATCGCCGGAGATGGGGATTCATGATTCATCTCGACACGAACCTGCTGATTGGTGCCTTGGATGGAAGCGATGGGCAGCATCAGTTTGCCCGTCAAGTATTGGCCCGCCCCGGCCCCTTCTTCTGCTCTGCCGTGGCATGGATGGAATTTCAATCCCATCTGCTCCCTCCCTCACTGAGTGAAATTGCCCATGGCATCCTCACCGGCGGGATCCTTCCATTTGACACCGCGGCCGCTAACCTCGCCGGTCAGCTTTTCCTCGCCACCGGTTCCAAGCGTCGCACCCGCCTTGATACCATGATCGCCGCCACCGCCATCCTTTCAGGGGCCGAACTCGCCACTGCAAATCCTGACGATTTCCTCCCCTTCGTTGCCCATGGCCTCAAGCTGTTCGCATTTTGAAAGCCGACCTGATCTCATCGTCCATCATGTCCATTTGACGAAGTATTTCATCGAGCCGGTTCCACTCCCATTGCGTTTGATAAAACTCCAAATGCAGATGCCCCACCCGCCACACCTCACCTCCGCCCGCCTCATCCCCACCGATCCCGAAGTGAACACTTTTGCAATTCGCCCGACCATTCATAGAATCCCCGATCCAAAATGCCTCCTTCCAATACAAATTCCTACGACCTCGCCGACCGCCTCTATCAACTCGCTCCTTGGGAATGGATGGAGGAAACAGCGCTCATCGCCCTCGATGATCCAGAAACTGGATTCCGCCACCACATTTCCGTCATGGGTATGGCGGGAAATCACCATTCGATCGCCCTCTATCTCGGCCCGGTGGCACGGCAGCGGTTCAATCTCATTCAGGAGCGGAACCTCCCGCAAGAAGACACGCTCGGCCTCATTCTGGATACGCCGCAGCTCCAGTGCTCGTTTTCCGAACGCAGCGATCTCTTCCAATCCGAGCTCGCGGACATCAAGCGAGCCGGGAAAAAGTACCGTGGCGAGAACTGGCCTTCGTTCCGAGCCTTCCGCCCCGGCTGCTGCCCCGGCCCGACCAGCGATCAGGAAACCCGCCTGCTGCTGACCGCCGTGGAGCAGGTTCTCGAAGTTGCCCCCGCGCTCGAGTTCGGGCAGGACACCTTCCGCCATCAGAACGGAGGTATGGAGATCCTCACTCGCTCATGCGTCGGCGGCGTTTGGCAAACCGTGTGGATGGCCGACCATTCAGGCTCCCTTTTTTCCTTCCCCCAGCCCGATCCCGAGCCTTTCCTCGTCGAAAAAGTCCGCCGCTATGAAACCGCGCTGCCCGTTGAGGTGCATTTCCAGATCATGCCCAACCCGGTTGGCAAAACCCGCGAAACGTCGGTTTTTCCTTACCTCCTGCTAGTCGTCGAGCCGAAGAGCCACTTCGTGCTCGGCATCAAGATGCTGACGATCAATGACGTATCCCATGATGCACTCATTTCCTCTGTCCCCACCGAATTGCTGAAGATCTGCGACACGAACTCCATCCGTCCTGCCTCATTCGCCGTGGCATCGCCAGCCACCCACGCCTTGATGGTGAAAACCGCCGACACCCTCGGAATCACCTGCCACCTCCGGAATCACCTCAGTGCCATCGATGAGGCACTCGAGTCGTTAATGGGCTTCATCGGCTGAGGAGCGGTTTGAAAATGGGAGCGCGGATCTTCAGTCTGCTTGTTGAGATGGGTCATTGCCGGGAAACCCGGAGATTTTGTCACCGCGAATCAGACCAATCTTTCGAATCTTTGATTTTGAGTCAGCCTCTGAGGGCTAAGCCATCCAGGACATCCCTGGACATCCGGCAGCTTGCCAAGCCCG
>Ga0163144_10019587_pt1 | contig 13598 bp, 20 predicted proteins | sample OliLak19BULKMAT1_FD_123175 | JGI IMG/M metagenome (GOLD analysis project Ga0163144, IMG submission 123175) | Freshwater microbial mat bacterial communities from Lake Vanda, McMurdo Dry Valleys, Antarctica - Oligotrophic Lake LV.19.BULKMAT1 | ecosystem: Environmental > Aquatic > Freshwater >... | reverse complement strand
GACAGCGCGAAGAAGGCAAGCCTCTGGCTTGACTGCGGCCTGCAAGGCCGACGACGCTGCGGGCTTCTGCCCGCAAGGAGAAGCAACGCCGCAAGCGCGCGCCAGCGCGGCTCAATCGGGTGCTGTGCGTTGTCACCCTTGAGGTGACCTTGCCCGTGAGCACGAAAGCTAGAGTTCATAGGGCGTATCCAGCGGAAGAAAGCGGTCAACTGCGGTTTCCAGGTTCATGTCTGCACGCCCCGTTCGTGGTCTGTAACGCCGCCCATTGTCGCCGTGATGGCCACGAGGCTGTCGGGCTTTGGGTTGGGTCTGCGCCGGGGAATCTCCCCGGCCCTTCGGGGTGGGTCTGCAACGGGGCGCAGGCGGCGTTGCAAAGGCTGGCCGGATGTGCTTTACGGTACGCTTTGCGCCTTGCCTGCGCCCCCTTGCAGGCCCAACGCGGACCCAATCAAAAGCCCGGCAGCCTCCCACAGCCGGCTTGGCGGCCAAGTTTGCGGGAAGTCAATAATGCAGGTTTTGCCGTGCCAGTTCCGTGCGGCGGGTCTGCGCTAACTTTCATGATGTCCCTTCTTCACCCCGCATCATGAAAGTTATTTCACGTTAACCTAGGGGCTCCATGCAATACATCCTTTCGCTCGACCAGGGAACGACCAGTTCGCGTGCGATCCTCTTCGACGGCGCTGGAAATCCGGTCGGAACGGCGCAGCAGGAGTTTGCGCAGATGTATCCGCAGACAGGCTGGGTGGAGCATGACGCCACGGAGCTCTGGCGCACGCAACGCGCGGTAGCCCGCAGCGTCTTGCAGACCAATGGCGTCAAGGCGTCCGAGGTGGAGGCGGTTGCCATCACGAACCAACGCGAGACGACCGTGTTGTGGGATCGCGCCACCGGGATGCCGGTGGCCAATGCCATCGTCTGGCAGGACCGCCGCACTGCCGCCCAGTGCGACCGGCTGCGTGCCCAGGGCCACGCCGCGTTGATCCAGCGCAAGACCGGCTTGGTGCTGGATGCGTATTTTTCAGGTACCAAGCTGCAATGGTTGCTCGACAACGTGCCCGGCGTGCGTGCGCGCGCCACACGCGGGGAACTCGCCTTCGGCACGGTGGACAGTTGGCTGATCTGGAACCTGACCGGCGGCCGGCGCCACGTGACAGATCCCAGCAACGCGTCGCGCACGCTTCTGTTCAATATCCACAGACTGCAGTGGGATGCCGAGCTGCTGCGCCTGTTTGATATTCCGCGCGCGGTGTTGCCGCAGTTGGTCCCTTCCAGTGGCATTGTGGATGTGACCGACCCGGCGCTGTTTGGCCTCCCCTTGCGTATTGCCGGAGTCGCCGGCGACCAGCAGGCGGCCACGTTTGGCCAAGCCTGCTTTGCACCGGGCATGGCCAAAAACACCTATGGGACCGGGTGCTTCATGCTGATGAACACCGGCACCACGGCGGTGACGAGCCAGCACAAGCTTTTGTCCACCGTGGCCTGGGGCGGGCCGGCGCAGGTGCCGATTGCGCTGCGCACCTGTTACGCCCTCGAAGGCTCGGTGTTTGTGGCTGGCGCTGCGGTGCAGTGGCTGCGTGATGGCCTGGGCATTATTCGCTCGGCCGAAGAAGTGCAGGCGCTGGCCGAACAGGTTGACGACACCGGTGATGTTTATCTGGTGCCGGCCTTTGCCGGCTTGGGTGCGCCGCACTGGGATGGCCACGCCCGGGGCGCCTTGCTGGGCTTGACGCGCGGCACGTCCGCCGCGCACATCGCCCGCGCGGCATTGGAGTCCATCGCGCTGCAGACGGCCGACGTGTTTGGCGCCATGGCGAAGGACTCGGGCATTGCACTGCGCGAACTTCGCGTGGACGGCGGCGCCAGCCGCAACGACCTGCTGATGCAGTTGCAGGCCGACTATCTGGGGGTGCCTGTGGTGCGGCCGCGGGTCACCGAGACCACCGCACTGGGGGCGGCCTACCTGGCTGGCCTGGCCACCGGGTTCTGGTCGGGGGCAGATGGACTGAGCGAGCAGTGGGCGGTGGACCGGCGCTTCGTGCCGCGCATTGATGGCGCAACGCGCGCGCGCAAGCTGGCGCGCTGGCAGCAGGCGGTGGCGCGCTCGAAAGACTGGGCTATTTCATGACGAAGGTGAGGCACGGCGTGTTGCCGACGCGCCGAGAGGACCTGCTGGCACGGCTGGCCGAGCCCCGTACCTACGATGTGGCAGTCGTTGGTGGTGGTGCCACGGGGCTGGGCGTGGCACTGGATGCGGCAGCGCGGGGATTCAGTGTGGTGCTGGTCGAGTCACACGACTTTGCCAAAGGGACTTCGTCCCGGGCGACCAAACTGGTGCATGGCGGCGTACGCTACCTGGCCCAGGGCAACATCGCGCTGGTGCGCGAAGCCCTGCACGAGCGCACCACCCTGCTGGCCAATGCCCCGCATCTGGCGCAGCCACTGGCGTTCGTGATGCCGTCCTACCACTGGTGGGAGACACCGTTTTACGGCGCCGGACTGACCGCCTATGACCTGCTGGCGGGCAAGGCGGGGCTGGGCAAGACACGTTTCCTGGGTCGCGCGGCGACTCTTTCGCGGTTGCCCAATGCGCAGCCGAACGGATTGTGTGGTGGCGTCGAGTATTGGGATGGCCAGTTCAACGACGCGCGCCTGGCGCTGGCACTGGCGCGAACGGCAGCCGCGCAGGGAGCCTTGCTGGTCAACTATTGCCGCGCCAGCGGATTGTTGTTCGATGATGGCAAGGTTACCGGTTTGCAGTGCGAGGACATGGAAACCGGGGCGACGCTGCGCCTGCGTGCGTCCTGTGTGATCAATGCCACCGGGGTCTGGGTGGACGCGCTGCGCCAGCTGGATGGCGAGGCCAACAGCGGCGACGGCCGCCGCTCGACCAAACCCATGGTGGCGCCGAGCCAGGGCGTGCACCTGGTGGTGGAGCGCGACTTTCTCCCCGGCGACGTCGGTCTGATGGTGCCAAAAACCGCCGATGGGCGTGTGTTGTTTGCCGTGCCCTGGCTTGGCAAGGTGATCCTGGGAACCACCGATACGCCGCGCAACGACCTTGCACGCGAGCCCGAGCCGTTCAAGGAGGAGGTCGAGTTCATCTTGTCCGAGGCGGCACGTTACCTGCGCCGCGCGCCGACGCGCGCCGACGTGCGCAGCATGTGGGTGGGTCTGCGCCCGCTGGTCAAGCCGCAAAACGACGATGGCGACAACACCAAGGGGCTGAGCCGTGAACATACGGTCCTGGTCAGCCGCAGCGGGCTGGTGACGGTGACCGGCGGCAAATGGACCACCTACCGCGCCATGGCCGAGGACGTTTTGGAGAAGTGTTTTGACAAAGACCTGTTGCCAAGGCGTCCCGGGGGAGTAACCACTCACATGCGAGTCGTCGGTGCGGAGCCGACTGAAGCGGCTCCGGAATTGATCGCACACGCGCCAGGCCTGCACAGCTACGGCAGCGAACAGTCAGCGGTGCAGTCTATGCCCGGCGCAAAACGGGAACTCTCGCCCGGCTTGAGCGAGGCCATGGTGCGATTTGCGGTGCGGCACGAATATGCACGTTGCGTAGAAGATGTGCTGGCGCGGCGCTCGCGACTGTTGTTTCTCGATGCGCGTCTGGCCGCCTCGCTGGCCGCCAAGGTCGCGGCCATCGTCGCGGAGGAAACCGGACTGGATCCGCAAACCGACGCCTTCCTGAGTCTTGCGCAGGACTATTTGCGAGTGCCGCAGTGATCTTGCTTGACCTCGATTTTGAAACTGATGCATAATCGCAGGCTTCGCTTTTATAGAGCGAAATAGTTTCTGCCCACAAGAGGCGCCGCGAGTGGTTTGCGGTGCGGACGACGGGCCCAAGACTGACTTGGCTGTGTGCCGCCGATTGATCGGTGCCGCACTTTCAGGTGCAAGTTGGGAATATTGAAATGATCCAGACTGAATCCCGATTGGAAGTTGCCGACAACACCGGCGCCAAATCCGTCCTGTGCATCAAGGTGCTTGGCGGATCGAAACGGCGTTATGCCAGTGTTGGCGATGTCATCAAGGTGAGCATCAAGGAAGCTGCTCCGCGCGGTCGCGTCAAGAAGGGCGAGATCTACAGCGCGGTGGTGGTGCGTACGGCCAAGGGCATTCGCCGCAGCGACGGCTCGCTGGTCAAGTTTGACAGCAACGCAGCGGTTTTGCTCAACGCCAAGCTCGAACCCATCGGAACCCGCATCTTCGGGCCCGTGACGCGCGAATTGCGGACCGAGAAGTTCATGAAGATCGTGTCGCTGGCCCCAGAAGTTTTGTAAGGACAGGCCATGAACAAGATTCGCAAAGGCGACGAAGTGGTCGTGCTGACCGGGCGTGACAAAGGCAAGCGAGGCAAGGTCGCGCTGCGCAAGGATGACAGCTACCTGTTGATCGACGGCGTCAATATGGTGAAAAAACACACCAAATCCAATCCCATGAAGGGCACGGTTGGAGGCATCGTTGAAAAGAACATGCCAATGCACCAGTCCAACGTCGCCATTTTCAACAAGGCAACCGGCAAGGGTGACCGCGTCGGCATCAAGTTGCTGGCCGATGGCAAGCGGGTGCGGGTTTACAAGTCCAGCGGCGAAGAAATCAAGGTGGCATGAACATGGCACGTCTGCAACAACACTATCGTGAAAAAGTGGCTCCGGAGATGATGGCCAAGTTCGGCTACAAGTCCGTGATGCAGGTTCCCCGTCTGACCAAGATCACGCTGAACATGGGTGTCAGCGAAGCAGTGGCGGACAAGAAGGTCATGGACAACGCGGTCGCCGACCTGACCAAGATCGCCGGCCAGAAACCGGTGGTAACCAAGTCCAAGAAAGCCATTGCCGGCTTCAAGATCCGAGAGGGTCAGGCGATTGGCTGCATGGTGACGCTGCGCGGTGTGCAGATGTTTGAGTTTCTGGACCGTTTCGTGACGGTAGCCCTGCCCCGGGTGCGCGACTTCCGTGGCATCTCCGGGCGCGCGTTTGACGGCCGGGGCAACTACAACATCGGCGTGAAAGAGCAGATTATTTTTCCTGAGATCGAGTATGACAAGGTGGATGCCTTGCGTGGACTCAATATCAGCATCACGACCACGGCCAGGTCCGACGAAGAATGCAAGGCATTGCTCGTCGGCTTCCGTTTTCCGTTCAAGAACTGAGGTGACCCTTGGCTAAGATGGCTTTGATTGAGCGCGAGCTCAAACGCGACAAACTGGTTGCCAAATACGCGAAAAAACACGCGGAGCTCAAGGGCATCGCGGGTGACATCAAGCGCACCGAAGACGAGCGTGCAGTAGCGCGCCTGGCTCTGCAAAAGCTGCCCCGCAACGCCAATCCGACGCGCCAGCGCAACCGCTGCTCCATCACCGGGCGCCCCCGCGGCACCTTCCAGCACTTCGGTCTGGCCCGCGCGAAGATTCGCGAAATGGCGATGGCCGGCGAGATCCCCGGCATCGTCAAGGCTAGCTGGTAAGCGAAGGAGACAACAACATGAGCATGAGTGATCCCATTGCCGACTTGCTGACGCGCATTCGCAACGCGCAGATGGTCGCCAAGACAAGCGTGTCGGTTCCGTCCTCCAAGGTGAAGGTGGCGATTGCGCAAGTCCTGAAGGACGAAGGTTACATTGACGGATTTTCGGTGAAGACCGACGCCGGCAAGGCTGAGCTTGAAATTACGCTGAAGTACTACGCTGGCCGCCCGGTGATCGAGCGTATCGAGCGCGTCAGTCGGCCTGGCCTGCGGGTGTATCGCGGCAGCGGCGCCATCCCCCAGGTGCAAAACGGTCTGGGTGTTGCCATCGTGACCACCCCCAATGGCGTCATGACCGACCGCAAGGCACGTGCCAGCGGGGTTGGTGGTGAGGTCCTTTGTTACGTCGCTTGATGTACGTGGCATAAAGGAGAAACAACTATGTCCCGTATTGGAAAAATGCCCGTTGCCGTGCCCGCTGGAGTTGATGTGTCCGTCAAGCAGGACCAGATCAGCGTCAAGGGATCGGGCGGCACTTTGCAGTTGACGCAGAACGCCTTGGTCAAGGTCAGTCTCGACGCCGGCAAGCTGAGTTTTGTTCCTGCGAATGAATCGCGCAGCGCCAACGCGATGACTGGCACCATGCGCCAGCTGGTGAACAACATGGTGGTGGGTGTGACGGCCGGCTTCGAGAAGAAGCTGAGCTTGGTCGGCGTGGGTTACAAGGCCCAGGCCCAGGGCGCCAAGTTGAATCTCACCGTGGGTTATTCGCATCCGGTCAACAAGGACATGCCTGCTGGCATCACGGTGCAAACACCGACGCCTACCGAGATTGTCATCAAGGGTGCAGACCGGCAGCGCGTAGGCCAGGTCGCAGCCGAGATTCGTGCCATTCGTCCGCCCGAGCCTTACAAGGGCAAGGGTATCCGGTACTCGGACGAGAAGATCACGATCAAAGAAACCAAGAAGAAATAAGGGGCAGCACCATGTTGACCAAAAAAGAGCAACGCCTGCGGCGCTCGCGCCAGACCCGGATTCGCATTGCGACCCAGGGTGTCGCGCGCCTCACCGTGACGCGGACCAATTTGCATATTTACGCCAGTGTGATCTCTGGCGACGGCGCCAAGGTGCTGGCCACGGCTTCTACAGTCGAAGCCGAGATTCGCAAGACGCTGGGTGGATCCGGCAAGGGTGGCAACACCGCCGCTGCCCAGATCATTGGCAAACGCCTGGCAGAAAAGGCGAAAGCGGCTGGAGTCGAGAAGGTCGCGTTCGACCGCTCAGGCTTTGCATACCATGGTCGCGTCAAGGCGCTGGCAGATGCCGCGCGTGAAGCTGGCTTGCAGTTCTAGTAAGCAGATCGGAAAAAAACATGGCTAAAGTTCAAGCGAAGATGCAGGGTAAGGCCGAGGGTCCGGAAGACGGCTTGCGCGAGAAGATGATTGCGATCAACCGCGTCACCAAGGTGGTCAAGGGTGGCCGGATCCTCGGTTTCGCCGCGTTGACCGTGGTCGGCGACGGCGACGGGCGCATCGGCATGGGCAAAGGCAAGTCCAAAGAAGTGCCGGCTGCAGTGCAAAAAGCGATGGAAGAGGCGCGCCGCAACATGATCAAGGTGTCGCTCAAGAACGGTTCCATCCACCACAAGGTGATGGGCCACCACGGCGCTGCCAACGTCATGATGGCGCCAGCCCCCAAAGGGACCGGCATTATTGCCGGTGGACCGATGCGCGCGGTGTTTGAGGTGGTCGGCATCACCGACATCGTGGCCAAGAGCCATGGGTCCACCAACCCTTACAACATGGTGCGAGCCACGCTCGACGCCCTGTCGGTCTCGACGACGCCGTCGGCGGTTGCCGCCAAGCGTGGCAAGACGGTCGAAGAACTGTTCGTGTAATCCGGAGCCAATCTATGACGACAGCCCCCACAGTGAAGATTCAATTGGTGCGCAGCCCGATTGGCTGCAAGGAATCCCACCGCGCCACCGTGCGTGGTCTCGGACTGCGCAAGGTCCGCAGCACCAGCGAACTCAAGGACAGCCCGGAAGTGCGCGGAATGATCAACAAGATCAGTTACCTGGTCAAAGTATTGTGAAGTGTGATGGGCGGAGCGCTGGTGGAGCTGGCGCACGGTCTCTGAACTGACAAAGGAACATGATGGAACTCAATGGCATGAAACCGGCGGACGGCGCGAAACACGCGAAGCGCCGTGTCGGACGTGGAATCGGGTCAGGCCTTGGCAAGACCGCTGGCCGTGGCCACAAGGGCCAAAAGTCGCGTGCCGGTGGTTACCACAAGGTCGGCTTTGAAGGCGGCCAGATGCCGCTGCAACGGCGTTTGCCCAAACGCGGCTTCAAGTCGCACTTGCTGAAGTACAACGCCGAGATCACGCTGACCACGCTCGAACTGCTCGGTGCGGCGGAAGTCGACATGTTGACGCTCAAGCAGGCGGGCCTGATTGCGGAAATGGCGAAAGTCGTCAAGGTCATCAAGACTGGCGCACTGACCAAAGCTGTGAAGCTCAACGGAATCGGCGCGACCGCCGGGGCCAAGGCTGCCATCGAAGCGGCCGGTGGCAGTGTTGCCTGACTTTGTGCTGACTGATTAGGCAACTCCGTGGCAACCAATACAGCGCAACTGGCAAAAACCGGCAAGTACGGCGACCTGCGTCGCCGTCTTGTGTTTTTGCTGCTGGCCTTGGTGATTTACCGGATTGGTGCTCATATTCCGGTGCCTGGTATCGACCCGGCCCAGTTGCAGCAGTTCTTCAAGGGGCAGGAGGGCGGCATTCTCGGGATGGCCAACCTGATGTCGGGCGGCGCCCTGTCGCGTTTCACCATATTTGCGCTGGGGATCATGCCGTATATCTCGGCGTCGATCATCATGCAGCTACTGACCTATGTGGTCCCGGCCTTCGAGCAGATCAAGAAAGAAGGCGAAGCCGGCCGGCGCAAGATCACACAATACACCCGTTATGGCACGCTCGGGCTGGCATTATTCCAGTCGCTCGGCATAGCGGTGGCGCTGGAGAGTTCGGCCGGTCTGGTGATTTCTCCGGGCATGGGGTTTCGTATAACGGCGGTTTGTACGCTGACCGCCGGCACCATGTTCCTGATGTGGCTGGGTGAGCAGATCACCGAGCGCGGTTTGGGCAACGGCATTTCGATCCTGATTTTTGCCGGCATCGTTGCGGGCTTGCCCAGCGCTGTGGGTGGATTATTGGAGTTGGTGCGCACCGGGGCCATGAGCATATTGGTGAGCCTGTTGATTGTGCTGCTGGTGGGCGCGGTCACGTACCTGGTGGTGTTTGTGGAGCGTGGACAACGCAAGATCCTGGTGAACTACGCGCGCCGCCAGGTAGGGAACAAAGTGTATGGCGGACAGTCGTCACACCTGCCGCTAAAGCTGAACATGGCCGGCGTGATTCCGCCGATCTTTGCCTCGTCCATCATCCTTTTGCCGGCAACGGTCGTGGGGTGGTTCAGTTCGGGCGAATCGATGCGCTGGCTGAAAGACATTGCCGGGTCGCTCACGCCGGGACAGCCCCTGTACGTGATGTTTTACGCTGCGGCGATCATATTTTTCTGCTTTTTCTACACCGCGCTGGTGTTCAACAGCCGTGAGACGGCCGACAACCTGAAAAAGAGCGGCGCCTTCATTCCGGGCATCCGCCCTGGTGACCAGACTGCAAAGTACATTGACCGCATCCTGTTGCGCCTGACACTGGTCGGCGCGGTGTACATCACTTCGGTCTGCCTGCTGCCGGAGTTCCTGATTCTTCGATACAACGTGCCGTTTTATTTCGGCGGCACCTCGCTGCTGATCATTGTGGTGGTCACCATGGACTTCATGTCGCAGGTGCAGAACTACCTGATGTCACAGCAATACGAATCACTTTTGAAAAAGGCCAGTTTTAAACCCTCCTGAAGCGCGGATGCATATGTCAAAGGACGATGTAATTCAAATGCAGGGTGAGGCGGTGGAGAACCTGCCAAACGGGATGTTCCAGGTAAAGCTGGAAAACGGACATGTGGTTCCGGGACATATTTCGGGAAAAAGGCGCATGCACTACATACGCATTCTTCCCTGTGACAAGGTAACGGTGGAACTGACGCCTTCCGACCTGAGTCGGGCGCGTACCGTGTTCCGGGAAAAGTAGATGTGTGAACGGGTCCGTTTTGGTTGCAATGGCATGCAAAGCGGGTCGAAGAGTTTTAGGAGAACCCAATGAAAGTTTCGGCTTCGGTCAAGAAAATTTGCCGTAACTGCAAAATTATCCGACGCAAGGGCGTTGTGCGTGTGATCTGTACCGATCCGCGCCACAAGCAGCGCCAGGGTTGATTGCAAGAGTTTTAGAGGACGAAAATGGCACGTATCGCTGGCATCAATATTCCGCCGCAGCAGCATTCTGAAATTGGCCTGACTGCCATCTTCGGGATAGGGCGCACGCGCGCTCGCAAGATCTGCGAAGCCTGTGGCATCGCTTACTCCAAGAAGGTCAAGGATCTGACCGACGCCGAGCTTGAGAAAATCCGCGACCAGGTCGGACGCTTCACCATCGAGGGCGACCTGCGCCGCGAGACCACGATGAACATCAAGCGATTGATGGACATTGGTTGTTACCGCGGTTTCCGCCATCGCCGCGGGTTGCCGATGCGCGGTCAGCGCACGCGCACCAATGCCCGCACCCGCAAAGGCCCGCGCAAGGCCGCTGCTTCGTTGAAAAAATAACCGGGACCCAAGAACACCATGGCCAAACCCCCCGTCAATACCGCCGCGCAGCGTGTGCGCAAGAAGGTCCGCAAGAATGTTGCGGACGGCGTGGCACATGTGCATGCCTCGTTCAATAACACGATCATCACGATCACCGACCGCCAGGGCAACGCCCTGTCGTGGGCCTCGTCGGGTGGCCAGGGCTTCAAGGGGTCGCGCAAATCGACGCCGTTTGCAGCCCAAGTAGCCTCCGAGGTTGCGGGCCGTGCGGCCGTGGAGCAGGGCATCAAGAATCTGGACGTCGAGATAAAGGGTCCAGGCCCTGGGCGCGAGTCCTCGGTGCGCGCCCTGGCTGCACTGGGAATCCGCATCAACATGATTGCCGACGTGACGCCGGTTCCGCACAACGGGTGCCGTCCACAAAAACGCCGCAGGATCTGATTGCGGTGGCCACGCCATCCTGGCGCGGCAGTTTCATTAAGCCCACCGCCGGCAGCGACAGCTGACGGCTCCCGCAGTACGCTGCGGCAGATGACAAAAAGGAAGTTCAAGTGGCACGTTTTCTGGGCCCCAAGGCCAAACTATCACGCCGCGAAGGCACCGACCTGTTTCTCAAGAGCGCCCGCCGCGCGATCGGTGACAAGGCGAAGTTCGACTCCAAGCCGGGCCAGCATGGCCGTACTTCTGGAGCCCGCACTTCCGACTACGGGCTCCAATTGCGCGAGAAGCAGAAGGTCAAGCGCATGTACGGTGTGCTGGAGCGCCAGTTCCGCCGTTATTTTGAAGAGGCGGACCGTCGCAAGGGCAATACTGGCGCCAATCTGCTGTTCCTGCTGGAGTCCCGTCTGGACAACGTTGTGTACCGGATGGGTTTCGGCTCAACCCGTGCCGAAGCGCGCCAGTTGGTGTCGCACAAGGCGATGACGGTGAATGGCCAGGCGGTGAATATCCCGTCGTATCTGGTGAAGTCCGGCGACGTGATTTCGGTGCGCGACAAGTCGAAGAAGCAAAACCGCGTGGTCGAAGCACTGCAACTGGCGCAACAGGTGGGCATGCCGGCATGGGTGGACGTGAGCATTGACAAGGCCGAGGGTGTGTTCAAGAAGGCCCCGGACCGCGACCAGTTTGCTGCCGATATCAACGAATCGTTGATCGTCGAGTTGTATTCGCGCTAATTGAGTTTTTTCTGAAATCGTTCCTGAGCTGCGGGGCACTGCAGCTCAGGTGCTTCACCAGCCTTACCGATGTAACGAATCGGGGGTATTGAGAGGAAGTCTGCATGCAAACAAATCTGCTGAAACCCAAGGCCATCAATGTCGAACAACTCGGTACCAACCGGGCCAAGGTCGCGTTGGAGCCATTCGAGCGTGGTTATGGACACACTCTGGGTAATGCACTGCGCCGCGTCCTGCTGTCATCGATGCCAGGTTATGCGGCCACTGAGGTGACCATTGCCGGAGTGCTGCACGAGTATTCGTCCATTGACGGCGTGCAGGAAGACGTGGTCAACATCCTGTTGAACCTCAAGGGCGTCGTGTTCAAGTTGCACAACCGGGAAGAGGTCACACTGAGCCTGCGCAAGGACGGTGATGGCGTGGTCACCGCGGCCGACATCCAGACGCCGCACGACGTGGAAGTCATCAATCCGGAGCATGTGATTGCCAACTTGTCGCACGGTGGCAAGTTGGACATGCAGATCAAGGTCGAAAAAGGCCGTGGCTATGTGCCTGGCACCATGCGCCGGCATGGCGACGAGCCGACCAAGTCGATTGGCCGCATAGTGCTCGACGCATCGTTCTCGCCCGTCAAGCGCGTCAGTTACACCGTGGAGAGTGCCCGCGTCGAGCAGCGCACCGACCTGGACAAGCTGGTGGTCGAGATCGAGACAAACGGTGCAATTTCTGCAGAAGACGCGGTGCGCGCCTCGGCCAAGGTGCTGGTCGAGCAACTCGCGGTGTTCGCGCAGCTCGAAGGAAGTGAACTGGCTGCGTTCGATGCGCCGGCGCCGCGCGGCAACACGCAGTTCGACCCGATTCTGTTGCGTCCGGTCGATGAGCTGGAGCTGACGGTACGTTCCGCCAACTGCCTCAAGGCGGAAAATATTTACTACATCGGCGATCTGATCCAGCGCACGGAGAACGAGCTGCTCAAGACGCCGAACCTGGGTCGCAAGTCGCTCAATGAAATCAAGGAAGTTCTGGCCTCGCGTGGTCTCACGCTGGGCATGAAGCTCGAGAGCTGGCCCCCGGCAGCGCTCGAAAAACGTTAATTTCAGGCTCTCCGGCCTGAGTGCCACGGCAGTACCTGATACGGCTGCCGGATCCAAAATATAGAAAGAAAGCACCATGCGCCACGGACACGGACTCCGCAAACTCAACCGCACCAGCGCGCACCGCCTTGCGATGTTGCGCAACATGATGAACTCGCTGATTGCGCACGAGGCGATCAAGACCACGCTGCCCAAGGCCAAGGAATTGCGCCGCGTGGTCGAACCCATGATCACTTTGGCCAAGGTCGCAACGGTGGCCAATCGCCGCCTCGCGTTCGACCGCCTGCGCGACCGTGACAGCGTCAGCAAACTGTTCGACCAGCTCGGCCCGCGCTACAACGCCCGCCCCGGTGGCTACACGCGTATCCTGAAGATGGGGTATCGCGTAGGCGACAATGCGCCCATGGCCCTGGTGGAACTGGTCGATCGCCCCGAAATTATTGATGCACCTGCAGACGCCGCAAAGGCAGAGTAGGTTAGAATGTCGTCTTGCCGCGCGATGGAGCAGCCTGGTAGCTCGTTGGGCTCATAACCCAAAGGTCGCAAGTTCAAATCTTGCTCGCGCAACCAACAACCCGGACCGCCGTCCGGTACCAAAAGGCCCACGAAAGTGGGCCTTTTGCTTGTGCGCCCAGCATGGGCGCACTCCTGCGCGTGCAAGTCCCGTTGTAGATTGATGACAGCAAACGAAGCGATGGGCAACCGCAAAAGGGCGACCAATTGTGGGAAGGAAGCGTGGAACATAAATTGTGAGCCGATGAACAAGAACCGGATAGAAGGCGCAGCCAGGCAGGGCGAACGGGCCAGAAACCGCGAAGCTCCCGTGATCAAGGCGAAGTGGCGTAAATCCTGCGGTTACGCAATGAAGCGGTACGTTCTTGCCTCGGGAGATCTCGCCTCGTGCCTCCCGAGGGGCGCAGGACAGCCAAAGGCTGGTGCTGAGCGAAGCGAAGGATGCGCATAGCGCACAAAGGGCAACGGGGAACCTGGAGCGGGAAGTCAGCAGAGGCCATAGTAGCCAAAGGCAGAGCCGATGGGGAGGGGACTGGAGGCGACGGGCCGAAGGAGCAGGGCGCGAAGCGCGTCGACTATCGAAACTGGAGCGTCACAGATGTTTGCGAGAGCGAAGCTTGCCGACACGGT
>Ga0163144_10019586_pt1 | contig 13599 bp, 11 predicted proteins | sample OliLak19BULKMAT1_FD_123175 | JGI IMG/M metagenome (GOLD analysis project Ga0163144, IMG submission 123175) | Freshwater microbial mat bacterial communities from Lake Vanda, McMurdo Dry Valleys, Antarctica - Oligotrophic Lake LV.19.BULKMAT1 | ecosystem: Environmental > Aquatic > Freshwater >... | reverse complement strand
TGCAAAACCCCAAGCGGTTTTGCTTTTAGCCCGCATAGGACGCACGCTCACGCAAGCTCACCGCCTGTCCGCCGACCAACGCCGGAAAAAGGACGCAGAAAGCATGAAATATGCGGGCTAGTCCTTCAGGTTGTGCGCCTTCCCGGTGTTCAGCGCGAGGATCTGCCCCGCCACCTCGCGCTTCGGCACGACGAGCGCCGTGATCGCCTTCGCCCCCAGCCGCCGCATCGCCGCCAGCCGGTGCCCGCCGTTGGGCGTCCAGAAGTTCTCGTTCGGCCCAGTGATCACGATGATCGGCTCGAGAAACATTCCCGTCCGGTCCAACCTATCCGCCAGCTTCTTGTGGTGCGAATCCGACCCATCGCGTAGCAACGGCGTCGGCTCGACCTTCTCGATCGGCAGCACGGCCAGCAGCAGCGGGTTCCCGCCGAGCGGATCGAGATATTGCCCGGTCACGACCCCGCCGGCCCGCTCGAACGCCGTCTTGACCGCGAGCACCGCACTTCGCCGCTGAGTTCCGGCAGGGCGGTCTCGGCCGTGGTCGCGCCTCGCGTATTCGACTTGGCCTTACGCGGGCGTTTCTTCGGCGGCAGACGTTTCCAGGTGCTTCTGGCCATGGACGGAAGGAGAGGTGGAAATCGTGGGGCGCAACCAGCCGGGGCGGCCGTTCGAGGAAGTTGTCCCGCACCGGGAGTCAATCCTCCGCCTCGGCGAACCGTGCGTCCCGCGGCCACGTCCGGGCCCGCGGAAGCAGACTTGCCGCGGGCTGCGGCTGCGCCTTGCTCTTTCCCGACATGCCCCGCCCCGCTTCCCCGCTTCCATCTGCCCCCGTCCGCTTTACTTGGACCGCCCTCGCTGCGCTCATGCTGCCCCTCGTCGTCGCCCACGGGGCGACTTCACCGGCCGACACCGATTGGGCCACCTACCTCGGCGACAAGCACCGCAGCCTTTATTCGCCGCTCCGCCAGATCGATCGCAGCAACGTCGCGCAACTCCAGGTCGCGTGGACCTACGACACCGGTGAGAAGGGCGAATACCAGGCCAACAACCTGATCATCGCCGGCGTGCTCTACACCGCCACGCCGAGCCGCCGGGTCCTCGCGCTCGATGCCGCCAGCGGTCGCGAACTCTGGCAGTGGGATCCCGCCAAAGAGCGGACCGGCGCCGGCGGGCGCCGCCAGCGCGGTCTCGTGTATTGGCAAAATGAATCCGGCGGCCAGCAGCGCCTGCTCACCGCGGTCGGCAACTACCTCTTCGCGCTGGATCCCAAGACCGGCCAGCCCATCGCCACCTTCGCCGACAACGGCGCCTTGCACCTCGGCACCGGCCTCGATACCGACGGCACGACCCGCGTCGGCCTCAACACCCCCGGTGTCATCTTCAAGGATACGCTCATCATCGGCGGTTTCGGCGGCCCGGGCGCCGTGCGCGGCTTCGATGTCCGCACCGGGGCTCCACGCTGGATCTTCCATCTCATTCCGCGTCCGGGCGAAGTCGGCCACGACACCTGGCCGGCCGGGGCCTACCAGACCGCCACCGGCGTCATGCCTTGGTCCGGCCAGGCCCTCGATGAAAAACGCGGCATCGTCTACATCGCGACCAAGACCGCCGAACCCGATTTCTACGGCGGCGAGCGCCACGGGCAGAATCTCTTCGCCAATTCCCTCGTCGCCCTCGACGCCACCACCGGCCAGCGCCTCTGGCACTACCAGATCGTCCACCACGATCTGCTCGACAAGGATCTGCCGTGCGCGCCCGTGCTCCTCACCGTCACGCACGGCGGTCGCCGCATCGACGCCGTGGCGCAGGGCACCAAGCACGGTCTGCTCTTTGTCTTCGACCGCGTGACCGGCGCGCCGCTCTGGCCCATCGAGGAAAAACCGGTGCCGGCCTCGACGCTCACCGGCGAGAAAGCGTGGCCGACCCAGCCGTTTCCGACCAAGCCCGCGCCGTTCATGCGTCAGCACTACACCGAGGCCGACGTTTCCCCGATCTCGCCCGAGGCCCTCGCGCTCACGTCCGACCGGATCAAACTCTCGCCCAACTTCGGCCCGTTTCCCGCGCCGAGCCTGAAGGAGTCGATCATGTTCCCCGGTTTCGACGGCGGCATGGAATGGGGCGGCGGCGCGGCCGACCCCGACGGCGTGTATTACGTCAACATCAACGAGATTCCCTGGATCCTGCAGATGGTGGAGACGCGCCGCGCCGACGGCACGCCGCTCCCGCGCGGCGAACGCGACTATCTCATCCACTGCGCCGCCTGTCACGGCCTCGACCGCGCCGGATTTCCGCTCGCCGGTTTTCCGTCGCTCCTCGACGTCGACCAGCGCCGCACTCCCGATGAAGTGTCCAAGATCACGAAGACCGGCTTCGGCCGGATGCCGGCCTTCGACCGGATTCCCGACGCGCAGCGCGAGGCGATCCTGGCCTATGTCTTCGGGAAGACGGAGCCCGTCACCAACCGGCCCGACGAGGCCGGGGCGGCGAAGGCGAAGGCGAAAGCCAAGGGCAAGACGGCAACCGCCGACTCGAAGACTCCGCCGTATGCATTCGGTGGATTCAGGCGCTGGACCGATTCCGCCGGCTATCCCGCGATCAATCCGCCCTGGGGCACGCTCAACGCCGTCGATCTCAACACCGGCGAGCTGAAATGGAAGGTGCCGCTCGGCGAATACCGCGAGCTCACCGCCCGCGGCATCCCGCCCACCGGCACGGAGAACTACGGCGGCCCGGTCGTGACTGCGGGCGGGCTGCTCTTCATCGCTGCGAGCGCGGACGAGACGATGCGGGCCTTCGACAAGGACACCGGCAAGATTCTCTGGCAGGCGCCCCTGCCCTTCAGTGGCAACGCCACGCCGAGCACCTATGCGGTCGGCGGCCGGCAATTCGTCGTGATTTCCGCCGGCGGCGGGAAATCCGGCCGACCCTCGGGCGGCAGCATCGTCGCCTTCGCGCTGCCGAAAGCGGATAAGTGAACCTCCCGGCGCAAGCCGCGGGGTTGTTCATCCCGCTCTCCGCCCGCAAAAAAGGCGGGGCGCCCGAAAGCACCCCGCCCGAAAATTCACCGCGCGAACAACGCGCGACAAAAATCAATAACGCGCCTGGAACGCGCCGGGACGGCGGTTCGGGCTGCTGAAATTGCGCCCACCGCCGCCGCCGCCGCCCATTTCTTCCTTGGGCTTGGCTTCGTTGACCGTGAGGGCACGACCGTCGAGATCGGCGCCGTTCATCTTTTCGATGGCGGCCTTGCTTTCGTCCGCCGTCGCGAAGGTCACGAAGGCGAAACCGCGCGGGCGGCCCGTCTCGCGATCATTGGCGATGTAGACGTCGGTGACGGTGCCGAACACGGCGAAGGCGGCGCGGAGGTCCGCTTCGCTGGTCTTGAACGACATATTGCCGACATAGAGTTTGGAGTTCATTGGTTGATGATTCGTAGGCTTCGTCTGCTGTCAGCATGTTCCCGGAAGTCGGGTTTCGAATCATCACCTGAACCTGAAGCTCACCTGAAGACTCACCAGCACTGTCATCTAACGCGAATACGAGCCGCCACCCTCGCGCATATCGGGCGATACGCAAGGACCATCGCGCAAGTTTCTCGCCCACTCGCCCATGGAGCCGTGACGCCCACGTCGCGCTGCCCCGATCGCGGCTCGGCTCTCGTCACTCGGCTGTGCTCAAACTCCACGGTGCGGGCAGGCAACGGAGACGCGCCCCACCCCTCCGGCGGGTGTAATTGAAAGTGAAGTCAGTGCCCCTGGCCACCGCCGCACCGTCCGGCCGCGACGGTTTGTCACTTATTAAGTGACAAACGAGCCCGCCCCCGCTGCGACAGAACGATCGGTTTGTCACGTATTACGTGACAAACCTGCGGGGTGGGTCGGCCGCACCGACGTGGCCTTGGTTGAGCATGTGACTTCACTTTCATTTGCACCCCCCGGCCCTCCCGGCCCTCCCGATCTATTCGGTGGCTAATCGCTCGCCGCCGCGATACGGTGTCCACCAACCACAGCGTAATCATCTCCAAAAAAACATCATGGCCCGACCCTACCGCCGCCGCGCAGTCTCTTCCGTCATTCGCGCCTACAGCCACGATCCGCTCGAACGCATCGAGACCATCGGTGGTCAGAATTCCGACAACACCCGCTGGCAGCTCTCCCAAACCGCCGCCATCGCCGCCATCGAGGCGGGCACCGACGAATTTTACGTCAACGCCGACGGACAGCCGGTGAAACTGATCGTGGTCACCCACCGCGGCCTGAAGTATCTCAAATCGGAGCGCGAGAAGACGCATCCCGACGATCTGCTGAGCCTCACGCCCGGCTGACCGCTGCCGCGCTCGGCACCGCACCCACCGCGCGCTGCTCGACGCGTCTCGCGCTGGCCGCGATACTCCCGAGTCAACGATAGGTAAGAATCGGCGGAGGGGGACAATCTCCCGCTCGTGGCGGCATCTCGGGCATTGACGCGGATTTTTCCCGCTCGTTTGCTGCGCGTTATGCGTGACAACAAGCTCGCGGATTCCCGCATCAAATACAAGCGCGTCATCCTGAAGCTCTCGGGTGAGGTGCTGCGCGGTGGGAAGACCGGCGATCCGATCGATAGCGCGACGCTCAGCGAGGTCTGCGCCCAAGTGAAGGAGATCCACGAACTCGGCGTCGAGGTCTGCGTCGTCATCGGCGGCGGCAACATCTTCCGCGGACTCAACGGAGAAAAGCGCGGCGTCGACCGCACCACCGGCGACTACATGGGCATGCTCGCGACCGTGATCAACGGCCTCGCGCTGATGGACTGCCTCGAGAAACTCGGCGTCAACACCCGCGTCCAGTCCGCCATCCCGATGAACCAGATCGCGGAGCCGTTCATCCTGCGCCGCGCCATCCGCCACCTGGAAAAGAAGCGCGTCGTCATCTTCGTCGCCGGCACGGGCAACCCGTATTTTTCGACGGATACCACCGCCGCGCTCCGCGCCTCCGAGATGCACGCCGACATCATCATGAAGGCGACCAAGGTCGACGGCATCTACGACAAGGATCCGAAGAAGCACGCCGACGCGGTCAAATACGACCAAATCACCTTCATCGACGCGCTCAAGCAGCGGCTCAACGTGATGGATTCGACGGCGTTTTCCCTCTGCATGGACAACAACGTCCCGATCCTCGTGTTCGACCTCAACGACGGCCACGCCATCCGCAAGGCGATCTTCGGCGAGAAGATCGGCACCTTGGTCCGCAATTGAGCGCGCCATCGCGCGAGTTGAAAGTTGAAACGTGAAGGTTGAAAGCAACGCCTTCCGCTGCCTGTCTTTCAACTTTCACCTTTCAACTCTCAACTGCCAACCCTGACCTCCCATGAGCCATCCCATCCTCAACGATGCGCAAGCGCGCATGAAGAAAACCGTCGATCACACCCTGCACGAATTCAGTGCGATCCACACCGGCAAGGCGACGCCGCAGATGGTCGAGACCGTGATGGTCGAGGCCTACGGATCGATGACCCCGCTCAAGCAGTGCGCCGCCATCTCGACGCCGGACGCGCGCCTCATCCAGATCCAGCCGTGGGACGCCAGCCTGTCGAAGGCGATCGCCAAGGGCATCATCGACGCGAACCTCGGCTTCAATCCGATCATCGACGGCAAGACCATCCGCGTGCCGTTGCCCGACATGAGCCGCGAGCGCCGGCAGGAATTCGTGAAGAACGCCCATCGCATGGCCGAGGAAGGCCGCGTGCATGTCCGCAACGTCCGCCGTGACGTCATCGAGCAGGTCAAGAAAGCCAAGCTGCCGGAAGACGAGGCCAAGCGGCTCGAGAAGGACATTCAGACCGCGACCGACAAGTCGATCGCCGACATCAATGCCCACCTCGCGCACAAGGAGAAGGATTTGCTGACGGTGTAATCGAAATTCTGAAACGCGGAGAGCGCGAAGATCGCGGAGAGCATCGTCTTTCCGGCTGATTTCTCTGCGCCCTTCGCGGCCTCCGCGTTGAAAAAAGATACTTCCTCGAGCGCACCCCGCCGCGTCGTCGTCAAGCTCGGCACCGGTGTCCTCACCTCCGGTGTCGGCCAGTTGGATACGGTTCGCATCGCCGCCGTGTGCGCCGAGATCGCCGCACTGCGCGCCCGCGGCTGCGAAGTCATTGTGGTCTCCTCCGGCGCCGTCGGACTCGGCATGGGCGCGCTCCAGCTCGAACGGCGGCCGAAGGAACTCTCGAAGAAGCAGGCCTGCGCCGCCATCGGCCAGTCGCGGCTCATGCAGACGTGGCAGGCTGGCTTCGCCCCGCACCGGCTCACCGTCGCCCAGGTGCTGCTCACCCACGACGACCTGCGCGTCCGCAGCCGCTTTCTCGGCGTGCAAGAGACGCTCCGCCAGCTCATCGCCTACGGCACGATCCCAATCATCAACGAAAACGACACGGTGAGCGCTGCCGAGATCAAGTTCGGCGACAACGACACGCTCTCCGCGATGGTCGCCGCCATGATTGATGCCGACCAACTCGTGATCCTTTCCACCGCGCCCGGGCTCATCGACATGAAGGGCACGGGCAAGATCGTGCCGGTCGTCGCCAAAATCACCTCCGAGATCGAGGCCATGGCCGGCGGCACCACCAGCGAGACCGCCGTGGGCGGCATGGTCTCCAAGATCACCGCCGCCAAGCTCGCGACCAAGGCCGGTTGCGGCGTCTTCATCGCCAGCGGCGCCGAGCCGGAGATCATCGCGCGCCTGCTTGCCGGTCGCGGCCCCGGGACATTCTTCGTGCCCAGCGGCCTGCCGATGGACGCAAAGAAACGCTGGCTCGCGTATTTCCAGCGCCCGGCCGGCACGATCTTCGTGAACGAATGCGCCGTGCCCGTATTGCGCGAGCAGGGCCGCAGCCTCCTTGCCGTCGGCGTGACCGGCGCGAAAGGAGAATTCGCCGCCGGCGACATCGTGAACATCGCCGGCCCGGAGAAGGAAGTCTTCGCCCGCGGCAAAGCCTCCTTCAGCAGCGAGGAAATCCCTGCGCTCGCCGGCAAGCACGGCGACGCCGTCGCCGCCCTTTACCCGGCGCGCAAGCGGCTCGAGGTCGTGCACCGCAACGACCTGGTGCTGCTGTAGGATTCGAACCTTAAGCGCAAAGACGCAAAGTTCCGCCAAGGAACAGAAGCGGTTCTTTGCGAACCTTTGCGCCGCGTCGCGTCTTCGCGCTTACCCGCCGGGTGCTTCGAACCTTACTTCCATTCGTAGCGCACCCGATACGTCACGACCTTCTCCGCATCCGGCGGCACCGCCACGTTGAACTCGATGGTCTGCGCATCCTTCTTCGTGAACTCATCCGACTTCTGCGTGATGGACCAATTGCTCCAGCGGTAGAGGTGCTCGACGACCCGCACCGTGATCGGCGTCGTCTTCCGGTTGCGCACCTTGATCTCGAAATCCTCCTCGGCGAATTCCTGGCGGTTGCTCGCGTTGAAATTCGTCCGTATCCGCTCGCCGACGACATCGAACGCGTCGCCGGTCTTCACGCGGATTAGTTCGTTCTTCGCCGTGTGCTCGAGCTCGTTCTCGCCCGTGAATTCGATCCGCCCGTCCGCATCGTCGCGCCGGTAGAAGCGCATCCGGCCCTTGGGCAGCGGCAACCCGAGCTTGTTCTCCTCGCTGTTCCGAAACTCCCGCATGACCCACACCTTCTTGTTGCTCTGCGTGCCGTAGTTCGGATCGCGATTCTGGTTGCCGTAAAACACTCCGAATTGCGCCGCACCGTCGTAGACATAAACCACCGGCGCCTTCACGCCGGTGGCGCGCATGAACTCCACCTGTTTCATCTCCCGATCGCGCAGCGATACCGCACGCGGCAGCGTATAGAGGTGAAATTCGTCGAAAGCCTTCTCGGTCACAGCCGCATCCATCGCCATCGCCGTCATCATCACTTCCCGCCCCTTCATCGCCCGCGGCCGGGCGTCCGGCTGCACCCGGTTCACGTCACCCGCCATCAGTTTCACGGACGCGTTCTCAAAAAATTTCCCGCTTTGATTGTTCACGGTCACCCAGCCGACGACGTCGAGCGTGTCACCCTTCTCCGGCGCCACGAGATTGTAGGCCGCGTGCCAGCCCAGTCCACCGGTGATGTAGCCCAGCTCGGCCTCGAACTTCGCCGCTACCGGCGCGCCGAGCTTCCACGTCAGCGTCGGCTTCAACACCCCATCGCCCGGCAACGCCGGAAACAGCGGCTCCCCGGGGAGCGAGAAGCGCAGTTTCCCGTCGACCTCGATGATCGGCGTCGTCGGCACACCGCCCGGATTATGGCCGCCGCGGATCACTTTGCCGCGCACCGCATACTCCTTCGCATTCTGATCGCGCACGAGAAAATCGATCTCCCGCCCCTCGTTCAACGCGAGCAGCACGCCCTGCGACATCACATCGGCGCGATAACTCTGCTCCAGCACGCGAATCGCCACGCGGCCCGCGGGATCGCGCAGCACGACCGAGTCGGCTTCCACCTGCGCCGTGGCGCCGGCAAACGTCACCGCGTTTTCCCCCGCCTTCAGATCGAGCGGCACGCGCTCGCGCACGACGGCGAAACCTTGATTGTAAACGGTGAGCGCGGGTTGCGCGGCCAGCAGCGATGCGGTCGCGCCGACGAGGCCCAGAAGACGTTTTTTCATGTGCATAGAGTTGGCTTGCTGTGACCGACACGCCAGCCGCGAGTTTCTTGGCAAACAGGCGCGAAATCCGCGCGAATTGGCTCATCGTCCATCGCCCCGCCACTTTCTCTTTGCGCCTTTTGCGCTTCTTTGCGGCCATCTTCCCTTCGTTTCCCGCCCGCCGCCCTTCATGGATTTCACGCTCGACCCACACTCCGCCCCGCCCGGCGTTCCGCCGATCGATTTTCGCGCGGCCTTGAACGACGAGCAATTCGCCGCGGTCACCGCCGAGCCGGGGCCGCTCCTCGTCCTCGCCGGCGCCGGCTCGGGCAAGACCCGCACGCTCACCTATCGCGTCGCCTACCTGCTTTCCAAGGGCGTGCGCCCCGGCGAAATCCTCCTGCTTACCTTCACCAACAAGGCCGCCAAGGAAATGCTGCATCGCGTCCACGAGCTGACCGGCGTCGAGCCGGCGCGCTTCTGGGGCGGCACCTTTCACAGCATCGGTCACCGCGCGCTCCGCATGCACGGCGAGGCGATCGGACTCCCGCGCAGTTTCACCATCCTCGACGCCGAGGAATCCGAAGGCGTGCTGCGCGATGCGGTCGAGGAAGCCGACAAGACGTTTTTCAAGGACAAGACCCATCCCCGGCCGGGACCGCTGCACTCCATCATCTCGATGTCGCGCAACACCCAGCTCCCGCTGAGCGAGACCATCCAGCGCTTCTTTCCGCAGCACGAGGGCATCATCGAACGCGTGCCCCACTTCGCGAAGAAATACGCCGAGAAGAAACGCGAGGGCCGCATCCTCGACTACGACGATCTCCTCGAACACTGGCTCGATCTCCTGAAGCGCTCGGAGGAGACGCGGGCCTACTTCGCGCACCGCTTCCGTCATGTGCTCGTCGACGAATACCAGGACACCAACGTCCTCCAGTCGCAGATCGTCGACCTCATCGGCTCGCATCACCGCGTGATGGCCGTCGGCGACGACGCGCAGTGCATCTACACCTGGCGCGGCGCGAACGTCGAAAACATCCTCACGTTTCCCGATCGCCACCCCGACACCGTCATCCACCGGATCGAGACGAACTACCGCTCGACGCCCCAGATTCTCGCGCTCGCGAACGGCGTGTTGCTCGCCCAGCCCAAGGGCCGCGCGTTCGAGAAGGAGTTGCGCCCGCACCGCGCCAACTCGGAGAAGCCTTATTTCGTGCAGGCGATGGACGGCCGCGAGCAGGCGCAGTTCATCGTGCAGCGGATCCGCGGCCTGGTCGACGAAGGCTGCTCGCTCGCCGACATCGCGGTCCTTTACCGCGCCCACTTTCAGGCCCTCGACATCCAGCTCGAGCTGTCACGCCTGCAGATTCCCTATCAAATCACCAGCGGGGTGCGCTTCTTCGAACAGGCGCACATTCGCGATCTCGTGGCGTTGCTGCGCTTCGTCTACAATCCCAGCGACTCCGCCGCCTGGAATCGCATCGCCGTGTTGCTGCCGAAGGTCGGCGACAAGAACGCGTCCAAACTCCACGCCGCCGCCCGCGAGCACGCGCAGTTGATGCAGCAGGACTTCATCGACGCGCTCGCGACCGATGACGTGGCGTCCAAGGTCCCCAAGGACGCGAAGGAGGAGTGGCCCAAGTTCATCGCCTCACTGCAGCAGGTGAAGGAGATGATGCGCACGATGAAGCCGCACAACGCCGTCGAGATCGCGATCGACGGCTGGTATGGCGACTACCTGAAGGGCGCGTTCGCCAACTATGTTTCCCGGCTCGACGACTTGAAATCGATGATCGGCTTCGCCAGCCGCTACGAGGACATGCAGGAGCTGCTCGCGCAGGTCATGCTCCTCAACAGCGAGACGAGCGACCGCTCCGCCGATCCCGAAGCCGACGCGCTGCGGCTCACGACCGTGCATCAGGCGAAGGGCCTGGAGTTTTCTGCGGTCTTCCTGATCGGCCTCGCCGACGGCAGTTTCCCGCTGCGCCGCGCCATTGAAGCGGGCGACGTCGAGGAGGAGCGCCGGTTGTTCTACGTCGCGGTCACGCGCGCGCGCGACGAGCTCTATTTGTGTTTCCCGAAGGTGAACACGAAGGGCGGCCCCACCATGCTACAAACGCCGAGCCGTTTCCTGCAGGAACTCTCCCCGGATTTGTATCAGCCGCTGCGGATGAAGCGGAGTTACGGCTGGTAGCGGAACGCGGGAGCGTTTGGATCGTCAGCGCCCCGCCAGCGATTGCGCCGCCCCCAGCACCCGCAGCGTGTTCCCGCCCCAGAGCTTCGCCAGATTCGCCTCGCTCCACCGGCGCGCGACCAGCGCCCGCGTCACCTTCGGATAATCGCTCACATCGCGCAGGCCTTCAAACGCCCCGCCGCCGCCATCGAGATCGAAGCCGATGCCAACGTGATCGATGCCCATCACCGCCACGGCATGCTCGATGTGTCGAATGACATCCTCAAGCGACACGACCGGATTCGGATGCTGCGCGCACACGCGATCGTAATCGCGATCCTCCGCCGCACGCATCTCGGCGGTGGGCACCGCGTCCTTGTAGCGCATGATCACCTCGGCGATGCCGGCGGTCCGACCGTTGCCCGGATCATTGCGCAACGAAATTGCCAGCGCATTGATGTGCAGCACCCCGCCCTTCGCCGCGAGCGCGCGGAGCAGTTCGTCGCCGACATTGCGCGGATGATCGCACACCGCGCGCGGACCGCTGTGCGACAGCACGACCGGCGCGCGCGACAGCGTAATCAACTCCCGCAAGGCGCCGTCGCTCGCGTGCGACGCATCGAGCACAATGCCGAGCCGGTTGCACTCGGCGACCAGCTCTCGCCCCAGTGGGCTCAAGCCGCCCCACTCCGGCCCGCGCGGGTCGGTCGAGGCATCGGCCACGTCGTTGTTCAGCATGTGCGTGAGCCCGATCATCCGCACGCCCAGCCGGTGCACCTGCGCCACGTGGCTCAAGTCACGACCGAGTGAATACGCGTTCTCGACACTGAGAAAAATCGCCCGCCTTCCCTCCCCCTTGAGCCGCAGCGCATCCGCCGGCGTCAGCGCCAGGCCGCAGGCCGTCGCGTTTTCCTGCAGCACCGCGCGCGTCCGCTCGAAACACCGCACCGTCACGTCATGCGCCACCGCCAGGGCCTCCGGCGATCGCCCCGCCTGGCCCACGTAGACCGCGAAGACCATCGCATCGACGCCGCCCTCACGCATGCGCGGCAAATCGCACTGCGAATGGTCGACCGCGTAGTCGTGCCGCGCCGCAAAATCCCAGCCCGGCTTCATCAGACTCGCCGTCGGCGTGTCGATGTGCGTGTCGATCGTGAAGAGCCGCTCGTGCAGCGCGCGGGCCGGGTCAGCCGCGGGGGAATCTGAAGACATCGGGCGAAGCAACCGGAGCCAGGCGGCGCAGGCAAGCGCTGCTTCCTGCCGTAGCTCCGAGCGTGAGCGAGTGGCCGAGCCCACCCTTCGCTCCCGTGCGCGGCCAGGTTGCTTTATGGCCGCCGGCGCGGCCGCGACGCCGCCTCGGGCGCATCCGCCCCCATTTTCGCCGCATGCTCCTCGGCGGCACGCAGCAGCCGCAACGCATTGCCGCTCCACATGGCGGCGAGATCCTTCTCGGCATAGCCGGCCTGGAGCAGCGCCGCCGTGATCTTGTGATAACCGCCCACATCCTCCATTCCCACCACGCCGCCGCCGCCATCCCAGTCAGCGCCAAAGCCGACGTGCTGCGGCCCCACGGTTTTCAACGCATGCAGGATGTGCTTCATGAAATCGTCGAGCGTCGCCCTCGGCACCGGATATTTTCCAAAAATCTCCTGCCGCTCGCGGAGCATCGCCTGGTTCTGCTCTTCCGTGAGCCCGCTGCGGTTGCCGAATTTCGCCCGCAACGCGAGGACCGCCTGGTTCCGCTCGGGATTCACCGGCGTGTCGATCAGGAACGCGCTGACCGAATTCATCTGGATCACGCCGCCGCGCGCCGCGAGCGTTCGCATCCGCACGTCATCGATATTCCGCGGATGCGGGCAAACTGCCTTGCAGCTCGAGTGCGTGAGCATGATCGGCGTCGCCGAAAGTTCGAGCATCTGGTCGAAGGCCTCGTCCGACGCGTGCGAGGCATCGAGCACGAGGCCGAGCCGGTTGCATTCGGCCACGAATTGTTTCCCCAGCGGGCTCAGGCCATGCCACCGCTTTGCCCCCGCGTCGCCGGACGAATCGGCGAGGTCGTTGTGCTGCGCATGCACCGGGCTCATCACGCGCACGCCCAGCTCGTGGAACGTGCGCACGAGCGAGATGTCTTCGCCGATTGGATACGCATTTTCCATGCTGAGGTAGACGATGCGCTTCCCCGCCGCGGCGATTCGCGCCGCATCCTCCGCCTGCAGCGCGAGCTCGAAGTGCTGCGGGTTGGCCGCGACCATCCGATGGATGCGCAGCGCGTTTTGCAGCGCCGCGTTGCGCGCCGCCTGCCGGCCTTCCGGCGTGAGCGGGCCCTGCGCCGTGTAGACCGCCCACCAACCGCCATCGAGCCCGCCCTCCACCATCCGCGGATAATCCACCTGCGTGCCATCGGTCGCGAACTCGTGCCGTTGCCTGATGTCCCATGCGGCGCGCCGCAGGCTCAGGGGCGTGTCGAGATGCGTGTCGAGGGTAAGCAGCCGCTCGTGCAGCGCCCGGGCCGCCGACTCGCCGGCTGCTTGGGCGCGGCTCACGTTTGCAAAGCCCAGAAGCAAAAAAACGGAAACCAGGGTCGGGAGGAAGCGCATGGCGGTTGGAGTGGATCCCGACACTGATGCCCCGCTCCGCCCGGGGCAATCCCGCCAAACGCGCCGCGCCTACGGCCGGCGATTCGGGTGTAATTGAAAGTGAAGTCAGTGCCCCCGGCCACCGCCGCACCGTCCGGCCGCGACGGTTTGTCACTTATTAAGTGACAAACGAGCCCGCCCCCGCTGGGACAGAACGATCGGTTTGTCAC
>Ga0163144_10019584_pt1 | contig 13600 bp, 25 predicted proteins | sample OliLak19BULKMAT1_FD_123175 | JGI IMG/M metagenome (GOLD analysis project Ga0163144, IMG submission 123175) | Freshwater microbial mat bacterial communities from Lake Vanda, McMurdo Dry Valleys, Antarctica - Oligotrophic Lake LV.19.BULKMAT1 | ecosystem: Environmental > Aquatic > Freshwater >... | reverse complement strand
TTGCCACCGTAGGCGTTGTCATACGTGATCACTTGCATGACTCTGGGGTCGTCGCAATAGTGACCATTCTGAGCAATGATCTGGGTGGCGATGGCTTCGGACATTATTGAACCCTCACGTAGTCTTGACCCTGACGCTCGTACTTCTGACCCAGACCGACACCCAGTTCGATGCGGCCCTCATCGATGCGGCATGTGGGGCACATGATACCCCATTGACCGTTGGATGTTTGCCCATCAACAAACACGTTCATGATAGGGCGGCAGCACACGTTGCAAGTGAGATTCGGCTTGCCGGCCCACTTTGATCCAATTGCCATCAGTAACTCCAGGTTGCGTAGTGCGTTGGATTACGCACTAAGTACATTATACGCCATTCTGGCTACCGATGTAAACAAGTTTGATTATGAATATTCAATGAGTCTGAGGGATTTCCTTCAATTCTATATCGCAGTGCATGACTCTGAAACTGACATTCTGCCAAACGACCCTCACATAGGTGAACCTTGCACGCAGAAGATGGTTGGTGTCGCCCTTGGTGACGATCGAACAGTGCTTATAGGCGCGGAACTCTGCCCCGTCAGTCCAGGCGGCCCGCACCTCGTCCGCGGACTCATAGGTCTTTGCGCCTCGAGGTGTTACATAGCACAAGTTCATTCGCTACACCTATTCAAATGGTTAAAGTCACGCCGGATAGGCCTTGCGTGTCAGTTCGAAGTGAGGGCCGTCACGGAGGCGCTTCCAATCTCCGCCCCAAGTGATAGGCACTTTCAGCGCAATGGCCTGAGCCTTGACATGCGCACCTAGCGTGGCGTACAGCGGCCAGTCCCACCGACCTTTGCCAGACACCGTGGCCATCAGATCAACAGCGTGGCCTGTCAGGTGCCGGCCATTCATGGTCCAAGATGCGCCAGCAGCGACCAGCTCGGCCTGGCGTTTCTGGGTGCGCAAGCCCTCGATGACGATGAAGCCTAGCTTGTCATCGAGGGCCTGAAGGCTGGCCGCGGCTGAGCGGATCACTAGCACCAGATCAGGGTGCACGCCAATCAGGTTGCGTTCACTACGTGTGTCCATGTTCTACTCCTGTCAGGTTTTCGGGCGGGCGCACACAACGCGGGCGCCAGTATCCGCGATCTTGGAGCCCAGTGACACTGGCCCCCATTTACTCAGGGCATGCAGTTCTGAACCGTCGACAGTGCAGACCACTCGATTTTCAAACGCGCCTTTGAGGGTTCCGCAACCGGCCAGCAGTGCGGCGAGAGCTATAAGAGTGAGAGTTTTCATGGGCATATCCTTTGTGGTTTAAGAGGGTTCATCGGTCGAGTCACCTAGTGCCTCACAACTCCACCACCACGCGAACGGCCAGCAGGGCAACGCCGCGGCTCCGGCCGCGGCCAATGCGGGGGCTGTCGGCGGTTTGCAGGTCCACGCTAGTCGGGGCCAATCCCGTGGCGTATTGGTAAGTTCGCAGCAGTGCCAGAAGGTCGAATTCAAGGCGCTGCCGCAGCGCCACAGCTTCTTCAGTTGTCATCTCAGTTTCCTTTTGGTTTGGCCTCAAGCAGTTCGCAAAGCTTCTTCACCCGCTTGCGTCAGCACGATGCGGCCGTGGACGATGGCGATGTACCCCTTCTCTATGGAATACCTCTTCCACAGGAAGTCTCCAACCGGCTCATGGTCCTCCACAAAGTTCGCTTGCGTGGCACCTCCGCCGGTGTTCTTCACGTATTGCAGCACAAGCTTCAGGCTTCCGTCACTCATCTCAACCTCCAGATTCTTAATTGCGATTGTGCCACATGTACAGCAGGCTAATCACAATTATGACCACACAAATTACGGTTAATGAGGTCTCCATTCTCATGCTGAAGCCCCCCAACCCTGCTTGGCGCGTTCAGGCCAAGTGTTAGGCATCATAGGCTTTTCACAGCAACACGAGACCGTCTGCCAATCAGTGTGCACACCTGTTGACCCCCAATATTCATAGCTTCCAACGCCAAAGTCCATATCTTGGACGTCAGCCGGCTGGCCACAACCTGAGCAGATCGGATCGGCACTTGTGGTATAGTCAAACTTATCGGTTACGTAGTTGAATCGGGCCGATGTGCTGCAGGTGGCGTTGCAATGGCCGCCACTGATTCGATGGGGAAATGAGTATGACGAACATGCACAAATCGGCTTGAGTCGCGAAGGGTTTGACGGCATTTTACGTGATTCCTTGCTTGGATGTAATCGAAGCCTAGGTCAACCATGACCTGCCGAACTTCATCTTCACACACCTGGATAGTGCGCAATTTCATGCGAGCTCAACGGCTTTTGACTGCCCCCAGAGCCATACACGTTGTATTGCTGACTGGCGAAATAGGTCTCGTTGATGAGGGCCCAGAACCAAGCCTCGTTAAGAGTGCAGTTAAAGACAGACCAAGTCCAGCAGTTCTGTACGATAAACATGTGACCTCTGTGCACCGCACTATTGCGATGTAAGTATATTATACATCACTCTGGTGGCTGATGTAAACAACTTTGATCAATACTATTTAGGCTGTACGACCCACCAGCTCACTGACCTTAAAGCCTACGGTGAGGCACTTAGAAGGGGTAATTATCATCGTCCAACCATTGTCCGTCAGGGTTGATACACAGTTCAGGCTCTATGTGCGAGGCCACTACCACCACTACCGGATAGAGCTCGTCAACTTCCAAAGCCTCGAACTCGAAGAACAAGTCCTCCAACTTGCTCTGGAGATCCGGTCGATTGTCCAGATGCCGGTGCATGCGACCCAGCACTTCGATCATTCGATCCACGAGATTCACATGAGACTCGTTGAGCAAGTCTACAGTGCACTTGAGATGGCCCTGATTCATCTTGGCTGGGTCCATGTGCACTCGACTGGCCTTGAGCCATAAGTCGGTCAATCGAGTGTAGATGGGGGGCAGGATGCGGCGGCCCTCATTAGGCTTGGGGTACAGCATCGGACGCTCCGTGTCACGGGGCTTATCGCGCAGATTCGTGTATTCTCGGAAGTCGCGATAGGGCTGTAAAGCGTCTGAGCCCACGATGTCGCGAACTCGGCTGTGGAGTTCGATCTTCACATTTCCAACAGCGCAGAGGTGCCGTACCACTGAACGTTTATCTGATGATGCGAGATCAAGCCAGAATTCCGGTGGGGTTGAGCCGCGATCTTGAAGATACTTGATCAGCTGCACCCGCTCCGCGGTACGTGCCAGGTTCCACACCTGGGGTAAGGGCCATCCACTCCAACTTGATAGTTCCATACGTTTCTCCGTGTTAACGTATTACTATTGTACAGCCTTCTGGCTGCCAATGTACACAAGTTTGATTATGGCAATTGTATATTGTATTTGGCCATGATTCGTTGCAGATGGATGGCCTGATGTTTGGCATCATCCAAGGCGTTGTGATGGGTACCCTGACGTGGGAAATCTGGCACGTTGAACATACTCTTCATTGTGCGAAAGCAGCGGTGATTGTAGTACTCCCAAGGAGGGTCTACATCAAAGGCACGATGTGCACTACCGATTATGGTGAGGTCAAAATCGGCCCCATTGCCCCAGGGGCAGATGTCCCTCATACCGCCTATGGAGCGCACCCAAACGGTCAGTTTGGAAAGGGCATCAGAAAGACTTGGGGCATCGTCGCGCTGCCAAGCCAGACGAGCCTCGATTGACTGCTTCATCCACCAGTCTATGGTTGACTGATCTGTGGTCAAGCCTGCTTCGAGGCATGAAGAGAGGCTTACTGAGGTGTAGAACTCTGAGAGAATTTGGTCTCGATCAAAGTGTACAGCGCCTATAGAGACAATGGAGGCATTTGGGCGGACGCCCATAGTCTCCAAGTCGATCATTACATGCTTCTTGGCCAAGGGCATCTCCAATGCTACGTGGTTAGCAAGCAGGGCTAGAGTGGGGATCCCTGACTCTTCAAATCACTTACCCACCAAGTGGACCGTTATCTAAACGGACATAGTGTCAAGCAGGGCGCAGCAACTCCTCCATACGAGCCAGAGCTGCCTGCACGTCTTCATCCAGGCCACCGGCTGCCAATTGCAGTGCAGCCCTCAGTATCACCAACTCTTCGCGGAGACTTTCCGCACGAGTCTTCACTTGCTCAGTCATATGCACCTCTCAAACAGGGTGAAATTACCCTTAGGGCTGAGTCTCAGACAGTGAGGACGCAGCCAGAGCCCATCTTGTCAAGGCCTCTCGGCCTGACTCATGGATAGCCCCCAATACGCGTATTGGACGAGACCCAGCCCTAAAGGCAATAGTTGTGAAGCAGGACTCCGCCCTCAATCTAGGAGATCAAGGGCGGAGTTAAAGCCTCAACCAGCGGGAACGATCAGCTCAACAGGTCGTCGGCAGTGCCTGCTTCCACACCTTGTGGCACTTCAGCCGGCGCGACGCCCGCAGATGCCAACACGCCGGTCGTGGGAGCCTTCGGAGCCTTGACCACTCGCCCAGCAGCGCGGAGCGCCGTCAGCTTGGCGATGTCTTCAGCCGTGGCCAGGCCGCCAGTCTTGTACTGCTCGAGCACTTGCGTCATCAAGACCTTGTCACCCAGGGCAGACAGGCCCTTGGTGTTCTGGGCGCCGATCTGGTCGATCCAGGCCTGAGCAGCTGCCAAGTCCTCGGCACCGGGCTTGTAGCTGGCATCGACGTAGCCGAAGTTGCGACCTTTCTTGATGTCGAAGATCTTGCCCACCGAGGTCGCGAACTTGGCAGCAGTGTCCTTGTTGGCCATGGCACCGATGACAGGGTCAAAACGCACGGCGTGCACGAACACCAGAGGCAGGCGGCCGCGAACGATCGGCAAGAAGTTGGCGGCCGAGGCCCGCTTGCGAGCACCTTCAGCAGCAGCAGCAGCAGCGGCGTCACCCGCAGCGCCCAGGGCCTCAGGAGTGGCCCCAGTGACGTCAGGCGGATCACCCCCACCTTCAGCCGCAAGGGCCTCCACACTGCAGAGACTGAGCATTGCAATGGCCGCGTAAAACGAGGTCAGCGAACGAGGGTTTTTCATCTTTGTCATCCTTATAGGACAGGTGCTTGGCGGATGGATTGCTGAAGCGGCTGCACCGTCACCTCATCAACAATTAAAACAATTATAAAGCGAATTGATCAGGGTGTACACCACTTTGATCGTGAAAAATCGAGGCCTACTTCTTGAGGCCACTAACGAACTTCATCGCGAGAGGGAGCAACACCAGGAATATGATGATGTTCAGACTCTTGATGCTAATCTGCGTGACGAGGATTAGGGTCTTCCACAGGATATAGGCAACCCTGTGCCACCCACTCAGATGGTCTACCCCCTCATCTCCCCGGATCAAAACAGGTTGAGAATCCTCCTTAAGGCCAGCCTCATATCGATCCCTATCGCTCGGACCTAAGTTGACAGTCATCACTGCACATAGATCTTCGTAAGCGTAAGCATACATGGCCCCCTTATCGTACGACCCTGCAAAGTGCTGATTCTGCAAAACCTTATGCATCTTGGTAGTTGCAAATAGGATCTGCTTGCCATCGCGCAAGGCCCAACTCTCGAAGGGGCCCTGAATAGCCGTCCCCTCGTCTACGATGTATATCCTTGAGAGTTCGCCTGCGGGCCTTACCACTACGTACCTCATGGCAGTGGACTGACCTGGCGAGGCGTGGCGATCTGATTCAGCAGATAACTGGCCTTGGCGGTGTTGGCCTCAATCTTGTGCTGGTCATCTATGAGATTCAGCTTGCGACTCACCGTGTCACGATAAAGGGCCTCAGCCGTTTGATGCATGATCTCGTTGAGGGTAGCTGGAGGTGTGACTCTGTGAGCACACCATTTATACAGGACTTGAAGCATTTACGATCTCCGTTTCTTACCACCACGTGAAAACTCTGTACGCCACAAACCTTTGGACATGGCTTCTACTACCTGGTCCACAGTGTCGTACACCTCAGTCATCTTGTCCAATCTGCGACCTATCCATCGGGCTATTGGAGGGTCACGAGCCTCTGCAAGGGCCTTGTTAATGGACCTGGCATTGGCAATATAGACGTTGGAGGGTATGCCCCTATCACGCCGCTCCTGGATAGCATCTCGCCACCGACCCTCAGCCCCGGCTAGAGCCAGGGTTTGAAGTGTTTGGACCTCTACCTTGGCCCCACATCGCTTGAGATCGTCGAATGACCATAGTATCTTGCTGATAGGCAGTACTATCTTCTTTATGCCGCCAGATACATGCACTTCTAAGGGCTCACCCTTGCAGAAAGCCCTGCCTCCTGCATCTATGTGCACATTCAGCTTGACGTAAGCCCTCACATACGGGTCCATCAAGCCTCCATCAGCATGAATTGGCCAAAGATCTTGATTGCCGATCGGTCGCGGGTCAATGTGTAAAGGACCTGGCCGTCTTCGCCATGTACTACAGCCTTATAGTACTGACCAGTCACCAGTCGAACCACAGCGGCTCTGATGGCCCCTACTTCAGAAGAGGCCCTCCCAATGCGTGACCAATCAGTAGCCTTGGATCCATTAGACCCGTAGTACATGGTTTGATAAGGCCTCGAATGTCTTTGAGGCAGTAGGTTGTTCACCGCGAGTCTGAGTGCAGCCATAGAGGTTCTCCACGTTTTGTCCACCGGTGTAGGTGTGACTTATGTTCACGATAGTAGCGTCGATACACCTCGACTATGTCAGCAGTAGGTAACATTTTCCTAACTGCTAATTGGGTTGGGGTCATTAACTCATCGGCCACAGCCGCGTACCATAGACTTGGGGATTCATACACCGTAAATCTAGGTAGCTGAGACAGCATGCGCCATTGCTGAATTATTGTGCCTTTACGATACTGATGCTCTTTGCAAAGCTCGATGCCGTATCGCAAGGCCCACATGTAATTGACCGGATTCATGCACCAATTGGCTAAAGGTCCGAAGTGCGTAGGGGCGTAGGCACGATGTACTGACTTACGTGCAATGCTGTCCCACAGGCCACGTTGATACCAAATGGATGCATCGTAGGATACGCCTGGTTCACCGCGTAACCATAAAGACGTTGACAATACCTGACAACACTCCAAAGCTATCTTGTTCACATGATCATCTACATGATATTGAACATTCAGCTCTACGTCCAGATCTAATATGAACAGATTCAAGATTCCGGCTCCCGGATTATATAGAGGCGCCTAATACCTGCGTATGGACCCTTGAGCGGGCCGACGTGCCAGGTATTAGGCTTTTTGCACCACTGCCCCGTCATGGCTGGAGACGCACGTCGTTAACATAAGTATATTGTATTACATAAGTAGCCAGGAGTACACCGCTTTGATCATGAATATTCAAAACTCGATATGACGTGTCCGGGAGCCGCTAACGTATATAGTTATGAGGAGCTAGTCCGGGAGTCCCGGACCTATCACCGAACGTCCCGGACGCGCCTTCATATAGCTACTAGTCCGGTTGCTCCGCGCTTTTTAAGCCTATAGCGTTGAGTGTACTGCATCTGGGTCAGGGGTTTAGGTTTAGGAGCGTCTACACACTGGTAACCAAAGGCCCACAAGGCTGCAGGATTACCTCTAGGGGACTTGCGCCAAGCCGCTATATACACAAGCTTACGTCGATACAGCACTTCCAGCCAGCGTAGGGCCGTGTTGTTGGCTATACCAAGCTTCCCCTGTAAATCGGCCTTGGAATACTCTCCTTCGTGCAATAGTAAGATCATTTCGGCCATCACCATGGCCGAAACTGAGTGCTTGTTCCCGTTACGTTTACGCAAGGGTGGGATCATCTCTAAGTCCTAGTTCATATCTTGCCGACCGCATGTCTTCACGTGCCGTTATCTTGAATATCAGAATGCAATGAGGCTGAAGATACACTACTTGAAACAGGTGCATGCGGCACTTCAGCTTGTTTACGTAGACCATGGCCTCATGCACATTACCACCGTAATTACATGTGAGATACATCACAGCTCCTCGTGCCAGCGGATGGCCACTGCATGAAAAGGTAAACCTGCAGCAGTAAGGTTGGCATACTCGATGGTAAGCCGTCGGCCGATGTACTTGGCCTCGTTCTTCAGGACTGCAGTCTTCTCTACCACAGAGCCTGGGGCCGAGATATCGAATTCAGGTCCTGCATCCATGCGAGCTCTTAGAATAGCCCAGCCCTGTGTGGATGCCCGCATACCGACGACTGTGACTTCGCAATCATCCCTATCCTTGACCTTGAGTAACTGCGAAGCTCGTTTGGCCGTTTCATAGCCTGACGTAGAGACTCTAAGCATGACCCCTTCGTAACCTTGAGTCCGGCACTCCTTAAATAAAGCGTATACCTCGGCCATTTTGTACACCCTGGTAGTGGGCACCAACTCAATGTGAGGTATCTTGCAGTTAGGGTACAGATCCTTAATCAACGTCCAGCGATCATGGAACGCTCGCTTGGTGTCTACAAGGTCATACCAATGATAGCGCAAGGCGTGGCTGCCAGCCTGATAACGCTTGATCAAGCTGCTGATGGCCTGCAACGATTGACCATGTATATACAGCTCGCCATCCAGCGTATCGCCATCCTGCATCCAGTTGTAGGCGTCCTCCAGAATATGGCCAATGGTGGTGATAGCCTTGCCTCGTCGGCTGTACGCCAGCATGTCACCATTGATCTTGGTGATCAAGCATCGATGGCCGTCGAACTTTGGCTGCACGTACGCAAAGTCCAACATGGACTGGGTAATGCGTACGTCGGTGACCTTTTGGGCCAGCATTGGATTCACTAAGCCCATCTGATTGGTGGCCCCCTTGAGAGCCTCATCGCGACTGAACTTGTAGCCCTTATCCATCTGCCGACTGACGCGAGACCTCATCTCGAGATCAATCTGCTGCTCGATATTCCGGCCCGACGCATTTACGAATACGGGGTCTGAATGGGTTATCTCAGAGCCACCCTCCACAGAGGCGTGGGCTATGATAACGACGCCCTGGGATTTGGAGCTGATTGGCAGATGGTATATCCGCCACGTGCCCAACCCTAAAGCATTCTTACGGTACATGCGAGTCTCGTCCATACGGGTTCCCTTTGCTATTTATCCCGTCCAGCAAGGATAGATCCGTGATAACCACGTAATTGGACTTGTGCATAGGCACAATGCAGTGCTTCACATTTCTGGCTATGACTTCTCCACACTCTAAACATGTGCGGAAGCCTATATTGAATCTAAGCTTGTTGAAGGGTTCGCCGCAGCATGTACAAAGAGGTGTCATAAGTGAAATTATACTTCACCCATGCACCCCTTGTAAACAAGTTTGATCTACGGTAGATGGATCCACTCTATATCCCTATGTATGGCCATCCGCTGTGACTCGTAATGAGGGTACGCCTCCCTGAATACTATGCGCTTTACACCTGTGCCAACAAGTTTTCGCATACACAGTACACAAGGCGAGGCTGTGGTGTACACTGCATGTATCTCACCCACATTGCGGCACTGTATTAGGGCATTTTCTTCGGCGTGTATGGCTTCACACAGGTGCAGTAGATGGCCAGACGGGGCCTTTGCACCTGGACATGGGAACTCTGTGCAATGGCTGGCCCCCTTACACACGCCATTGTATCCTGTAGCAAGGACATGGTTGCTTAGATTAACAAGTACGCAGCCTACCTGACGTCTTGCACAGGTACCTCTTTTAGCCACTAGCGTGGCCATTTCAAGAAAGTATTCGTCAGTCGAAGGTCTTAAGCCAGGTTGTGTATTCACCGCTCCCCTCCTTTCCATGAGACAGTACTAGATCAAGAGCTTCACGAGCCTTAGGCAATGGGACATCCACGCGAGTGTACTGCGGGTCCCGAACTATATTGGCAATCATGCCGTAATGCCTGTCGTACACATGCATTGAGTTTGCCATGTGGGTGTACGTACCTATCATCAGATGAGGCATTGCCACTTGCAATATCGTATGCACGAATACATGCAGATTCCAGAAGCAGAACGCATCATTGGTCAAGCCCCAAATGACATCGTTGCTTCTCATCATCACCGTCATGCACAGGTACCCCTGATTAATGAAGAAGTTGATGGCATACGTGCACACTGTATCGGTATTACCCTCATACAAGTGCTCGGCCCTCAACAGCGTCATGCTAGCCCTGCGAGATTGCGGATCACTGCGCAATGTACGAATCAGATATTCAAACTGGCTGGGCTGGCCTTCGGACTTTCCAAACAGGTACTGGCCGTAATTGCTGTAGAACGACCCGTCATCCTGCTGTAGCTTCTTCCAAGCCGTGGCGTGCTCGCAGATTGAATCATCCTTAGGGTCAGCGCCCAAATACCATAGCCACTCCCGCTTGGCATAGGCAAGGTTCATCTTGCGATGATGAAAGTTGGTAATTACCGGCTGCGAAGACTGGAACATAACAGCCACGTTGTGGATGTTACGGGATCGAGTCTCCCTGGCCAGAATTTGGGGGCCATTCATCACCAGCTTATACAGCTTGAGAGTTGCGTCTACATTATTGACGCCATGGATCACTAGCATGTCAACTCCGGTAATTGATGAGGTGATTGAACCAGTCTATGGATTCCTTGCAGCCATCGAGACCCTTCAAAGCCTGGCTGTAGATGATTTCTGAGTAGGCCCTGTCCTCGAAGTCATAGCAGATATTAGGTATGGTGGGCATGAGATCATCGTATCGTTGCACGAAGACGTGCTGATTTCGTATAATCTTCTGCTTATGCTCTTCAGTCTCGTCTTCACGCCAGGTGAGATCTTGCACACGAAGCAGTCGGTCGGTGCTAGGTCGGCAGTATATCACCAGTACGCCTAGATCGACGTACCGTTGCCACATATGCTCCCGCCAACCCTTCAATTGCGGGTCTGGATTGTAGACCTGCTGGCTAATTGGAGTGCAGCGATCCATTATCACCGGATGGCCGCATGATAAGGCCGCTAATTGCTGCTCTATACATAGACCCTCGGCGTCCAAGTCCGAGGGTCGACCGCCTGGATGAAAGTAATTCACTTTCGGACCTAGCGCATGCGTGATGCGGTTAGCCAAGGAGGTCTTACCGCTGTTATCAGGCCCTTCAAGAATGATGAGCATGTGATTATTCCGGTAGCAAGATTGCTGCAATGGCCTCTTCAGGAGGTAGGAAGTCGAAGGGCTTTACAGCATCCTCGTCGGATCCCCTACCCTTGTTGCCACGTTTCTTGGTCATATTGGCAGCATGTATGGCGGCAAAGGAAGCCCTGACCTGTTCCCGACTAAGGCCCATCTTCTTGAATGTACCCATAGCCCCATAGATCAGGTCACCAATCGCATCGACCATTGCGACGACATCCTGGATAGCAAACGCATCGCCAAATTCGGCCAACTCCTCTTCCACAAACTTGGTGGTCCATTCGAACTGGCCCATGGTAAGCGGATTTAGATCCACCTGCCCAGTGCCAATGACTTGCTCGTTAAAATCAAAGATCCAATCAATGAGATCTGACTGCTGATCCTGATCTACTAGGCCTACGACTTGTTCAGACATTTTTGATAACCACGGTGGTGAAGGATTGATCGCATCGGTATTGCATCACGTGATTATTGATGATGCTATCCATGCCCAGTGCGATGGGCTGGCCATGGAAGTTAAAGGATGTGTTGATAAGCGGGTGGCCAAAGTCCTCGAGTAGTTTGGTCATGAATACATCTGAGGTGTTTAACACCTGTGGACGACCTGTGTGATGACGATAAGGCTCCTGGTATTCATGTGCAATACCTAGCATTTCAGGCCAGGGATGCTCGTGGTACTCCATAGCACAGATCATATGCTCCGAAGATCTCCAAACCTGCGACGTTCTCTCGAAGAGCTGCTGGTACATCTTCATGGTCATGACTGGAGCCATGGGCATGACTGTGTTGCGGTTGTTAGCTGAGTTTATCTTGTCGACAGAGTGCAATGTAGGCATAGCTAGAGTGGACGTATTGCACAAGGCTCTAGGTCCGAACTCCATTGCACCTCGCACCAGATTCACATACCCTACCTCTAACAGTCGCTCACGCACTAGGTCATAGGCAGTTACTTCGTCTGTGACTATCAGGCCTGGAACATGGCCTACATCCTTAAGCTCACGTATACCCCAACACAGGTTGTTAGGTATTTGAAACTCAGGGTTATCCATGGCGTACAAGCCTAGAGCGTTGCCCTGATCACCAGCCAGTGGGTACGCACAGAACTGACCCTCTATGGAATCTATGAGCAGCTTGTTGAGCTTGACGTTGTAGAACACTCCGCCAGATACCAGCAAATGCATGGCCTTGAGTTCGCTTACTGTGCACAGCACTACAGATTCAAGCACCTTTTGCACATAGTTGGCTAATACGGCCCTGCCGGTAAAGCAAGATGGGTCTGTGATACTGTACTTCTGGCATATGGCAGTTAATTGCGAGAACACCCTGGTTTTCACATGGCCCAGGGCGTTGATGTCATACATTGGGTCGTATTTACTGGTGTAAATGGATTTATCCATCTCCTCTACCCACTCCGCCGCACAGGCTATGGCATCAACCTGTAGGCGACTGTACTCGGATACACCCATTATATTGGGGGCATGCACTTCGTATCCGAGTAACTTGTACTCATCCTCGTGCATTTTCAAACCCATGAATGCCGTGGCATATTGGAACCAAAGTCCCAAGCTGGTGCTGTACCCATGGACTCGACGTACGAGTTTGGGTGGTCGCACACTTAAGTCATAGATACTGAAGTGTTCACCTGAGGTGCCGAAGCCGTCTATAACCAGGCCGTAGGATCTGTGCCCAGGGAAGTTAGGGCCGGCATACGCCATTGCGGCAGCCATATGTGTATCGTGATGGGTCCGGCCTGCCGACAGGGAGCGAATCGACACGCCGTCAAAGCAGCCTGGATCCCAGTGCTTGGCCGACATACTCGATAGTTGGCCGCTAGGTGCCCAGTGAGTAACATAAAGCATGTCAGGCTTTATGGGCTTATTGACGTAGTCGAATACTGCGTGAGGGAATCTACTGTCGGACTTCAGTCCTGTGACTCGCTCAGTCTCATAGCCCCATTGGATTTGCCCGTCCTCGATCAAGATGGCTGAGCTATTATGCCCAAGAGTCAGTAGTAAGTTTCTCATCTAATCTCCAAATAAGGGGGTGGCAGACTATTTAACCGGTCTGCCAGCGTGTCCCTCAACAGTTGCTCGCTATTCGTGCGAAGAAGGTTGAGTGAGGGATTTCACCACTTGCCTACAGCGTCATCGATGTCGCCATTGGACACCGGCTTGGACGGAGTCGGTGTGGTAGGTGTTTGCACAGCGTCTACAACCTCGCTAGCCTGCAAGTGCTGTGGAGGAGCACCCGCACCTGGCTGGCCCGGCAGGGCGGATGGCAAGCCTGGTTTGGAAGCCTCAGGCGCAGACAGGGCCAGACCTGCATTGCTGAACATCTTCCAAGGCCGTTCAGCCGCCATCTGCAGCGAGAGAGGGGCTTGCTCTGCACTCAGCCAAGCTGCAATCTCGAAATCAACCTGTGGGAATTCCGTATCCAACATCTTGATCTTGGTGACGCAGACCGCAGGGCCCTGCCCCATACTTGCAAGCTTG
>Ga0163144_10019583_pt1 | contig 13600 bp, 20 predicted proteins | sample OliLak19BULKMAT1_FD_123175 | JGI IMG/M metagenome (GOLD analysis project Ga0163144, IMG submission 123175) | Freshwater microbial mat bacterial communities from Lake Vanda, McMurdo Dry Valleys, Antarctica - Oligotrophic Lake LV.19.BULKMAT1 | ecosystem: Environmental > Aquatic > Freshwater >... | reverse complement strand
GCGGACATTTGTCTCGCCGAGATCGCCGACCAGATGGGCAAGCCGGTCCCGAAGCTTTCACACGAGGCGCTCCGCGCCCTGGTGGAGCACGAGTGGAAGGGCAACGTGAGGGAGTTCCGGCATTGCCTGGAGCAGGCTATCGCACTCAACGACGGCCCTTTGCTCACCAAAGAATCATTACGCCTCGGCAGCGCATTCGCATCGCCTGCTGGTCGAGCCAAACCATCACAGATTCTTCCTGACCCAGTCAGCGATGCCGCTGTGCTGAATTGCCTCCGTCAGCAAAGCTTCGACATGCAGGCAACGGCGAACACGTTAGGCTGGGATCGCAGCACCGTGACGCAACGATTGAAGGGCCTGTGCTTCCAAGCACTGGTCGAAGCCACCGGCGATCAGGCGCGCGCCGAACTGGCCATCGCAGGCGACCCCAGCCAACTGAGAACCGTTGAGCTGAAGCTCATGGACTACCACAGCCACCTCATGTCCGTGATCGAACCCTTCGCCACAGCCAACGAAGCGCTCCTCGACTGCAAACGGCGATTCAAAAACCTCCCGGATCGGCATTTCCGCTCGGTGGAAACGTTGGTCCAACGACACTTTCGTCAGAACAGACCCATTTCACTCGGACTCAGGAAAGGTTTCTGACACCTTCCCCCTGCCTTGGTTCTTGGTCAGAGTATCGCGTGCATATTCGCGGTATCGACGCAACGACACCTCCGAAGTCACGACTGATATGAGCTCGCCGCGCTCATATTGAGAGAGAATATCTTATTCGTCTTGATCCAACTTCTTCTTCATTTCTCACCTCTTCCACCATAGTCCCGAGTGGCTTTTCGGCTTTCTTCGATGAACCGCACCGAACAAGTCACGCGGCTTTCCCACGTGCTGCCTTGGTTCGAACGAGAAGATCGATATCGCAATCCAACACATGCAGTAAGGACAAAATTTGATCGATCGACTTGCTGTAGTTCGTTTGATCGAGCAAACGATAGAACTGCGTAGCGGAGGTTCCCAGTCGCCGTATGATCTCGCGCTTCAACAAGGTACTCGCCTCGACTCGCTTCTGCGCTTCGATCGTCAGCTTATAGAGCAGCCATCCCGCAAGTAATGCGGGTCCTGGTTGTATTCCAATACTTGCTCGCTGTGGACCGTTCCTTCCTTGCCCGATTCCAGCACATAGATGAACCCTTCACTCCCCAGCTCTTTACCGACGAAGACCCGGGTGATCGGATCGGCGGCACTGGGTTGAGGATCGACCTTTGAGTAGGGAAGCTAGAACAGCTTCTTAGACGCCTTCACCTGAAACGCCTCCTTGCGATTGTTGCGGGTGACTGACTGAATCTTCATAGCGCCCCCCCTGATTCCAGTTGATCAAGCAACAAGCGAACTCGTCGCGTAGCCTTCTCCATCATCGGCTTCCTGCTATCCAAGGCCCATTTCCCGATGAGCACCCCATCACGATATACGTGCACATGCTGGGGAGAATGATCGCCTTTCCACGTGACGACGATATAACCACTCCAGCGAACCTTACCCATGAACAAGTGCTACCTCTAGAGGTATCACTTGTCAACCGCGATGACTGTTGCCACCACTCAGTTCACGTTAGCAGGAAGTTGGATCGGGAGAAGCAGGGTCGAATCCTTCATCGCGAACATCCAAGATGAGTTCATAGGGAGCCATGGGCGAGAAATTCGCGCGCAACGCAATGCACTTCCCGACCACGTTGTCCTGCGCGCTTCGCTCAATCAGTGTCGCAAGACGGAGAAGATCCACCAATGGGCCGCCGATCCACTGCTCAGTGATTTCCGTTTGATGCGAGGTGCCCACTTCCAGATTCATAGCCGGCCCCAGCTGAGTATATTCCGACAGCCGATCATTCGCTGGGTTAGACGCGTATTTGCGTATCTCGGCTGCGAATTTCCGCAAACCCGTCACCGACCCGATAATGCGCCACTCCTTCGCGCCATCATTTTTACCGCAAAAAAATCCCAACTTGCGCCAAGCCAGGCGCGTCGCTTCATTCGCTGCTTCATTTGGCATACAGGGCGCCTACCTTTCAATCAACGATCGGAACATCATCATCGCATCCTGATACGACCCATCATTCTTCCGTACTGCGCCTGGGATCGCACCAAGTTCTTTGAAGCCAAGCTTGTCCCAGAGATGGCGCGCGACCACATTGTCAGAAAACACCAGATTAAAGATCACACTACGGTAGCCGAGTTGCTTGGCGTGGACCAGCATCGTCTCGCCCAACAGCCGGCCCAGACCTTTGTTACGCCAATCCGGCGCCACGATGAACCCGGCATTCGCCACATGGCCCGCCCGTCCAGGCCATTTTGCCTTGAGGTAAAACGCCCCAGCCATGCCCGCCGCGCGATCACGATCCGGCTTATAGGCCGCCACCGTACTCTTGCCGCGAAACCAATAGTCCAGGAAGTCATCCTGCTCCGGGAACTGATCATGCGGGTAGGAGTTCCCCTCCTCAACAATGACTCGGTAGAGCCGCCGCAGCGCCTCCACACCCCGCTCATCCGCCAGCACTAACTGAACCGGCGAACCGTCCTTGAGTGTCGCGTCGACAGGAAAAGAGAGACTCATTGACTCAACTCTCGCTCGCGTACGTCCATAGTCATACCTGAACCTGGCTTTTGGAGGGGTGATGAGCTGAACTTCCTGCGCTGGTACAGCTCTAAGTCCATAGGATTTAAAGGAAAAGCGATCTCTTGTCATTTACTGGAGAAAACGAAGGCATTTGATACAATTTTTCAGGGGGAACACTCTATGCTCTACGAATTACTCATATTATGGATTGTTGGCAGCATCACCGCGGTTGTGTTCAGCATGGTGTTCGGTGGCTTATTGTGTGTGTGGTGTGCCTTTATAGGTCGCAGACGCGCCGCCCAATTGGCCGCTACCTGCGCGCATCAACTCAGTCACTCGTGAAATAGCTCCCTCCAAGCAAAATTTAAAGAGTCAGCCCCACAGGCGCCTTCCATGAATCTCGGTGCCACAAGCAGTCACGTGGTCGCCGGGTATTTCGCGCGATAGTGGCGAACCATGAATGCAGAACCTCGGGGAGGAAGGGCAACGTCACGCACTCACCCCTGTGGGTCTCGCTGCGTGATCAGCCATTAACGTGTCGGCCGCCTTTCGGCCAGACAGCAGGGCCCCATCTAAGGTTCCGGTCTCACAGTAATCGCCGCACGGGTACAGACCTGCGGTCAGTCGTGGAGACGCCCCTCCTTCATGCGCGGGAAGCACGTCGACCGGAGGCAGCGCGCGGAGGATTCGATCGGTCCGGAGATGGCGCCATGCGTCGACGAGAGGACCAAATCAGGCGCGGAGAGACCTCCGTACTGCCTGCGGGAGATCATCGTCTACTCTGTCCAATCGATCAGAGAGGCTGATGGAAACCAACGCTTGCCCCGGTGGCGCATAAGAGAGAGCCGCTTCGCTCAACACACACAGCGTCCTGATCGGACCCTCTGCGTCACCGTTCAATATCAACCAGGGACCGCGTAACGGAGGAGTGGGCGCATCGAAATACAGACAGGTCGCCTCTCGTGACGCCCCAGAAGGCGGGCTCTCGCTACGTAGTCGAGCCGCAGTCGTGTAATCGGTCGCGATGACCAGGGCATCGCCAACAAGGCGTTCGCCGGACTCCAGCACGATACTGGCCCCCTCAATCCGGTTCACGGGTGCGCATAATCGGATCATCCCTGCAGGCAAGGCTTGGGCAAGTTGATGAGCAATGGCCCCCATCCCGTCTCGTGGAAGCGCCACTGCCCAGCGGGAGAAGGCAGCCCAGACGAATTCAAAGATCCAGGAGGGCGTCGAAGGGGATCACTGAGGCGGTGAAAGCGCCCGGCATAGCGAATGACTGCGCCAGTATGGAAGAGCCGAAGATCCAGCGAGGGATAGTCCAGAGTCTGTCGAGCTTCAGGGTACCCGGTAAGAAAGACCTGGAATCCGCGATCAAGCTGGAATCCCTCCACGCGATCAGTCCGAACTCGCCCCCCCCCACATCGTCAGAGCCTTCAAGGACCGTACACGCGATGCCGGACTGCATCAAGCGGCGCGCACAGGCAAGCCCCGCCAGACCGGCACCGATGATCAACACTCGAGGAACGGTAGACAGCATCATGTAATTGTAGTGGGTAGGATGAGGAAATGAAATCATGCGATACGGGGAGCACCGCACGTTTCTTCAGCCTACTCGACGCCGGAAGAAGAGCGCAAGCGGTCGCCTCGGCACAATGGTGGAGCAAGTTCGTGTATTTCTTTCAGCGAACGGCGTCCCGGCTTTCCTCATTCATCCCCTTTCCCTCATCACGTTTGATAATTTTGGTGGTGGAATCTTTCTTGCCCGCCTCTCGCTTCGGAGTTGAAGGATCGCTGGAGGTCGCGCAGCCGGTCACAATAAACAAGAGCACAGAGAGGACTACCACCGTCACAATGGACATGGGATCTCCTTCATTCTATGTGTGCGCGATGAACCGAAATAATCTCATCCTCGGCATAGCCGCCGCCGCTCCACATCCCGCTCATCAGCCAGCGCTGACTGAACAGGCGAACCGTCTTTGAGATTCTCATTGGCAGGAAATGTCAGACTCATTGGCTAAGCCTTCACCCCCGTGAATTCAACCAGCCCGTCTCTTTATGGTTCCAAGTTGAACTGGTTCACGACAGCACTTCTAACATCGTACGCTTGACAAACATCTCATGTTGAGATGCTTTGAACCTGGTGCACATCATGACGCGAAAACGGTTGATGGAGTTTGCGCCGACGCATCCGGACGCACGAGCCCTATTGAACGCCTGGTTCACCATCGTTTGGAAGACCGACTATGCTTCCTTCGCCAATCTGCGGGTAGCCTTTCCATCCGCCGATCAGGTGGGCCAATTTACCGTCTTTAACATCGGGAACAACAATTTCCGACTGATCGCGGCCATCCATGACAACCGGAATAAAATGTACATTCGGCGCGTGCTCACGCACGCAGAGTACGACCGAGGCGCCTGGAGGATCTGTTTCATGCTCGCCAAATATATCCATGACGTGAATGCCGACTATCGCCGTATTCGGCAATGAATCCCCTTGGGCCCGTTACATACCAAGACGGAATACGACCAAGCCGTGGCTGTGCTCGACGACATTCTGGACGAAATTGGTCAACAGGAAACCCATCCCCTCGCCGACCTGGCTGAGACGTTAGCCCTTTCCATCGAAGCTTACCAAGACACCCATATCGCCATACCGACCGCCTCCGGCCCTGCGATTCTACGCAGCCTACTGGAGGAGCATGACCTCGCGCAATCCCACCTGCCAGAGATCGGCAACCAGGGCGTGGTGTCAGAGATCTTAGCAGGCAAGCGCGACCTGAACGTCCGCCAAATCGCCCAGCTCGCCGAACGGTTCGGCGTCTCGCCTGCGGTATTCATGCCGATCTCCACCAAAACACGCACACTTCTTCCGATGAAGACTCGGAAAACGCACCGAAGATAGCCCGTCGCCTATTTCATCGGAGAGAACAAAGGGATCTAACCCCTTTGTTCTCTCCACAGTCTGGCCAACGCACTCCTTCTTGTGGTAGTGCGCATGTTCGTTGAGAATCATGGCTGGATCTGTTGGCAGTGCATTTCCCCCTGCCGATCATGAATCACGACGGCGAGGGGCAACGTCACTTGGGTATATGTCGGCCCGTCTGGCTCAACATCCACGGTACACGGCCCGACACAGGGAGTCTTGAACGGTGTCCCCGCACAGGGGGGAATCGTCCACTCGGTGCAGCCGCCGATCGCCAGTACCAGGAGCACGAGTCCCCACACCGAAACGTTCCCCAACCCATAGGATGTGACGAAGCACGGCACGGCAACGCGACGATAGGGACGAATCGAGAAGGGCATAGGGGCCTCGAAGATTCGGTCAGAACCTCACCAGGGAGGCGTATTGTAGGATGAAGGCGAAGGACGGCGCAAGGGTCGGAAGGGATTCAGTAACAATACGTCGAACACCAAGAATGTAGGCATAGGCGCTGGAGGTGATGGGCCAGGCGTTTCTTTAAATTTTGGGCTTTAGCGATTCCTCAAGCGCTTCATATTTAAAAATTCTCTCAAGCAATGGTTTCGTTATCCCGCCAAGTTCTCCAATTGCGTATTTCTTAATATCATCTAAATGAAACAAAGAGGTCAGACCCATTTGTTCTTCTCTTATAACATAGCTCCCTCCAAGTTTGCGTCTTTACCCTCCTCCGGAAAGGCCCCCGTAATCAGGCCTGTCTGCGGCCTTCGAACAAGCAGTGCTGTTTATTTAGCCCTTCCACATCCCACTCATCGACCAGTACTACCTGATCGGATAGATCCTCTTTGAGTTTCGCATCGACAGGAAATGGCAGACTCATTGGCTCGGCCGTCGTTTAAATAAGTCAGCACTTTCTTGGCTTTCAACGCATGGATACGAGCGCGGTCGATCTCCGCGCCTTTTTTGCCCTGAGTTCGACATTGGGGATGAGATTCGACGGGTGCTCAGTGCCTTCTGCTTCCAATCTTCCAAATCCCTCCGACCAAGCCGCACCCACCACACGAACCATCGATTCTCGAAGAGGGACGTTTTCGTTGAACATCTTCGAATACGCATTGCGCATCTGGCCTTGAAATTCAGGCTGACGATCCGGAGGTATCCCTGCAAGCGTGGCGAGGGACACCAGATTTTCGCCAGACCCCTGCGCAATATCTGCGCGCAGGTTTTCGTATGAATAGCTCGCAAAAATTTCGGTTTTCTGTCTAGCTTTCAAGAGATCATTGCTGTTGAATGCCCCCGGCGTTGTACTCGACGTAACTTCCGTCAATGGGTCAAGAAACTCACCCGCTGCTTTCGACGTGCCGTCGGTGAGTGCCGTCGTCGCATCGAAGGGAGCTTTTGTCAGTTCGAAAGTTGCGTCAGTCATACAGCCGGACAATATCAACATTCCAAGAACCAGCCCCCCAAAGTATCTATTCATAACGTTTCCTCCATTAATATGTAATATGTTCAGTCGTTTATTTTCGTATTCAGTTGATCTCAATATACCAATATTTCTCTTGCCCTTCGCCTAGGAAAAACCATAGGTGTGTGGATGTGGCCATGACGACTCTCAGTTCGAGACAATTCACAAAAGATCGGGCCATGGCGGGTCCGCAAGGACTGGGACCACCCTGCATCGTTCAAAGGGTTCGATCCAAGACTGGTTCGCGGCTGCCTCCCACGTCTCCACGGTTACGCCGGGCATCAGCGCGCTTCAACTTCAGCGACAGCTGGGTCTTCGGAGTCATGACACGGCCTGGTACCGGCTTCACCGTCTTCGCACGGGAATGGGTCTGATGCCAGATCGCAGCGTGCCGGATTGATCGAAGCTGATGAGCCGTTCCTCGGTGGACCTGCACAAGGCAAAACAAGCCGGGGAGTGGCCAACGCCGCGCATAACAGCATTGTTGCGGGGCCGTGGAGGGTCTTGTCGATCAGGACAAGCAGGGGACGCGACGCGAGCGTGACCGGAGGCTCCGGCTCACGCTGATCACAGGAAAATCAAAGGCGTCTGACCCCTTTGATTTTTCCTTTCCTCGTGATCCGTACCACCGCACGGGTCTGAGACCTCGCACGGGGTCCTTTCCCCCGATGATGAGACCCTCCGGTCTCCTGCGCAACCATTGCGAGTCGCCCGCGACTGGCCCTGCCACTAGAGCGTCTCGGGACTCCGCACCTGAGCCGCAATCGCATCCAGCAACGTTTGAGGGTGGAACGGCTTCCTCAGGCAGTCATGGGCGCCCAAAAGCTTTACGATGTGGAGATAATCCCGTTCCCCCTCGCCGCCTGATATCGCAATGATCTTGCAGGCAGGTCGGGTCTTGCGAAGCTGTTGGGTGACTTCCAAGCCGTCCATCTCTGGCATGAAGATGTCCACGAGGACCAGATCCACGACTTGATGCTCCAAGAGACGGAAGGCGATTTTCCCACTCTCGGCGGTCAGGACATGATGCCCTGCTTGTTGAAGCATGGCCTGGAGGATCAGTCGCACCCCATCGTCGTTATCAATGAGCAGGATCGTGGCCATCAGCTCTCAGAACCCTTCTCGGCCTCCTCGCCCACGGTGCCATGCAGATCAGGTGCGTCGGTTAGGGATGAGCTGGGAGGGAAGGCTGTCAATCGGAATGAGAGGCCGCTGCTTTTTCTGGAAGCTCTCAAGTTTAGTCACCCCCTGTATGCGATCCATAAACCAGATCCCTAGCTCTTAGAAGTATCGATTAGAAATGAGGAAAGCGGTATCGGCGCTGAGCGGTACCTGCGGGTGTTTTTCAGCGGTATTCAAATACCGCCGAAAAGAGCTAGTCTGGATGGTGTTTGGCGAACATAACGGCGGCTTGCGCGCGGCGGGTGACTTGAAGCTTCTCAAAGATGTTGGACAGGTAACTTTTGATGGTCTTGTCGCTCAGGCCAAGGGCATCGGCAATTTCCTTGTTGGTCTTCCCGTCAGCCACCAACGGCAAGATCCGCCGTTCTTGGGGAGACAATGTTGTGCTTTTACCGTTGGTGTCCATGGTCGAAAGGGATCGCATGCGAGCGAGCACAGGTCCAGTCACGGCTGGATCGAGAATAGAATGCCCCTCGGCTACGGCTTGAATGGCGTGAACCAGTGCTGTTCCCCCGATCGTTTTCAGGAGGTACCCTTTGGCGCCCGCAAACGTCGTCGCCAGCACCGCATTCTCATCCGCAAAAGAAGTGAGAAAGACGACATGGGTGTCGGGACATGTTTCCAGAATTTCTCGGCATGCTTCAATGCCACTGCCATCGGGCAAGCGGAGGTCGAGCAGGACAATGGCAGGTTGGAGACGGATTGCCTCGGCAACAGCGGAGGCGACGGAGTCAGCTTCGCCGACAACCTGAACCGTGCCGGCTCTGCGAAACAACGTATCCAGGCCCATGCGGACGACCTCATGGTCGTCCACGAGCAGCAAACGGATCGGTTGAACTGCTTGCTCTAGCATGCTAATCCTCTAGCGGGAGTTCGACGAGAATTTGAACTCCAGACCCAGGTTTTGAGGTTATCTGTAGCTGCGCACCAAGTTTTTGAGCACGCGCAGTCATATTCTGTAACCCGTTTCCCTGTCCGACTGTTTTTTCACTGTTGAACCCGACACCGTCGTCTTTGATCTCAAGGTGAATTTGTCCGCGCTGCATCTGCAGAGAGACGAGACCGCTTCGGCCTTTAGAATGGCGAAGGCTGTTACTCATCCCCTCTTGCACAATGTGAAGGATATGAAACGCTTCCAGGGGAGTCAACCGCTGAGCTGCCTCCGGAGCCAGATCGAGAGAAAAATGAATCCCCTGCGAACTTCCCATGGTCATGGCCAGCTCGGTCAGCTTCGCACAGAACTGTTGCCCGCTGATCTCCTCATGCTTGTCCCACACGATATAAACCCGCACGTCTGAAATAACTCTGTTTAAGCTGGCGACGGCATGCTCTAGCTTCTTGTCGGCCTCCCGATGATCTTCGTGAAAGAGATAGCGACATTCCTCAAGACTCATGCCAATCGCATAGATGGTTTGGATGATATTGTCGTGGAGGTCCTGGGAGAGCTGCTCCCGCTCTTCGAGCACTTTGCGAAGCTGTTCTTCACTCTTTCGCAGTGCCTCCTCCGCCTGTCTGCGCTCGGTGATGTCCACCATGATGCCCCGTAGGATTGCGGGACCCAGTTCGTCGAGCTCCACGGTCACAGTGTCCTGGAGCCACAGGGTTCGCCCATCGGCGGCGATCATCCGGTATTCGAACGAGTACTTGCGTTTATCCCGTGAAGCTGCGAGACAATATTCCATCACCCAGTCTCGATCGTCAGGGTGTATGTGTGCTTGCCAAAAGTCCGGCTCATCGAGCTAGTGCCACACAGGATAGCCGAGCACCAGTTCTGCTTGGTGGCTGACGAACGAAAACTTCCAGGTCCGCGCATCGCATTCCCATACGATACCCGGGATCGCTTCGATCAAATCGCGCTGCCATGCTCGGGCGACGCAGAGTGCGTCGTTCGCGACCACGAGTTCTTGCGTCCGCCGAGCCACGTGCTGTTCCAACTCATCGTTCACCTGCCGCAGCGCCTGCTCCATTTGCTTGCGTTCGGTAATGTCTCGGCCCGCCACGAGGCGGACTTCCCGCCCTTTGTACCGGTAGGGTTTGATGACGACTTCCCCGTAGAATGTCGAGCCGTCTTTACGCCGTCCGACGGATTCGTATGGGCCTTGCTGCCCCTTCTTCATGTTGGAGATGACCATCTCTCGGGATTCATCGGCCACGAGGTCCAGAACGTGCTTTCCAATAAGTTCTCCCGACCCATAGCCGAACATCCGTTCCAAGCCTGAGTTGACCTCGATTATGAGGCCTTGGTCATGGATGGCGATACCGTCGAAGGTGGCGTCGGTGAGGAGCCGGTAACGCTCCTCGCTCTCACGTAGCGCCCGATTACCCTCGGTGATGACTCGCGCTGCCGCATACAGCACCGACGACTCGCTTTCCGGAGCCGGGACAATCCACGAGAGCCATCGATACGACCCATCCTTGGCTCGATACCGATTCTCGAAGTTCGTGACGGACTGGCCGTCCACGAGTTGGTTCATCGCTGCCAGGGTTCGAGGTCGGTCGTCGAGGTGAATGAATTCGATGAATGGTTTCGAATACAGCTCGTCACGGCTGAATCCAAGCGTGTGTTCCCATGCTGAATTGAGCTCCTTGAAATAACCGTCGGTCCCTGCGATGCAGAGGAGGTCCATAGACAATTCGAAAAATCGATCGCGCTCGTAACTCACCTTCGAGATCCTCCCTTTGCGCGAGCGATATGCTCGCTCACCAATCCCGACATCAAACCAGCCGCGAGGCTGACGAGAACCGCTGGCCACCTTTCAAACACCGCCTCCCACCGATCTGTCCCATCAGCGTGATGGTGAGAATGTTCAGCGAAGCTCCGAGCAGTCCGGCGAGGAGGCAGGGCGTTCGCAAATACGTGTATATGGCAGCGAGAGCGTGTCGGAGCCGCATTGCTCAGGTATCCCCAGTATTCTCGTTGGCTTCCAATCTACCCAAAGTCTGGCTTCTGTTCAAGTCCCGCTTTGATCTACGCCCAAAGCTACCTTTGTGACCTTAACTTCAACCTTGCCGCTCCATTCGGATGGCGCGTCATCAATCGTTACACCAAACTTGCGGCTGTATCCTGTTTGAGGGGCGCGTTGGAATCCCCAAGAGAGAATCTCGACCCAAACATCAGGCTGTACGACTCCGCCACTTTGCTGTTTTTGTTCTCAGTTCGTCAAAAAGAAGGGCTATCTGCGTGAGTTCTGATTGTTGAGAGGCGAGGGGAGTAGAACGGAAGTGCGGGCGTCCTCTTAGCCTTTCTTGGCCCCCCTCACGTGTATGCCAAGCTAAGTGTCCAACTTGATATACGAAACAATGGTGTGACCCTCCCCTGATTTCACAGACACCTCCATACATGGGAGAATGATGAAATTGGAGGGCCGCATGGCCAGACCCACACGACGTCAGTTGACCGACGCATTCACGTCCGAGGCCGTCCGGCTCACACGGGAATCGGGTCGGCTGGTGGCCCAGGTGGCGCGGGAGCTCGGGATTTCGGACAATGTGCGGTATCGTTGGCGGGGCGAGCAGCAGCAGGTCGAATCCTCGGGCCTCACACGCCAAGCGGTGCGGGCCGAGCAGGATGAGCTGACACGGCTCACACGGGCAAATGAGACGCTGAAGAAGGAGCGTGATTTTGTACCACGTGCGACGGCGTGCTTCGCGAGGGAATCGCAATGAGATACCGGGCGATCCAGGAGCATGACCGTCGCGAGGCCAAAAAAGACTCCCGACCCCTTTGATTTTTCCACGATTACGCGATGAGTCAATTTTCTTAACCACTCATTTCCCACGCGCATACTCTTTGTGAAACGGTTGTTCATGCACGCCATCGGTCCAACCCCTTCGAACATAGCCCACACCGGTGCCATTGGTAAATACGAATCCATTTAGTCTCCATGAAATCTGCCTTGGCCAATACACTGGCCTAGCATGCATCACCTGTACGTGAATCATAGCTTCCTCATAGTCTCCAGCCTCGGCGCAATTGACAACTCGATAGCTAGCAAATCCACCTTCACGGCGGCCCAAGACTGCATAATGAAGTTTGTGTCTTCTTTCTGGGCGGCGCGGCACTGCTCTCAAGAAAGACTCGTGAACATGTTGGAAGCTAACAGAATCTTGGACGAAAACATTTGCGTGGCAATTCAGAAACTGATGTTGATTGAATGCCTCCACATCTGCATCTCGCCGCACCTCTGTCCACCCATTCCTATCTGGGACACTGTAGACATCACCATCGAATCCAATGCATAGGATCTTGGGACTTACTGGAAGTAAGAGGATGTCCCCAGCAGAGTGGAGGCCAAAAGAGCGCCCGTTGGTTAGCGCACTTTCCAGATGCCAGCGATTGGTCAGAACGGCCGGATCATCTGAGGTAATAAAAGGAATACCGGTTCGATTTCTAACGAGGCAAACCTTCAGGTCAGCAACGCTGTCCATTGATACTGCGAAAGTCTTCATCGCCATTTGAACAGCTTCGCGAATTTCATAACGAAAACTGGCACCCGTTTGACCGCTAACATCATGAACTGCCTCCGTTATTTCTACAGACCGCCTTGACGCAGCCTCCGTTCTCAAGTGCTGTAGTAGCCAAAACACCCTCAGTACATGGCGATGCTCGTCAGTCAAGACATAGCCTGGCTTCAGAAGTTCACGCAATGTATTGCCGTATCCGTCTTCTATGCCCTTGATAGCCCTTTCCAAGAGAGGATCTTTACCATAAAAATAATCACCTGAACATTGATGTTTCACCGCTGCCTGTTCAAAGAACTTCTGCCGATCAATGTTGTATAGATTGATTGCGGAGCTGAAGCCATCAATCGTGAAAGGGCGCAAATAGCATCTGGGAACAAAATGCTGATTTTTATTTGTGGCCATTCAGTAGTATGATTGCTGTATTCAGTGTCTTCAATCAGTACCAGGACAGTCAGCGGAAGCCCATGGCTCCTCATTGACCTTGTCCAATCGATTCTGTGGCAACCAAAGCCTCGTGATGGACAACAAGTCTACTGCAACTTCCAACCGATATCCAAGCTTCCCTAGCTAGCAAATTACGCCTCTTACTACTGGGGTGGCTCGATTGGTCTCCACTGTGCGCATCCAACGAGGGGAGTCCGCGACCGCGCGTTGCGCGAGCACAGGAGACCAACAGGCTCCATCCCTCTCCACTTCTCAATTTGTTCTTTTGACCTTCTCTGGACCGGCACCCGTGTCAGGCCTGACTGCGGCCGTCGAACGAGCACACTCCCCGTAGAAAAGCTCCTACCTAGCTTGCTCATTTTCCCTTCACGGGAGGGTGGCCTGCTTGGTCTCCTACTGCGCGTGTCCAACGAGGGCCTTCCCAGGCCGCGCGTTGCGCGAGCACGGGAGATCACAGGCTACCCTCCCCTCCCATTCTTTGCGGGTCCCTCCTCGCATCCCATGCCGGTTCAAACCTC
>Ga0163144_10019581_pt1 | contig 13602 bp, 12 predicted proteins | sample OliLak19BULKMAT1_FD_123175 | JGI IMG/M metagenome (GOLD analysis project Ga0163144, IMG submission 123175) | Freshwater microbial mat bacterial communities from Lake Vanda, McMurdo Dry Valleys, Antarctica - Oligotrophic Lake LV.19.BULKMAT1 | ecosystem: Environmental > Aquatic > Freshwater >... | reverse complement strand
TTGATGAACATGTTCTGGAAGCGGCCCGCGGCGATCTTCGAGCGGTACTCGACCTCGACGCGGTCGCCCATGTCCTCGCAGCGCAGCACGGTCGTGCCCGCGAACGGCTGGTACTTGCGATGCAAAAAACCGTGCGTGAAGTCGGAGACGTTCTCGAGCAGCATCGAGTGGTGACCGGGGCACTCGAACTGCACGATCACGTGCGGCCACGGCTTTGGGCCCTCGAGCTCCGGGATCATCGGGATGTCCTTGGTCGTCGCGAGCTCCGGGTCGCCGGGGAACACGAACACCAGTCCGTAGCGCTCGCGCACCGGCACCGACTCGATGCGGATGTTCGGCTGCTTGTGGCCGAACAGGTCGTGGTCGATCGTCGCCTTGCCCTCACCGTCGTACGACCAGCCATGGTACGGGCACACGAGCTGGCAGCCGACGACCTTGCCTTCGGTGAGCTTGACGTTGCGGTGCGCGCAGCGGTTCTCGATCGCGCGGATGCGGCCATCTTTGCCGCGGAAGACGGCCATCGATCGACCGAGGAACTTCACCTCGACGCGATCGCCCTTTTTGATCCGCTTGCTCTGCTCGACCGCGTACCAGTGGTTCGGATCGAGACCAGCGGAGCGCGCCTTCTGGCGACGGTTCTTCGCCTGCTCGAAGCTCGGGGGTGGACCGGGGGCGTGGCCGCTCATGTCTTGCATGGGTCGCTCGCAGTGCGCAAAAGCGCAGTCGTCGCGCAGAACGTTGATTCTGGAACTCGGATCTCGTATTCTGCCCGCCAGGTCATGTCAAGCCCCGCTTCCGCAGCACCGCCCGACTCTCCGTCAACCGGCCCCGGCGCCCGAGCGCGCCTCGTCGGCGCCCGGCGCGAGCTGTACCGCCAGGCGATCGTCGAGGCCGCCGAGGTCGAGTTCGCCGAGCGTGGCTACGACGACACGCGCGTGCAGGCGATCGCGAAGCGAGCGGGTGTCTCGCTCGCGACGCTGTACAGCGTGTTCGCCGGCAAGTGGGAGGCGTTCCGCGCGGTGCAGCAGGATCGACTCGCGATGCTGATGCAGCAGGTCGGCAGCGCTGTGCTCGCGGCGACCGATCCGTTTGCACGACTGCGCGCGGGGCTCGAGGGCTATCTGCGATTCCACATCGAGCATCCGAGCTTCCTGCGCGTGCAGCTGGGCGAGCGCGTGCCGTGGGGCACGACCGACGAGTTGCGCACGCCGGAGCAGACGCGCGCGTGGGTGACCGGTCTACAGATGCTCACCGCCGCGTTTCGCGAAGCGATGAGCGCGGGGCTGCTCGCCGTCGACGATCCCGAGCTGTGTGCACGCACCGCCACGGCGATGAGTCAGGTGCGACTCGTGCGGTGGATGGATCGCGACATGGCCGACGATGCGGACACCGTCGTGCGCGCGGCGATGCTGCAGTTCGTGCGCACGTTCGCGGTGCCCGAGCGCACCGCGGAGCTGTCGGCCCAGCTCTCGAACCAGCTCTCGAACCAGCTCGGGTAGCTCACTCGGCGGCGTCGCGCGCGTCGTCGACGAGCGTCACGACCGGCGTCGTCTCGACGAGCGGCAGGCCGACCTTCTTCGTCCACCACATCAGGCCGACGACCAGCTGGCGCTTGTCGCTGACGAAGCTCGGCTTTTTGCCCTCGAACGCATGCCCGACGAACTGCAAGCCCCAGCCGACCGTGAACATCGCGGCGGCGAGCGGGATGCCGACGATCGACATCGCGACCGGGATCGAGCCCGCGATGAGCGGGATGCCGATGCTGTGGCACGTCTGGTTGATCGGGTTCTGATGGTCGGCGGCGTAGCTGTCCATCAGGCGGGACCACTCGGCGTTGAGGCGGATGGCGGGCATGGGCGGGTTCCTTCTACTGCAGTTGGGGATGGACGACGCGAACGAGCGCATCGACGAGGGCGGCGGTGAAACGGTCGTCGGACACCAGCGGGGTGCCGAGCACGTGGGCATGGATCGAGCCTTCGACCATGCCGAACAGGACGAAGGCGAGGGCGAGGGGATCGTTCGCGGTGCCCCAGCGCTCGAGCAGCACGGCGACGCGGTGCACGAGCGTGTGCTCGCCGGTCGTCCAGATCGCATCGAGCTCGGGATCAGCGTGGCGTCGCTCGGTCATCACGCCGTGCAGCGCCGGGTCTTCGCGGTGCAGCTCGGTGACCATCGCGACGACCGCGGACAGTCGCGTGCGGGCGAGCGCGAGTGCGGCGTCGGGTGCTGCGTTCGCGACCTCGAGCGGATCGGCGTCGAGCAGGCCGAGCGAGCGCGAGGCGATCGCGCCCAGGCGCGTCGCTGCGAGCTCGCGCAGGACGACGTCCTTGCTCGCGAAGTACTGATAGAAGCTTCCGGTCGCGACCTTTGCTCGGTCGGCGATCGACTTGCTCGTCGTCGCTGCGTAGCCGCGTACGCTGAACTCGCGTCGCGCAGCGTCGAGCAGCAACGAGCGCGTGCGAACGGCCCTTTGTTGCGAGGGCACGCGCGCGGCGAGGGCGGGCACGCGCGGAGCTTGGATCGGCATGAAACCGACGTCAAGTTCACTTTCTATCGGTCGCCGAAATCACTGATATTAGTTGGCTTTCATGGAGCACCTCACATCGCAGCATCGATCGCCGACTGGGCCGAGGCGAGGCCCTCCTCGGCGTCCACGTGCGTCAGCCGGCCGTCGCGGCCGACGACCGCGTTGAGCGGGAACACCTTGCGGGGCATCCGATAGAAGCGAAACGCGCTGCTGTCGATGTCGAGCGCCAGCGGCAACGACAGGTCGGCTTCGTCGGCGAGTGTGCCGGCGAATGCGGTGCGATGCGTCGTGTTCACGCCGACCGCGACGAAGTCCGCGGACGAGTAGCCGGGCATCACATCGTCCTCGACCTGGGCGAACTCCTCGGCGCAGCGCTTGCAGCCGAAGTTGAACAGCTTCACGAGCACGACCTTGCCGAGGTGATCCGACAGGCGGAATCGATCACCTTCGATCGTGATGAGCTCGAAGTCCGTCGCTTCGTCACCGATCTCGGGCTCCCCGCGGTTGCCGTCGATCGTCAGAACGAGCTGGGGCTCGTCGGGATCATTGGTGTGCAGCGTGAGCTCGCCGGTCACGAGCGACGTGTCGTCGGGCGTGTACGAGACCGCGAGCAGCAGTGATCCGCCGGGCTCGACCTCGAACGCGTCGGGGCAGCCGTCGATCGGCTCGCCGCCGCCTTGCACCTCGAAGTCGAACGGCGCGTCGGCCTCGATGCTGCCGACGACGAGCGGTGCGTTGCCGAGGTTGTCGATGACCACCAGGCTCTCGAGCCTGTCGCCTGCGTCGCCCCACATGTACACGGTGGTCGCGTCGACCATGACGTCGGGCGCAGGGCTGGTGCTCGCGACGTCGACCGATGCGACCTCGTCGCCGAGCGCGACGAACAGCTCGCCGTCGTGACTCGCGACGCTGCGCAGCCACGGCGCATCGAGGGCGCCGAAGCGTGGGCGCTCCTCGAAGCGCGGACCCTCGTCGCCGTGACGGACGATCGCGTGGACCTCGGCGGTGATGATCTCGCCGTCGTGCACGGTCGCGTCGAACACCGCACCGGTCGTCTCGTGACTCGCGGACCTGTCGAGCGCGCTGCCCGAGGCTTCGAACACGTCCCAGCCGAACACGCCGCGCAGCACGAGCGTGCCCCCGTCGGTCGCGCGTACGCCCAGCGCACGCGAATCCGTCGCGGCGCTCGCGATGACGGACCCGCTCGCGGGATCGAGCAGTGCGACGCCCGCATCGCCCGCGGCGACCCACAGGCCGGCATCGTCGATCGCGACGCCACGCGCGTCGGCGACCGAACCGAGGGGACCGCTGCTCGTGAGCCCACCCGACGCGTCGAGCGCGACGACGCCAGCAGAGCCTGCGGCTGCCCACGCCTGGGTGCCGCGGATCGCGACGCCACGGACATCGCCGACGTCGGCGGTGCCGAGCACGCTCGGGCCGCCCAGATCCACGAGCGCGACGCCACGACCGCGTAGCCCGACGATCGCGAGGTCGCCGTCGGTCGCGATCGACGAGCACGTGCCGCCGAGCGTCGCGCTGCCGCCACCGACGACGTCGAAGAACCCGTCGCCGCACGCGACGAGACCGTGGTCGCTCGAGGCGAGCGCGAGGATGTGTCCCGATACGGTCTCGCCGCCGGACTGCACCGCGAAGTCGTCCGTGAAAGCATCGCCGAGGCATCGATCCATCGGCGCCTCGCTGCCCTGGGCGTTCGTGGTCGTGAACGGTGTGGTCGTCGCACCGGAGTCCGCATCACCGCCACACGCCGAGAACACGAACCACACACATGCGACACGCAGGGCAATCGATTTCATCGGTACGACCTCCACCTTCTCGCCAACCTTGCCCGAATGCAGCAGCACTTCAATGTGCAAGATCCGTCGAGCAAGTTGCCCAAACGGTGGGCGAGTTGTAATGCCGACGTCCCACGGCGGGCCACGTTGGCGCTTCGCAATGCGCGACCGCATATGGCATCGCATGGCCGAGTCATTCCCCGCCGAAGGCGCGAGCGCGAACGATGCGAGCTTCGCCGAACAGCGTCTGTGGGACGCGTATCACCAGCTGCTGCTCGGGCCCGACGTCGAGCGGCTCCGCAAGCTCATGGTGCGCTACGACCTGTTTCGCATGGCGCTCGATCTGCCGGGTGACATCGTGGAGTGTGGGGTGTTCAAGGGCGCGGGCCTGCTGACCTGGCTCAAGTTCCTCCACGTGCACGCGCCCGGATCCGCGCGACGCGTCGTCGGCTTCGACACGTTCGATGCGTTCGCCGAAGCGCGCGGCGCCGACCTGCAGGCGGTCGATGCGTTCGTGCGCGAGACCGGTCATCGCGGCACGTCGCCTGCCGCGCTCTTCGAGATGATCGCCGCGGCGGGGATCGACACCGCGCACTGCGATCTCGTCGCCGGTGACGTGCGCATCACCGCCTCGGAGTACGCGGCGAAGAACCCCGGCTTTCGCATCGCGCTGCTGCACATGGATCTCGATCTCGGCGAGCCGACGTATGCGGTGCTCGATGCTCTGTGGCCGCGCGTCGTCACCGGCGGCGTCGTCGTGTTCGACGAGTACGCCGCGCCGCGGTGGAGCGAGAGCGACGGCGTCGACCGGTTCTTCGCGAATCGCAAGGTGCGACTGCGCACCCTCGCGCACGCCCGCACGCCGACGGCCTACGTAATCAAGGAATGAAACCAGGAGCGTTGCGGCGTCCTCGGCGATCACGAGGTACCTTCCTCCGGGCATGAGCCTTCGATTGCTTGGGGTCGCGATCCCGATCGCTCTCGGCTGCGCCTCGGACGGTGCTGCCACGCGCGCGACCACGACCGAGCAAGCCGACACCTCGGCGGGCTCGACGAGCAGCTTGCCCCCGACGAGTACCGCTGCGGGCACCGGCGATGGGAGCGGCGCCAACGACACGTCGACGAGCGAGGGCGACGACACGACCGGAGGCGAGCCCGACGATCCGCCGCCACCCGCACCCGCTGCATGCGTCGCTGCGGTGTCGGAGCCCGTCGATCCGGGCGAGCTCCCCGACGACTACGGCTGGGCCACCGAGCCGCCACAGATGGCGCTCAGCGATTCCTTCTACACGTACGACGTGCGCACGAACATCGGTGCCTGCTCGACCGATCGCGTGAGGTGGCGGCTCGAGTCGGCGCCCACGGGTGCGCGACTGGAAATCGGCGACACGTCGATCGCCACCGGCGAAGAGCATCAGCACGACGGCGGCGGCTCGCCGCGCGAGGCCGCGAAGCTCGCGTGGGATCTCGCGGACGTGCTTCCCGGCTGTCACGCGATCGAGGTGCGCTGGCAAGCGTGGCGCGACTGCGGAGCGCTCGACGACGGCGACTGGGGCCCGTGGATGCGCCAGACCTGGGAGCTCTCCGTGCGCGAGAACCATTGGTACTCGGGCGACCTCCACGTGCACACGCGCCATTCCGAGCGCGACGACGATGCCGGCAGCGCCCACGACTACTACCGCCGCATGATCAACGAGGCGACGAACGACTCGGGCAATGACTTCGCCGATCGTCGCGAACGCTCGATGCGCGGCCGCCTGCACTGGCTCGTCTTCAGCGATCACACGAACAACGAGTACGAGGAGTGCGGACGGCACTTTGCGCAGTGGTGCAGCGACGGCGCCGAGCTCGAGGCCGCGACCGGTCGCGATGTCGTCCGCACGATCACCGAGAACGATCCATCGGTGCTGCTCGTCGTCGGCAGCGAGATCTCGAACAAGTTCGACGGTCACCTCGGCTTTCTCCCGCGCAATCCGTTCCCGGGGCACCCGATCTACGCGCCGGACGTCGTCGATGGCGCGACCGACTACGACATCGACACCGGCTACGGCCCGGGCGTGTTCCGCGAGCGCTGGATCGACGAGACCGCGACGAACCAGGAGGAGATCGATCTGGTCCACCAGATGGGCGGCCTCGCGATCGTCAACCACGAGAGCGCGCCGACGTTCTGGATCGAGTACGACTGGACGAGCCTCGACTTCGACGGCCTCGAGGTGTGGAACGGCGGCAATCGCCACGACCGCTTCGACGACGACGCGTACCACGGTGGCATCTTGCTCAACGACGTCACGCAGGACAACCGCACGGAAACCGAGCTACCCGAGGACCCGCTCGAGCGCTCGTGGATCGGCATGATCAAGCACGGGCGCTGGCCGATGGTGCTCGTCGGCGGCAGCGACGTACACGACTTCAACGAGGTCGTCTGCGAGGGCGGCCCCTGCGATCCGACGAACGCCGAGCTCGCGACGCCGACGACGACCGTGTGGGCGCCGGAGTTCGTGTGGACCGACGGCGCGCACGGAGTTTTCGACGGCATCGCGCGAGGTCGCGTCGTCGTACACGACCGCAGCAATTTCATCGATCTGCGTGCCATCCACGACGGCCCGGGCTACGCCGCGGAATTTGTCGTCGGCGACACGATCGCCGGCTACGCCGCCGGCGAGCCGATCCACCTCCGCGCGTTCGGTCGGGTCGCGTCGTTCGTCGACGGTGACAACCGCGTGCTGCTCGTGCTCGGTACGTCGGGCGACGCCGACGATCGCAAGGTCGACGTGCTCTACAGCTCCGAGGACGACGAGCACTTCGTCACGTCGCTGCAGGGCAAGGACCACATGCGCTACATCCGACCGGACTCGAGCTACGATCGTGGCATCGAGATCACGCTCGACGAGGCGCAGCTCGGACGGTCCGGCAGCTACGTTGTGTGGGCGCAGTTCGTGCCCTGGCACAACCCCGTCTATCTCGAGGGCAACGGCCAGGACATGGCACAGACCGGCGCGATCCGTATCACGACCGCCGAGTAGCGGTCAGTCTTCGACGCGCAGCACGCCGAGCTTATGCCCCCACGCGTAGATGGCGTCGATCGACGCCGCCTCATGCTGCACGCGTCGCGCCCGATCCCAGCCGTGCTTGTCCGCGATCGCGAGCAGCTCGCGCTGCCCCGGGAGCTTCGCGTTCGCCTCTGCGATCGGTCGCTTGCGCACGAGCATCTGCGGTAGTGCGACGGGCGGCTGCGGATCATCGATGAACGCGGGATCCATGCAATCGGCGAGGTCACTCGTGCTCTCGACGCGCGTCGACAGCGGCTCGAGGTCCCACTTGCGCGTGACCGTCGACACGATCGACACGTGATCGTACTGCGTCGAGACCACGCAGCCGCGACGCACGCGAGCGCCGATGACGACCGCCGGCACGCGGAAGCCGAGCTGTCGGAACTCGGGCAGGCCGTCCTCGGTCTCGGGCGGCGACACGTGATCGTAGACGCCGCCGTGGACAGTGGCAGCGATCCCCGGACGGAGCGGACAGTGCCCGAGCTCAGTGCTCGAATTGGGCCGATTCGGTCGAGGCATCCATCGCGAGCGTCGACGCCTGGCCGCCCGACACGATCTTCGACACGTCGTCGAAGTAGCCGGTACCGACCTCGCGTTGGTGACGCGTCGCCGTGTACCCGCTGCTCTCGGCAGCGAACTCGGCCTGCTGCAGATCGCTGTACGCCGACATGCCGCGCGTCGCGTACGCGCGCGCGAGCTCGAACATCCCGAAGTTGAGGCTGTGGAACCCCGCGAGCGTGACGAACTGGAACTTGTAGCCCATCGCGCCGAGCTCGCGCTGGAACTTCGCGATCGTCGCGTCGTCGAGGTTCTTCTTCCAGTTGAACGACGGCGAGCAGTTGTACGCGAGCAGCTTGCCCGGGAACTCCTTGCGCACGCCCTCGGCGAACTGCTTCGCCTCGGCGAGATCGGGCGTCGACGTCTCGCACCACAGCAGATCCGCGTACGGTGCATAAGCGCGCGCGCGCACGATCGCCATCTCGACGCCACCCTTGATCTGATAGAAGCCCTCGGGCGTGCGCTCGCCCGTGATGAACGGACGATCACGCTCGTCGATGTCGGTGGTGAGCAGGCGCGCGCTGTCGGCATCGGTGCGCGCGATGATGACGCTCGGCACGCCTTCGACGTCCGCGGCCAATCGCGCTGCAACCAAGGAGCGGATGAACTGCGTGCCGGGCAGCAGGACTTTGCCGCCGAGGTGACCGCATTTTTTCTCGGACGAGAGCTGATCCTCGAAGTGTACGGCGCCGGCGCCCGCGTCGATCATGCCCTTCATGATCTCGAACGCGTTGAGCGGTCCACCGAAGCCGGCTTCGGCGTCGGCGACGATCGGCGCGAACCAGTGGCGCTTGACGCCACCCTCGCTGCTCTCGATCTGATCCGCACGCTGCAGGGCCGCGTTGATGCGACGCACGAGCGACGGCACGCTGTTCGCCGGATACAGGCTCTGATCGGGATACGTCGCGCCCGCGAGGTTCGCGTCGGCCGCGACCTGCCAGCCGCTGACGTAGATCGCGTGCAGACCGGCACGCACCTGCTGCACCGCTTGGTTACCGGTGAGCGCACCGAGCCCGTGCACGTACGGCTCGGTGTTCACGAGCTCCCAGAGGCGCTCCGCGCCGAGTCGCGCGAGCGTGTGCTCGACGACGACGCTACCGCGTAGGCGCAGGACATCGTCGTTCGAATACGGCCGGACGATGCCGTTCCAACGCGCATCGGTCAACGTGAGGGCACTTGTGGTCTTTGCTTGTGTCGTCATGAGATTCGGATCGGAAAGCGGGAGGCTCCAGCCAGGCTCAGCCTGGGTGGACGGGGAAGCGGGCCGCTTCCCCTGAAAGAGAATTTCAAAGGTGTTCGTAGGCGGGCAGGGTCAGGAACTCGGCGAGCGTCGGTGCGGTCGAGATCGACTCGAACAGGTCGCGCGCCAGGGGGAATCTGCCGCTCTCGTACCGCATCTCGCCGACCTCGCGGCGGATCTGCGCCATTTCCTCGCCGAGCAGGGTGCGCACGCGCGTCGCGGTGAGTGACGAGCCGTCGATCGTCGCGCCGTGGCGCAGCCACTGCCACACCTGTGTGCGCGAGATCTCGGCGGTCGCCGCGTCTTCCATCAGATCGTACAGCGGCACGCAGCCGCTGCCGCGCAGCCACGCCTCGAGGTACTGCACGCCGACGCGCATGTTGTGGCGCAGCCCCGCCTCGGTGCGCGACCCCTGCGGAATCGAGAGCAGCGCCGCGCGATCGGCATGCACGTCGTCGCGACGTTTGCCGATCTGGTTCGGTGTCGGCATCGCCGCATCGAAGATCTCGCGCGCGATGCCGATGAGGCCCGGATGCGCGACCCACGTGCCGTCGTGCCCCGCGGTCACCTCGCGCAGCTTGTCGGCGCGGACTTTCGCCATCGCGGCGTCGTTGCGTGCGGCGTCGTCCTTGATCGGAATCTGCGCCGCCATGCCGCCCATCGCATGGATGCCGCGCGCGTGGCAGGTCCGGATCACGAGGTTCGTGTACGCGGCCATGTTCGGCTGCGTCATCGTCACCTCGCTGCGATTGGGGAAGATCGCGTGCGCGTCACTGCGCAGTGTCTTGATGCACGAGAAGATGTAGTCCCAGCGTCCGCAGTTGAGCCCCGCCGAGTGGGCCCGCAGCTCGTAGAGGATCTCGTTCATCTCGAACGCGGCCGGCAGCGTCTCGATCAGCACCGTCGCGCGGATCGTGCCGCGCGGGATGCCGAGGGTGTCCTGGGCGAGCTCGAACACCTCGTTGTACCAGCGCGCCTCGAGGTGGCTCTGCAGCTTCGGCAGGTAGAAGTACGGGCCGGCGCCGCGGCGCACGAGTTCCTTCGCGTTGTGGAAGAAGTAGAGGCCGAAGTCGACGAGCGCGCCGGGGGCCGGGCTGCCGTCGACCTCGAGGTGACGCTCGGGCAGATGCAGACCCCGCGGCCGCACCAGCAACGTCGCGAGCGGACCGTCGGCCGGCAGACGATAGGACTTGCCGCGCGCGGCGTCGTCGAACGCGAGCGTGCGACGCACCGCCGCCATCAGGTTCGCCTGGCCCGTCATCAGGTTCGCGAACGTCGGCGACGTCGAGTCCTCGAAGTCCGCCATGTAGACGTTCGCGCCCGACACGAGCGCGTTGATGATCATCTTCGCGTCGACCGGTCCGGTGATCTCGACGCGGCGATCGACGAGCGCATCGGGAATCGGCGCGACCGTCCACGCAGTGCGTCGCAGCTCCTGGGTTTCCGGCAGGAAATCCGGGCGCTCGCCCGCGTCGTAGCGCGCTTGCACGTCGCCACGTCGATCGAGCAGGGCGTGCAGTGCCGGTCGGAAGCGCCGCACGAGCGTCGCCACGAACGCGAGCGCATCGGGCGTGAGCACGTCCGTGAATGCAACGGCGTCGGCACGGACATGCACGTCCTGGAGTAGGCTGCTCACGGCCCGGAGCATCCGAAAATTCCTGTGCGAAGTCCCGCGCAGATCGACGAAAGCGGTCTGTGCGAGGTCTGTAGCTCCACCGACGGGGGCGCGTGCTGCGTGCCCGCGACCCGCATGTGATAAAAACCCCCAGCGCTCCCGTCGGACGCTTCCACGATGAACGTCGCATACGCCATCACATTGCTTTTCGCCGTGGCCGCGACGACTGCGTGCACGCCGAAGTATCCGAGCTGCAAGAAGGACAAGCACTGCAACGAGGTGCTCGGCGAGCGCTGCGTCGGCGAGGTTTGTCAGGGTTGCGCCGCGGATGCGGACTGCGTCGGCAAGGCGCCCGAGGGCAAGCCCGCGTATGTCTGCAAGGAGTTGCGCTGCCAGGATCCCGCTGCGATCGGTCCCGACAGCGTCGGCAAGGCGACCGGTGAGGAAGGCGATCCGTGCGCGGCGAAGACCGATTGCCTCGGTGGCCTCGCGTGCACCGCGGGCAAGTGTTCGCTATGCACCAGCGATGCCGATTGCGTTGGCGTCGCGTGCAACCTCGAGAGCGGTCGGTGCAGCCCGGTCGATTCGTGTGCGACCGACGATCAGTGCGCGATGGACGAGATCTGCGACGGCGGCATGTGCATCTTCTCCGGTGACCTCGGCGACGAGGACGGCGGCCCGTGCGGCCTGCCCGCGGTGTACTTCGCGTTCGACAGCGAAGTGCTCACGCCGAAGACGCAAGAGGACCTGAAGGGCGTCGCGTCGTGCATCGCCGAGACGGCGGTAGGGCAGGGCAAGCTCGTCTACCTCGAGGCCCACGCCGACAATCGCGGCACCGAGGAGTACAACATCTTGCTCACCGAGCGCCGCGGCACGATGGTGAAGTCGTTCCTCGCCGAGCAAGGCGTCGAGGCGACGGCGATGCAGGTGATCGCGAAGGGCAGCCTCGAGGCGGTCGGTTCCGACGAAGCGACGCGCAGCAAAGAGCGACGCGTGCAGTTCATCTGGCCTTAGTTTCTGGCCTTAGTTTCTGGCCTTAGTTTCTGGCCTTAGTTTCTGGCCTTAGTTTCTGGCCTTGGTCACTCGGGTGGACGCGCGCCGCCGCGTGCCGCGATCGCGACGCGATCGAGCCCGCTCGCCTTCAGTCGATCCATCAGCGCGATCACGTCGTTGTAGGCGACATCGTCATCCGCGCTGAGGATCACGCCGCTCAGATCTCCGCGTGCCGCCTGCGCCTCGAGCGTCGCGTCGAGTGCATCGTCGGCGACCGTCTTGCCGTCGATCGCGACCCCCGCCTTGCCGAGATCGACCCGCAGCACCGGACCGCTCTTGGTCGCCTTCACGTCGACCGCGGGCGGGGGCACGACGTCGGCAATCGGCATCGCGACTGGCGGCGCGGCGATTGCGGGCGCCTTCGCCTGCGCGGTCTCGACGGCATCGAGCCTGCGCTCGAGCAGGTCCACGCGCTGGACCAACGCGGCCTGGGCTCCCGTGTCTGCACCGCAGCCAACGCCTGAACCGACCAGAGCGAGTACAGTCACGGCTCGGACCATGCTCGCATGGTACCGGGCCTTTCTCGTGGCGAAAAACCCCCCGGGGTGAACCGCCGGGACCCTCGGGGCACTCTAATGTCACTGATTGCCGAGATGTCGGAACGACCCCACGCCCGCGGCTCCATCCTGTTCGTCCTCGTGCTGCTGGGCGGCTGCGCCGGCGAGGGTGACGGTCGCGGCAGCAGCAGCGGGACCGCGACCGCCGTCACCAAGGGCGACGTGCTCAGCGAGTCCGATACGGACACGACGTCGGGCGGCGAGGTGGTCGACTCGGATCATCGCGAAGACATCCTGGCGTGCGAAGCCGTCGCCGATCACGTGCGCGAGCACCTGAGTGACGCACGCGTCGACGAGATCGTCGATCTCGAGCGCGATCGCAACGACTGCCTCGTCACCGCCAACGACAACGCGATTCAGGTCGTCGAGACGACGCTCGCCGCGGGCGGCGATCCGTACGCGGGCCAAGCCCTGGCCGCGTGGAAGGCCCATCGCGCGACCGGGAGCGCGGCGTGCAATGTGCTCGTCGAGGCGCACGCCGATGCAGGTGGCGACCTGCTCGCGGGTGTGTCGGCGACCTGCGTCGGCGATGTCGAAGCGCAGCTCGGCACGATCCTCGATGCGCACGTCGACTTCGGCGTTGCGCCTTTCTCGATCGCGGCGGCGCGTGATCGATATCCCGCGTGCTACTCGGCGTTCGACGACGAGGTCGCGAATGCGCTGGGCGTCGATGTGGTCGCCGAGGCGGCGGGCGCGAGCGACTCGCTCGCGCTGTGCATCCGCGATGTGCACGATGCGGCGGTGCCGGAGCTCGCCGCGCGGGTCGCCGCCACGTTCCCCGGTCGTGACGTGCTGGTCATCGAGCAGGATCTTCGCGGTCTGATCGCTGCGCAGACGGAGGCCCGCGAGCGCGTCTGCGAAATCGCGGTGCACGCGGGCCCGGGTCGCGCTGCAGGCGGTTTCATCGCGACAGTCGCCGACTGCGGCGTCGATCTGGCGATCCAGTCCGGAGAGATGATCGACCTCGTCGCACCTGGCCTGGTCGAGGGCGACCCCGTCGATCCAACCGGCAGCGAGAGTGGTGGCACCGACGACGGCGGCAGCGAGTCCTCGGGCTGATGAAGTTCAGTCGGCGAGCAGCGCCCGCAGCTCGGTGAGCGCGAGTTCCTTCTCGACGACCTTCGTCTTCTGGACGGCGCTGCGGAGCACCGTCTCCCACTGCTTCTCGGGGAGGTCGGCCTTCATCGTCAGCAGCAGCTCGAACACGCC
>Ga0163144_10019580_pt1 | contig 13602 bp, 9 predicted proteins | sample OliLak19BULKMAT1_FD_123175 | JGI IMG/M metagenome (GOLD analysis project Ga0163144, IMG submission 123175) | Freshwater microbial mat bacterial communities from Lake Vanda, McMurdo Dry Valleys, Antarctica - Oligotrophic Lake LV.19.BULKMAT1 | ecosystem: Environmental > Aquatic > Freshwater > Lake... | reverse complement strand
CAGGAAAACGTCGGTGGGCAGTATCACGCGATGGAGCTCTTCAACTTCTTCGCGCCGATGGCGCAGCTGACGAATCGATCGCTGGCTACCGTTCCCGACGTCCAGATCCACTGGTCGCGCGTGCGCGATTCATCGGGGCTTCTGGTACTCACATCCTCCCGCCCAGAAAATCCAGCGCCGGCTCGGCGCCGACCGGATCGCTGGTTGGCTCTGGAATCTCACCCGCACGAGGGGCACCGCCACCGCGCACGATGAACAACGTGCGGCCGTCGCCACTGTGGGCGAGTGGGAGCGCGACCAGAAACGCGAGCGATTGTGAGCACGAGACGACCGACCGAGCGATCAGAGCGTGAGAAAACTCCATTCTTTCGAGAAGGGAATGCTGCTCAGTAGTACACTGCGATCCTTCTTCACCAGCAGTCGATCACTCGGATTGATACCGATGCCGCGCGCCGCGTCGTAGAGCCCCGGTTCGACGGAGAAGGTCATCCCCTCCTGCACGACCGTGTCGTCGCCGAGTGCGAGGAACGGGGATTGATGCCCCTCGAAGTTCGTCCCCTGCCCGTGTCCGGGGCGGTGGTAGATGAACTCCTGCATCCCCGACTTGATCTGATACGCGTGTACCTTTTGCGCGATCTCGCCGCAGATGGCGCCGGGGCGCGTTTCTTCCACCATGATCTGCACCGTGTCCGCGACCACCTGCCACATGCGATCGTGGTGCGCGTTGCTCGGCATGATGATGTAGTTGCGATAGCCTTCGCCGCCGAACCCGCCGAGGAGGATGTCGCAGTTCACGTAGACCGGTTGGCCGCGTTGCAGCCTGGTGTGAAAGAACTGATTGGGATGGGGATACGCCGTGGCCACACCGGCGCGCACGTAGTTGCCGGTGACTTCCATGCCCACGGCGCTGTGCGGTTTTCCGTCGCGTTTGACATCGCGCATCATGAGGTTGATGCCGTAACTCGACAGCGCTTGTCCGACTTCGTAATCCGTGGTGTTCGTGCCATGCGCGAGGATGTAGTCGCGGGCAAAGGCGTGGATCTTGTCGAAGTACCGGTACGCGCGCTGCAGCAACGCGATCTCTTCCGGGGTACGGATCATCCGCAGGCCCATGCAGATGTCGCTGATGTCCACGTTCCTGCTTGCCGGCAGCACCCTGTCGAACGTCGCCTGCGCGCTCGGCGTCAGCTCGCGATCGAGACCGATGGTTTTGCCGTTCAGTCCGCGCTTGGCCAGCTGCGACAGCGCCCAGGTCCACAAGTCAACGCGCCCGCCACGCACGTTCTCGCCGCGATTGGGAAAGCCACCTTCGGCGTGTGGATAGCAGAAGTAGTACTCGTTCTCCGTGCACCACCACGACGTGATGAGATCGCGATCGATCGCGGGGGAGAACCAGTAGATAGAGTCCGGCTCGTCCACCATGAACAGCGCCCATGTGGTACGCTCCCCGCTGCCGCGAAAGCACCCCGAGAAGTAGACGAGGTTGGGATCGGACTGCAGGAGGACGGCATCCACGCCACGCGCCTTGGCGCTTGCACGCAGCCGATTGGCGGCGGCCTTGTACCATGCCAGCGGCAGCCGGTCCACGCCCACGGGCGCGGGCGTGGGGTGGTGCGGATTGGGGACGAGCAGCCGCTCAGACCCCTCGCCGGGGCGCGTGAGGGCCGCAAGCTCCGCGGACGCGGCCGACGAGGCGGCGAGTGAGAGACCGATCCGCTGAACGAAGTCTCGGCGTGTCGTCACGGCGGAACTCGGTGAAAGTGGAGTGCACGGCGCCATCCGGCTGGCCATTGTTCAGGGAAGGCAAAGGTACGAGTCGATTCGGGGACGGGCCAGTTTTGCGGCGACGTGCACGATTGTTGACATCATGTCTATGAATACAAAGGGGGCGTTGTGAGCAGTACGCCGTACAGCACCATCGATCGCACCATCGGCAACACACCACTGGTCCGGTTGCAGCGCGTGATTGGTGACGCATTCGCGTCGCGCGGCAACGTGTTGCTGGGAAAACTCGAGGGAAACAATCCCGGTGGCTCGGTGAAGGACCGTCCGGTGTTGTCGATGATTCGTGGCGCCGAAGCGCGCGGGGAGATTTCGCCCGGCGATCGTCTCATCGAAGCGACCAGCGGCAATACGGGGATCGCCATGGCCATGATCGCCGCGATGACGGGCTATCGCATGACGTTGATCATGCCGGACAACCTGAGTGAAGAACGACGCGCGTCGATGCGGGCATACGGTGCGGAGTTGATTCTCACACCGGCCGACAAGGGTGGCATGGAATACGCGCGTGACATGGCGGCGGCCATGGCGGCGCGCGGTGACGGGCGCGTGCTCGATCAGTTCGCGAATCCGGACAATCCCTGTGCGCACTACGAAACCACGGGCCCCGAGATCTGGCGCGATACCGGCGGACGCATCACGCATTTCGTCAGTGCGATGGGTACCACCGGGACGATCATGGGGGTCGGCCGCTATTTGCGTGAGCAGCAGGCGGACGTACAGGTCATTGGTGCGCAGCCTGAGGAGGGCTCGCAGATCGCCGGCATCCGTAAATGGCGTACCGAGTACCAGCCACGCATCTACGAGCCGGCGGGTGTCGATCGATTGGAACTGGTCTCGCAGGCCGCCGCCGAGTCGATGGCGCGACGGCTCGCAGTGGAGGAGGGAATTTTCTGTGGCCCATCGGCCGCGGGGGCGTGCGTGATTGCGTTGCGCATCGCCGAAGCGCTGCACGATGCGACGATTGTGTTCATCGTGTGTGATCGCGGCGATCGCTATCTGAGCACGGGGCTCTTTCCCGCCTGACGGGCGGCTCAGTCTATAACTGCTGCCGCAGATGTCACGCGCCACCAACCTTCGCGCCATTTAGGTGGTCGCCAGGTTGAAAGGACCTCGGCGGGAGGGGCGACCTTATTGGCCGCGTTTCAAGCTGCGTTGAAGCGCCGACGGCGCGCAATGCCGGCAATCGCGATCAAGCCGGTTGCGAGGAGTGCGGTCGTGCCCGGTTCAGGCACTACTGATCCGGTCGAACTCATCTCCAAATCGTCGAAACCCCAGGAATCAAACGTGTTGTCCGAGAAGAAACGCGCCTGGGTGAAGGCGGTGAGACTCGTTACGCCGATGAACGAGCTTGGCAGGCTGGTTTCAGACCCCACCACCACGTTCCGTGCGATACCGTTTCTGTCCACGCCGGACACCGTGGCGATGCCGCGCGAGGACAGCTGCGTCGACAGGATCGTGCCGGTGGCAAACTCCTCGAACGTGAAGAGTGTCGTGGTTCCGGCGGCGGTCAAGCAGCTTCCGCTCGGCGAAGGCCAGGTCATTGCGTCATGGGGCCTCCCAGAACGTAATTCAGCTTGCTTTCCCGGCCTCTCCGGCCTCCCCTTCCCGAGGCGAATGACAGGATGCGCAGCACACACGCTCTCCCTCCCGCGTTCCTCCTGCTGACCGTGCTGACACTGGCCCCGCTGCGCGAGGGATCGGCGCAGCGTTCGCTGGCGCCCGCGACGCCGTCGGGCCTTTCGGTCACCCCGGTGTTCGAAGGGTGGTATCGCAATCGTGATGGCACGTACAGCCTCTCGTTCGGCTACCTCAATCGCAACGCCGCCGAAGTCGTGGACGTACCGATCGGCGATGACAACCTGATCGTACCCGGCGTGCCGAATCAGGGACAGCCGACGCGATTTCACGCGCGACGGCACTGGGGCGTCTTCGCCGTCGTGGTGCCCGCGGACTTCGGCGACCGGAAGGTCACCTGGACGCTGCGGAATCGTGGCCAGACGGTCGCAATCAGTGGCAGTCTGAAGCAGGACTGGGAGATCGATGCGATCCAGGGAGAGGCGTCGGCCGAGAACACGCCGCCGGCAATCGGCTTCGTGTCTGGAGGTCCCGCCGGACAAGGACCACTCGGCATCATCAGTGCGCCCTACACGGTGAAAGTCGATGCACCGCTCAGCGTGTCGCTCATCGTCACAGACGATGGCAAAGCGGAACCGATTGCACGTGCCCCCACACCGGTCGATCTCACCTGGTTCGTGCATCAGGGCACGGGCGCGGTGACGTTCACGCCCGCGACGATCAAGCTGACCGCCACCGGCGGCAACGCCACCGTCATCGCCAGCTTCAGTCAACCCGGCGAATATCTGTTGCGCGTGCGCGCGAACGATTCCAGCGTGGTCGGTGCCGGCCACTCGCAGTGCTGCTGGACCAATGCCTTCATTCGTGTACAGGTGACCCCATGACTCTCAGCAAAACGAGGAATCCCATGACGTCGACGCTCGGAGTCGCTGCGCCGGTAGTCGGGCGCGCGCGCGAAATACTCGCGGTGCTTGCCATCGTGACGCTCGTTCCCGTACTCGGCGCGCAGTCAAACGCTGCGGCGCGAGGCAGCAGCACCGTGGCGGCGAAAGCCACGAGGCCGGCTCCCTCGAGGGCGATGATTGCCACCGCGGCGGTTGGCGCGACGCGTGCTGTCACCTTCGCCAGGGACATCGCGCCGATCCTGCAGCAGAACTGCCAGCAGTGCCATCAGCCCGGTTCCATCGCCCCGATGTCGTTGCTGACGTACGAGGATGCGAAGGAGTACGCGGCGGAGATCAAGAACAAAGTGTCGCAGCGACTGATGCCGCCGTGGCACATCGACAAGGCGGTCGGCATTCAGGCCTTCAAGAACGATCGCAGTCTGAGCGACGCGCAGATCAATGCGATCGTCTCCTGGGTGAACGCGGGCACGCCGTTTGGTGACAAGAAGGACTTGCCTCCAACGATGAAGTTCCCCGATCCGAATCGTTGGCAACTCGCAGAGAAGCTCGGACAGCAGCCCGATCTCATCGTCAAATCCAAACCCTACACGCTGGCCGCGCGCACGCAGGACAAGTGGTTTCGGCCGGTGGTGGAAACCGGGGTGACTGAACCGCGCTGGGTCCGCGCGATCGAGGTGAAGCCGGCGCGCGATCAGGATCGCAAGATCGTGCATCACGTGCTCGCCTATCTGCTGCAGGACGAGAAAGGCGTCACAGGGCTCGCCAGCTCCGCCCACGATCATCAATCCAACGCGGGCCTGTTCATGGAGTGGGCCGTCGGCAAGACTGGGCAGATCTTTCCGGAGGACGCGGGCAAGTTGATGTTGCCGGGGTCGCGCGTTCGGTGGGAAGTGCACATGCACGCCAACGGCGAGGAGTACAAGGACAGCCAGGTGGAGATGGCGGTGTACTTCTATCCGAAGGGCTTTGTGCCGAAGCATCGCACCGTGTTGACGATGTACAACGTCGCGCGCGGGTCCGATCTCGACATTCCGCCCAACGAGAAGACGATCACGCAGAACTTCTACGTGCTGCAGGCGCCGGCACGGCTCGAGAACTTTCAGCCGCACATGCACATGCGCGGCAAGTCGATGTCGCTGGAGGCGATCTACCCCGACGGTCGCAAGCAGCTGATCAGTCAGGTCAGCGACTTCCAGTGGAACTGGCACATCAACTACGTCTATGCGGACAGCGTCGCCCCGCTGCTCCCCAAGGGCACGATGCTGTCGTTCACTGCCTGGCATGACAACACCGCGCAGAATCCCCTCAACCCTGATGCGTCGCAGTGGGTCGGCTGGGGCGATCGCACGGTGGACGAAATGGCCCACAACTGGATCGACGTGACCTATCTCGAACAGGACGAATTCGACAAGCTGGTCGCCGAGCGCAAGGCGAAGACCGCACGCAAGGTGGTGCCGTAGTGCACACGCGTGTCTGCCGCGCACTTGGCGTCGTCGTCGCCTGCCACATCGTCGCGCTCCCGCAGTCGTTGCACGCGCAGCAGTCCGCCGCCAAGGCGCGTGCGAGCGCCGCGCCGACCGCGCCGCCGATGAGCACGAAGTCGGGCGAGTGGCCCAGCCACACCGGAGATACGCGCGGCTCGCGCTACGCCCCACTGGAACAGATCACCGCCGCGAACTTCGGGACCCTCGAAGTGGCATGGCGCTTCAAGACCGACGCGCTCGGCCCTCGCCCCGAGTTCAAACTCGAGGGCACGCCGCTCATGGTGGGCGGTGTGTTGTATGCGACGGCGGGTACGCGCCGAGCGGTGGTCGCACTCGATGCAACCACCGGCGAACTGCTCTGGGTGCACAGCGAGAACGAAGGGGAACGTGGGGCGGCGGCACCGCGTCCGTTGTCCGGTCGCGGTCTCGCGCACTGGACCGACGGCAAGCAGTCGCGAATCATCTACATCACGCCGGGCTATCGTCTCGTGGCACTCGACGCCCGTACCGGCGCGCGGGTGCTGAGCTTTGGCGACAGCGGCGCGGTCGATCTCAAGCAGAATATGGATCTTCCCATCCTGCCTGATCTCGTGACCGGGGAGATCGGGTATCAAGGCGCACCGCTCGTCGCACGCAACGTGGTGGTCGTCGGTGCCGCGTTCCGCGAAGGTGGCGCGCCCAAGAGTTATCGCAACAACAAGGGCGACATTCGCGGTTTCGATGTCCGCAGCGGCAAGCGGTTGTGGACGTTTCACACCATCCCGCGCAAGGGAGAGCCGGGCTACGACACGTGGCTCAGGAGTTCGGCCGACACCGCGGGCAACACCGGCGTCTGGACGCAGATCACGGCCGATGAAGAACTGGGGCTCGTGTATCTCCCCATCGAGTCACCAACGGGCGACTACTACGGCGGACATCGACCCGGCAACAATCTCTACGGCGAGAGTCTGGTCTGTCTCGATCTGCAGACCGGCGTGAAGAAGTGGCACTACCAGCTCGTGCATCATCCCATCTGGGATTTCGATCTCGCTGCCGCGCCCATTCTGGCCGACATCACAGTGGATGGGCGCGCGATCAAGAGCGTGGCCGTACCGACGAAGCAGGGCATTTTGTACGTGTTCGACCGCGTGAATGGCAAGCCGGTGTGGCCGATCAATGAGCAGCCGGTCGAGGCGGGGGATGTGCCCGGCGAGTGGTATGCACCGACACAGCCGATACCCACCAAGCCGAAGGCGTTCGCGCGCAACGGCGTCATGCTCGACGACATCATCGACTACACACCGGCACTCAAGGAGGCCGGGCTGGCGATCGCGTCGAAGTTCAAGCTTGGCCCCGTGTTCACGCCACCGATCGTGAGCAAAGTCGGCGGTCCGCTGGCGACGTTGTCGCAAGGACCGACGAATGGCGGCGCCAACTGGGCTGGCGGTTCGTACGATCCCGACTCGCATATTCTCTACGTCTCGGCGTCCAACTACTCGCCGTCTCCGCTGGGTCTGGTCGCCCCCGCGGCGGGCACGTCGGACATGGCGTGGGTGCGTGGCATTGCTCCACCACCGGTTGGTTCGCCGCGATTCGGCGGACTTCTGGTGCAGGGTTTGCCGTTGCTCAAGCCACCCTACGGCACCATCTCGGCGATCAACCTCGACAACGGAGAGTTCGTGTGGCAGGTGCCGCATGGGGAGACGCCGGATGTCGTGCGCAATCACGAGGCGCTCAAGGGCATGACGATCCCGCGCACCGGCCAGTCTGGCTATGTCGGCACGCTGGTTACGAAGACGCTGGTGATTGCCGGCGATCCTGAAGTGACGACCGTCGCCCCGCGTCCGCGCGGCGCGATGCTGCGCGCGTATGACAAGACGTCGGGAACGGAAGTCGGTGCGGTGCCGATGCCTGCCCCGCAGAGTGGATCGCCGATGACATACACGGTGAACGGCCGGCAGTACGTGGTGGTGGCGGTGAGTGGTGGTCCGTACTCGGGTGAGTACATCGCCTTTCGCCTTCCTGCCGCATCCACGAAATGAGCGTGACAGCGAGCCTGATGCGGCGCCCTCGACGTCGTCGGTGGTGGCTCGTGGCGCTCATCGTCAGTGCGCCCACGTATGTGCTGGCGGCTGGCGCACATGACACGCAGCCAGCGCCCACAAGCGCACGTACCACGTGGGACAGTGTCTTCACCGCGGAGCAAGCGGCACGCGGCCAGACGGCCTACGCTCGCACGTGCTCGCGCTGTCATCAGCCCGCGCTGGGCGGTGCCGATGAGTCGCCACCGCTGGCCGGTGGTGCGTTCCTGAGCAGCTGGAACGGACAGACGCTTGGCGAGCTGCACGATCGCGTACGCACCTCGATGCCAACCGACGATCCCGGGATCTACAGCCGGCAGGAGGTGGCCGACGTGATCGCGTACGTGCTGAGCTTCAACGGATATCCGGCGGGCAACAGCGAGCTGCCAGTGGATGACGGCGCACTCCGCGCGATCGTGTTTTCGAGTACCAAACCGTAGGCCGTCCATCGATCCTGTATCGTTTCCAGCGCTACCCGATTTCGTAGTTCATCATCATCCCGCCGTCCTCGTGCACCAGGTTGTGACAGTGCATCAGGTAGCGCCCCCGGTGCCGGTCGAACGTCGCGATCACGCTCACGCGCTCACCTGGAAACACCAGCACGGTGTCCTTCCAGCCGCGCTCCCACGGCATCAGCGTCGCGCGTCCACCGATTCGCTCCACCACCTGAAACTGCACCTCGTGCATGTGCACCGGGTGCGGGAACGGGCCGTCGTTCACGAACGTCCAGACCTCGGTCTCACCAAAGCGCACCTGTTCGTCGATGCGCTCCATGTCGAACGCGCGTCCGTTGATGCCGTGGCGCATCATCGCGCTCTCGAACCTGAAGACGCGAGTGCGCGCCGCCCGCGACACATCGAGTGGCACGATCGATGGGAACTTCGCCGCACGCCACGGCATCGGTTTCACGGCGCGCGTCACCTCGAACTCGATTAACCGCATCTCCCCGCCCTGCGGCACACCGCCAGCGCCCATGCGCCCCATGCCGCCCATGCCTCCACCCATTCCGCCGCCCATCCCCATGCCACCCATCCGCGCTGGCGACGCGAACTTCGCGGAGAGCAGCGCTACACGCGTCCCCACCTTGAGCGCGCTGAAATCCACCAGCAGGTCCGCGCGCTCTCCCGTGCCAAGGTCCAGCTGGGTGAGCCTCACCGGCGCCGGCAGCAGTCCGCCGTCGTTGCCGATCAGCGTCATCGGCTTGCCGTTCGACAATGCCAGCCGCAGGATGCGCGACGTCGTCGCGTTCACCACGCGCAGTCGATACGTGGTTGTCGCGACCTCGAGCGTCGGCAACCGCACGCCATTGCCGAATGGCGTGTCGCCGAAGAACCCCTCCATCTGCTCGTGCATCGCCGGTTCGTACGCGAATACGCCGTCGGCACCGACGCGTCGGTCCTGAATGAGCAGCGGAATCTCCCGCTCGCCCGAGGGCAAACCCAGCGCATCCTCCGCAGCGTCGCCGATGAGCAACAGCCCGCCCATGCCACGATAGGTCTGCACGCCGGTGCGACCGTGCGGATGCGCGTGATACCAGTACGTCCCCGCGCGATCGATCACGGGGAACTCGTACCGGTAGCTCGCCCCGGAATCGATGGCCAGCCGCGGGCCGCCATCCGCAGCTTCAGGCACCCGGAGCCCGTGCCAGTGCAGGATGCTCGGTTCGGGGAGACCGTTTTCGAACGTGATGCGCGCCGTGTCGCCGGTGCGCGTGCGGATCGTCGGCCCCACCGGCCCGTCGCCCGGACTCCACGCCTCGGCGCGCACACCCGGCGCAATCTCCACCTCGTGTACGCGGGCGGCGAGCGTCAGCGCGGCCGGAGATACGACACGCGGGAAGAGCAACGGCGCGCGGCCGACAGCGGGAACGCCGGTCGCGGCAGCGTTGAGCAGACCGTGCCACGGACGAGTGAGCGACACTGCGCCAGCGACGCCAGCGAGTGCGAGGAATTCACGACGTTGCATGGGGAGCGAGTTGAAGGTGCACGAAGTACCGCGATAGTATCGCGATCGCATCGCAGGGATTGCGTCCGGGAAACCCGTACGTGGCGATGGCAAGCCAGCGACATGACACCGCCCGGCAGTGCGCCTTCCGATTGGCTCGTCGCCACGAACGCACTGGCAGTGAGCAGGCACGCGCCTTTTCTTCTGCGAACATGTCACGTTCTGCGAACGTCGAGCACGTCGCATTGATGGGATGCGCGGCGTGGCGGACGGTGGAAATTCCTGCTGTGAGAGGTTAAAGAGTGAGAGCGGGTGGGCTGGGCTGCCGTAAACCGGAGTGCAGAGGCGCACAGCAACTCAGTACAGCAACCGACGGATCGCGTGAGCCTGAAGGGACACCTGCTCGACACGAAGTCCTCTCGGGCTGCAACGAATCAAGGGTTGTATTGCCCTTGCTCCGCATTTCATGGGCCATGGACGTGTTGATGACAAGTGAGGAGCAGGCATGACACCAGAAGCCAAGGCCCGCCAGCAGATCGATTTGAAGCTCCAACACGCGGGCTGGGTCGTTCAGGACGTGAAGGAACTCAACTTGTCCGCCGCGTTGGGCGTGGCGGTGCGCGAATATCCGACCGACACCGGTCCGGCCGATTACGTGCTGTTCGTCAACCGTCATGCGGTGGGCGTGATCGAAGCCAAGAAAGACACCGCCGGTGAAGTGCTCACCGTCGCCGAAAGCCAGTCCGAGCGTTACGCCGCCGCCAACCTGAAATGGCGCAAGGACAACACGCCGCTGCGCTTTCTGTTCGAGGCCACTGGTCAAATCATCCGCGTCACCGATAACGCAGACCCGGCGCCGCGCTCGCGCGAAGTCTTCCATTTCTTCAAGCCGGAAACGTTGGCGGCATGGTTGGCCCAGCCAGAGACCCTGCGCCGTCGCTTGGCCGAGCACATGCCCGCGTTGCCCGAACGCAACCTGCGGGAATGTCAGGTGAGCGCCGTGACGGGACTGGAGACTTCGCTGGCCGTGAACAAACCCCGCGCGCTGGTGCACATGGCTACCGGCGCGGGAAAAACATTCACGGCGATTACGTCGGTATACCGCTTGCTCAAGTTCGGTGGCGCGAAACGCATCCTGTTTCTGGTCGATACCCGCAACCTCGGCAAGCAGGCGCACCAGGAATTCATGGCGTACACGCCGCCCGATGATGGCCGAAAGTTCACGGAGCTGTACAACGTGCAGCGGCTGGCGTCGCCCAGCATCGATCCACATTCGCAGGTGTGCATCAGCACCATTCAGCGCATGTATTCCATTCTCAGTGGCGAGCCGATTGACGAATCGGCCGAGGATGTCTCGCTCAACGAAATGCAGCAAACGTCCAAGCAGGAAAAGTTTGTGCGCTACAATCCCGCCGTGCCGGTGGAGACGTTCGATTTCATCATCATCGACGAATGTCACCGCAGCATTTACAACTTGTGGAAGCAGGTGCTCGACTACTTTGACGCGAGTCTCGTAGGCCTCACCGCCACACCCGACAAACGCACCTTCGGTTTCTTCAACGAGAACGTCGTCGCCGAATACACGTACGAGCAATCCGTGGCCGATGGCGTCAACGTTGGTTACGACGTGTTCGAGATCGAAACCGAAATCACGCAGAAAGGCGGGGAGGTCAAGGCCCAAGAGTGGGTGGACCATCGCGACCGGCAAACCCGCAAGAAGCGGTGGGGCGAAACGGAGGACGATACCATTTACACGGGCAAGGAACTCGACCGGTCGGTCGTCAACGTCAGCCAGATTCGCAAGGTCATTCAGGCCATGAAGACTGCCGTCGAAACGCAAATATTTCCGTCTCGGAAGGAAACGCCCAAGACGCTGATTTTTGCCAAGACCGACAGCCACGCCGACGACATCATCAACATCGTGCGCGAGGTGTACGGGCAAGGGAACGCGTTCTGCAAGAAGGTCACGTACCGCGCCGAAGAAGACACCGACAGCATACTCAGCGCCTTCCGCAACGACTACAACCCGCGCATTGCCGTCACGGTGGACATGATCGCCACCGGCACCGACGTGAAGCCGCTGGAAGTGCTGCTCTTCATGCGCGATGTGCGGAGCCGAGGGTATTACGAGCAGATGAAGGGGCGAGGCGTGCGCAGTCTCGATGGCGACAGCTTGAAGCGCGTGAGCAATAGTGCCGACGGCGCCAAGACTCGCTTTGTCTTGATCGACGCGGTGGGCGTGGAGAAGTCGCTCAAGACCGAAAGCCGTCCGCTGGAAAAGAAGCCCGGCGTGGCGCTCAAAGACCTGCTGCAAGGCGTGGCGATGGGCAGCCGCGACGACGACACCGTGCTGTCGCTCGCCAACCGACTGGTGCGGCTGGCCAGGCAACTCGACGACAAAGCGCAGGCTCGTATCGAGCAAGCCAGCGGTGCAATTTCGGTGGCCCAACTGGGTAAGGGGCTGATTACCGCGCTGGACGCCGATGCGATCGTGCAAGCGGCGCTGGCCACGGCGAATGCCCAAGGCCTTGGCCGTACGGAAGACACGCTGTTACCCCAAGAGATCGATGCCGCGCGCGCCGAACGTGTGGCTGCGGCGTGTGCGCCGTTTGACCAACCCGCGCTGCGCGATGAGATCGACAACGCGCGCCGCGAACGCGAGCAGATCATCGACCACATCAATCTCGATCAGGTTACGTTCGCGGGCTATTCAGAGCAGGCGGAACGCCAAGCCCGCGCCACGATTCAGAGCTTTACCGACTACATCACGCAGCACAAAGACGAAATCGCCGCGCTGAGCTTTTTCTACGAGCAGCCGTACCAGCGCCGCGCCCTCACGTTCGACATGATCGAAGCGCTGCATGAGCAGGTGAGCAGGCCGCCGCTGATGCTGACCACTGAGCGCCTGTGGAGCGCGTATGCCCGCGTGCACGCGAGTCAGGTGGCGGGCGTGAGCAGCAAGCGACAGTTGACCGATCTGGTGTCGTTGGTGCGGTTTGCGCTGGGGTTGGATGCTGAACTCAAGCCATTCGCCGACGAAGTGGACCGGCGTTTTCAAGCGTGGATTTTTCGACATAACGCGCAGCGTGGGACGGCGTTTACGCCGGAGCAGACGGAGTGGCTGCGATTGATGAAGGAGCATATTGCCAGTAGCTGCAGCATTGGGCGTGGCGATTTTGATTACGCGGAATTGGCGGACAAGGGTGGGTTGCAGAAGGCGTGGGCGGTATTTGGGAAGGAGTTGGATGGGATGATGACGGAGATGAATGAGGAGTTGGTGGCGTGAGTGAGTTGCCCCGTGGGTGGTCGTCCACGTCCTTGGACGCCGTCGCTGATGTCTTGGACTTTGAGCGCGAGCCCGTAAACTCTTCAGATCGAGAAACTCGCGTAGCTGGGAAGAGCGATGCTGAGCTATTCCCGTACTATGGCGCAACTGGCCAAGTCGGATTGATTGACTCGTATAGATCCGAAGGCCAAAGGGTCCTGCTTGGCGAAGACGCCGCTCCTTTTCTCGACCCAGCGAAGGACAAGGCATACGTCGCAAATGGCCGCTTCTGGGTCAACAACCACGCCCACGTTCTTGATGGTGCCGCGGGCTTGATTGACAACAAGTTTCTATGCCATCAACTCAATACGGTTGACTATCACCCGTTCGTCACCGGATCCACTCGCCTAAAGCTTACGAGTTCGGCGATGAAGCAGATTCCGATGGTAGTGCCCCCGGCAGCCGAACAAACCCGCATCGTCGCGAAACTCGAAGAACTCCTCTCCGACCTCGATGCGGGCGTGGCCGAACTCAAGGCCGCGCAGAAGAAGCTCGGGCAATACCGCCAGTCGCTGCTGAAAGCT
>Ga0163144_10019579_pt1 | contig 13603 bp, 10 predicted proteins | sample OliLak19BULKMAT1_FD_123175 | JGI IMG/M metagenome (GOLD analysis project Ga0163144, IMG submission 123175) | Freshwater microbial mat bacterial communities from Lake Vanda, McMurdo Dry Valleys, Antarctica - Oligotrophic Lake LV.19.BULKMAT1 | ecosystem: Environmental > Aquatic > Freshwater >... | reverse complement strand
TTCTAATTTAGAGTTTTTTTATTCCTTCTCAAAAAATCAGTATTTTAGAGTAATAAATTTTACTTTCTCCACAAAATAATTTAACATTATAGTTACGTATCTTTGACCCACAAATAACATTAGGTTATTAAATCAAGTGTTAATAATATAATTTTTAAAAGAATGAAAAGAAGTGAAGAGTTTTTGGAACGAAGAAATAACGTTGTTCCCAGAGGAATAGGAACTTTTAACCCTGCCACGGCAATCTCTGCCAATAATGCAACTATCATCAATGCAGATGGTGAAGAGTTAATCGATTTTGTAGGAGGTATCGGTGTGCTTAATGCTGGGCATTGCCCCGAGTCAGTGGTAGAAGCTATCTATCAGCAGGCTAAGACGCTGATGCATACTTGTTTTCATATTGCTACGTATGAGCCTTATTTAGAACTTTGTGAAAAGCTTGCAGACCTCTTCCCTCACGGTGAAAAAACCAAGGTGATGCTCACCAACACAGGAGCAGAATCTGTAGAAAATGCCATCAAAATTGCTAGACAAGCTACAGGACGATCAGCAATCATTACTTTTACAGGTGCTTTTCATGGCAGAAGTATGATGGCAATGTCTCTCACTTCAAAAGTAGCTTATAAGGTAGGTTGTGGGCCTTATGCTCCTGAGGTTTACCGTATTCCCTATCCTAATTTTTATAAAAATCATCAAGGCTTAGATGAAGATGCTTTTGTAGAAAGAGAACTTTATCGCTTTCACAAAACCTTGCATCAGATGGTAGATGTGAGCCAAGTAGCCGCTGTTATCATAGAACTTGTACAAGGAGAGGGTGGTTTTGTGATTTGTCCTAAAGGATATGCACAAGGATTACGCAAAATTTGTGATGAGTTTGGTATCGTGCTTATCATTGATGAGGTACAATCAGGCTTTTGTCGCACAGGTAAATGGTCTGCGTATGAGCATTATGGCATCACACCAGACATCTCTACATGGGCTAAATCTATGGGTTCGGGTATGCCTATTGGGGCAGTAGTGGGAAGAGCAGACATTATGGATGCAGCACAGCCTGGCACTATAGGAGGAACTTATCTAGGAAACCCTGTTTGTTGTGCGGCGTCTATAGCTACTATCAAATTTATGGAAGAAAACAACCTCAATCAAAGAGGAATAGAAGTAGGTGAAAAGTGCATGCAAGCCTTTGAAAGCCTTCAAGAAAAATACCCTGAAGTAATAGGTGATGTTCGTGGCTTGGGTGCTATGGTGGCTTTTGAGCTAGTACACGATGGAGATTCTTCACGCCCCAATTCAGAATTATGTGCTAAATTACTTGGTAACTGTGCCAAACGCAATACAATTATCATTAGTGCAGGTACCTATAAAAATGTAATCAGAATACTAAGTCCTCTGACGATTCCTGATGAATTATTGGAAAAAGGCTTAGGAATCATCACAGAAGAGTTTGAAAAACTCATGGAAAGTGTCATTGCTTAATTTAGGTAATCACTAAACTCTTTGAGAGTTGCTACTGTTAATATTAGCAACTTTCTATTTTTTTAATTAAATACAATAACATGAGCTATTTTTCAGTAGCAGGCATTCAAATGAAGGTCTCAGCTGCTTACAGTAATTTAGAAATGATGAAATTTAAGATAGATGTATTGATGTCTATCTATCCTTGGGTGGATATGATTATCTTTAGTGAGCTTTGTATAAGAGGACCCCTAACTCATTATGCTACCACAAGTCTAGAAAAATTTGAGGCAGAATTTGCTAAAATGGCAAAAAAACATAGGATATGGCTTCTGCCAGGGTCTATGTTTGAAAAAAGAGATGATAAAGTCTATAATACGGCCTCTATCATTAATCCTGACGGGGAAATAGTAAAACGCTACAGCAAGATGTTTCCTTTTTTGCCTTATGAAGTAGGTGTATCAGAAGGAAATGAGTTTTGTGTGTTTGATGTGCCCGAAGTAGGGCGTTTTGGAGTGTCTATTTGCTATGATATGTGGTTTCCAGAGACTTCACGTACTTTGGCAATGATGGGTGCAGAAGTAATCTTACACCCTACCCTTACAGGCACTATTGATAGAGATATAGAGCTTTCTATCATAAGAGCTACAGCTGCTTGCAATCAATGTTATGTATTTGATATCAATGGCTTAGATTCAGGCGGAAGCGGTAGGTCTCTCATCTGTGGGCCTGATGGACGAGTGATATATCAGGCTGAAAATACCGAGGAAATGATTCCGATAGAGCTAAACCTAGATTTAGTGAAGCGAAGTCGTGAGCGAGGAGTCTTGCGTCTAGGTCAGCCACTCAAAAGTTTTAGAGATCGTATCAAGACAGGTATCTTTGATCAGACTTATAATAAAGAAGGTGATTTCAGTTACTTAGATTCCTTAGGTCCTTTGTTGAAGCCAACTCGCACAAGAATAGAAGAAATTACTCGTCTTAATCTGGATGAGAAAAATAAACTCCCTACTTCTTCTAAAGACCAACCTCTTTGAGTAAGAGATGAGTGATAAGTTGCTGGTTATTAATTTGTAAAAGTCTGATAATGAGATTTTTATATCAACTAAATCAGGACACTATTTTGATACTATTACCAAATAAAATATTTATCGAAGGGTTCTCTTTTAGAAAGTGCTCCGATTTTATTTTAAATAAAATTTAAAAACACTAAACCAAAGCACTTATGTCTAGCAATATTTCTTTTCATAAATATCAAGGTACTGGCAATGATTTTATTATGATAGACAATCGTCTAGGAATTTTTGATGCTCAAAATGATGAATTGATAGCCCAGCTTTGTCATCGCAGGTTTGGAATTGGGGCAGATGGACTGATTCTGTTAGAAAACACAGAAGGCTATGATTTTAGAATGGTCTATTTTAATGCCAATGGCAAAGAAGGTTCTATGTGTGGCAATGGCGGAAGATGTACGGTCAAATTTGCCTATAGTTTGGGCGTATTTGCAGACAAAACCAAATTTATAGCAGTAGACGGGGAACACCTCGCCTATCTCAAAAATGACTGGATTTATCTCAAAATGCAAGAAGTATCAGAAATAGAAACTCAGCCTAATTATTATTTTTTGGATACAGGCTCTCCTCATTATGTTGCTTTTATAGATAAATTATCTGAATATGCTGTTTTTCAAGAAGGGAAAGCAATTAGATACAATGAGCGATTTGCAGAAAAAGGCACAAATGTCAATTTTATTGAAAAAATAGGAGAACAACACCTACAAGTCCGTACCTATGAGCGAGGTGTAGAAGATGAAACCTATTCTTGTGGCACAGGTGTAACAGCAGCGGCTTTGGTCAGTAGCTTACAAGGCTTGCAAAGTCCTATACAAATAGATACTTTGGGAGGGAAATTAGAAGTATCTTTTCAAAAAAATCAGTCTGGTACTTTTGAAGAAATCTACCTTGCTGGCCCCGCCCAAAAAGTATTTGAAGGTGAGGTTCAAGTCTAAATCCTCTCAACCAAGGTAGAGCTAGAAATATTCTCGCCTAAAAAAATAACTGATATTTTTTCATAAATCCATCCTAAAAGCTCCTTTTTCGCCTATATTCCAGCAAGGGAGCTTTCTATCTTTTGCTTCTTCCTCTATTCTCTGAGCCAAAAAACGACCATTAGACGCATCAATTACCAAATAAGGAATTTTAATCACCTCAGAAATAGCTGATAATTCACCCAAAGCATTGTTTTGTATCACCACATAGTCAGGTTTAAGGGTAGAGATAGAAGCGTAATCTGATTCATACAATCGCTGATGAAGTAATAAAAATAATTTATTTTCTACCTTAAAGATACTCCATTTATCCTGTGTCTGATAGCCAAAAGGCATTTGAAAAGAAGTTTCTTGAAATGTCTCTTTGTAAACTTTTCCCACTCCTCTTCTAAGCCAATAAGGCTCTATATTGAAACTGAAGCTACTGCTATCACTCAACAACTCATTATTCTTTGCCAAAAAATAACTCTCCCTTCCCATTATCACATTAAAATGAGCTTGGCGGGGTGTATGAAAAATCACCAATTGTTTTTGAGAAGCATTTTCAAAATATCTTACTGCCATTGAGGCTTGAAAAATAGCCAGTGCCAGCACTGCAAGTCCTAAATAATACAATTTTCTTTTTGCCCACAAAAGCAAGAAAAAGAATAAGAACAAGTAGAGTAAGAAAGTCTCTGTCGCACTCAGATACCAACCCAAACTTACTGCCCCAGGTAGCTTTTGTATAAAATAAGCTACTCCATTGACTGCCCCTATCAGATGATAAAACACAAAACCTAAGCCATCACTTAGATAAGGAATAAAATCAAAAAGTAGCAATACAATCCCCAAACCCAATACCAAACCTGCAAAAGGCAATACCAGAAGGTTGGCTAAGATAAAATAATTGGGAAACTGATGAAAATAATAAATAGCCAAGGGTGCGGTGCCTATCTGAGCAGCTATTGAAACCGAGGTAAGTTCCCAGGCTTTATCTATCCAATAGTTTTTGACTTCTAGCCAAGCATAAATCTTAGGCTGAAGATAGACAATGCCAAGCAAAGCAAGATAAGATAACTGAAAACTTACCGAAGCCAATAAAAAGGGATTGAAAATCAGTAAAATAAAAGCAGAGATGGAAATATTATTATAAATCAAACCCTTTCTTTCAAAAGTAATCGCCACTAAAACCAACGTAAACATCAATACAGCTCTTAATACCGAAGGACTTAGTCCCGTAATGAAAGCATAGATATTCAATAAACTTACCACCAAGATAAGAAATACATATTTACCCAAGAGAGTCTTTTTGAGAGGGGCAAAAACCCAGCTAATCATCCACATCACTAGACCTACATGCAAGCCCGAGACTGCCAATAAGTGCATCAAACCCGAACCCGAATAAGCTGCTCTTAGGTCATCATCTAAGTAATCTTTTACGCCTAAAAGCAATGCACTTGCGGTAGCAAATCGAGTACTTTCTGGCAAGTGTTTTTTAAGAATGGCTAATCCTTTTTCTTTAATGGTATAAGACAAAGCCCAGAAATTATCTAAAGCACTTAATTCCTTGCCTATTATTTTGTATTGTGTCTCATTGATGAAGTGCTGGTGATAGATGTTTTGATAAAAAAGATAACTTTGATAGTCAAAACCTTCTGGATTTTTGGAGGGACTTAGCTTTTGTGGCTGAGTATTGGTCAGAATCAATGAGCCATACCCTAAATTTTTGGGAAGTGTATAACCTTCTGACTTGCGAAAATAAACCATTATACGCCCAGTTGCAGGCTTCCATGTGCCTTTTACCAAGACTTTCTGTACTTCTAGCTGAGTCCGAAATGACTTAGAACGCTCTTGCACATCAGTTACAATCTTGCCTTGATACGCCTCTAAGATATCCTGATTCATAAAATGTAAGGGGTTGCTTTGGGCTGTAAACTGAGCCGTTCGGAGACTTCCTACGGAGATAAGTATCAAAGCAACCAATATTCCAAATACTATTGTATAACGCCTTGATTGCTCATTGGTAAACATGAACCAACACAGCAAATAAGCAAGCCAAGCTACAGCCCCGACATACAACAGAGTTTGGTGAATATAAGGAAAGAAAAGGCTAAGTAAAATCCCTACTATCAGAAAAAATACCCAACGCAAGAAGATATATGGAGTCCATTGAAACATAGCTTTCGCTTTTAGGGTGAATTTTTACAAATCTTGAATCTTAATAGTGATGTCATGGGGTGCTACTTCTTGCCCTCCAAAATAAGGGAAAAGCTTATAGCCAAAAGGACTTCCACCACAACCACGGGGCATTATTTTTTCTATTTGGTTAAGTCTGAAAATATAAGAACTTCCAGTAATTTCTATCTCATACTCATAGGTTTTATTGATTTCTACAGTAGTAATTAGCTCACTGTATCGCTCACCATCTTGATAACAATACGCCATAATTTCTAGCTTTCCTTCTAGCCATCTCCACCCAAAGCGTGCACTATTGGTCTGATGCCCACTAAAGCAATCCGAAAAACCATACAATTTATTGACATCGGCTTGATGAATAGGCTCTACCGTTTGATAAATGGCACTACTGTCAAAGGTCGCCTTAAACCTAAATGTATTCTCAGTAATCAAATCAAACCCGCCCTGAGAGCGATGCTCGCCCTTAGGAATAAAATAAACCTTCTCCTGTATTTGAGTTAGATTTCTTTGTTGAATTAAAGCAGTATCAGTCTGAATCCCAAGACTAGCCAAATAAGTAAAAATAACAACTGAATAAAGCATATTTATTGATTTTTTGTGAGTTAGTGATTAACTTTTCTATGGTTTGTGTCTTCATCTTTCCCGTGGTTCGTGTCTTCACAAACCACTCTTCACGAACCACTTTCCCGTGGTTTGTGTCTTCACCTTTCCCGTGGTTTGTGTCTTCACAAACCACTTTCCCATGGTTTGTGTCTTCACAAACCACTCTTCACGAACCATCTCTAAAACATTTTCTTGACCTTTGCACTCATTCTGGCAATTACTGCCGTACAGCGTGCTACTTCTTTTTCTTGGTTCATCATCACACCTTCCACTGTGATTTCATTGGCAGTTTGGCTTATTTCTAAGACTTTTCCATAAGCCTGCATTGTACCTTCATTGATAGGGCTTTGGTAATGGATGTGCAGATTTTTGGTTACGCAGAGTTTATCTTCTACATAAGACCAAGCTGCAAATGTGCAAGCATCATCTAAAAGACGAAAAATAATAGACCCATGAATAATTCCCCCTCCATGAAAAAAAAGAGGATTTACAGCAGCTTCTACCTTACATTCTCCTAAAGTAATAAAAGACATTTGTGGCTCTAAATCCTTATTAAAAGGCATTTGATTATACATAGCTGCCAGTTTTTGGCAGTGTGAATTACTTGTCCCCATATTTTTCAAATTATAAATAACAGTATCAAATTACAAATAATAGTGTCATATTTCAGTATCAGTATCATTCAATCCAAGTTACGAATTTAACTGTACGAACTTCTCTACATCTTTATCCTTACCCAAAACTATCAAAATATCTGTACCAAGCAAAATAGTATCTGCACGAGGCACTCCGATGATATGCTCTGTTTGTACGGTTTGTCCTTCTTTTTTCTCTTCAAACTTTCTCTTAACAGTGATTAGGTTGAGATTAAATCGGCGACGAAGGTCTATGTCTTTTACACTTTTATCTGCTATCTTCTTAGGTGTATTGATTTCTACAATCTCATAGCCATCAGGAAGCAAGAAAAAAGAGCGAATATTAGGGTTAAGCAGGGTCTTAGAAAAAGTACGACCTACTTCTTCTTCTGGAGAAAGTATTTCGTGGATACCTAGCTTTTGCAAAATCATCCGTTGCTGTTCATTGGCAGCACGAGCAATCACACGAGGAAGATTCAGCTCCATGAGCTGCACTGTGGTCATGAGCAAAGCCTCAAAATCTTCTCCTATGGCTACTACCACAGCATCGATATCTCTTATATTCTGAGCTTCGAGTGCTTTTTGGTCAGTAGCATCTAGCACGACAGCATGTGCCACATAATCTTTAATCTGTTCTACATGTTCGGGGTTTATGTCTATTGCCATTACCTCCGCACCTTCTTTGGCGAGAGACCTTGCAATGGCTGTACCGAACTGCCCCAGACCGATTACCGCAAATTTATTCATTAGAGTAAGTTTAAGTGAGTTATGAGTTATAAATTATGAATTATAAATTATCTTATAATGAGTATTTAATAGTTATCAATGATTAGTTTGTTTTTGGCATTTAACCAAGTCTTTTTTGAAATTAAATTCTTTACTAGGTAAGTTGTTTTTTTAAGAAAGATACCAATACATCTAGCCCATTTGTATAATGATGATTATTAGGAATAATGATATCTGACTCGTATTTATGAGGTTCTATAAATTGCTTATAGGCTGGAAACACATGGTGTTCATAGCGATAAAGCACATCTGAAAGGTCATAACCTCGCTCCTCATTATCACGAATAATTCTTCTTTTAAGTCTAATATGGTCTTCTACGTCTATAAAAACCTTTAGGTCAAATAATTCCTTAAAGCGTTCTTCTTGAAAAATAAAGAGACCCTCTACGATAATTAAAGAGGCAGCACAAAGGCAGATTTTTTGAGATTCTTTGTTAGGATTATTAAAAGTATATTCTTGAATATATACATTCTCACCTCTTTTTAGTTTTTCTACATCCTCAATATACCCTTCCATATTTATCGCTAGGGGAGTATCAAAATTAATGATTCCCTGAGAATCTTTTTGCTGCATTTCACGAGGATAGTAATAATTATCTTGCGAAGTCAAACAAATCTCATCCTCCTCAAAGTGCTTCAATAAGCTGTTTAAAAAAGATGTTTTTCCTGAGCCACTTGCTCCCGTAATGCCTACTATAAATGGCTTAACCTTCTTATTATCCATTCTGTAAAGGTACTGTTTTTTATAAATATTTGCCTTTATTCATTTCTTACTTAAGTGTTTTATTAGGAATAGTTTTCAAAGGCTTTCCATTCCTTCTCAACATTCTGTATTTTTGTAAGATATTATATTATTTAGTAGCATATTTAGCAATATTAGTAATGACTGCAAAAGAAATTCGTCAAAAATTTTTAGATTTTTTTGAAAGTAAAGAGCATTTAATAGTACCCTCTGCTCCGATAGTTCTGAAAAATGACCCAACCCTGATGTTTAATAACTCTGGAATGGCTCAATTTAAAGATTTTTTCTTGGGCAATGCTTCCCCTCCTTCTGCCCGAATTGCTGATACTCAAAAATGTCTGCGTGTAACTGGCAAGCATAACGACCTTGAAGATGTAGGGCATGACACTTATCATCACACTATGTTTGAGATGCTAGGCAACTGGTCTTTTGGTGATTATTTTAAAAAAGAAGCCATTGCATGGTCTTGGGGGCTACTCACAGAAGTATATAAATTACCCAAAGATAGACTCTATGCTACCGTTTTTGAGGGAGATAAAGCTGAAAACTTAGAGCCTGACCACGAAGCACTAGAGCTTTGGAAACAATACCTACCCGAATCACAAATACTCTTTGGCAATAAAAAAGATAATTTTTGGGAAATGGGTGAGACTGGCCCTTGTGGTCCTTGCTCAGAGATTCATATAGATTTAAGACCTGAAAGTGAAATCAAAAAAGTATCAGGGCGTGATTTAGTCAATCAAGATGACCCCCTAGTAATAGAAATCTGGAACAATGTATTTATGCAGTTTGAGCGAATGGCTGATAAGTCATTGCGTTTGCTTCCTGCACAACACGTAGATACAGGAATGGGCTTTGAGCGACTTTGTATGGCTGTTCAGGGCAAAACTTCTAACTACGATACTGATATTTTTCAGCCCTTGATTCAAGAACTTAGTGAAAAATGTGGTATTCCTTATCAATTTACTTCCCCACAAACCTTTACTCCCTCCCTTGAGGGGAGGGCTGGGGAAGAGTCTAAGGTGAAGTCTGACATTGCTTTGCGTGTGGTTTCAGACCATATCAGAGCCGTTTCTTTTGCCATTTCAGATGGGCAACTACCTTCTAATAATAAGGCTGGATATGTTATTCGCCGTATTCTAAGACGTGCTGTAAGGTATGGTTATTCTTATTTAGGTTTTAGAGAGCCTTTTATGTGTGAGCTTGTGCCTTTGCTTGCAGAGCAATTTAAAGAAGTTTTTCCAGAATTATTTGCCCAAAAAGATTTTGTAAGAAATGTAATCAGAGAAGAAGAAAGTTCTTTTTTGAAGACCTTAGCAAATGGTTTAGATTTACTAGATAATATCATCTCAGAAAGCAAGGATAAAGAACTTTCTGGAAAAGATGTATTCAAATTATATGATACTTTTGGTTTTCCTTTAGATTTGACTGCTTTGATAGCCAAAGAAAAAGGCTTGACCATAGATGAAAAAGGCTTCAATGCCGAAATGAAAATTCAAAAAGACCGTGCTAGAAATGCCCAAGTTAAAGAAACCGATGACTGGGTAGAGGTTAATTCTACAGATAACATCGAGTTTGTAGGTTATGATGAATTAGAGTGTGAGATTCAGGTTGTGAAATATAGACGTATCCGTCAAAAAGATAAAACACTCTACCAAATAGTATTAGACAAAACGCCTTTCTATGCTGAGTCTGGTGGGCAGGTAGGTGATTCAGGAAAATTACTGCTCAATAATGGGCAGCAAGAAATTAAAATCATCGATACAAAAAAGGAAAATGATTTGATTATCCATCTCACCGAAGACAACCTAGAGGAGATTTTTTCATCTTATGATGCCAACTCACTCATTGGGGGCTGGGGGGCTGTGGATAAAACAAAGAGAACCCTTATCACTGCCAATCACTCTGCTACCCACTTAATGCACTCTGCTTTGCGTGAAGTATTGGGCAATCACATCGCTCAAAAAGGGCAATTGGTGAATGAAAATGAACTGAGATTTGACTTTTCACATTTTGCAAAAATATCAGAAGATGATTTAGAGAAAATAGAAACCAGAGTCAATCAAAAAATTCGTGAGAATATTCCTCTGGACGAAAGACGCAATGTACCTATCAAACAAGCCGTAGAAGAACTCAATGCTACTGCTCTTTTTGGGGAAAAATATGGTGATTTTGTGCGAGTCATTACTTTTGATGAAGATTTTTCGAGAGAATTATGTGGTGGCACACACGTTTCTAATACAGGTAATATTGGTTTGTTTAAGATTACTTCCGAGTCTTCTTCTTCGGCTGGAGTGCGTAGAATAGAGGCAATCACTTCTGAGACTGCTCAAGAGTATATCCGTACACAGCTTGATTTGCTCACAGAACTCAAAGAAATTTTAAAGAATCCAATGGACTTGAAAAAAGCTGTTCTTGACCTTTTAGAAGAGAATAAAATCTTAGGAAAACAAATAGAAGGCTTTGAAAACCAACAAGTACAAAATATCAAAACTGAATTACTAGGTAAGATACAAAATCAAAAAGGTATAAACTTCTTAGCTTTCAGCCTTAAACTACCTTCTACAGATGCCTTGAAGCAATTGGCTTTTGATTTGAAGGCCAAGACTGAGCATCTTTTTGCAGTTTTGGCAGCAGATATTGACGGCAAACCCCAAATAGCAGTCATAATTTCAGATGACTTGGTCAAGGAAAAGAACTACCACGCTGGAAATTTAATCAAGGAGTTTGCCAAAGAAATCAAAGGTGGTGGAGGTGGACAGCCTTTCTTCGCTACTGCTGGTGGAAAAGACCTAGAAGGGTTAGACAAGGTAGTGGTCAAAGCAAAAGAGTGGCTTGACAATGTTTCATTATAAAATAAATCACTCATTATGAGTGTTTTATAAGCTCATAATGAGCAATTTATATACTAAGTAGAGATTATTACGATGTTTTTATATCTCATCATATCGTTCAAACGAAGATGCTCTATATTTTAACACTGTTTTCAAAAAAATTAGCAATTTTAACATACACACTTAACTCTTGGACTACCCACTTTGCTAATTTACATAACTAATTGATTTCAAGATACTTAAATTGTAAATTTTTATAATAATTAGTAACTTTGTATTATAATTGGGTATAAAATCTGGCTTTTTATAATAAATTTCAATTCTTTTTAAGAAAGATTGATTGGTTTTAATCTTTTTGAATTGATGATTGAAACTTGTAACCAAATTAAGTAAGTTGGAACATTATTTCTCAATCTATTTTAATGTCTAAAAACAAAATAGCTTAAAACACCCAATTTTAATTTGGAAAATATCCAATCTAAAACAGTAATTAAATATTTTTTAATTACTAAATTATTGATTGTCAAAAGCTTATCTTTTGATTTAGACTTTTACAGAGTTTTCAATTATTATATTCTACAAATACAATCAACTTCATTCAACTTCCCTTAAACATAGTATATAAAAAACCTGTATCCTCTAATTTATATCTTCAGCCCCGTTCAGGTATTTCGCTCAGGTATATTCTTTTGGAAGAATACATTACTACTGCAATATCCTTAAGTACTCCTCCTTTAGTACTTACTTATTATGAGTCATATAGTGAATTTGACAATAACTTTAGGGTTAATTTTAATCTAAGGGCAGGCATTTCTTGGTTATTGCCCAATAATAATTTTTTAGATTTTCAGATAATTGCCAATCTCTCTCCTAGAAATATTGTCTATAATGATTATTATTTCTTCCCCAATACACCTGATGAGACCTTTGGGCATTATCTTTCCAATGGAAATTATGTAGGGTTATCCGTAGGTTATACCTTCACGAAGGTTCGTAAGATTTTGAGGTAGTATAGAAATTAGAAGAAATAGTTTTATTTCTAATTATTAATATTCTTCACTCATTCCGCTTATTTAACGTAAATTTGGAATTAAATAATGAGGGATATTTATGTACTATTGACAAGGTCTTATTTTCTACGAAAATAGACTATTATCAAGGTAAAACGATTCTTTTTGGAATAAAATCACTTAGAAAGTGTACTAGGCTGGTTAGATTATTGGATGAGATGAAAGGAGAAATAGGCTACTAGGTTATTTGCTATTTGTTACTGTTATTTGACAAAATAATCAGACTCAAATACCTGCGTTTTACTGTTTCGAGAGATTGCATAATTGAAGCCTTTTTGGATGGCAAAAGCACCGTGTTCTCCTTTTTTATCAACTGCCAAATAACCAATTTGAAAATCCTTGTAGTTATCATACCGTGATATAATTCTGTGTATAGCTTCTTCACAAGCTGATTGAGGGCTATAACCTTGTCGCATTAATTCTACAATCAGAAAAGAGCCTAGAGTTTTGAGTACAAATTCTCCCAATCCTGTTGCACATGCACCACCTACCTCATTATCCACAAACATACCTGCTCCTGGAGCAGGTGAATCGCCCACTCTGCCGTGCATTTTATAAGCCATACCACTCGTAGTACAAGCTCCTGAGGCATTTCCTTTTTTGTCCAATGCCAATATGCCTATAGTATCGTGGCGTTCCACATTGACTTTGGGTTCGTATTTCGCCTCTTTTTTCCAGTTTTCCCAAGCCTTTTTAGATCCTTCTGTCAAAAGATTTTCTTCTTTAAATCCCTGACTAAGAGCAAATTGCAAAGCACCTTTTCCACTAAGTGTTACGTGTGGGGTTTCTTCCATTACTTTTCGGGCAACCGAAATAGGATGCATTATATTTTGTAAAAAAGTAACAGCTCCTGCATTGCCTTTTTCATCCATGATACAAGCATCTAATGTAACTATTCCATCTCTATCGGGCAAACCGCCATAGCCCACACTGGTATCATTAGGGTCTGCTTCTGGAACTCTTGCACCTGCTTCTACGGCATCCAAAGCACTTTTATCCTTATCTATTGCATCCATGCCCACTTCCACAGCTTTTTGATTGTTCCAAGTAGCGATTACTATTGGAAAAGAAGCTATAGAATTTAGATTTTTTTTAGTTTTGCTTTCTTCTTTAGCTTGTCTCTCGTTTTCAGGTTTATTCTTACAAGATGTAATACCAAGGCTTGCTGCTACTGAACCTATGAGTGAGTTAAAAAAGAATTTGCGACGATGCATGTTTATTTTACTTAAATAGTTTTAAAAGACAAATATGAATAA
>Ga0163144_10019578_pt1 | contig 13603 bp, 10 predicted proteins | sample OliLak19BULKMAT1_FD_123175 | JGI IMG/M metagenome (GOLD analysis project Ga0163144, IMG submission 123175) | Freshwater microbial mat bacterial communities from Lake Vanda, McMurdo Dry Valleys, Antarctica - Oligotrophic Lake LV.19.BULKMAT1 | ecosystem: Environmental > Aquatic > Freshwater >... | reverse complement strand
TTGCATTCCATCGCATCCTGCACCACTGCCACCTGTTGACCTTCAGGTAGAAATTTCCCTAGCGCGTTCTCGATATCCGGCGCAACCAGCTCGCCATCGATTGGCGCGCGGATGGTCAGGCGGTCTCTCCGGTCAGTGAGTTGTCGGAGATATTTCTGCTGCGATTGAAGGTACTGATACGCCGCCTCCGCCTGCCCGGTGTCTTCAGTACTGGCGGCAGTCACCTGCGCGGTTGTCTTTTGAATCTCGGCCTGTGTCTTGTAGATCTCCGTGTCCAACTCACGAGAGGAACACACCAGAATCGGATCACCCTTTTGCAGCCGCTGTCCGTTTTGCGCGATGATTTGCTCGATGAATCCCGAGGTACGCGCGTATAGCACGGCTTTATCCCGCGGTTCCACCACACCTTCGCCGCGAACGCGGACGGGGAATGGGATCAATCCAATCAATACAATTAAACAAACCGCAACCATCGAACTGAAGACGATCGGCCAGGCGCGCTTGCGGTGCAATTCGGTGTCCAGCACCAGATACTTGAAAAGCTTGCCGATCGGCATGACAAGCCAGGTGCCAACGCCCGCCAGCCCCATGAGCACACCGAGAATCGGAATCTGGAACGTGACGTAGAGGATGATCGTCAAACCAACGATCACGCGGTAGATGCTCGAAAAAATGTTGTAGTTCAGCAGCCAAAAGCGGGCCAGCGGTGTGGGCAGCGGCTGCAGGGGTTTGACCTTGAACACATGCCGCTTGATCAGCCCGAGCGTGTACTCGCGGCTGCGCTGTTGCAAATTCGGCAGCTCAAGATAATCCGACAGCATGTAATAGCCATCGTATCGCAGCAGCGGATTTGCGTTGAAGAGAATGGTCGTGAACGACGCCCAGAAGATCACATCGACCAGGAACAACGGAAGGTTTCCGCCATTGTCCTTGACCTGAATCCAGACGAACAGCGCGATCGCGGCGAGGAACAATTCGACGATCATCCCGCCGGCACCGACAAAGAATTTGTGCCACTTGTTTGCAAACCCCCACGCCGACGAGGCATCGACGTATGGCGTGGGTACGAAGATGAGAAACATGATGCCCATCTCGTGACATTCGCCGCCGAATCGTCGAGTGGCAAAAGCATGACCCAGTTCGTGGAAGAATTTGAGAATCCAGAAACTCAGAAACAGCCAGAAGATATTCTCGGGCGTTTTTGCGATCGCCAGAGATTCAGAGAAATCGTGATAAAGGCGGTTCCAGTGCGGGAGGCTCATCGCGATTGCCGCCACAACGACGATGATCCAGATCAGCGCGCCAAACCTCGAAAAACCGATCTTCGCCACCGGCAGCCACGCCTTGAGAAAACGGTCCGGGTCCCACAGCGGAATGCGCGGGAACATCAGATTCATCATCCGGCTCTGCCACTGGCGTTTCAGTTGCATCCGATGACGACGCAATAGAACGCCCGCATCGGGCGGAACATCGGTTTCGACAAGATTGGCGGCATACAACTGCGAGAGAATCTGGATGACTTCGGGCTGGGTCGGCGCATCATCCGCCAACTGCCCGCCGACAAGATCCCACGCCTCACCGACGGTGCGTTTGCCATCAAGCAGGCCGATGAAGCGATAAGCCGCATCAGAAAGCCGGTGATACTGATTGCCCGCCGGATCGCGCACGACGTACCAGCGCTCGCCGCGATAGTGCTGACGGGAAATTTGCGCGGTTCCGCGCAGCCGCGGCTTGAGGTTCACCACGCGGTACCAGGATTCGGAGAAGGTTGGGCGGAGTTGAAGCATAATTCGTCAGTCGTCAGTGGTCAGTTCGTCAGTCGTCAATGTGATGGCGACGCACAGCGGACGCGGGACCAATGACGAATCCTGTTACATCCACAGTTTCAGCCGCAGATAGTCGATCGGCTTGTGCAGCCACTGCCAGGCGAGGGTGCGCTTTTGCACTTCGATGCGGGCTTCGCCCTGCATGCCCGGACGCCATTGTTCGTTGGATTCTTCGATCTTGGCAAAGACCTTGAAGGTGTTCGAACCTTCCTGGGTTTGACCCAGCGGGACAATCTGTTCTACAACAGCACGCTTGGATTCGGTCGGTAGTGCGTTGGTCGCCAGCCAGACAGTCTGCCCGATCTTGAGATCCTGAATGTCACGCTCGGCGACCGCAAGTTCGGCCCGCATCGAATCACGCGCGGCCAGCTGAAAGAGCTCATCGCCCTGCTTGATACTGGCACCTTGCTTCTCCCGGAGATCGCCCACCAGCACTTCGCCGTCGATGGTGGCTTTCATCACGGCAAGTTCGTCCTTGCGAAAACGCAAAAGTTCAGCTTCGGCGGTCGCAGCGCGGAACTCGGCCATCGCAACCTGACGGTCGGCTTCCTTGCCCTCGCCCGCAGCCTTGTTCGCCCGCGCCTCGGCGGCACTGCGGCGGGACATGGCTTCCCACAATTGTTTTTCAAGCTCGGTCGTCTTCATCTTTGCGAGCTTGTCGCCCTTCTTCACAATCTTGCCAGGTTCGACGTAGCTTTCTTCAAGCACACCTTCAAAAGGCGCGGACACAACGCGACGTTCGGTCGCCTGAAACGCGAACTTGGCGGCCACGCGATAGGTTGGAAGCAGAAGCCACTTGTCAGCAAACGGAACATACGCCCCGGCGATCAGCCACACACCGATCAGCACGATGATCGTGATGAGTTTCGCCAGCCAATACTTCGGACCCAGGACCGCTTTAAAAGTTTTCTTGGTGCTGACACCGGCCTTGGTGATCAGGAAGCGGTCGTTCTCATGCCGGTCATAAAGTGCGGGGCCAAGCAATTCCACCGCAACGGCGATCGCGGTGGCTTCATTGGGTTGAACTTTCTTATCCGGCGAAAATTCCAGCGTGATGATGCCATGCACTTCGCCCGCGCGACGCAGCGGAAGCGACACCACTTGTTCGCCGCCGTTCATGCGGGCGAGGTTGGTGGCTTCGCGGGCGATGTTCTGCGAGCCGGTTCCATCCGGGTCATAGCGGACAATCTCTTCCTGATCGAGACATTCCTCCATGGCCTTTTCAATCTGCACCGACAGTTCCTGCTTGCGATCGAACTGCTCGGTGTGACTCATTCCCTGAAGCTTCACGCGCGGATTCAGCGCAGTCCCCTTCACCCAGCCGATGCTCACGCGGGTTGCACCCGTGCGGGCGGCGAGTTCATTGCAAAGGTTCATCGCCGCGGCTTTGAAGCCTTCGGAGGTTGCGACCGCCGATCCATATTGCAGCACATGCTGATGACGATGCGCGATTTCCTGCGCCTGCTCGGCTTTGCGCTTCAGAGTGTAGAGATCGAAATACCCCGCGACGATTTCCATCAGTTGCAGCCGCTGTTTGGCGCGGTCTTCATTCGGGCATCGCGTGATGACCGCGCTGACGGCGGCGATGCCGTTTTCGCTGCGAAGGAGTGTCACCAGACAAAACTGCGGATCAGATTCATTGCTCTCGGTCCCGTCGATGCGGATTGCGCCGTCTTTTCCCTGCACGATGCAGGGCTTGACGATATCCGCAAACGCCTGAATCGCGGCCTGCCGCACATCAGGCGCGGCTTCATCGGGGCGGACGTGTGCCAGCAGCTTCAGCGCGAAACCGTCCTCTTCCGCCGGCTCGATCAGGAAGGCGATCGCCTCGGTGCCCGCGACAACCATTGCCTGCGCGGTAATCAGATCATTGATGAACGCCGGCAACGAAGGCGCACCGGCGAGCAAGCGCTCAACCAGTTTGGCCCGCGGCGCCATCTTGCGCTGCTGCTCTTCCTGCTTTTTCTGTTCCTGCGGGCCAGAAGGTTCAACTATTCCGGATGCCATGAATCACCATATCCATTTTCTATTTTTCATTTTTCATTTTTCATTCCGAGGTCGGATGAAAAACGAAAAATGAAAAACGAAAAATGCGTGTTAAACAATCAAACTAATCAGCGTTCACCGTCTTCGTATCCGCCGCCCCGGGCATTTTCACTTCCATATGAAGCCCTGCCCAGCGATGCTGCGGATTGGGAAGCTCCAGGCGGATCATCTGCGTCTTGCTCGTGGCATCAGCCACCGGGTTGATGAAAATGATTTTGCCCTTTAACCAGGCCCCGTCCGCTCCATCGTCCTGATATCGGACATCCATCTCAGCACCCGTCTTGAGAAGCGCGACATCTTTGGTCAGCAGACCCTTGATCTCCACCCACAACGGATCGATCTTCACCAGCACCACCGCGCCGCCTTCGGCACGTGGATCAACCGCTTCGCCGACTCTGTACCCCAATTTCTGAACCTGCCCGGCGAACGGGGCTTTCAACTGCATCTTGCCGAGTTTCACCTGGGCGGCCTGATACTTCAGCTTGGCGATCTCATGATCTTCCTGAGAAACCTTCACCTGCTTTTCCGACGCGATCACCTTCAGCCGCGCCTCCTCGCGCTCGCGCGGCGGGAAGCCGGTGGGCGCGCCCATCATTTTGTCGAACTCGCTTTTGCGAAGATCCAACTCCGCCTGTGCCGCTTCGATGCGGGCGGTGGAATCGGCCTCAACCTTCAACTGCTGCACTTGGGCCTGATCAAAATCATCATCCAACTGCAACAGCACCTGATCCTGCGCCACCATGTCGCCGTCTTTGACCATGACCTTGCTGATCACACCAATGTCTTGAAAGGCGCGTTTGGAAACTTCCGAAGGCTGCGTGATCGCCGACACCGGCGGACGCAGATCAAAGTCGTTTGGATCGCCCTGAATCACAGGCGAAGCCGCCGCGATCAAACCAAGCAAGGATGCTGTAACGAAGGTTGTTTTCATTCTGATTGTGATCCTTTTGCGAACACTCTGCACCTTATAGGCGACATTTCACCCGCCCTCACGCGATTTTGCGGAAAAACGGCTTGGAATCAATTGCAGTTCAACTCAAATCGAACACAAAAGCAGGACAGACAATCCGGAGATACGTTAACTCACCCCGACACTCCATACGAGCATCGGCGTTACAGCGGCGAAGTCTTTAAAACCGTAAGTTGTTGAACTGTCGGAGCTTCCGCTAGAACATTGACGTTTCACCGCCACAGCATTCCCCCTTGAATGTCATTTTAGGACATCAAAGGCGTACCGCACGAATAAGACGTTCTGTAACACTCGTTTGTTTCAAGCACGACTGCAATTGATTACGCAGAACCACCCCCTCCGCAGACACGACATTTTAGAGGTAACACTAAGGTCTGTGATCTCAATCGCAAAAATGGTCTGGAATCCATGTTGCGATGATCGAAATTACATCGTGGTCGGGATGGGCGATGCGGCCTTTGCAGTTCCATCGCCCTTCTCTTTTGTACACACCAACGGCGTTGCAGGTTCATTGATATCCGAGATTCTCGAGATCGTCTTCATCCATGCCGAAGTGATGGCCCAGCTCATGAAGGGTGGTGATCCGGATCTGCTCGACCAGATCCGCCTCATCCGCCGACACCAGTTCGATGTCTTCCTGAAAAAGATCGATCCGGTCTGGAAGCCTGGTGACAAACTCCACTGCCCGGTCGGTCAACGGTACGCCGCTGTAAAGTCCCAGCAGCAGATCATCCTCGCGCAATCCAACGCTCTTTAACTGCGATCTGCTCGGACGCGTGCAAAGTTCGATTGACACTTCCTCCAGCGCGCGGCTGAAGGGTTCGGGCAGCGATTCAAGCGCCAGCCGCACCAACTCCGCGAATCGTTCCTTGCTGATATGGTGTGGCAACCTAGAATCCTCGTGCCCTGGATTCTACAGACGACGAAAGGCTTCGCCATGATTTGCGTTTTCAGATGGTCAGTTGTTTTGACACTCTCGATGAGTTTATTCGGATGCACGCCAAGCTTTCTGGTGACGCCGGTGCAGAATGTGCAGTCGGTTGAAGAGATCAAAGTGCAGGGTGGAAAATTCGGCGGCGGGAAGATCGCGCTGATCGAAGTCGAGGGACTTCTGGCAAACATGCGCACCGGCGGAATGCTGCAGCCGCAGGAAAACAAACTGAGTCTCTTCACCGAACAACTCGCGCGCGTCGAGAGTGATTCGAGTGTCAAAGCCGTCGTGCTGCGGATCAACTCACCGGGCGGGACGGTGACGTGTTCGGACACGATGTATGAACAGATCAGGGGATTCCGCAAACGCACGGGCAAACCTGTGATCGCAGCCGCCCAGGAGATCATGGCCAGCGGCGCGTTTTATGTGGCCAGCGGCTGCGATGAAGTCTACGCTCAGCCGACGAGCATCGTCGGATCCATCGGAGTGATCATCAACACCTTCACGGTGGAAGGAACGCTCGCCAAACTCGGGATCAAAAATGAAGTGATCAAATCGGGCCCGCTCAAGGACATGGGCAGTCCGTTCAAGCCGCTTGGCGATCAGGAGCGCACGGTGATGCAGGGGATGATTGACGAATATTACGGTCGATTTGTCGAAGTGGTGCAGGCGAAGTTTCACCTTGCGGACTCTGAGAAATTGAAACGCGCCACAGACGGAAGGGTGTTTTCCGGAAGGCAGGCTAAAGAACTCGGGCTTGTCGACAAATTGGGATCGCTCGAGGACGCGATTGATCGTGCGAAAATCCTGGGTAACGCCCGAGGCGCCACGGTCGTGATGTACAAGCGTCCCTACGGATATCAGGGTTCGATCTACGCCAGCAACAACATCGCCCCTCCCCTGGCAAACACGCTGAATATTCCCCTCCCCGAGTCGAGTGCATTTCTTCCGCGCGGGTTTTACTATCTGTGGGAGGAGTGAAGCCATTGCGGATTTGGGATTGCGGATTGTTTCATCCGAAATCCGAAATCCGAAATCCGACCATGATCTCCCTCACCTGCGCCAACTGTCAGACTACGCTTGATGTGGACGATGCCTTTGCGGGCGGCGTGTGCAGGTGCCAGCATTGCGGGACGATTCAGACCGTCCCGCGCGCGGGGGCCGCGCAGAAGACGCTCTACAAGCAGAAGGCCCGCCCGGAAACCATCGGCAGCGGAACCGGGCTGGATGACCTGGCAAATGTCGTCACCAGCAGCGGTTTAAATTCCGGACGGTTGCGAAGACCGCGTCAGGATGAGGGGAAAAAAAAGTTCGCGCTGCTTTTGAGCATCGCGGCTGGCGTGATTGTCCTGCTGCTGATTGTTCTTGCAGTGTTGATGATGAGACTCGGTCAGAGCTCCGTGCCAACTGTGCAGCAAGGGGTCCCCACCATCACGCAGCCGACGAATACCGAGCCGAATTTTCTCAATGTGCCGATTAATGAATCCAACGTGGCGTATGTGCTGGATCGCGGCGATTCCTCCCGTGAAGTGTTCGACTCTCTTAAGAACGCCGCCTTTGCATCCATTGCCACGCTGGGCCCGGGCCGGAGGTTTCAAATCATCTTCTGGAACAACGGCGAAGATTTTTCGTTCCCGCTTGGACAACCCATCGCGGCGTCGGCAGACAACTTGAATGCAGCAAGAAAATCGCTTGAAGACGTCAGCGCCGTCGGCAGAACCACACCCAAATCCGCCATTGAAAAAGCAACGCTCAACAACGCACAGGTCGTTCTGCTGGTCACCGCAAAGGCTTGGGATCTGGATGAGACTTTCACGCAGGAAGTCCTGATCCTTCGCGGCAGTTCAAAGTTCAAAATCCATACCTTCGCGATAGGCGACCCGGGCATGGGGAATGCGCTCAAATCACTGGCGGAAAAGACGGGTGGAACGTTTCAGGTGATCGATAAAGCGGGGCTAAAGGAAGTCGCGGGCCGATGAATTTCAGGGGGACAAAGTGTAGCATTTGTCCGTGCTACCAATGTCGCCAAAACTCTCGCTTTTAGACAGAATGGTGCTTGCCGTGGAACGTGTGCGCGACCGCTTGAAACGTGCTTCAGAGGCACTTGAAGCTGCGGGTATCCCATACGCGGTGGTCGGGGGAAACGCCGTCGCCGCTTGGGTTGCGACCGTGGATGCGGCGGCTGTCCGTAACACTCAGGACGTGGTCATCCTTCTGCGACGGTCCGATCTGGATGCCGCGTCGGCCGCTCGATTGCAATTCCTGATTAATAATCCGGGCGAGTGAAGGTCACTCGCGATCACCGCATCGTTTTTCCCGGTATCACTACCGCTCTTCGCCGAACACCGCGCGATGCAGCAGTTCCACCGGATGCATCACTGTCAACTCTTTACCCCGCACCCGCGCTTCGGAGGCGATGTGCATCGCGCAGCCGACGTTGCCCGTAACAACGAGCGTTGTCTTGGTCGATTCAATATGCCGGATCTTCCGCTCCGCCAGCTCGGTTGCCATCTTCGGATGCGTGAGGTTGTATGTCCCGGCGGCGCCGCAGCACATGTCGCATTCGGGAAGCGCGACCATTCGCAGCGCCGGAATCTTCGCCAGCAGCGCGCGCGGCTGCGCGGAGACTTTCTGCGCGTGCAGCAGATGACACGCATCGTGATAAGTGATCGTCTCATCAATCGCATGTCTCATCGGCGGAAGGCCCATCTCGAACAGGACTTCGGACACATCGCGCACTTTTGAAGCAAACACTTTGGCGCGGTCACGGTATTCTTCATCATCCCGCAGCAGAAAATCGTACTCCCTGATCATCGCCCCGCAGCCGGCGATGGTGGAGACGATGTAATCGACCTTCTCGCCATTCAGCGGAAGAAACGCGTCAATGTTTTTCTTGGCGCGTTCCATTGCCGGCTCATGGAACCCGGCATGATGATGGATCGCGCCGCAGCAATCCTGCGTCTCGGGCACCACCACATCCGCGCCGCACGCCGCCAGCAGTTCCACCGCCTGCCGGTTCACTTTTTCAAACATCACGCTGCCGATGCAGCCGGGGAGGAATCCGACAGTGGCTTTGGGTTTGGACTCATCGGCCCGTCGCGGGTCCATCGCGATCATCAGGTTCTTCAATCCCCCCGCCCGCGAGCGCGGCGGCAACGGAGTCGGCCAGAGCGGTCCGTCCGGAGGCAGCATCTGTTCCATCTTCCGGAAATTCACCGGCAGCAGCTTGAACAATCCGATCGCCCGCAGAATCGGATAGATTCCGGCCTTCTGCAGCAGACGTGCCGGAAGCAGCGCGAGCTTCAACCGAGTTGGGTGAGTGAAGATGTTGAAGAACAGCCAGTTGAGAATGCGATTCTTCAGACCTTGGCGCGTTTTGGTGACCAGCCGCGCTTTGGTTTCCTCGATCAGCTCGTGATAGACCACGCCGCTGGGACACGCCGTCTCACAGGCGCGGCAATCCAGGCACAAGTCCAGATGCTGATGGGCTGTCTCAGTCAGCGGGATGCGCCCGTCGGCCAGTCCAAGCATCAGTTGGATCCGTCCGCGCGGCGAATCGGCTTCGTTGCCGGTTTGTGTGTACGTCGGACATGCGGGCAGGCACAAGCCGCAGTGCACGCAGGACAGGCCGCGCTGGAAAGTGCGCGGATCAAGCTCCATTGCGGGCGGTGAAATGACGGGTAGAGGTGAACTCATGTTGATCCGACGCCAGACTACCAACGGCCAGGGCAAAATGAAATATGAAAAATGAACATTCGAACACACCGGTATGGATCAGGAATCTAAGTTGTGTTTCTCATTTTGCTTCGATCCCGTCAAATGGGTATCGGCACCAGCTTTCCATCGGGATCAAAAGCGTACTTGAGCTTTTCCAGCAGGACTTTCACATCCGGATCGGGGCGCAGATCAAACGGCTTTCCATCAATATCGAAAAACATCACCGCTCCGCCCGCAGTGTCTGCCGACTTGCGGATCACCGCCGGATCGAAAGTGCCCGACGCCTTGACGATTCCAAACGCCGCATCGGCAACCCAACCGGCGACTTTAGCCTGCTCCACAAACTGTCCGATCTTGGATGGCGGAACCATCGCGCGGAAGGATTCGACGCCGTTTGGCATACTCCAAAGCTTGCTGCGCGCCGCGATGTCATCCTCCAACGAATGCGTCAGCACTTCCTCAGGCGAATATCGCTTTAAGGCATCCTGATAATAGGCAATCGATACCTCATCGCCCAGATATCCCATCAGAAGCGCTTCAGGTGTCAACACGCACCATTGCGGCCGGCAGGATGTCACCAGCATCGCATTGAGTTGATCGCGCCTGGGTTCAAACGCCGCAAGCACTGCACCAGCGGGCCGGAGATAGGTGCGCGTGGTGATCGTCTCAATCCTTCCGAAACATCCAAACTGCCCGACCATGAACCGCGAGAGGTCATATCCCGCGACATTCTTCAGCACGCGCCCTCCGGCGGTGATGAGTTGGCCGGTGCCGTTGATGAACTGCACCCCCAGCAGATTGTCACGCCAGCCACCGAAACCAAGCCGCAACGGACCCGTCGAGTTGCATTCGATCAACTCCGCAAGCGATGCGCTTTCCTCTCCATCAACCGCAAGCCACTGCCCGGATGCCTTCAGACTCTCCTGCGCCATCGCCAGCGTGACATCGCCACTGAACGTAGCGGTCATGTCCGAGACATGCAGATCGATTCCGCCTTGTGGAACAAGGCGTTCACTGGGTTCGCGTTGTTTAATTTGGCTGTGCACGGAGGGATTGTACGGGCAGATCCGTCATTTCACGCTTTCCGCTTGAGATCTTCGATGCAGAATGTTGACGGAACCAAACGATGGGCCCGAAATCCTCTCCCGGTTCGACGCTGGCTTTCATGAATTACTGAAGTCATGTGAATCAAATCACCCTCTCCTCGCCTGGGCCGCGACTTTCATCGGAAGGCCATACAGGTCGATGAATCCACGTGCCGCCGTCACGTCGTACCCTTCCATGCTGAAACTGGCGAGCTTTGAATCGTAGAGACTGTTTGGCGATGTCGCGCCAATCGCCATGGCGCGACCCTTGTAAAGACGGATGCGCGCTGCGCCAGCAACGGTTGCATTCGCATGATCCACGAATGATTGCAGCGCCTCGCGCAGCGGATGAAACCATTGGCCGTTGTAAACGATCTCGGCATATCGCAGCGCGAGCGTCTGTTTATAATGCAGCGTGTCACGCTCGATACAGATTTGTTCGAGGGCCTTGTGCGCTTCGTAAAGAATCGTTCCGCCGGGTGTTTCATAGACGCCGCGGGATTTCATTCCCACCAGACGGTTTTCCACAAGCAGCGCAACCCCCACACCATGCCTCCCGCCGATCCTGTTCAGCTCGATGATGACATTGTGCGGGGCGAGTTTTTTTCCGTTGACGCTGATGGGATTGCCGCGCTCAAATCCCACCTCCACCACTTCACTTTCATCCGGCGCCTTTCCCGGCGGCACGGTCATCGTCAGGCACTTTTCCCAGTTGGGTTCCTTGTCGGGATGCTCGATCTCCGAACCTTCATGCGAAATGTGCCAGAGATTCCGGTCCTGCGAGTATATCTTCTCCTTGCTCTGAGTGACTGGAATGTTGTGCTTGTTCGCATACTCGACCGCGCTCTCGCGATCGCGCAGTTCAAAGGTGGTGTCTTTCCACGGCGCGATGATCTTCAGATCGGGCGCGAGCGCCATGTACGTCAGTTCAAAACGCACCTGATCGTTACCCTTGCCGGTGGCGCCATGCCCCACCGCATCGGCGTTGGTCTTGCGGGCCGCCGCCACTTGTTTTGCTCCGATCAGCGTCCGTGCGATGGCCGTGCCCAGCAGATAGTCCTGCTCATAAATCGCGTGCGCCCGCAGCATCGGAAAGCAATACTTCTCCGCGAATTCCTCACGCAGATCTTCCACGATCACTTCATCGGCACCGGACTTGTACGCCTTGTCCTCAATCCCCTTGAGTTCATCCCCCTGTCCAAGCTCGGCGGCGTATGCGACGAGCTTGACGCCGGGGTATCGCTCTTTGAGCCAGGGAAGAATGACGGACGTATCCAGCCCGCCGGAGTATGCGAGGACGATTTTCTTCGGGTTCTGATTGTTGTTCATTTTGGTTCCTGAATCTTCGGACTGATTTTCGGAGTGGGAGTATAGGAGATACGGATGAAGTTGCGAGCTAAGGTCCGCGACAGTTCAAACCGCAGTGCGCATGACCATCAGGAAATGAAACATGCTGCCAAGCAACACCATCACATGCCACAGATCGTGTGATCCGAAGATGCCGGGAAACAGTTTGGGTCTGCCGGTGAGAAACACGAACGCGCCGATGGTGTAAAGCAATCCGCCCGCGGCCAGATAGATGATCGCGTCCAGGGGCATGACGCGCAACAGCGGCCCGATCGCGATCACCATCAGCCAGCCCATCGGGATATACAATAGCAGCGGCCAACCCTTGAGCGATTTGCTCCGCAGAATCGCGGTTGCCCCGATGATCGCCAGGCTCCATTCGATGATCAGCAGCGACCATCCCCACCCGCCGCGAAGCACCATCAGACACAGGGGCGTATATGTTCCGGCGATCACTCCAAAGATTGCGACATAATCAAAGCGATTGAGTCTTTCCTCAAGATCCGCCGGACAATGGAGCGAATGGGCAAGCGTGCTTGCGGTGTAAAGAACAATCATGCTGACTCCATAGATCGTCAGCGCCACGACACGGACCGCGCCCCCTTGGGTTATCACGAGCATGACAATCAATGCGACGATCGACAGAACCGCGCCCAGCGCATGCGAGAGTCCGCAGAAGGGATCCTTGATAAATCTCGAAAGACCGGATGGCGAGGGCCGATTCGACGACATGGCAAAATTGTAGTCACTGTTGTGCGAAAATTCGTTGCCGGGACTATAAAAGCTGCTGGTATCCAACCGACCCGTCGCAATGCACGTTCAGGAACTGGATTTCCCAAACTCCCGTCATTCTGCATCCCGAGAATCCCCGCTCCGAAAAATTGCCGGCTAATGTCCCGGATTTCGCGCAACTTTGCCGACACCGCGCGCCTCCGTGTACACTCCCAAGCGTGCTAGCCAAAGTTCACAGCTTTATCCTCGTGGGGATCGATTCGATGTTGTGCGAAGTCGAAGTCGATGTCTCTCAGCGCGGCGTGGACAAGACCATCATGGTCGGGCTCGCACAGGCGGCGGTGAAAGAATCGATCGAGCGGGTGCGGCGGGCGATGATCAACTCGGGCTTTCCCTTTCCGCAGCATGCGCTGCTGATCAACCTCGCGCCGGCGGATGTGAAGAAAGAAGGCCCGGCTCTGGATCTGGCGACCGCGATCGGACTTTTGCGCGCTTCGGGATCGATTCAAAATGACCGTCACAAGGAGTTTCTCATCGCTGGGGAACTCGCACTGGATGGTTCGCTTCGCAAGATCAAGGGCGGTCTACCGATGGCGCTGCTGGCGAAGCAGAAGAAGATGCGGGGCGTGATTCTCCCCCGTGACAACGCACGCGAGGCCGCCGTCGTTGAAGGCATCGAAGTCTATCCAGTCTCGAATCTCGCGCAGGCGGTTTCGTTTCTCAACGAGCAGCTTCTGATCGAACCCTACGAACTGGACGGCGAACCCTATCAGGCATCGGCAGTGAATGAGGCGCTGGATTTCGTGGATGTGCGCGGCCAGGAAGCGGTGAAGCGCGCGATCACGATCTCCGCCGCTGGACATCACAATCTCCTGATGGTCGGTCCGCCCGGAACCGGCAAGACGATGCTCGCGCAGCGCATTCCCGGAATTCTCCCGCCGTTGTCGCG
>Ga0163144_10019576_pt1 | contig 13604 bp, 7 predicted proteins | sample OliLak19BULKMAT1_FD_123175 | JGI IMG/M metagenome (GOLD analysis project Ga0163144, IMG submission 123175) | Freshwater microbial mat bacterial communities from Lake Vanda, McMurdo Dry Valleys, Antarctica - Oligotrophic Lake LV.19.BULKMAT1 | ecosystem: Environmental > Aquatic > Freshwater > Lake... | reverse complement strand
GCCCGTGTAGACGTTGCAGATGCTCAGCAGGCCGCCCAGAATGATGCCAGTCAGGGCGGACTTGAGCGTGAGTTGAGGAGTCACAAAATCGACCGGGGTCTCGGGCGGCTCCGGAGGCGTGGTAGGGCCCGCACCGCTGATCGTGGAACCGGCGCTGGCGGAGATGGCGTTCGCGGCGGTTTGGGTGTTGCGCTGATCTGCCACAGGTGCCTCCATTGGTTGCGAATGCAGAAGTGAGTGTGCGTGGTCACTGGACGAGTCGATCGGGGTGAAACGCTGCGCCGCGAGGGTGCAACCGTAGACCAAGACGCCGCGACGGATAATCGCACGAGAACATGCGGAATCGGCTGGGTGGTCGCGGCTCTGGGCTGCGCTCCCCCTCTCTGCGAAGAGAATCGCTCCGCGGAGCAAATCGCTCTGCAAAAGCGGACCGCTCTGCGACGAAAATCCACGCGCCAGGTGGCCCCCGCCGACTTGGGAATCAACGGGCCAACGGTCGTGTCCGCGACGGTGCTGGCACGAAGTGGGTCGTGCATTCCCCGGCCTGCGTTGGTCACCCGCCGGCGAATCGTGTCCCCGCCGCGCGCCGACCCGTTCATCTCACGCCTTTCTTACGAGCGGCGGTGCCGAGCCGGCCGTGTGGCCGTGTGGACGCGCGCCGTCAACAATCGGCTGATCGGGAACGCACGCACGGGGCGCACGGCATGGGCGAATGGCACACGGTCCAGCGGGGTGAGTGTCTCAGCGAGCTGGGCGAGCGGCACCGTATCCCCTGGAAGAAGATCTGGGACCATTCGGAGAACGAGACCCTCCGCGAAAAGCGGGCCGATCCGAACGTGCTCTTTCCGGGCGACCGCATCTTCATCCCCGAGGTGGAGATCAAGCAAGAGCCGGGTGCAACCGCGAAAAAACACTCCTTCACCAAGCCCGGCGGCCATGAAATTCGCGTGGCCGTTCTCGACTTCGTGCACAAGCCCCTGGTCGGGGTGACGTTCCAGTTTTCAATCGACGGTGCCCCGGAACCCGAATCCAAGACCGATTCCGATGGCCTCGCCAAGGTCAAGGTCAAGCACGCTACCAGCCGCGTCCAACTCCGGCTCCCATGGAAAACCTTCGCCGTCAACATCGGCGACCTCGACCCCGCCAACACCATCTCCGGCGTCCAGCAACGCCTCCTGAACCTCGGCTTCGATCCCATTTGGATCGACAACATCTGGGGCCCAAAGACCGCCAAAGCCCTCCGTGAATTTCAGGAGAGCCAGCGGTCGCGCGGCATCAAGGTGACCGGCCGCCCCGACGAAGCCACCGTGAAGCGCCTCCGCGAACTCCACGACAACGTCCTCCTCACGGGCGATCACAATACAATGGAGGCGGCCGCCCCGACCCAGTTTGCCGCCACGCAATCCACTTCCCAAGACCCGTCCGGCACGCTTCAGAAACTCCCCGAGGCCCTCGTCTGCGAGGGCGAGGAACTTCACGACGCGCTGGTCTGTGAGGGTGAAGAACCTCACGAGGCGCTCGTCTGCGAGGGGGAAGCCGACGCCTTCGACCCGTTCCGGGTGGCCGACACGTTCATTGAAGATCAGGACATCGTCCCCCGCGGCAATTGGGCACGGCAGAGGGAGAACCTCGCCGACCTCACGGCGAACCCCGATTGGGACTACACCATTGTGGTCATCCACCATTCGGGCAACGACAGCGACGCGACAGTCTGGAGCATCGAGGACCAACACATCAATGAAAAGGGCTACTCGGCGGTCGGATATCACTTTTTGATCACCCGGGCCGGCAAGGTCTACGAAGGACGCCGACTCCCATACAAGGGTTCGCACGTTGAAAAAGCCAACACCGGCAAGATCGGCATCGTCCTCATCGGCGACTATGAACACCAGATATGGGACTTTGACGACCACGAAATCTCCGTCCCTCAAATGAACGCCGCGGTTCGCCTCATCAACGCCCTGACCCAACTCTTCCCTCTCTTGGAATTGGGTGGGCACAAAGACTGGAAGTCGACGACAGAGTGCCCGGGGGCAGTTCTTTACGCCCAGCTCCCGGAACTCCGCCGCCGAACGGGCCTGGGTCCGCCCAGTTAGCACCGAGCGCTTTGAATGGAGGAGGATGAATGGCCGACGAGCCGCTGCACGTAAAGCAACTTCCTTTCGAATTGGTCGCCGCCCGCCGCCGGCCGGACGATCCCGCCCCGTTCAGTTGCACGGTCGCCGTGGGCGCGTCGCTCGTCCTCACCGTCCTCGACTGCCGGACGTGGGAGCCCGTGCCGGGCCTCATCGCCTCACGGATTGACGTCAACGTGGCCTCGGGCCAATCGTGTCGGGCCGGCACGAACGGCCACTACCTTCATCACCCGGTCCCCAAATGGGCGGCGGACCCGAAGGCCACCCTCAAAGCCTTGGCGAAAGCCGAAGCCGAGATCGGCCGGCTTCAGAAACTGCCCGCCCTACAGCAGTCGCTGGCGAAGAACAAGAAACTACTGACCGCTGCCCGGAAGGAGCGCCACAAACACATCAACGCTCTCATGCCCCGCTACTTGTGGGTCACCTACGTCCAGAGCGCGCTCTCTCTGCTTGATCAATACACCGGGCCCATCAACGGCACCATGGACGGCGACACGAAGAAAGCCGCCGAGTCTTTCTGGAAGGCATGGCGGGGGATCGCGTACAACGAATCGGCCCTCGCCAAGTGGCTGGAGCAGCGGCTCAAGGGTCGGTTCACAACCGACGACGATGGCCGCCTTCTTGTCCCCCTCCCCGCCGACACCACCGGCACGGTGACCATCGAGTTTCATCACTGCAAGGCCCTGCACCCCGACGAAATCGGCACGCTCCGGCTCCAAGACCGTACCGGCGCGGATGACGGTCGCGTCGATTACGACCTCTCCACGCCCGAGGCCGCCGATCTCCAGGGCTCGAAGGAAGAACGATCCGGCTGGAGTTACATTCTCGAGAAGAAAGCGTTCGCCTTTCGCAATCGCTTCGTCCTTCACTTCGACACCAACGGCGGTGAGGGCATCCGGGAGCCACTCCCGTTCACCACGCTCGCGCTCGTTTGGTGTCAGCCCGCCTGGACCGTAGTCAAGCGGGAGTTCATCTACGACCCCCCCATCAAGGACGGGCCTCTGAAAGGCGGTTTTTATGGCCGCGGCTTGTCCAAGCCCGACCTCCTGCCGACGCTCCTTGTTTCGACGATGGGGCTCATCCCCCGTTCCAAGATGTACGGCGAGTACGGCAAAGCCGGGCGGCTCCGTCTTCACGGCGGCGTCGACATCGGCGGCAACGTCGGCGACCGCGTTTTCGCGCCCGGGGGCGGTGAGGTGACCTACGCCGACGACTTGAAAGAAAAGGGTGGTAACAGCGTCATGGTTCTCTCTTGGCAGCAGAACGACGAACTCCCCCAAGCGTTCGTCCTCCTTCACTTCCGGGACCTTTTGACCAAGCTAGAACAAATCGTCAAGGCGGGCGACATCATCGCCCGAATGGGTCGCACCGGCGTCTTCCCGGATGTCAGCCCCACCCACACACACGTCCAGACCACCCCCCCCAAAGCCCTCCTGCGGTTGCCGGTCTTCCCCAACAACGACCTGCCCAAACTCCTCCCATGTCAGGGTCAATACGGCAACAACGTCTCCGCAGCCGGCAACGCCCTCCACTGCAATTTCCAGCACAAGTCGATCCCCGCCACCTGCTTCGCCGTCCGCGAGCTGGCCTGCCCGTTCATCCCCAAGGTCGTCACCAGCGCCGAAATCAACGACCCAAAGAACGTGAACGCACGTCGACGTCTGCAAGCCCAGTTGAACTGGTGGAGAGACAAGTCCAAAGTCATGGACCAGAACGTGGACGGCGTGCTCGGCGACATCGCCCAAATCCGGGTCTTGCCCAAGGCCAAGTCGCGGAAAGTGATCTCCGCCACCGACTCGAAGAAGTGGTTCATCGCCGACAAGGGCGCGCGATTTCCCGCGGTCTCCCCGTCGGGAGAAGATAGTCCCCGTCGGGCTCGCCTCGAGGACTCGCATGTCAAGCACTACGCCCAAGCCGCCAAGGCCAAGGACTGGTTGCTCAAGCCCGGCGACGAGGTTCGCATCGAGACCACCGAATCGGCCTTCGAGGTGGCGAGCGCCACCCGCCGCGACATCCAAGCCTTCCGCAACGCCACCATCGACAAAGGGAGCCCCAAGGACCAGGACGCCCCGGAATGCTACGAACCCAGCGACGCGATGCTGAAGGAACTCGACACGCACGCGCCGCTCCGCCCCCAAACTCCGAGGGTGTAACGACCCGTCACTCCTTCAACGACGCCATATCGATCACGAACCGGTACTTGACGTCGCTCTTGAGCATCCGCTCATACGCCTCGTTGATCTTCTGGATCGGGATGATCTCGATCTCCGAAACGATCCCGTGCTTCGCGCAGAAGTCCAGCATCTCCTGCGTCTCCTTGATCCCGCCGATCAGCGAGCCCGCCATCCGCCGACGACCGAAGATCATGCCGAACATGTCCACCGGCGGATGCGGCTTGTCCGGGGCCCCCACCATGCACATCGTGCCGTCCCGCCGCAACTGTCCCAGCATCGCGTTGATGTCATGCGGAGCCGAAACCGTGTTCACCATAAAATCCTGTTTCCCCGCGTTTCGCGCCATCTCCGAGGCGTCCTTGGAAATCACCACGTCGCTCGCGCCCATCCGCCGCGCATCCTCGGCCTTGCCCGCCGACGTCGTGTACAGCGTGACATGAGCCCCGAGCGCGTGGGCGATCTTGACGGCCATGTGCCCCAGCCCCCCGAGGCCGACCACGCCCACCCGCGTGCCCTCGCTCACGTCCCACTCGCGCAGCGGTGAATACGTCGTGATCCCCGCGCACAACAGCGGCGCTGCCCCCGCGGGGTCGAGTTTCGGATCCACCCGGAGTACAAAGTCCTCGGTCACCGTGATCGACGTTGAGTACCCGCCGAACGTGTGGCCGCCCGAGTGCTTGTCGGGCCCGTTGTAACTGAAGACCATCCCCGGCCCCGCGCCCGTGCCCTCGCAGTAATTCTCCAGCCCTTCCTCGCAACTCGGGCAGCCCCGGCACGAGTCCACCAGGCAACCGACCGCCGCGATGTCGCCCTTTTTGAACTTCTTGACACCCGTCCCGGTCCGCGTCACCCGCCCCACCATCTCGTGCCCCGGCACGCACGGGTACACCGTATTGTGCCATTCGTTCCTCACCTGGTGCAGGTCGGAATGGCACACACCGCAGAAGAGAATCTCGATCTCCACGTCGCCCGGGAGCGGGTCGCGCCGCTCGATCGACGTCAGCGACAAAGGCGACTGGGCGGCGGAAGCGGCGAAGGCACGGGTCGGTCGGGACACGATGGCGGGCATGGGTGAATCCTGAAGGTGCGTGAAAAAAGCCGGGCCTCATCGTACTTCAGCCCGGCCGTCCGCAGGAGGTGCGCCACCGTTCTTTCTACCCGCCTCATTTCCCGCGGCGTGCGAGCACTCTTCACCGTGTGCAGGGCCGCCGCATGCCGCCGACCACGCGCGCCCGGGCGGTCTTCCGCCCGCGCTCGCGCTGCCCGTCTCCACCGCCCCATTTTTCATAGCCCCCGGCACATGCGGTCTTTCGCATACCCTTATTCGAGCGGGGTGCGGGAGGTTCCGAAGCGATGAGCGACCAAACGGGGGCGACCAGCGAACAGCCGCGCCGCGGACGGGGTTCGTCCGAGGCGTTCGGCGCGAAGCCGCTCGTCGACCCCGGCCCCGACGCTCCCGAGCCGCCGAAGGCCAAGCCCGACTCGATCGGTCACTACAAGTTGCTCGAATTGCTCGGCGAAGGCGGCTTCGGCGTGGTCTGGCTCGCCGAACAGACCGAGCCGGTGCGGCGGCGGGTCGCCGTCAAGGTCATCAAGCCCGGGATGGACAGCAAGGCCGTGATCGCCCGCTTCGAGGCCGAACGCCAGGCCCTCGCCATGATGAGCCACCCCAACGTGGCCAAGGTCTTTGATGCGGGCACCACCCCGCTCAATGAGCCCGGCGGAGGCCGGCCCTACTTCGTCATGGAGCACGTCAAGGGCGCTCCTATCACCGAGTATTGCGACACCCACAAACTCACGATCGACCAGCGGCTGCGGCTCTTCGCCGTGGTCTGCGAGGCGGTCCAGCATGCCCATATGAAGGGCATCATCCACCGCGATCTCAAACCATCCAACATTCTCGTCACCGTCGTTGAGTCCGGCGAGCCGCGACCCGTGGTCATCGACTTCGGCGTCGCTAAAGCCCTCGCGGGCCGCCTCACCGAGCAGACCATCTACACCGAGCGCGGCGTCCTCATCGGCACCCCCGAGTACATGAGCCCGGAGCAGGCCGAAATGGCCGAAACCGACATCGACACCCGTTCCGACGTTTATTCGCTCGGGGTCGTGCTCTACCAACTCCTCAGCGGCTCCGCGCCCTTCGTCTCGGAAGCACTGCGAACCGCGGGTCTCAGCGGCCTGCAGAAGATGATCCGGGAGTCCGAGCCGCCCCGCCCCAGCGACCTCGTCGCTTCCATGGACGACGCCGGTAAAGCGACCGGCGCGGCAGGGGGTAAGGGCGCCCGCATCGCCGCCGCCCGCGGCCTGCGTCACGAAGAACTCATCACCATCCTCCGCCGCGAACTCGAGTGGATCCCGCTCAAGGCCATCCGCAAAGATCGAAGCGACCGCTACCGCTCGGCCTCCGAAATGGCCGACGACGTCAAGAACTACCTCGAGAACCGCCCCCTGATCGCCGGCCCGGAGAAGACCGCGTACAAGGTCCGCAAGTTCGTCCGCCGCAACAAGGTGACGGTTGGTGCCGCCGGGTTGATCGCCGCCAGTCTGGTCGTCGCCACCGCCGTATCGCTGTGGTTCGGAGTGCGGGCCGCGGCCGCCACACGCCGCGAAACCGACCAGCGAGTCGCCGCCGAGGCTGCGGTCGTGCGGGCCGAAAAGATCAACTCCTTCATGACCCGCGCCTTCCGGGCCGGTGATGCCAGCACTGGCGGCCGTCAGGACGCCACCATCATCCACGCGATGCAGAACGGCATCGCGGAGATCGAGGCCGGTGCCTTCGCCGACGACCCCGAAACCGAGGCCTCCCTTCGTGAAACCATCGGCACGATCCTGATGACCAACGGCAAACTGCAGGACGCCGAGGCCCAGTTGACCGTCCTCCTCAGCATCCGACGACGGCTCTTCCCCGGCGACCACCCGGGCGTCGCCTCGGCGCTCAATAACCTGGCCGCCGTCCGCAAAGATTTCGGCCGCACCGTCGAGTCCGAAGCCCTGGCCTCCGAGGCCCTCGCGATGCGCCGTCGGATGTTCACCGGCGACCATCCAGACGTCGCGTCGAGCCTCAACACCCTCGCGGTCCTGCGCGATGCCGTCGGTCGGAGCGAGGAAGCGGAACCGCTCTTTGAGGAAGCCCTCGCGATGCGGCGGCGCCTTTTCACGGGCGACCACGACGAGGTCGCCCGAAGCCTCATCGCCCTCGGTCACATCAATAGCGCCCTCGGCAGGGACGCCCGGGCCGAGGCGCTGCAGTCCGAGGGCCTCGCGATGCAGCGACGCCTGTACCGCGGCGATCACCCCGCCATCGCCCTCAGCCTCGCCAACCTCGCCAACATCGTCGAAAGCCGGGGCCGGATCAACGAGGCCGAGCCCATGCACGTTGAAGCACTGGAGATGCGCCGACGCCTGTTCAAGGGGGACCATCCCAGCATCGCGAACAGCATCAACAACTTGGCGCACGCCCGCACGGCGATGAACCGGCTCGAGGATGCGGAATCGCTCTTCGAGGAATCGCTCGGCATGTACCGCCGCATTCTCAACGCCGAGCATCCCATGATCGGGATGGCCCTCAGCAACCTCGCGCAGGCCCGTATCAAACTCAGCAAGTTCGCCGAGGCCGAACCGCTGCTCACCGAGGCCGTAGGCATCGTGACGCGGGCCCGCCGGGGCGATCACCCCGACATCGTGACCTGCACCCTCAACCTCGCCCACCTGCACCTCCGCACCGAAGCCAAGTGGGACGAGGCCCGCGAGGGGTTCGAGGCCGGTGTCGCCATGCAGCGCCGTCTCTCGCCCAACGGTTCCCCGTCGCTCGCCTCGGTCCTCTGGAAGCGGGGCAAGGCCAGACGAACGATGGGGGACGCCACGGGCGCACGGTCCGACCTTCTGGAAGCCGTCGCCGTTGCGGAAAAAGTGCTGCTGGAAGACCACCCAGACCTCGCCAAGTACCGGGCAGAATTGGACAAGTGAACCGCGATCGTGCGGCGTGTGGTAACCCGTCTTCACTCCCCCCGCGAAGCGATATACGACCCCGGTTTCCGTGATCAGGGACCGTGGCCGCGCCGGATCATCCTCGATCTTGTGCCGCACCTGGGCCGCGTTCCCTGCGAAAACGGTGCGTGAGGGATTCGAACCCCCGAGACCTTTCGATCTACTCGATTTCAAGTCGAGCGCCTTCGGCCGCTCGGCCAACGCACCAAGTGGCAGCAGGGTAGGAAGCCCGAAGATGCCTTCTTCGCCCCGACGCCCAAACGCCTCCTGCCCATCGTCAATCCATGTGGGTGCAAAAATCAACCATCTGCTTCTTATCTGCCCATCTGCCCATCTGCCTCACGCCGGCCGTTTCCACCCAACCTCCTCATCCCGCTCCAGCATCACCACGCTCTGCTTGCTGCACCGTTTGCACACGATCGCTTTGTCATCCGCCGGGCTCCGCCACACCGGGTCGCCGTTATTCGACAGGCACAGGGAGCACACCTCGTGCTCCGCCAGCGGGTCGCCCCCCAAGTTCAGCCACAATTCCCGGTACGACATCCCGAGGCAATTCCCGCAGATCAGGCTGCCGCGATGCCCCTCGATCATGGGCCGATCCTCACGCCACGTCCCTCCGCAAAAATCACAAATGAAATCCTCGGCCGTCATCTCCTCAGGGTTCGCGCCGGGTCGGTGCATCGACCATCGTAAGACGGATCAGGAGATGGAAAGAACCACACGTCTCTCCCGGCTGCCGCTGTGCTCACCCCACACCCACGACCGGCAACTCGTTTACCCGGGCCGGCCCCAACGCCACCCCCGCCGAATACCACAACCCTCGCGCTGCATTCCACACACTCCTCGGCAACGTCCTCCATGGCCTCACCGCAACTTCAAAGAACGAGTCGCCCGCCACCACGATCGCGTACCGCCCGTGGATCCACGCCGTACACCACCCCACCGGCACCACGCACAGGTCGGCGTTCGCGCCCAGCACCAGCCGCCGTAACGCGTGCCACGCCGTCACGGCTACCAACGCCACCGCGGGCCCGCCGTGCCAGGTCGCGTGGTGCCGCGGGTCCAGGTACGCCTTCGCGAGTTGTTCCTTGACATCCGCGTAACCAGGCCAGTTTTCACCTAGCGCTGGATGCACAAACACCTTCGCCCCCGGTCCCAGCCGCTTCTTCGCATCTTCGATCGCGCCCGCCAATTCGCGCAGCGGCCGCAAGGTTGGACCCTTGGGCAGCTCAACGGTCCCCAACCATCCCGGCCCGGTCGTTCGGCCCGCCGCCGCGTCTTTCAGCCCGCGCACGCACGCCTCCGCCAAGTCGTGCAACCCCATCGTTGACAACGCCGTCAGGAAGCCCGTTTGCAGCAACCCCTTCCGAAACCGCACGCTTCGCGCCAGCCCCAGCCGGTTCAGCGGGCCGAACCCGTTCCTCGCTCCGTAATACCGGAACCCCTTCGCGAACTTCCGCCACGGGTGGTAGACCACCGAACCGGGAACACCCGCCAGAGTCTTGCCGGTCTTCTGCGCAACCGCGATCGTCCAATCCACGTCGTCATCAAAGATAAACACCTCGGGCATCAGTCCCGTGGCACGGACCGCCTCCGCCCGCACCAGCAGGCTGCACGCCGCCAGATAGTCGCACGCTTTCAGATGCGTCACCGGCGTGTGGCCGGTGGCCGCCGGCACCCAGTTCCCCACCGCCCGATCCACCATCCCGCCGATCTCGTACGTAAAGCCGCTGGCCGTGTCCCGCAACTCGGAACCGACCGCCGCCAACTCCTCATACCCGCTCAGGACGTCCACCAGCACCCGCAGCGCCTCGCACGTGGGCCGCACGTCGCTGTCGAGAAGCCAGAGAAAATCGGGCGGCGGCTGCATCGCCAGTGCCGCGCGCATGCCCGTGTTGAAGCCCCCGGCCCCGCCCCCGTTCACTTCACTCCGCACCATCCGCACCCTGAGGCCCGGGCGTTCCGGTGCTTGCAACGCCGGCGTACTCGCGTTGTCGACCACGATGAGGGTCAGATCAATCCCCGCGACGTCCGCCGCCGCCAGAGCGCTCGCGAGCGTCTCGACATCGCCCGGACGGTTAAAGCACGGAGAGACCGCCGCAACCCGCCAGTTGCCCCCGTGCCCGGCCGTCCGCCGCTTCCATTGCAGCAGCCGCGCCGGCGGTATGTTCGCCACCGTCGGATGAATGCCCGCATCGTTTCCCCGCGGCACATACGTCTTATCCAGCCACACGTTAAAACAGTGGTGACCCGACTCGATGTCCTGCTCCAACCGCCGGTAGAGCCCCAACGTCACCGCGTCCCACCTCCAGTCGCTTCTCGCAGGTCCCACCGTCACCCGCCAAGGCGAGTGCGCCTCGTACCCCCGCGGCAGCGATTCACAGACAAGCCCGCGGGCCGCGTAGATCGCTTCGAGGTCGTGGGCCCAACACCCCCCGTGGGCTCCTGCCGCGATCGGAAAGCCCGGCGTCGGCTCCAGGTGCAGAATGTGCCCGCGGCACACGCGCCTGGTTTCGTCGATCACCCCGCCCACATCCTCCGGCCGCACGTGCACCAATACCTCGGCGGTATACACGATGTCGAACGCCCCATCGTCATACGGCAGCCGCCCCGTGGGCCTTCCGTGCCGCACCCGCTCGTTGATCCATGCCTCATCCGCGAACCGCCGACATCCTTCCAGCATCGCCGCGCTCTGATCGAACCCGTGCATCTCGACGCCGGGGATTCCGCGCAGGTTCCGCAGGTGCCTCCCCACACCGCACCCGACCTCCAGAACCCGGAGGGGCTTCTCCGCGGTCCCCGCGTGGGCCGCGAAATACGACGTCAGCATCAACTCCTGGATGTGGTAATGGGTGTCGAACCGTTTGCGCTCGTCGTACAGGTCCGCCCACGTTCCGCCGTGGTCTCGCCAGTAGCCATAGTTTTCCTCGATCGCATCCCCCGGCGTCATCTTCGTCATTCTCCCCGCGCCATCGCTCGATCAAAGACCGCACTCCGCCACTCGCGCCGCTCCCCGATGCCGCGCTTCGCGTTCACGCCTTTCGCCGTTTGACGCTCCCCACCAGCAACCGCGCCATGGTCCAAAAAGGGCCCGCACCACACCGCTGCCTCGGATCAATTCGCGGCGGCGAACCAAACACCCCGGCCGCCACACCCGCCAACGTTGCGGCATGATCGTTCGCACGCCACCCCGCACGGCGATGAGCATCCATCCACCCCGCCACCGCCGCGACACACGCCTGCGGCCACGGCAGGTGCCGACGCGCCAGCCACACCCGGTTCCGCCCCGCCAAGCGGAACCAGCGCGTCGGCCTCCGCACCGCCGTCGCGCAATCGTGCCACACAATCAGCGATAGGTCGCCGTGCACACCCCACCCGCTCGCGATCAGCCGCAGCGCCAAGTCGGTGTCGTTGGTATACAGGAAAAAGCCCGCTTCGTACCCCCCCAACGCCTCCCACGCCCCACGCCGAACCAGCACCCCGCACCCCAGCAGCGGCCACCGCCCGGCCGGCACCCGGGCCGCCCGCTCGCCGTTGGCAAACTCCCATTCGCCGCGCTTGGTCACGGGGTGCGTCGGATGAAGCGCCACCGCCCCCAAGCGCGGCGTCGCCCGCAGCACGCGCAGACCCTCGACCAGCGAGCCGGCGTCCGGCCAGGCGTCGTCATCCAAAATGAACAGGAACTCCGCCCGCCCCAGTGCAGCACCCTCATTGAACGCCAGGATCCCCGCGTTCTGTTCCCGCCGCACCAATCGCACCCGCGCTGCGCTCGCTTCGTCCGCATCCGACACGCCGATCGGCGCCAGCGAAGCGTTATCAACTATTGTCACCGCCAGCGAAACCGCCCCCCCCACTTCGGCGGCCACCAGTGCCAATTCGGCCAACGTCCGCACCAGCGTTGCGGGCCGGTTGTGCGCCACAATCACAACATCGACCGAAACCCCACCACCCGCGGCCACGGCCGCAGCACCCGAAAATTCGCATAAGACCAACGTTTCCACGATTGCGATACTCTCCCCGTGCCCGGCCGTGAGAATACCACAACCCGCCTCAGCGCCGCGCCGCACGCCCCAACCGCTCGGCCACGCACCCCCGGGCCGCCGCGTCCGCCTCCAGAACGTCGTGCAGCGTCGTCACCGCCCGCACCGGCACGCTCTGGGCCGCTTCCATCACCAGCTGCGTGATCTCGCCGAATGGCATCCGCCCGTTTGCGTCCAGGAACGCCCGCACCGCTTCTTCATTGGCCGCGTTCACGATCGCTCCCGCCGTTCCCCCCGCTTCGATCGCCCAGTAGGCGAGGCCCAGCGCGGGGAAGCGCTCAAGGTCCGGCACCTCAAACTCCAGCGTCCGAAGCGTCGTCCAATCCACGCCCTTCGAGATTCCCGCCCCGCACATCGGCCACGTCAGGGCCCGCTGGATCGGCAACCGCATATCCGGGGGCGCGAGTTGCGCCACGGTGCTCCCGTCCTCAAACTCCGCCATCGCATGCACCACGCTCTGCGGATGAACCAACACCCCGAGCTTTTCGCCCGGCAGCCCGAAGAGCCAGTGCGCTTCGATCACCTCCAGAGCCTTGTTCATCAACGAAGCACTGTCGATCGTCACCTTGCGGCCCATCGTCCACGTCGGGTGCTTGAGCGCCTCCGCGGGGGTCGCCGCATCAATTCGCGGCTTGGTCCAGGTCCGAAACGGACCTCCCGATGCCGTCAAAATCGCCCTCGTGACGCCCGCACTCTCGCCCAGCCGGGCCGGGCATTCGCCACGCCCCGCCTTCGGGTTGGCCATCAGGCACTGCCAGAGCGCGGCGTGCTCGCTATCGATCGGCACCAACCGGCCGCGGCCGCCCGCGTGCACCAATCGCTCCATCACGAGCGCGCCCGCCGCCACCAGCGTTTCCTTGTTCGCCAGCGCCACGGTCCGCCCAAGATCAACCGCCGCGAGCGTCGCCGGCAACCCCGCCAAGCCGACCATCGCCGCCACCACAATGTCGGCCTCGACCGCCCGCACCAATCCCTCGGCCCCCGAGTCACCCCGCCACACCCGCCCGCCCGCAGGCCTGGTGATCTCCGTCGCCTCGTCCGCCAGCGAGAGGAATTTCACCCCCAAGCGTTCCGCCTGGCGCAGCAGCAGGCCCGAGTTGCACCCCGCGGCCAACCCCACCACCTCGAAGCGCCCGCACTCCGAGCCCGCAAGCCCGTTGAGGTGCTCGATCACCTCAAGAGTCTGCGTCCCGATCGAACCCGTGGACCCCAGCACGATCACCCGCGGCATGCAACCCCCCGTCCGCACGTCCTCATTCCGCCTTGGG
>Ga0163144_10019575_pt1 | contig 13605 bp, 7 predicted proteins | sample OliLak19BULKMAT1_FD_123175 | JGI IMG/M metagenome (GOLD analysis project Ga0163144, IMG submission 123175) | Freshwater microbial mat bacterial communities from Lake Vanda, McMurdo Dry Valleys, Antarctica - Oligotrophic Lake LV.19.BULKMAT1 | ecosystem: Environmental > Aquatic > Freshwater > Lake... | reverse complement strand
GCCCGCCATTGTCACCCTTCCGGCAGGGCCGGCCACCATCGAGGTCACGCGCGGAGTCGAGTACGCGCACGAGGTGCGTCAGGTCAACGTGCGTGCGGGTGACACCACGACGGTGCGCGTAAAACTTTCGCGACTGTCGGACCTCGCGTCGCGCGGGTGGGTGAGCGGCGACCTGCACGTACACATGAACTATGGCGGTACGTATCGCAACACGCCCGAACGACTCGTCGCCCAGGCGAGCGCCGAGGGGCTGCGCGTAGTCGAGAACCTCATCGTGAACAAGGAGGGGCGTATTCCCGACGTCGCGTACTTCACGGGACGCCCCGACCGTGCATCTACCAACACTGTCCTGCTGGTACACGACGAAGAGTTTCACACCTCGTACTGGGGCCACACGGGATTGCTTGGCCTCTCCCGTCAGCTCGTCCTCCCAACGTACGCCGCCTACATCAATACTGCCGCTCAGTCGTTGGCCCCCATGAACGCCGAGGTCATGCGCCTGGCGCGAGAGCAAGGGGGCGTGGGGGGGTACGTGCATCCCTTCGACGCTTGGCCCGATCCGGCAGATATGTCCCGACCCCTGACCAACGAGTACCCGGTCGATCTGGCGTTAGGCATGATCGACTATTACGAAACACTCGGCTTCGTGGACGATTTCATGATGAACCAGCGCGTCTGGTACGCCGCGCTCAATGCCGGTTTCCGTCTTCCGGCCGGCGCCGGCACCGACGCCATGGCCAACTATGCCTCGCTGCGCGGCCCGGTGGGAATGAATCGCGTGTATGCCCGGGTGAACGGTGCGCTGACGCACCGGCGCTTCCTCGACGCGCTCAAGGCCGGGCGCACCTTTGCGACCAACGGTCCCCTGCTGGAGTTCACCCTCAATGGACGCGGTATCGGCGACGACATCGCCCTCTCTCGCGGACAGCATACGCTGCGCGCGCGAGTGAGCCTGCGCTCGTTCGTTGCGATCGACTCGTTGGAGATTGTGTCCAACGGCAAGGTGGTCGCCCGCGTTGCAAAATCGGCCGATGGAAAGCGTGCCGATTCGGTGGTCGAGCTTCCCGTGGCATCCAGCGCATGGTTCCTGTTGCGCGCCTGGAGCGCGGGCGGACGCCATCCGGTGCTCGACGTTATGCCTATGGGAACGACGAGTCCGATTTATGTGACGGTTGGTGGTGCGGCTATCCAGTCGACGCCGGACGCGATGTACTTTCTTTCGTGGGTCGATCGGCTGCGCTCGAACGTTCTCGCCTTCACCGGGTGGAACGATACGAGAGAGCGTACCGAAACCCTGGCCCGCATAGATTCGGCCCGGGCTGAACTTGTTAGGCGCGCGACTCGCAAGTAGCCGCGCGCTCTTCTCCCACGATCTCTCCCGCATGACCCCCGAGGAATTCCGCGCCGCCGGTCACAAGGTGATCGACTGGATCGCCGACTATCGAGCCCGCGTCTACGTCGGCGACCTTCCCGTGATGGCAACCACCGCGCCCGGCGACGTGCGGCGCGCGTTACCGTCTACGCCGCCGGACACGGGCGAGTCGTTCGACGACATCATGCGGGACATGGATCGGATCGTTGTTCCGGGGCTCTCGCTCTGGCAACACCCTTCGTTCTTCGGCTACTTCCCAGCCAATAGTGGACTGGCCAGTGTCTTGGGCGACACACTCAGCACGGGGTTGGGGGTACTCGGTCTCTCGTGGCAGGGCTGCCCCGCTCTCACCGAGTTGGAAGAGGTTGTGCTCGACTGGTTCCGTCAGATGCTGGGACTGTCGTCCGCGTGGAGCGGGGTGATTCAGGACACGGCCTCGACCAGCACGATGGTCTCGCTCATCTGTGCACGCGAACGTGCCTCCGACTTCGCCTTTGGGCGCGGCGGGATGCAGGAGGGGCTGCGCACCCTCGTGGTGTACACATCGGAACAGGCGCATTCGTCGGTAGACAAGGCGGCCCTGATGGCGGGATTTGGGCGTGACAACGTGCGGCATGTGCCAAGTGACACACACTTCAGCATGCACTCGGCGTCGCTCGAGCAGCTTATCGTCAATGACCTAGCGGCTGGGCGTACACCGTGCGCTATCGTGGCAACCACCGGGACTACCACCTCAACCGCCATCGATCCGGTGCGCGACATCGCCGCGATCGCCAAACAATACGGCGTCTGGCTGCATGTGGACGCCGCACTCGCCGGCTCGGCCATGATTCTTCCCGAGTGCCGCTGGATGTGGGAGGGAGTAGAGGAGGCGGACACGCTGGTCGTGAATGCGCACAAGTGGTTGGGAGTCGCCTTCGACTGTTCGCAATATTTCGTGCGTGACGAAGATCTGTTGGTACGCGTGATGTCCACGAACCCGAGCTACCTACGCTCGACGGTAGATGGTGAAGTGAAGAACTACCGCGACTGGGGAATCCCACTTGGCCGCAGGTTCCGCGCACTCAAAATATGGTGTCTCATTCGCGAGCAGGGCGTACACGCGCTGCAGGAGCGCCTGCGCCGGGACTTGCGGAATGCGAAGTGGTTGGAAGAAGCTGTGCGTGCCACGCCGGACTGGCGAGTGCTGGCTCCAGTTCCACTGCAGACCGTGTGCGTTAGGCACGAACCGGACGGCCTCCTCGGTGCGGCGCTCGACCTGCACACGCAGCGTTGGTGCGACGCCCTGAACCGATCGGGGAAGGCCTACCTCACTCCTGCCACACTTGATGGGCGCTGGATGGTACGGGTGTCGGTCGGGTCTGAATACACGGAGCAGGCACACGTCGAGGCGCTGTGGGCGAACATGCGCGCGGCAGCCGAGCACGCCTAACGAACTGTAGAAGCAACGACAGCTGCCGGACATACCTCTGACTGGCGGATCACGCATACTCCCAACGAACATGACGCCTCAACACATTCAATCCTCCGCGCTCATCGGATCCGAGTGGCGCGCACTCGCCAGCACGTTCGACGTGGTGAATCCGACAACTGGCGTGGTCGTCGCCCATGTTGCTGACTGCGGAGTGGCCGAAGCTGTTGACGCAGCGAACGCGGCCGTCGCGGCATTCGACCGCTGGCGGCGCACGACGGCCTATGAGCGCGCGACGCTGCTCCGACGGTGGAACGATCTCATTCTCGCACATCAGGACGAAGTGGCCTGGCTCATGGTGAGCGAGATGGGGAAACCCATCGCCGAGTCGCGTGGTGAAGTGCGCTACGCGGCGGCGTTCGTCGAGTTCTATGCCGAGGAGGCGACGCGCGTCCACGGTGAGAGCCTTCCGAGCCAATTTGTACACAAGCGGCTCTTCGTCAACCGCAAACCGGTGGGGCCCGCCTATGCCATCACTCCGTGGAATTTTCCCGCCGCCATGGTGACACGCAAGGCGGCGCCGGCACTGGCCGCCGGCTGCACGATCATCCTCAAGCCGGCCGAGCAGACGCCGCTAACCGCACTGCGCCTGGCCGAGCTGTGGCTCGAGGCGGGTGGACCTAGTGGCACGATGCAGGTGTTGCCCTGCGCCGACCCGGTGCCCGTGTCTCGTGTGCTCATCGGCGACACCCGCATTCGGAAGCTCACCTTCACTGGCAGCACCGAGGTTGGCAAGTTGCTGTACGCGCAGGGCGCGCCTACCATGAAACGACTTTCACTCGAACTCGGCGGACATGCTCCATTCATCGTGTTCGAAGATGCCGATGTGGAGAGTGCGGTGCGCGAAGTGGCGGCATCGAAGTTCCGCAACGCCGGACAGACCTGTGTGTGCACCAACCGGGTGTACGTACACGAGCGCGTGCATGACGAGTTTGTGGCTCGCTTTACCGATGTTGTGCGCGCGCTGCGAGTGGGCGACCCCATGCAGGAAGCGACACAGATTGGCCCGCTGGTCGATGCCGCCGCGCTCCAGAAGGTGCAGGAGCACGTGGCCGATGCGACGGCGAAGGGGGCGCGCGTGGTCCTTGGCGGATCGAGCCCGTCGGGAACGTTCTACGCGCCGACCATACTGTCCGGCGTTTCGCGTGGCATGCGCATTCTCGAAGAGGAAACGTTCGGTCCGGTGGCGCCTATTCTCCGCTTCAGCGACGAGGCCGAGGTTATTGCAGAAGCCAACTCGGCGCCCGTGGGACTGGCTGCGTATCTCTGGACCCGTGACCTGAGTCGGGCGTTCAGGGTATCGGAGGCGCTCGATTTCGGCATTGTGGGCGTCAACGACGGAGTGCCTTCCACGGCACAGGCTCCGTTTGGTGGGGTGAAGCACTCCGGGATCGGTCGAGAGGGAGGGCGGTGGGGCATCGAGGAATATCTCGACGTGCAGTATGTCTCGATGGGGATTGCGCCGCAGGCATAGCATCGGTTCCGTTCGCCGGTCCGTCGATTCTGCGAATGCGTCAGAATATGCGGGTGCGATGGGGCGCCCCTACTACCCCTTCATCTTCTCCCACGAATCGCGCAACGTCACGGTGCGATTGTACACCGGCTTGCCCGCCGCCAACGATGCCTCGGCGTCGTGAACAAAGTATCCGGTGCGCTCGAACTGATATCGCGAGCCCGGCGCGTCGGCAAGCACACTTGGCTCAACCTTTGCGTTAGGCACCACCACCAGCGAGTGCGGATTGAGAGCCGAGAAAAAGTCTTTCCCCTCTTCCACGACGTCGGGATCAGGTATGGAGAAGAGACGGTCGTACTGACGCACCTCGCACTCCACCGCGTGTTTCGCCGACACCCAGTGGATCGTGCCCTGGACCTTGCGGCCGTCGGGAGTGTTGCCTCCCTTGGTGGCTGGGTCGTAGGTGCAGTGTAGTTCGATCACCTTACCCGACGCGTCCTTGATGACGTCGGTACACGTGATCAGATAGCCATAACGCAGCCGCACCTCGCGCCCCGGAGCGAGGCGGAAGAATTTCTTGGGCGGATCTTCCATGAAGTCGTCGCGATCGACCCAGATCTCGCGCGAGAAGGGGATCATGCGTGACCCTTCCAGCGGCACATCATGCGGGTAGTACGGCGCGTCCAGTTCATCCACCTGGTCATCCGGATAATTCGTGAGCACGATCTTGAGCGGATGCACCACGCACAACACACGGGGAACGCGCATGTTGAGGTCGTCGCGGACGGCGTGCTCGAACCTGGCCAACTCGGTGCGTGCGTCGGCACGGGCGACCCCTACGGAGTCGACGAAGCCGCGAATCGCTTCGGGGGTCACTCCACGCCGACGCAGCCCGGCGATGGTCGGCATGCGCGGATCGTCCCACCCCGACACGAAGCCTTCGTTCACCAAGCGCAGCAACTTTCGCTTGGAGAGCACGGTGTAGTCCAGCTGCAACCGGGCGAACTCCGTCTGCTCGGGCGGGAGCGAGAACCCCGCCTCACGCACCAGCCACTCGTAGATATCGCGGCTGTCCTTGAACTCCAGCGTGCATAACGAGTGCGTGATCCCTTCCATGGCATCGCTCAGGCCGTGGGCGAAGTCATACAGCGGGTAGAGGCACCAGGCATTGCCGCGCCGGTAGTGCGAGGCGTGACGAATGCGCAGCAAGAGCGGATCGCGCATGATCATGTTGGGGTGCGCCATGTCGATCTTGGCACGCAGCACATGCGTGCCGTCGGCAAACTCACCCGCTTTCATGCGCGACAGGAGGTCCAGATTCTCGTTCACTTCACGGTCACGATGCGGACTGTTTGTCCCCACCTGCGTGACCGTTCCGCGCCCGTGGCGGATATCCTCCTCGTTCTGCGAGTCGACGTACGCCTTTCCATGCTCCACCAGCGTGACCGCAATCGCGTAGAGCTGTTCGAAGTAGTCGCTGGCGTAGTACTCCGCGTCCCATGCGAACCCCAGCCACCTCATGTCATCCTTGATGGCGTTCACGTACGTGATGTCTTCGGTGAACGGATTGGTGTCGTCGAAGCGCAGGTGGACGCGCCCGCCGAACTCCTGCGCGATGCCAAAGTTGAGGCAGAGCGACTTGGAGTGCCCGATATGCAGGAAACCGTTAGGTTCGGGAGGAAACCGGGTGCAGATCTGTCGGCCGAACTTCCCCGATGCGACATCGGCCGCGACCATCTCGCGGATGAAGTTGCTGCGGGATGCGGGGGCGGGAGTCGGCGCCGGGAGCGAGGCGGAGTTGGTCGTCACAGCGAAGTATCGTTAGGCGGGTCGGGAGAAGGCGGCCGAGCGACCCCTTTGGAGGGCTGCCCGGCTGTGCCACAAAGCTAACCCGTCCGTAGGCGCGAGGGTTTGCTGCGGCGTCGCGGAGTTCCGGCCTTCCCGCTACTGCGGAGCGATGGAGTAGTCGATGAGGACACCGCTCACGAAGGAGGCGACGATCTTCTTGCCGTCGTAGAGATAGTTCCGCTTCATGACGGTCATCGACCCTTCCTTCACTTCGCTGGCGGTGTTGGCCGGCCCGAGCAGGGCTTCAACCTCGGTGAGCGTTAGGCCTTTCTTGAGCGAGAGCAGGGCGTTGGCCCCCGCACCAGCGCCGCCGGAGGGTGTGGCAGCACCGGTGCTCGCGCCCTTGCCCATTGCCGCCGTTGCAGCCGGGATTGTTCCGCCGGAAAACTCGGCGTACTGCGCGAGCGACTTCATGATCCCCTCCGGAGTGAGCGCCTCAGATGGGATGCCGTGCTTGAAGCGGATATTGAACCGGCTTCCGCTCTCGGCGCGCTTGGCGCGTAGGTTGGCCTCGCGCGCTTCGTTGGCCTGGGCCGCCTCGGACTGCGCGCGTGAGTTCTCGCGCTCGCGTGCGGAGCGGGCGTTGGACAGCTCGCGCTCGAACTGTTTTCGCTTGGTTGGTCCTGGTGCGTTATTGATGGAATCGCGCAACTGCCGCTCCCACTTGCTCTCGCTTTCCGTGTTGGCCGAGACCGCGGAAGTGTTCGACATGTAGTCGCCAAAGGTGCCGTAGCCGCCCCCGCCGAGTTGGAATTCGATGTGTGAGTCCTTCTTTACGATCACCTTCGTGATCATGATGGTTTGACCCGTTCTGAGCGCGGTGCCGTGGTCCTTCATCCGTACCGCCATCTCGCGCCAGTTGACCGGCATGGACGCTTCGGGGAAGACGTCGATGCCCTCGGAGGTGGCGGGCATGTCGATTTTCACCGTGAGCGTCTTGCCTTCGAATGCGGCGCGCAGTGTTGCTTCGTTTTGGGCCTGTGCGAGCGCGGAGACTGTCGCCAGCGCTACCACGGCGATGATAAAATGTCGCATAGTGCGTCCTCTTTCGTGCATGTGGTGTCCCGCAGACGCACTGTGTGAGTTGGGTTTGCATGTGAACGTGGAGCCTGCGTCGGATCGCACGCCCAGCGACTTCAACATACAAGCCACCCGCAGCGTGAATCCAGAGGGTGGCACCATGTCGGCACTCTTTCCAGCCGTCTGCGTTCGCGTCCACGTGGTGTTGCGCGACCCGCCGACCTTCCGAAACGTCCACGGATCCAATCTATCCTCCGACGGCAAGACGGGACGTCCATCCCCAAGTCTCGAATGCGCCAGCTCCCGACGAATCCGCTTCTTGCCGCGCGGCCAATGCGAATTGGTAATCGGCGTATATCACCAGGGTCAACCGTCGATGCTGCCTCGGGCCCACGTCGTCCCACGACCATCTACTCCATGCCCGTCAGCACCAAGCTTCGCTAGGCTCCTCGTGGGGGGATGGTCGAAACGCAGACGTGGAGGCGCTACTCCAGCCGGCTATTCACCGTCGTCGCGCCTAAGCTGGCTCGATGGTTCCAGAGGCCCCGCCCCGCAACCAATCGACGCAAGTCAAAAAGTCGTCTGTCCAGCGGTCGTTCGGAGCAGGCGGGACCGGCTGGTAGGTGAGAATCTTTGTGGAATCCTCGGCCGGAAGCAACCATCTCTCGACGGTGTAGAGGAATGCACTCCAACGACCCTGCGAGGCGCCAAGCGACACGGCGAGAATGTCAAAACTGTCAAACCGATAAGGCCGTGTATTCTCGCCTTGATCGTCTTTACCGGAGCGGGTCTTCTGGGTCTCGACGATGAAGTGGTCGTGCGGCCAACGTCTCGACTTCCAGACTTCTGAGGCCATCAGCGGTTTGCGGTTCTTCCGCCGTTGCATCTTTACCTGGACTCTTATCGGTGGCGGGTTGCCATCGGACAACAGCTCGTCAAACGGGACGTCGCCGTAGAACTTCACCGGGGACCAACCCGCGAGGGTTGGAACGACTTCGACGGCGAAGGAGGACTCGGCGATGATTCCCTCTATGCCGCGCACTGTCAGATCAGATGAGCGGGCAATCGCTTCGAGAATTGTTTCCGCCGGCGCCATGAGAGTCTTCTCCATCTCATGAATCGGAATGAGTTGCCGAAGGTGAGCGAAGACCTCTCTCTGTTGCGCCGCGGAGAGCTGGCTAAGGAGTCCGATAACGTCTGCGCTGTCGGTCACGAGTTCTCACGAGCTGGTCTACCAGAAGGAAGGGGATCGAAGGACTCCACTTCGTCTCGCCGGACGACGACGCGTCCGGCGATGCGTCTCGTTGAAAGTCGACCACGCGCGATCAGGCGAGCGATGGCCTGCCTGGAGACGCCACGAAGCCGAGCGGCCTCTGCTTGCGAGATCCAAAGCGCGTCGGACTCTGAACCGAAATCGGTTGACATTGACAACCAATTAACGTAGACTATGCACTGAGAAGATACGGTGCGCGTGAATTTGTCTTTGGGGCAAGGCTCACCTGACGTAGCTTTCGCGATCAACCCAAGGTCCGCTTCGGAGGCTGTTCTTGAGAAACGTGGCTCGTAGTACGTCAAGTAGTCCGGAGTTGAGCTTCGACGCTCGCGTTCACCCGAGCGCACTCGTCGACGGGCTACGTCCGTTCTACTCGACTCCACTCGGCGCCGCCTACTTAGGCGATTCTAGGCAGATGCTCGCTGCATTGCCAGATGGTTCGGTGAATCTGGCATTTACCTCGCCTCCGTACGCACTGCACTTCAAGAAAGAGTACGGGAACGTTCACAAGGACGACTACGTCGAGTGGTTTCTGACGTTCGCCCGCGCAATACATCGTTCTCTCGCCGATGACGGCAGCTTCGTTCTCAACATCGGTGGCAGTTACAACAAGGGGCTTCCTACCCGCTCCACATACCACCTCAAGACCCTAATAGCACTTGTCGAGGAAGTGGGGTTTCATCTCGCGCAGGAGACGTTCTGGTACAACCCAGCCAAGATGCCCATGCCAGCGGAGTGGGTCACGGTACGACGCATTCGTGTGAAGGACGCAGTTGAATATGTCTGGTGGCTCTCTAAAACGCCGTGGCCAAAGGCGAACAATCGGCGCGTTCTGAAGCCCTATAGCGCAGACATGATTCGACTCAATCGACGAGGAGTGCGGGCGACTGTGCGGCCTTCTGGGCACAACATCACTTCTGCCTTCGACAAGATTGATGCCGGAGGTTCCATACCGGGAAACGTCATCGAGGATCAACTGGCCGACGATTTCCATCGATTTGGCAACAACGCTGCCAATGATCAGTACTCGAAGCGTTGCAAGGACGCCGGACTGAGTATTCATCCAGCCCGCTTTCCGGCATCGTTACCGGAGTTCTTCATCAAGCTGCTGACCGATGAACACGATGTTGTGGTGGACCCGTTCGGAGGTTCGAATACGACGGGAATGGTGGCTGAGGGGCTTCGCCGGCGCTGGCTGGTAGCGGACAACGTCGAGAGCTATCTCGAGACCAGTAAATTTCGCTTCGACGATGTAACCGTCTGAATTCGCTTCCAACCAACCTGTTGCCGGTGGTCCAGGTTACAGCGGCGCCGATCAGCGAAGCGCGGAAAAGCTGCTGGAGTGCGCCTAACGATCAAGCTCACGTGCTGGGCCGCTGCAAGAGCCTGATGTCGCGCGACACAGTGATGCGGCCCCGGTCAGGTGCAGCGCGTGGTTAGGCCGCGCTGTCACTAGCCCACCTGGTGCGCCCTGAACACGGTTTCCCCTTTACTCAGGTTTCAGGTGCTCCTGGAAGTACAGGCGGATGGCCTCCTGCATGTACGTCCAACTGATTCCGCTAGCCACATGTGGTTGCTCCGGCAGTATGAGCAGGTCGTAGGGTTTGCCAGATCGAATGAGTGGGCATCGACCATTCTAATCGTGTGCGAAATGGGCACGTCCATGTCGCTGGTCCCGTGGATGAGCAGCAGTCTGCCTTTGATCTCGCCGGCGAGGCGCAGATTTGAGGCGTATTCATAAGCCGCGCGATTGGTTTCCGGTGGTCCGAGCAGCCCTTCATTACGCCAATGTGCGGCCATCTCGCTGATCGCGTCGATCGCAACCCCGGCCCGGTACACGTCGGGAGCCAACAGCATCGCGCGCGTCGTCATAAATCCCGGGTACGAGGCCCCCAACACCCCAACGCGGGTCAGATCCATGAAGGGACGTGTCGCGGCGACCTGCTTCAGCACAGCCACCTGGTCTGCGATCTCGAACTGCCCAAGATGACCGCGATCGGCGTTTTGGAACGCTTTGCCGCGCCCCTCGGTGCCGCGCCCGCTGGCAGTGACCACGCTGTAGCCCAACTGGGCCGTACGCGGATCGCCGTAAAAGGTGCGCTGCGTTCCGAAGTATTGGAGTACCGGGTACTTCTTGTTTGGATCAAAGTCGTATGGCTTGTAGAGGACGCCGTAGAGATTCGTGTTGCCGTCCGCTGCCTTGACCACGAACTCTTCTGGTGCCCTCCACTTGAGCTCGTTCATCAGGGTAGAGACATCCGCTTTGCAAACGGTCTGCAGCAGCCTGCCGTCCGCGCGCCTCATCTCCACGACCGGCGGCCGATCCCCGGACGAATGTGAGTCAAGAAACACCTGCTTCGACGGCGCCATCCGGATGCTGTAAAGTGGGCGCGCGAGGACCGACCGAAGATCCTGGCTCTCATAGCACGGCGCGACGCCCGAGGTTCTCCGTCGGCCCCATGACATCAACCATGGCGGCATCCACGAACAACGCCTTATTCACCATAAATCCGGGAAAACCTCCCTCCACATTTGACCGGAAAGCCACAATCGGCATATCGCCCGGGCTCCGCACACCGCCACGGCAATCAAAACGAAAAAGATCAAACAGCAAAGAAACCTCAACCACAACTACAACAAAAAAGGGGACATTTCTATTGAACTAACGATGGGGACATTTCTATTGAACGTTGACATCGCGTGCCTTGCGCACTTGCCGCCTTTCATGTAATTCCGCTCCGCTCCCCCGCATCTCCCGATCATTCCCGGAGGCAGTGCATGTCCCGTCGTTCCCCGCGTTGGCGCAACCGTTCATTTCGCGCTCTGACGCTTTCACTTTCGGCCGCGTTCGTGGCCCTCTCCGCCCAAGCCGGAGCGCAGGCCAAGCCCGCCCCCCGCGTCGCTGGCGATCGCGTCCTTTTGCCCCCCCCCACCGGCCCCCTCACCTTCGATTCGACGGTCTTTTCCGCCCTCCGGTGGCGCGAAATGGGCCCCGCCCGCGGTGGTCGTTCGGTCGCCGTGGCCGGCTCCGTCCAGCGCCCCCTCGAGTACTGGATGGGAACCACCGGCGGCGGCGTCTTCAAGAGTGCCGACGGCGGGCAGAATTGGGCCGCCGCGACTGACAAGTATTTCGGAGGCACCATTGGCGCCATCGCGGTGGACCCGCAGAACGCCGATGTCGTCTGGGTGGGGGGCGGTGAAACCGACATCCGCGGCAACACCGCTGGTGGCGACGGTCTCTGGAAAACGTCGGACGCCGGCCGGACCTGGTCGCCACTCGGCTTCAAAGAAGAACACATCGCTGCCATCCGCATTCACCCCACCAACGCCAACGTGGCCTGGATGGCGGTATTCGGGAATCCCTTCCGAGCCAGCGCCACGCGAGGAGTCTTCAAGACCACAGATGGCGGCCGGACCTTTGCCAAGATCCTCTTCGTGAACGATTCGACCGGCGCCATCGACATCCAGGTAGATCCGACAAACCCCGACGTGCTGTACGCCGCCACCTGGCAGGCCTACCGCACCTCGTGGGCACTCTCGTCAGGCGGAATGGGCACCGCAATCTACAAGTCCACAGATGGCGGCACCTCGTGGGCCAATCTTACCAAGACGGCCAAGGGGCTCCCCACCGGCGTGATTGGTAAAATCGGTCTCGCCATCTCGCCAGCCAAACCGAGCCGCCTCTGGGCGATCGTTGAACATGACTCGGGCGGCGTGTACCGCTCGGACGATGCGGGCGCGACGTGGAGCTACATCAACCGCGATCGCAAACTTCGCCAGCGCGCCTGGTACTACTCGAATCTCATCGCCGATCCCAAGGATACAAACGTCGTCTATGCCCTCAATGTGGGCTTCTATCGTTCGCGTGACGGTGGCCGGACATTCAAGGAATCGATCAACGTGCCGCACAGCGACAACCACGACATGTGGATCGCACCTAACGACCCGCTGCGCATGATCGAGGCGAATGACGGCGGTGCAACCGTCAGCACCAATGGCGGCAGGACCTGGACCGACCTGGAGTTCCCCACCGCGCAGATGTATCACGTCGACACCAACAACGATTTCCCCTACCTCATCTGCGGCGCGCAGCAGGACAACTCCACGCTGTGCGGGCCGAGCCGAGGGGAAGGGCGGGTGAACCTGTCGGACTGGAAGGACGCCGGCGGTGGTGAGTCGGGCTACGTCACGCCGCACCCCACCAAGCCGCACATCGTCTTTGCCGGCAGCTACGGCGGACTACTCACGCGCAAGGACATGCGCACCGGCTTCACCCGCGACGTCACGGTGTATCCCATCAATCCGATGGGCTATTCGTCCAAGGACATCAAGGTCCGCTTCCAATGGACCTTCCCCATCGTCTTTTCCAAGCACAACCCGAACGTGATCTACGCCGCGGGCTCGCGACTCTTTCGCTCGACCGACGAAGGGGAAAGCTGGACGCCCGCTTCGCCCGAACTCGCGCGCCGCGATCCGAAGACGATGGACGCCTCGGGCGGCCCGATCACGAAGGACCAGACGGGTGTCGAGACCTACGCCCTCATTTTTGCCTTCGATGAGTCGCCCGTGAAACAGGGGGTGCTCTGGGTCGGCACCGACGACGGGCTGGTCTGGCTCTCGAAGAACAACGGTGTGTCATGGGAAAACGTGACGCCCAAGGATATCGGCGACTTCACCCGCATCTCGATCATCGAGCCGGGCCACTACGACGTCGGCACTGCGTATGTAGCGGCAAACCGGTTCCAACTCGGCGACAAGTCGCCCCTAATCTACAAGACGACTGACTTCGGCAAGTCGTGGACCACGATCGTGAAGGGGATCGAACCGGAGCACTTCCTGCGCGTGGTGCGGGAAGATCCGGTCAGACGCGGGCTCCTCTTCGCCGGCACCGAGCGCGGTGTGTACGTCTCGTTCGACGATGGAGCGAACTGGGCGTCGTTGCGCAAGAATCTCCCGCTGGTCCCCGTACACGACCTCAAGATCAAGGACAACGATGTTATCGTCGCGACCCACGGGCGGTCGTTCTGGGTGCTCGACGACATCACGGCGCTGCGCCTCATCACGTCCGAAGTGCCTACCAAGGCAGCGCACCTCTTCAAGCCGAATGACGCCCTTCGCTCGGACTTCGGCGGGGGATTCTTTGCGCAACTCATGGCGATGTTCGGCGG
>Ga0163144_10019574_pt1 | contig 13606 bp, 11 predicted proteins | sample OliLak19BULKMAT1_FD_123175 | JGI IMG/M metagenome (GOLD analysis project Ga0163144, IMG submission 123175) | Freshwater microbial mat bacterial communities from Lake Vanda, McMurdo Dry Valleys, Antarctica - Oligotrophic Lake LV.19.BULKMAT1 | ecosystem: Environmental > Aquatic > Freshwater >... | reverse complement strand
CCCGCCTACTGCCAAATCACCGGCTACTCCCTCGACCAACTTCGCCAGCGCAACCGCTTCCATCTCATCCACCCCGAAGATCTTCCCTCGGTCAAATCCGCTCTAGAAGCCTGTCTCAACGGCCACACCCCCTCCGTCCAATTCGAAAAACGCTATCTCCATCCCGATGGCGGCTTTCGCTGGGTAAGAACCAACGCGACCCTAGCCCCCGGCCCCCCCTCCTTACTCCTGATGGTCACCGAAGACATCAACGCCCAGCGCTTAGCCGAGCAGGAAACCCGCCTCCTCGCTCTCGCCCTCGCCCATGCCCACGATGCCGTCCTCATCACCGACGCCCAACTCGTCGCCCCCGGCCCCCATATTGTCTATGCCAATCCCGCCTTCACCGCCATGACCGGCTACGAGATCGCCGAACTCCTCGGCCGCTCGCCCCGCATCCTCCAGGGCCCCGACACCAATCCAGTGGTCATCCAAACTCTCCGCGATTGCCTCCGCGATGGCTCAAACTTCGCCGGGGAAGCCATCAATTATCGCAAGGACGGCTCGCCTTATTGCGTCGCCTGGAGCATCTCCCCCCTGCGCGCTCCCAACGGTCAAATCTCCCACTACGTCGCCGTTCAGCGCGACGTCACCGCCCTCCGCCGCCTCGAATCCGTCCTCCACGGGGATACCGACGCCCTCCGCTCCCGGGAATGGGAACTGCGGGAGGCCCAGCGCATGGCCGGCGTCGGCAGTTGGCGTTGGCACCGCGAATCCGATACGGTCCTTTGGTCCCCCGAACTTTATCGCATCGCCGGTCTCGACCCCAGCCATCCCCCTCCTAACTACCTCGGTCAGCAGGCCCTCTACACCCCCGAAAGCTGGCTCCGTCTCAACGCCGCCGTCACCGAATCCCTCTCCGACGGCACCGCCTACGAACTCGATCTGGAAATGATTCGGGCCGATGGCACCTACGTCTGGACGGTCGGCCGGGGCGAAACCGAACTCGATTCCGACGGCCGTCTTGTCGGACTCCACGGCACCCTCCAGGACGTCTCCCACCGCAAAGCCACCGAACTCGCCCTCCGCGACGCCAAAGATACCGCCGAAGCCGCCACCCGCGCCAAAGCCGATTTCCTCGCTACCATGAGCCACGAAATCCGCACCCCCATGAACGGCATCATCGGCTTTGCCAACCTCCTCGTCGATACCCCTCTCGATGAGGACCAGCGCGAGTTCGTCGAAACCATTCGCCACTCCGGCGAAGCCCTGCTGGCCATCATCAACGACCTGCTGGACTTCTCGAAAATCGAAGCCGGCAAGCTCACCATCGAATCCATCCCCGCCGACGTCCACCTCGCCGCCATCGAAGTCTGCGAACTCCTCGCCCCCAAACTCAACAATTCGAGCGTCGAACTCGTCCTCGATTGGGCTCCCGACGCCCCCGAAATCCTCCTCGGGGACCCCGGCCGCATCCGCCAGGTGATGATCAATCTCGTCAGTAACGCCATCAAGTTCACCGCCCAGGGTCACGTCATCCTCCGCGGCACCGTCCCCTCCCCAGGCACCTTCCACTTTGCCGTCATCGATTCCGGACTCGGCATCCCGCTCGACAAGCAATCCCTCATCTTCAACAAGTTCACTCAGGCCGACTCCTCCACCACTCGTAAATTCGGCGGCACCGGCCTCGGCCTCGCCATCTGCCGCCAACTCGTGGAAGCCATGGGCGGCGAAATCGGTTTCTCCAGCGTCTTCGGCGCCGGTTCGACCTTCTGGTTCACCCTCCCGGCGGAACCCGTCCCCGGACTCGACACCTCGACCGCGCCCCCCGCGCTTCCCTCCCCCATGCGGGTCCTCATCGTCGACGACTTCGCCGTCAATCGCCGCCTCCTTGAAGCCCAACTCGACCGCTGGCACCTCCCCCACGAAAGCGCCGCGTCCGCCACCGAAGCCTTACAATATCTCCAAGCCGCCTTCGACCGCCACGAGCCCTTCGATGTCGCTCTCCTCGATCATTGCCTGCCCGGAATGAACGGCGAACAGTTGGCCGATGTCATCTTCAAAGACCACGCTCTCCGCTCCACCGCCCTCGTCATGCTCAGCTCCGGCGGCACTAACCGCGAGCAAACTCGCCGCCTCGTCGCCCGCGGCTTCTCCGATGTCCTCCAAAAACCCATCGTCCGCTCGGGGCAACTCCTCGGGGCCCTCGAACGCGCTGCCCGCCGCTCGGCGCCTCCTCCGGTCAATCCCCTCTCTCCCCCCCGCCCCGCCCTCCCGCCCCCCCAAACCCCCAAACGCTGGCACGTCCTGCTCGCCGAAGACAACTCCGTCAACCAAAAACTAGCCTCTCACCTCCTCGGAAAGGTTGGCTGCAACGTCGACATTGCCGGCGACGGCATCGACGCCGTCTCGATGGCGCTTGCCTTCCCCTACGACCTCATTTTCATGGACTGCCAAATGCCCCGCATGGACGGGTTCGAAGCCGCCGCCACCATCCGCCGCACCAAACCCCATCCTCCCATCATTGCCCTCACCGCCAACGCCCTCCTCGGCGACCGCGAACGCTGCCTCGAAGCAGGCATGGACGACTACCTCACCAAACCCATCCAACTCCGCGAAATCGAAGCCACCCTTCACCGCTGGGCTGCCCCGCGCTAGTCAAACTGTGCGATCATCGCGGCTATGCGTCGCCGCGAACTCCTAGCCGCCTCCCTAGCTCCCACCATCCTACCCTCCTCCGCCCTTGGCTTACAATCTAGCGTCGCCCCCAGCCGACGCGTCACCGTCGGCCTCATCGGCTGCGGCAACCAAGGCATCAACGACCTCAAAAACTTCCTCGCCGATGAACGCGTACAAGTCGTCGCCGTCTGCGACGTCAACCGCCAATCCCCCGGCTACTGGAACGGCGGACTCGCCGGCCGCGAACCCGCCCGCGACCTCGTCGAATGGCACTACGCCCGCGCCCAACGCTCCGGAACCTACAAAGGCTGCACCCCCTACGAAGACTTCCGCGACCTCCTCCGCCGTCCCGACATCGACGCCGTACTTATCGCCCTCCCCGACCACTGGCACTCCATCCCCACCATCCAAGCCGCCAAAGCCGGCAAAGATATCTACGGCGAAAAACCCCTCGCTCTCACCATTGCCGAGGGCCGCGCCATGGTCACCGCGGTCTCCGAAAATAACCGCATCTTCCAAACCGGCAGTCAACAGCGCTCCGACCCCCGCTTTCGCAAAGCCTGCGAAATCGTCCGCAACGGCCGCCTCGGCAAGCTGCACACCGTCCTGTGCGGCCTCCCCGGCGGCACCCCCGACTTCGGCCAAACCGGCGACCGCCAAGCCCCCGAACCTATCCCCCCTGGCTTCAACTACGACATGTGGCTCGGCCCCGCTCCCGCCGCCCCCTACGCCCCCGGGCGCTGTCACGTCAACTTCCGTTGGATCCTCGATTACTCCGGCGGCCAAATCACTGACTGGGGCGGACACCATCCCGACATCGCCCAATGGGGCATGGGCACCGAACTCTCCGGCCCCGTCGCCATCAAAAACGGCCAAGCAACCTGGGCCAAGGAGACCCTCTGGAACACCGCCACCGACTTCCATTTCGAAGCCATCTACGCAAGCGGAGTGAAACTCATCTACTCCAGCCGTGTCCGCCAAGGCGTCACCTTCCTCGGCACCGAGGGCTCCGTTTGGGTCAATCGCGGAGCCATCGAAGCCACTCCCCTATCGCTCCTCGACTACGAACCCGGTCCCAACGACGTCCATCTCTATCGCAGCGCCAACCACTCCCGCAACTTCATCGATTGCGTCATCTCCCGCCAACAACCCGTCGCGCCCATCGAGCAGGCCCATCGATCCATTACCATCGCCCACCTCGGTAACATCAGCCTCCGCCTCGGCCGCGATCTCCAGTGGAACCCCTCCACCGAGCGTTTCACGAACGACGAAAAAGCCAACGACATGCTCTCCCGCCCCTTCCGCAAACCGTGGAGCGCTTAAGCCACCACCCGCCCCGTCACCAGCCGGAACGCCCAGGCGAGCCAATAGAAGAAGTAGCCCATCGACCAAACGAGAATAATGATCGTCATTATCACCATCACAGTCTACCGGAAACTTGACCTACGGCAACCTGTCTAAGTAACTTAATACCCGAAGGTACTAAGTCCACCCCGCATGCGCGCCCGCCGCCAAACCACCAACAGCCCCCCGTCAGAAGTAATACCACTCCCCCCGGCTCCGGCGTCCCTCTGGTCGGCGCCGCCGCAACCTCTGGCACTATCGTCGTCCCGAACCCCAAAACAATCGTCCGAAAAGGGTTGCAGGCGTAGCACTCCCCACTGAAGTTCCCATTCGCGTCATTCAGAATCAAAGGAATCGTCCCGCCCGTTCCCGTCAAGTTTGCCGCAAACGACAAGTTCAGAAGCCGGCTGTCCGCCACGGGGCCAAATTTCCCCTGAGAGACAACACCATAAAACGATAGCGAATCAACGCCACCAAAGCCGTTGTAGTAGTAGTCTCCCCCCGGAGCTACATAAAAGTGCTGCGGAAAGCCCGCCAAATTCCCATCGTTGACCCCTATATTCCAGTCGAACGCCTGCTTGGCCAAGTCATCAAAGAAGAAACTGCCCGACACGTCCCCCCGTCATCGAAGGTCCCAGTCACATACCAAAGCCGAGGCGCGCCCATCGCCGCCCCAGCCGTCAAGAAGGCCCAAAGGGCACCGAAGCAAACAAGTCGTTTCATCCCTGGTAAGGCGAAAGCCTTATCCATTTTTTGCGAGCCGTTTCGAATTATTTTGCCCCGCAGTTACTCAACCGGCTCGGGTCACCCACCGCCTCCCGCCGCGCCGCCTCACAGTCCCCCGCCTTCTCGTACAATAACGCCAGATCAATCGCCGCCGCCCCGACATACTTCATCCGCCGCTCCCGATCCGGCCCGTCCTTCACATACCGCTTCGCCCGTTGCTTCGCTCGCACTCCCATTGCAATCCCCTCCGCCAGCGCCCGGCCCAGTGCCTTCTCCACCGCCAACGCCTGCACATTCGCCGAAAGATCATCTGGGCTCCTCGCCAACACCCCTCGGCCAACTCCAACGACCGCGCAAAATCCCGCCGCGCTCCCGCCATCTCCCCCATCTCCGCCCGCCGAATCCCCGCAAACTCATACGCCATCGCTAAATTCTTCGCCAGGCCCACCGACTTCGCGTCCGCCTGTAACAAAGGCTCCAACAACTCCACCGCCCGCCTCAACCGAGCCATCGACGTCGCCCGAGCCCCCGGGCTGTCTTGTCTAATCGCTCCCAAACGCAGCAATCGCCCCCGCCGTATCCCCCAAATTCGCGCTCATCGGGCTCCCGTGCACCGCCCCCATATTCCCGTAGGCAATCATCAAGTCATGCAGGAACAACGCATTATCCGGCTCCTTAGCCAGTAACGCCGCCCGGTCCGCCGCACAGCCCTGAAACGTCACTAGCGACTCTCCCAACTTCCCCACATACACCTGCACCGACTCCAATCGACATCGAAAGGCCGCGACCCGCCTCACTAACTCCAAGTTCTCCGGATGCTTTTTTCCATAGGGAGCCAGAATCTCCAGCGCCCTGCTCAAGTAACCCATCCCCTTCGCCAGGTTCGTGTTCTCCAAAATACTCGACCCACCAAAATAGATCGAAGCCGCTACGTTAGCCGTCTCCAAATCCCCCGGATGCGCCGCTAACAACGCCCGCGCTCGCTCTAGCCCCGGCTCCACTAACTTCATCGCTCCCGCGTTATCCCCCTGCGCGTCCAACACAATCGCCGTCCGGTCCTGCAACCCCACCCACTCCCAACACCAACGCCTTCACCATCTTCACCGACCTGGCCACCAGGCAGAACCTCTTCTTCGGCCGCTTCGGCACCGCTCCCCGGACCAACGCCATCCGCCTCCAGGACCTGTTCAAACTCCGACTTCTCGGCCAACAAACGCTTCTCGGTCGGCGAACGGCGCTACGTCGAATTCCGCACCGAAATCTTCAACCTCTTCAACCACTACAACCCCGACGTCGCCTCGGTCGATCTCAACATCCGCTCCCAGACCTTCGGGTCCATCGGCGCTGGTGTCCGGGGAACCACCGTTCGCGTCATCCAACTCGGAGCGAAGTTCGTTTTCTAATTCGCTCTTGAAACCAGGAAACGGGGGCCCTCACCGGCGCCCTGGTTTATTTCACAATCACCAAAGTCGCCGTCTGCCCCGCCGCCACCATCGCTCCCATCCTCGCAGCAATCTGTAACGTCGACGTCCCCGCCGCTGCATTCCTCCCAACCGTCACCTTAAACACATAGCTATTCGGCACCGTCCCTGCCTCCAGCCCCAACGTCACCCCCGCCGGCAACCCGCCCACGCTGAACTCAATCCGTCCCGCTATCCCCCCGTTCGAAGTCAACCGAACCGGAATCGAACCCACCGTCCCGGCCTTGATCTCCGTCCGCGCCGCGTCCACTGCCAGCGTCAACGTCTGGCCCAACGTCACGTTCACCGTCGCCGCCGTCGCCGCCATCGGAATTCCGCCCGTCCCCACCAGCCTCACCACCGCTGTCCCCCCCGTTACCCCCGCCGTCGCCGCAAACACCGCGTTCCCTGTCGTCGCCCCGCTCGCAATCGTCACCGGAGCCATCGTTAACCCCGCACTCAATCCCTCCGCCCCCACCGTCACCGGACCCGTAAATCCGGCATTCCGCACAATAGTCACAACCACCGTCCCATTCCCCCCCGGCGTCACCTGCAGCGCCCCCGGCGCGGTCATCGTGAACGGGGCCACCGGCAACCGTACCGTCACACTCACCGGTGCCGTCACGCTCCCCGCCGGGCTTCCCCCCGTTCCCACCACCCGTAAACTTGCCGTCCTTAAAGTCGCCGTCCCGACCGCCGTCAGCGTCACCGTCCCCGTCGTCGCACCGCTCGCGATCGTCAACGGAGTCGCCGTCAGCCCACCGCTCAACCCTTCCACCACCACCGTCACCGGCCCAGTAAACCCACTCGCCCGCGCAATCCGCAACGTCAAGGCGCCACTCGCCCCCCTCACCACGTCCATCGCCCCCGGCGTCGCCGCCAACGTAAACGGAGCCGTCACTGTCGCCGCCTGCACCACCAGCGTCAACGCCGTCGTCGCCCGCAAACTCCCTATCGCCAGCGTAGCCGTCAAAGCATAGGTCCCCGGCGTTACCGTTCCCGCCGTCACCACCTTCAACGCCGTCCCCGTCCCCCACGCCAAAGCCCCGTTCACCGTCGCCGTTACCCCCGTCGGCAAACCCGTCATCTGGGCCGTCGGTGTCCCCGTCACCCCGCCAAAACTCCGCGGCGTCAGCGTGAACGTCGTCGTCTCCCCGGCTTTCAAAATACGCGAACTCGGGCTCGCCTCCAGCCCCACGCTCGGCGTCGCGCACTGCCGAATCGCCTTGAATACATTCAACCGCCCACCCGTCGACGTCTTCCCCGTCAACACGTTCAGCGGATCCACCGTCTGCAACAAAACCCGCTTCAAACCCGCCGTATCCAAACTCCCACACGCCGACAACACCAGCGCCGCCGCCCCCGCCACGTGTGGCGTCGCCATCGACGTCCCACTCATCGACGCATACTCGCCCTTCAAAAAAGTCGACAAAATCTTGCTCCCCGGAGCCGCTAAATGCACCTTCAAACCATAGTTCGAAAAACTCGACAGCCCGTCCAATTGGTCCGTCGACGCCACGCTAATCACGTTCGCGTTCTCCGAATTCGCCGGAAAACTCACCGTCGTGTCGTTGTTACTCGCCTCGTTCCCCGCCGCCGCCACAAACAACATCCCCGCCGTGTTCGCCTGTGCAATCGCCGTCTCCAGCGCCTGCGACATCCCTCCCCCGCCCCAACTATTGTTCAGCACCCGCACGTTCGCCTCCACCGGAAACAGCTTCTTCAACTGCACCGCAAAATCAATCGCCAGAACCGCGTCCGACGTGTTCCCGCTCCCCTTCGCAGACAAAAATTTCAACGGCAACACGCTTCCCGTCCAATTAATCCCGGTCACCCCGCTCCCATTGTTCCCGCCCGCCGCAATCGTCCCCGCCACATGCGTCCCATGCCCGTTGTCATCCATTGGCACGCAGGTCTTCGTGATTGCGTTAAACCCACGCGTCCCCGCCGCACACGTCACCGTGTTCCCCAAAACCGTCACCGTAAACTCCCGCGGCGCCGTCCATACGTTCGCCGTCAAGTCCGGATGCGTAAAGTCCACCCCCGTATCGATAACTCCCACCATTATCCCTTTTGACCCGGTGGTAATATCCCAAGCTAACGTCGCGCCTATATCCGCCCCCGGCCGCGCCGCGTTCTGCAAACCCCAAAGACTCCCGAACTGCGGATCGTTCGGCAACTTACTCGCCGTCACAATATAATCCGGCTCCACATACTCCACCTCCGGATGCTGGCTAAGCTCCTCCAAAACCGACGCCCCGCCCCGCCCCGTCCGCACCAAATGCAGACCCGAAGTCCCCAACCGCGATAGCCCTCTTACCCCTCCAGTGGCATACGCCCCCAGCGCCGCCCTCTCGGGTGCCTGCTCCACATCCCGGAATTTCACAATAAACTGGGCGGCCACGTGGGGCCGCTCCAGCATCCGTTCCGCCCCGCCACGCTCCAATCGCTGCCCCCAAGCACTGCCCAACGGCAGTAAAAGCATCAATGAGCACAGTAGGGCGCGACGGCCCGTAGCCAACGGATTAATGGGCATCCAAAAGCAGTCCTTAGGTTGAGGTATAACTCCCTATCGGACTATTCTGAAACGATTATGAAGGTATCTTTAGCCTTATTAGAGGAATCGGTAGGATCACTTAGTCCAGTGCAAATGCGCGGCTTGCCCCAAATACCCCAAACCTTACACCAACACCGCACACCCGCCGACCGCCACCGCCGCATCCACGTCCCGATCAAAGTCTAACTTCATCCCCAGCCACGATGCCGGCCCCGCCACCGGTATCGTGATGAGGAAACTCCCCATATACCCCAGCGTTATCCACCCCCCACTCGACACCGCCCGCTCCAGCATCACCACCCACCCCTCCCCAACCGCATAATGCCCCGCCATTGCAAACCCAACAATTGAGAGCCGCATCGGCTCCAGCAAACTCCCTTATTTCACCGTCACCATCGCCGCGTTACTCTTCTCCCCGTTCGCCGTCACCACCAGAACGTACGAACCCGGCAGAAAACTCGGCACTTTGAAATTCACCTGCATTAGCCCAACAAACTCCGGCGTCAGCCCGGCGAAAGCCACCTCCACCGCAACCCCGTTCAACGTCGCCGTCACCAAACTCCGCGGCCGCGATATCGGATCCCCCTTCGCCGCCGCCCCGCTCGCTACCCCATTATCCACTTGCCCCGCCCCCGTCAAGTAAGCGACCGCATAGCTATTCACCGCCGCCCCGTTCTCCGCCGTATTCACACTGTAGTCGGCGTTCTGTACCACCGCTCGCCGCTGCCCAAACTGGAAAATCCCCGGTGCCGCCGACACCACACTCACACTCCCCGGCGTCGACACTTCCCCATTCACCGTCACCACCACCGGTACCGCCGGCCCCTCGACCTGCGCGTTGATCTGCCCCGCGCTCACATAAACCAACGGTGCCGCCTTCCCGCCAATCGTCACCGACGTCCCACCCAACTGCCGAGGCAATGGCAACTCGGTCGCCCCCACGGTCTCCACCGCCAAATCCGTCCCAAACAAGCTAATCAAAGCGCCCGGTGCCACCTTCGCCGCAAAACTAGCTCCGTTCACCACCCCTCCCGCCGACAACTCCGGAGCAGCTTTCACCTCCACTGTGAACTGCCCCACGTTCTCCATAATCCGATTGCTCTTAGCCTCAAACGGGCTGACCCGGTCTTGCTTATAGAGCGATGAGTCCGAAAACCGGAACGACGTCAGCGTCACCTCCGTCTTTCCCGACTTGTAAACCAGCGTCCCCGGCGATCTCCCCGGATATCCCCCCAAATCCTCCACCATCCCCGGGTTCACCCCAAACGGCGGAAAGAACTGCGTCGAATTCACGTTCAGCTCCGTAAGTGCCGAAATCTGAGCACTCCGCGATTGGTCAAAAAACAACTGTAATGTGTAGTTGGTCCACGTGTAACTATTCGCCCGCTCCGCGAAGATCGTGTAAGTATGCGTCCCCACCGTCATCGGTAGCGCGATGTCGTTGTCCGCCGTCTCGGAGCCATTCACAATCGCTCCGTCCAACTCCTCTCCTTTTACGAGGAAGATCGCCGGCTGCCCCCCGTGCAGGGTCGTCCGGAAGCGATGCGCCCCCACCCCCTGTATCTTCCCCGCCGTGTCCGTAGATACAATCTGCATCGCGGTCAATCTAACCGCGCTCCACGCTGGAACTCCAGCCATCATCAAAGACCAAGCAAAAAAACCGTTCTCATGTCATCCTCCGAATTAAGTAATCGTTCGGATCAGACTCGCGGAACTCACTTCAAAATCAGCTCACGAAAATTCCGCTCAAACCCTTCCGCCATCTCCAATAACTCACGCGCCGCTTCCTCTCCCCGCCTCGCCTTAATCGCCTCCAAAATCCGTCGGTGCTTAGCCACCTCCGCCACCCGGTCAATCGGCGCCGCCTTCCCCGCCGCCGTCGCCTGCAAACTCCGCGCCAACCCTGAAGCAAACAACGAACCCACCGCCGTCTCCAACGCCTTCGCCGCAAAATTATTCCCCGACGCCTTCCATAGCAACCGATGAAAACCCAAGTCAGAATGGAAAAACGCCCCCATGTCCGCCGACCGCGCGCCCCTCTCCATCTCCCGCAACTGCACTTCCAATCCCCTAATCTCCGCCGCCGTGATCCGCTCCGCCGCCCATTCCGCCACCTTCGGCTCCACCAGTCGCCGCAACTCACAAATCCGCAGCACATCCATCGAACTCAACTCCACCACCGAATACCCGTAGTTCAACCGGCGCGTCAACAACCCCCGGCTCTCCAAATCCTGCAACGCCTCCCGCACCGGAATCGAACTCACCCCAAATCGCCCAATCAACTCCCGCTCCACCATCCGCTGACCCGGCAGAAACACCCCCGAGATAATGTCCCGCTGCACTTGCAGCACAATCTCATCGCGAATCGACCGCGCTTGAATCGTCCCATCCTGGGTTAATCTATCAAAGGTTGGTTTATCAAAAGTAGCCACGATATATGATATCGTTCTTCCCATGTTCACTCGACGATCCCTCCTCTCCCTCGCTGCGGCGCCCGCCCTCCTCCCAGCCGCCGCTTCCAAAACGAAAGTCGAAATTCGCGCCAACCAGTTCTTCATCAACGGCCGGCCCACCTACAAAGGCCGCACTTACAAAGGCCATAAAATTGAAGGCCTCTTGATGAACTCCCGGATGGTTCAAGGCATCTTCGACGACAAAAACCCCCAAACCGTCACCAAATGGGCCTACCCCGACACCAAACAATGGGACCCCAATCGCAACGTCAACGAGTTCCTCGCCGCCATGCCCCTCTGGCGCAAACACGGTCTCCTCTCTTTCACGATCAACCTCCAGGGCGGCAGCCCCGAAGGCTACTCCAAAGCCCAACCCTGGCACACCTCCGGCTTCGCCCCCGATGGTAGCCTCCTCCCCGATTTCATGGCCCGCCTCGAACGCATCCTCGACCGCGCCGATCAACTCGGCATGGTCCCCATCGTCGGCTACTTCTACTTCGGCCAGGACCAGGTCCTCAAAGACGAAGCCGCCGTCCGCCGCGCCGTCGAAAATTCGACCAATTGGCTCCTCGACCGCAAATATCGCAATTTGCTGGTAGAAGTAAATAACGAAACCAACGTCAAAGCCTACGACCACGAAATCCTCAAACCAGCCCGCATCCACGAACTCATCAACCTCGTCAAAGGGATGAACCGCCAAGGCCGCCGACTCCTCACCGGTACCTCCTACGGCGGCAATGGCATCCCCGATCCCAACGTCGTCAAATCTTCCGACTTCCTCCTCATCCACGGCAACGGAGTCAAAGATCCCAACCGCATCGCCGCCATGGTCCGCGAAACTCGCGCCGTCCCTGGCTATCGCCCCATGCCCATCCTCTTCAACGAGGATGATCACTTCGATTTCGACAAACCCCAAAACAACTTCATCGCCGCCCTCTCCGAATACGCCTCCTGGGGCTACTTCGACCCCGGTGCCAGCGACTACGCCGATGGCTACCAATGCCCCCCCGTCAACTGGGGTATCAACTCCGACCGCAAAAAGGCCTTCTTCAACCTCCTCCGCGAAGTCACCGGCGCCTGATTTCCTCAGCCTTCCCGTAGATTTCCCACAGGTAACATCACAGCTTTTCCACAGGGCGGGGCCATACTTTCGCCCCCGTCCCCACCCACGGTGCTACTCTGGAACAAGCTAATTAAAATATGTCAGATCGTAAATTGCAAGTAATCCCCCTCGGCGGCCTCGGCGAGTTCGGAATGAACTCCATGGCCTTCCGCTACGGGGATGACATCATCGTCGTAGACGCCGGCATGATGTTCCCCGACGCCGAACTACTCGGGGTCGACATCGTCACCCCAGATTTCGCCTATCTCAAGGAAAACCGAAAGTTCGTCCGCGGCCTCGTCCTCACCCACGGGCACGAAGACCACATCGGCGGCATCCCCTTCCTCCTCACTGAGGTCGATATGCCCATCTACGGCACCGCCCTCACCCTCGCCCTCGTCGAACGCCGCCTCGAAGAACACAAAATCGACGCCGACCTCCGCATCATCAAAGCGAACGACAAAATCAAACTCGGCCCCTTCGAAATCGAGTTCATCCACGTCACCCACTCCGTCTCCGCCTGTGTCGCCGTCGCCATCACCACCCCCATCGGCGTCATCATCCACACCGGCGACTTCAAAATCGACCTCTCCCCCCTCGATAACCAACCCTTCGACCTCCATAAATTCGCCGAATACGGCAAACGGGGCGTTCTCCTGCTGATGTCGGACTCGACCAACGTCGACCGGCCCGGCTTCACCCCGTCAGAGAAGACCGTCCGCCCCGGCATCGAAGAACTCGTTCGCAACTCCGAGCGCCGTGTCATCGTCTCCTGCTTCTCCAGTTCCACTCATCGCCTACAGATGATTCTCGACATCGCTGCCGCCACCGGCCGTAAGGTCGGCCTCCTCGGCCGCAGCATGCTTTCGACCACGGAAATCGCTCACTCCCTCGGCCTCCTGCGCATCCCCGATAGCATCCTGCTCCGCCCGCAGGACATCATGCTCAACCAGCCCGAGAAAACCCTCGTCCTCGTCTCCGGCACCCAGGGCGAGCCCATGTCGGCCCTCTCCCGCGTATCTTGCGATAGCCACAAGAGCCTCAAAATCGAGAAGGGCGACACCGTCATCCTCTCCTCCCGCATCATCCCCGGCAACGAAAAGCCCATCATGCGGGTCATCAACCATCTCGCCCGCCGCAATGCCAATATCTATTTCGGCAGCCGCACCCCCCACATCCACGTCTCCGGCCACGGCTCCTCGGAAGAACTCAGAATCCTTCTCAATCTCGTCCGGCCGAAGTACTTCGTCCCCCTTCACGGCGAATACTGGCAGCTCCGCAAGCACATCGAACTAGCCAACGGCCT
>Ga0163144_10019573_pt1 | contig 13606 bp, 9 predicted proteins | sample OliLak19BULKMAT1_FD_123175 | JGI IMG/M metagenome (GOLD analysis project Ga0163144, IMG submission 123175) | Freshwater microbial mat bacterial communities from Lake Vanda, McMurdo Dry Valleys, Antarctica - Oligotrophic Lake LV.19.BULKMAT1 | ecosystem: Environmental > Aquatic > Freshwater > Lake... | reverse complement strand
TTGTACGTTTCTCGAAAAATAGATGGCAAGTATTGGGGCGACCCTGAAAATTTGGGACAGAATATCAATAGCACTACTTGGGATTCGCATCCTTCCTTTTCACTCACAGAAGATACTTTGTTTTTCGCTTCAGACCGTTCAGGAGGGTTTGGAGCTATTGATATTTACTTTTCTGCCAAAGATAATTTGGGGAATTGGGGTGCTTCGCAGAACATAGGTCCTGCGGTAAACACCCGAAAAAATGAAGTAAGTCCTTTTATGCACCATACCTATAACGTGCTGTATTTCAGCTCTGATGGGCAAATGCTGAACTATGGAGATTTTGATATTTATAAAGCCTATTGGAATGAAGGGGCGTGGACTGAGCCTAAAAATATTGGACCTTTGGTAAATGGTGCAGGGCGAGAGTTTTATTTTGCTATTGACTCCAAATCCAATAAAATTTATTATGCAAAATCAGAACCGGGCAACGAAGCAAATTTAGACCTTCACTCCTTCCCAATGCCAATGGAGGCACAGCCGATGGCTATAGTCAGATTTTCGGGCAAAGTTACTGAAGCGTCCACAGGCGAGGTGTTTGAGGGTATAGTTTCGCTGATAGATTTGGACACACACATAGAAATTATGCCGAAAAATCTGCGTGAAGATGGCTCGTTTGAGTTTGAGCTTATTGATAATAAGCGGTATATGCTCATTGTACAAGGAGAAAATTTTTTCAGACTTGAAGAAGTTTTTTTGCTAAAAGGGGAGAAAGAAATAGAAATAGCTACTCGCAGCATCAGGGCGTTGAAGTTCGAATCTATTGAATTTGACAACAATAGTGCAGAGCTAAAAACAGAAATGGAAAATGATTTACACTTGATTATCAACTTTTTAGTAGATTATCCTGACTACAAACTCAAAATTTCTGGGCATACAGACTTAAACGGGAATCCTGCTACTAATATGAAACTCTCTCAGCAGCGTGCCGAGTCTATTGCTAAGTACATAGCAGATTATGGAAAATTGGACAAGGAAAGGGTGATAGCCAAAGGTTTTGGTAGTACAAAACCGCTCACCAGTCCAGAAGTTACTGAAACAGACAAGAAAATGAATCGGAGGGTAGAATTTAGAATTTATAAAGGCATAGACCCTACAGAAGATTAATAATAAAAAAATAGACGACTCAGGAAAGATTGGTCGTCTGTCGGGCAAAAAATGACTGCCCTGCATAAATAATAAGTATCTTAGAACAAGATTGAAATAGCGTTCAATGTATTGACGATAACAATCACAAGAGTAATAAAAATTATCACTATCTTGCTTGCATCAGATTTATCATTTTGAGCATTTTCTTTTAGATAAGCGTATTTCATAGGAGTAAATTTTTTTGTGATTAGTAGTGTTTTGTAATACATACATACATTGGTACAAAAGTAATAAAATTATACTTTTTCACAAAAAAATCATAAAAAATATTTTTTATTTAACATTTTTCCGCAAAAAATCGTAAATATGCTTGCATATAATGTTTGTTTTAGACAAAAGCACGCCTATTTCACTACTTTTATTGAGTCTAAGCCAAAATAAACAGCACAGTTTTTATTTTTCCAATCATTTGTATTCTCCTCCATTTCAACAAAAAATAGTGTAGCGGGCTGCTCTGGAATGTAAGGAATTACAATTTTCTTCTGGTTAAGCAAATTATATCTTTCTTTCATTTTGTTATCATAGCTTGCCGCCTCGCCGCTGCGTAGTTCTTGCCACGCCTCGCCTACGTTGGAATTAATATTGAAAAATTTATAGCAAAAAATAAGAAGTATGGGCAACACGAAGTAAAGCGGAAGAGCTTGCTTGAAAACTTGGTGCTTTTCCAATAAATTATATTTCTTGAGAAAAAAACTAATAATGACTTGAATATTAAAAAACCAGCCTAAAATAAAAAATAGATAATTGGTAGCTCTTACCCGCATCGCAATAGCCTCAAGCCCTGTAGCCAGATAAATAGGCAGGTAGGCAAAGCACAAAATAGCCAGCCAAAGCCCAATAGAAAGAATGGGGTGAATGTAGAAATGATGCTTAAAAAGAGAACTTTCTCTACTTAGTTTGATGCAAACTGGTACAAATAAAAGCGAAATAAGCCATAAAGGAGTGTTTTTTAGCCAATAAAGAGTAGCAATAAACTTGCTTAGTGTGGTATAAATGGTAAACTCTACATTAAATCTATTAGGGAACATGACGGCGGCACGAACTGCATTGCCCGGTGCCAAAATAGAAGTAATTGCTGAAAGAATAGCTATAGCCATCAAAAATATAAAGAATTTGGCGGAAGGGTGCTTGTAATAGACGGTCATGCAGGTAATTAGAAACAAAATACCTCCTAAGCAAACAATAATAATTTCATTAGACCACATCATCAGCACTACCAAGCCAATCATGCTCACTTTGAGCGTCATTGTTTTGGCACCCGCAGCATAAGCACTCATTAGTTTTAGCAAGCAATAGGTAAATAAAAAGAATAAAATATTTGCCGATGTATATACAGAAGCTCCTGTAAACCAATAGAATAACTCTACTACCGAAGGAGTATAAGCAAGGAAAAGCACTACAAATATCAGTGTGCCGAGTAGCTGCTCAAATAATGAATAAATCCCTATAGTGAGTTCTTTGATGACCAGAAAAACCGAGAAAAAAAAGGCAGTAATAAAAAACAAAACCACTAATTGATAAGCCAAAAATGAGCGAAAAACTAAAGGATTAAGCCCTACTAATACATTGGAGAAATATCTACCACTCCACTCATAAAAATTATATACTTGAAATTGCCATAGACCAGACTTCTGTACCATGACAGTCCATAGATAATCGTCAGCAGAAGGGTGATTGTAAAAAGCGAGTACCAGAAAAGGCAGAAGTCCAATAGAAAAAATAATAAAAAGGAGAAAATAGATAATTTTTTGTTTACCAAGCATAGTTTTCTAATCTTTAAAATACTGAAAATAAGTCTTTTGTGCCAAAGAAAGCATGGGAATATCGCCTTTCGTATCCCCGTAGGCAAAGATACAATCAAACTGTGCCAAATCAATTTCTCTTTTGATTCTATTCATTTTTTCTGTGCCATTACAGTTAGGAGAGGCAAATTCTTTGAGTAGTTTCTCATTTTCGAAGGCTAATTTAGTGGCTATGAGTCCGATATCTTCATTTTTGCACCATTGCACCAGCCATAGTTCAGCAGAGGCAGAAACGATATAGATTTGATGCCCTTGCGCTTTGTGCCATGCCAATCTTTCTAAGGCTGTTTTGCGAAAAATAGAATTAAGCATAGATAGCGTATAAATTCCCGCTATTTCTTGCAAATTGTTCTTTGCCTTGTTTTTGAGGTAAAAATAGATGACTTTTTCTTTTGCTTTTTGTGCATTTAGTAAGCCCATTTTTAGCCCAAATAGGGTAGGGGAGAGGGCTAATAGACCAACGTAAAAACGAAAATTCCCGACTGCAAACCTCAGAAAATGGAATAGGCTATCTTTTTTGGTAATTGTGCCATCAAAATCAAACAAGGCAAGTGTTTTCAAAGCCTTGTTTTCTGTGTTTCTGTGTGCGTACTATCCGAAGATATACTTTCTTCTTTTGCCTTTTCTACTTTGGCAGGAGGGAAGAGCAAAGAAGCGATGACGCTCGTAGCCAAGATAAATAAGATAATGTAGAGAGAATAGACAGTTTCGAAGCCAATGCTCTTGAGCCAGTCATGCCCTATCATTTTTACACCAATAAACACCATCAGAAAGGACAGCCCGACCTTAAGATAATGAAACAGTGGCAGAATATTGGAGAGAAAAAAGAACATAGACCGCAAGCCCATGATGGCGAAAATATTAGAAAAAAAGACAATATAAGGGTCTTTGGTAACTGCAAATATGGCAGGAACTGAATCTACGGCAAAAATGAGGTCTGTAAATTCCACTATCAGCACCACCAAAAACAAAGGCGTAAGATGCCAATGCTCGTTCTTTCTGACAAAAAATCGTTCGCCTACAAAACGAGGATAAAGCGGAAAATATTTAGAAACTAACTTTACTATAGGGTGCTTGTCAACTTCTATCTTTTCATCACCCGAATCTTTTTCCAAAAACATTTTGATGCCAGTAAAAATTAGAAAAGCACCAAAAAGATATAATAGGAAATGAAAGCGATGTATGAGAGCAGAACCTAAGAAAATAAAAGCAAAACGCATGATTATAGCCCCAAGAACACCCCAAAAAAGCACTTTTTTGAAGTATTTCTGCCTTACACCGAAGGAAGAAAAAATGAGAATAATCACAAAAATGTTATCTATAGAAAGGGCATATTCGAGCAGGTAGCCCGTAATGAACTCTACTGACATATTATCGCGGTAGAGCTGCACAGTCTTTTCATAATTGCCAGAAGAGAGGTCTATCTCATTGGGAGCGTATTCGGCTACTACCGCAGTAAGCTCTTCAAAGTTGGTGATGCCATGTATCTTTTCTCCATAAAAGTTTAATAAAGCGTAGAAAATAAGGGCGAACATCACCCAAATCGCACTCCAAGAGGCGGCTTCCCTGAAATGGACTACATGGTTTTTCTTAGAAAAAACGCCAAGGTCTAACAGTAGCACTGTTAGAATAAAAGTAGTAAAGGCGGTGAAAAATAAAATTTCGTTTGATAACATTCTTTATTGTGTATGGCTATACTGTGCAAATGATAATATAAAATTTAATTTATTTCTGCGAATACCTTAAGTTTACAAACGCTAATACTTACTAAACTGTTGTATATTTGGCACCAATTCTAAGGGGAATTGGGTATAATTAATTAATGCCAAAACAAAAATAAACCCAAAATTAGTATTTAGTGGGTAAATTTACAAATGATTTTTAATTTTGCAAAGAGATTTAATATATCACTCATTAATATTTTATAAAAACCACAAATATGATTCAAAGAATTCAAACTGTTTTTTTGTTGTTAAGCATTGTTCTTATGACTGTTATGCTATTTTCGCCGCTTTGGACAAAGGAAAATTTACTCACAGGCGATGCTGCACAGCTTACGCCTATGGCACTTATTTATAAGCAGAAAGCGGTAATAGTTACTCAGCAAACTACTGTTTACATTGCGATATTGATATTTACGAGTATTGCTTTTGCTTTTCTATCTATTTTTTCTTACAAAAATCGTATGCGCCAAGTGATGTATAATATGCTCAACATATTGGTTTTGGTAGGTGTGTTGGCTTGCCTAATTTATTTTTCGACCAAAGGTGAAGACTTATTCAAAGAACCGCTAAGGGGAAGTTTCGGGATTGGCTACTTCATGCCTGCGTTTGCGGTAATAATGAACTCTCTTGCAAATCGATTTATTCGTAGAGATGAAAAATTAGTGAAGTCAATAGACAGAATCAGGTAAAAGTACAAATAACAATAATATTTTTCAGCATCTTAGGGCAATGAGCGAAATATCATCTCTTTGTGTTTCTGTTCCTTGGAAAGCCTCAAGTGCTTGTGTGGCTTTGATACCCTGCTCCAAAAGAGGAAGCGGGGCTATTTTTGTGAGCAGGTCTATAAAATTTCTCTTGCCAAATCGCATTCTTGATGAATCGTTTTGGTCTATAAAACCATCAGTAGTTAGGTAAAAAATAGTATCTATCGGCAGCGTAAGTTTGTAGGTTTCAAATTCTACATTATGCCTTACGGAGAATCCTCCTATCATGTTTTTATCTCCTTTGATGGACTGAATTTGACCATCTGCCCAGTAGAATAGTGTTAGCTTGGAACTTGCGTAGGAAAGCTCAATTTGGTCTTTTTTCTTTTCAAAAAAACATATTTGCATATCTACGCCGTCTGTATTGCCACTGGTTTTTTGCTTTAAAATGATATTAATACTTTGGTTGAGATTTGCAAGGATTTTTGAGGGACTTTCTAACCCTCTTACCGAGATAATTTCATGAAGTAAGGTGCTGGTAATCATGGACATAAATGCACCCGCAACACCATGCCCGGTGCAGTCGGCAAGTACAAAAACGCTGACTTCTTGCGAAAGTGGCAAAAACCAGTAAAAATCTCCTGAAACGGTATCTTTGGGTTTATAGACTATGAAATGTTCTTTGAAATATGCCTGAATTTCACCAACTTGTGGCAGAAGAATATACTGAATTTCCTTAGCATAGCTGATGTTCTGATGAAGACGCTTGCTCGTTATTTCAGCATACTGTATTGTTTCTTCTAATTTTTGGTTTTGTTCCTCAATGAACGCCATGCTTTGCTGGAGATGCTCATTGGATATTTTTGTTTCTTCTTGTAACAGTAATATTTCCTCTACTTTGCTATTGAGCTGGCTATTTACAGATGCCAGCTGTTCTTGCTGCTGGCGAAATACCTCATTATGAGTATTTGACTCGCTATGTTGTTCATTGATTACTTTTATTTGTGTCGTAACTTTTTCTCTAATAGGGCTAAGAATAAAGAAATTGATTAGGAAAAGCGATAATAAGATAAAAGCAAGAAATAAAAAACCTGTGAGTTTGTAGGCATCTATGTCTTCTTTTGGAAGAGTCTGGAGGACAAACAAATAATTAGCTATGGAGAACAAAGCAATGATTCCTATAGCTAAATAGTGTGCAAATTTTAATTTTTTACTTGTCAAATGAATACCCATGTAACTTTTATAATTTTGAGTAGTTTAGCAAAATTTTTATGCCTTTTTACCTATCTGTTGCCAACTTGAAAAAACTATCCTGTTTCTTGTTACTAAAAATAAGAGAATTTTAATAATTTTGTAGGCGAAGCAAAAATATTCTTAGAATATAGACCTTTGTAAATTTCAAATTTAGTTCAATTTACATAAAAATAACAAATTAATCATTTATAATGACAATAAATTTATGACAAAATATGATTTAATCGTAATAGGCAGCGGACCTGGGGGATATGTAGCAGCGATTCGTGCCTCGCAGTTGGGGCTGAAAGTTGGCGTGGTCGAGAAAGAAGAACTCGGCGGAATTTGCCTAAATTGGGGCTGTATCCCCACAAAAGCCTTGCTCAAAAGTGCGCAAGTGTTTGACTATGTGAAGCACGCCAAAGATTATGGCGTAGAGGTACCTTCCTACAAGGCGGACTTCGGTAGCATGATTGCCCGAAGTCGTGGCATAGCGGGCGGCATGAGCAAGGGCGTAGAATTTCTGTTCAAAAAGAACAAAATTGATAAATTGATGGGCTTTGGCAAGGTGAAAAAGGGCAAAATAGTGGAAGTTACGGATGCAGAAGGCAAAAAAACGGACTATGCGGCAGAGCATATCATCTTGGCAACGGGAGGCAGGTCAAGAGAACTACCTAATATTAAGATAGATAACCAAAAAATTATCGGATATCGCAAAGCAATGACAATGGAAAAGCAGCCGAAATCTATGGTTATTATTGGCTCTGGAGCTATTGGGGCTGAGTTTGCCTATTTTTATAACTCCATCGGCACTAAAGTAACCATCGTGGAGTTCCTGCCTAATATAGTACCTGTAGAGGACGAAGATATTTCTAAGCAGTTAGAAAAGTCTTTCAAAAAAGAAGGAATAACGATTATGACCAACTCGGCAGTCGAGGCGGTAGATACCTCTGGCGAGGGCTGCAAAGTGAGCATAAAAACGCCAAAAGGAGTAGAATATATTGACTGTGAGGTGGTGCTTTCTGCCGTAGGTGTTAGCACAAATTTGGAAGGCATTGGCTTAGAAGATGTTGGCATTAAGCACGAAAAAGGCAGGGTACTGGTTGATGAGTTTTATAGAACCAATGTGTCGGGCTACTATGCTATTGGTGATATTACCGCAGGGCAGGCACTTGCGCACGTAGCTTCTGCCGAAGGAATCATCTGTGTAGAAAAAATAGCAGGGCATCACCCTGAGCCGCTAAATTACAATAATATTCCCGGCTGTACCTATTGCGTACCAGAAATAGCTTCGGTTGGCTATACAGAGAAAGCAGCAAAAGAGGCAGGTTATGAAATCAAAGTAGGCAAATTTCCTTTTTCGGCTTCTGGAAAAGCGAAAGCAGGTGGCAACTACGATGGCTTTGTAAAGCTAATTTTTGATGCAAAATACGGGGAATTTTTGGGAGCGCACATGATAGGGGCAAACGTAACAGAGATGATAGCGGAAGTGGTCGTAGCTCGCAAATTGGAAACTACAGGACACGAAATCATCAAATCAGTTCACCCACACCCTACTATGTCAGAGGCGATTATGGAAGCGGCAGCAGCGGCTTATGGTGAGGTAATACATTTATAACTCATTGATAACTAACACCTATACGGTCTTTAAGACCGTATAGGTGTATGAGTAAACTTAGGCAAAAACACCGTAAACGTACAGCCTTCACCATAAACACTTTTTAGGCTAATAGTACCCCCTAATTTGTCTAAGGCGTTTTTTAGGATGTAAAGCCCTAATCCAGCACCTTTTGAGCTTTCTGTAGCCCTGAAAAACATATTAAAAACTTTCACATGATACTTTTCAGGAATCCCTTCGCCGTTATCTGAAACAACGACCTTTATACTGCCAAAATTAGTATCTTCGATGCTAATTTCTACAAAAGAATTTACACGATTTCGAGCATAATTGATGGCATTTCCTATCAAATTTTGCAAAACAATCCGTACTAATTCCAAGTCTGAAAATATTTTGTGTTTGACCTTTATTTGTATTCTGAAGTCTATTTGTGCAAACTTTGGCAATTCTCTGAATGAACTAATGCAATCATTCACCAATATATTCAAATCAATTTCTTCTTTTAGAAGTGGTGATTCTTTGATTTTGGTAATCTCCATCAGGTTGGTAATAATATTATCCAACTGATTTACCGTTTTTTCCATGTTTTTCAGGTAAATCCCTACCGACGGCTCTAAGGCTTCCATTTTTGCAATAGAGTTTAGCCCTTTGAGCGTTGCTACGGGACCTCGAAGGTCATGGGGGGTGCGATATAAAAAAGTATCTAATTCATTTTTCTTAAATACAAGGTCTTCTTGTACTTTCTTTAACTCTGTGATATTCTGCACAATGCCAAGAACATATTTCGGAGACTCACTAATATCTCTCACCAGAGAAATCGTTACCAATACCCAAATGACATGACCATCTTTGTGTATATATCGGCTCTCTGTCCTAAAACTTTGCAATTCTTCTCTGACTACTTGGTCGAAAACCTGCTCGGCTTCGAGGGAATAGTCGGGCTGAATAATAGCCCATAGTCCTTTCATTTTTAGTTCATCTAAGGAATAGCCAAGCATTTCACTAAACGTATCATTGCATTGGATTAGATTTCTATCCAAGTCTAATTGAAAAATACCTGCTGCGGCTTGTTCAAAAACAGACTGAAAGTTAAGTTCGCTTTCTACTAATGCCTTTTCCGCTTTTTTGCGTGCAGCGATACTTTGCGCATTAAATACTACCCTATCTATTACTCCGTAGTCATTGCGCACAGGGTAATAAGTTACCTCGTACCATTGCTCTTTTCCTTGCCCTATCATTCTTTTTTCGTAGGTAACTACTTCGCCACCAAGGGCTTTGGTAAAATTTTCTCCAAACTCTCCAAAGCCCCAAGCACTCATCTGCTCTAAGGCTGATTCTCCCTGTTTTAGCAAAATACCCGTATTTTCTTTGGCATTTTCTGCTGCTAATTTATTGAATCCCTGAATTTTATAACTTTTATCAACCAAGTAAAATATCTGACTACTGCTGTTAAAAGTAGCACGTAAGTTTGCCTCTGACTCTTTGAGTGCTAACTCTACCTCTTTCCTGGCAGTAATATCTGTGGTAATGCCCTCTAACTGCGTGGGATAGTTGCGAGAAATTCCAAAATAAGGTTTGATATGAGATTGCACCCAAATAATTTTACTTTCTATAGTATAGACTCTGTATTCCAAATAAGACTCTTCGCCATTCTCAATGGCATTTTGCATGGCAGTATCAAATGTGTTGCGGTCTTCCAAGTGTACTATAGACTGAAGCGAACCGTTGTATTTGATGAAATCTGACACTGTATAGCCCAAAATTTTCTCAAAGGCAGGAGAGAGAAGAACTAATTTTTTCTTTGCAATATCATAAGACCAGAAAATATCGTCTAAGGTATCAAAAATATTTTGGAGTTGTTCTTTGGTATTTCTGACTTCTACTTCGGCTTGCTTGCGTTCTGAAATATCTAACGCACCAAATACAACATACTCTACTTCATGGACTTGCGTAAAAATAGGCGTATAAATGACATCAATCCAAATTTCTCGCCCTTTGAAACTAAACTGACGCTCCGAGCGGATAGTCTTGCCATTAAAAGCCTGCTGCGAAGCCTCCAAGAAATAAGCCTTTTCTTGTCCGTTGATAGCAAGTAATATGCTATCTTCTTGCTGCAAATCGATGCCCGAAATCCTATAGGAGTCCGCGTGTGCCTTGCGGTTAATCCTAACAATGCGAAAATTACGGTCATAGACAAAAATTCCAATCAAATTACTATTGAATACGGCTTGGAGATTCTGCTGAGAGGCAAAAAGTGCGCTTTGAGTATGGCTAAGTTCCTCTAAACTTTGCTTCAATTCTTCATTCTGTGCGTTGAGTTCTTCGGTAAGCATTTGCTCTTGGACGAGCATATTTTCAACTCTTTGCTCGGCTGCTTTGCGGTCTGTAATGTTAATAGCTCCGTAGCAAACGCCTAAAACAGCCTTTTCTTTGCTGTAAACGGGCGAAATAGTGATGTCAAACCAATAAGTATTCTTATCCGACTTACCAACTACTGCTCTTTCATTTCTAATAATTTTCCCCTTCAGCACCTCTGTAAAGTCATTAATAATGGCGTTTTTATTTTCGGGCAGCACAAAGTCGCCCACAAAATCGCCAATGCAGATTTCACGATTGAAGTAAAAAAATTGATTCTCGGCGGCTTGTGCATTAAAAGCCCGAACCCGAAAATCAGTATCCATAATGACAAGTGCATAAAAACTACTCTCAAATATAGCTTCCAACAACTCTATCGAGCTAGCAAAATCATTTGAGAGCGAACCATTTGTTACTTTTTTACCCATTTTTAAGTGTAAATTTCTAATCTATAAGCATGAATAAAAGAATATTTAAGAAAACAGTACAAACATGATGAAGTTTTGCATCATTCACAATTTTTTATACTCAAAAATAGCAAAATTTCTTGAATTTGCAATTTTTCAAGTTTCATCATTTCCATAATTAAAAAAACACCTTTAACGCGTAGGTTAAAGATGCTTTTTTAAAAAAAGAATATGTTGTAATTTATTCCTCTGTTTCTGCCAAAGTTACAATTGCTTGCGCCCAAGCTACATACTTCAGTTTTGCCAAATCACCAACGGTTTTTACCCCAAAAGCAGATTTTAATAATTCGGCATCTTTGTCAGATATGCCTGCAAGTGCTGCTACAGGAGCATCGACCAATTCTTTGAAAGACTTGCCCTCATAGGCTTTGTCTAAAGCAATATTAATATTCATAATGAAAACTGTGTTTTGATGTGAGTTTCAAATATTATATTTTTTTTCTAATAATCAAAATATAGAAACAGAAAAAAATACTTCTTTTGTTTTTATGGCTCTTTTTTCTACTTTTACTTCAAAACAAATATACTTACGCATGAAAAAACAACCTTTTAATACCATATTTTTCTTTCTTTTCTTTTCTATGCTATTTCTCACCCAAAAATTATCTGCTCAACTCCCTGATATGCAGCAAAATCCACCTTCGCAAAAGTGGAAACAGCTTAACACGCCTAACTTCCGAGTCATTTACCCATCTAATTTGGAAAGTGATGCGCAGCGAACAGCCAATACTTTAGAGCATATTTATAAGGTAGAAGGGGCAAGTTTAGAGCGGCAGCCCAAGAAAGTAGATATTTTGCTGCAAAACCAAAATGCAATTCCTAATGCTTTTGTAACCATTTTGCCGAGGCGGTCTGAGTTCTTTACTATGCCGCCCCAAGATTATAACTTTTTGGGGACAAATGATTGGCTTAACTTGCTCATGGTGCATGAGTTTCGCCATATAGTACAGTATGAAAAAAGTAAAACAGGTTTCAGCAAATTTGCCTATAAAATATTTGGAAATTTGGCTTTGGCAGGCTTGAGTGGGATTTCCGTACCCAATTGGTTTTGGGAAGGAGATGCAGTTGGTATGGAAACGGCACTTTCGCCAAGTGGCAGAGGTAGGATTCCAAACTTTGACCTCCTCTACCGCACCAATCTTTTGGAGCGCGGTGCTTTCACTTACAACAAATCACATTTGCGTTCGCTAAAAAATCTTGTTCCAAATCACTATGTACTTGGTTATCTGTTTACTACACATTTGAGAAGGAAAACACAAAACGGTAAAATCTGGTCATCAATCACAGAAAGAGCCTTTGGGCAGTCTATTCTTCCTTTTACTTTTTCTAATTCTATCAAAAAATATACAGGAAAATACGTGGTAAAAACCTATGAATCAATGAATAAGGAATTGGATAGCCTTTGGAGGAATCAACTCAAAGACTTGCCTATTACCGAAGCAAGAATTTTGAACGCAAGAAAATCAAAAATTTATACAGATTACGAATTTCCGCAATACTTGAATGATGGGAGTGTAATTGCCTTAAAATCAGGCTTGGGCGACATTCAAACCTTAGTAAAGATTGACAGAGATGGCAAAGAAAGCAAGCTATTTACTTTAGGAATTTTTGCTGATAATTTTACCCTTTCGGCGGCACAAAATAAGATAGTTTGGAACGAATTTGAGTTTGACCCACGCTGGCAAGTCAAGTCGTTCAGGGTCATCAAAATTTATGATACAGAAAGCAAAAAACTCAAAGTATTGGCAAGAAAAACTCGCTTTTCTGCGGCGGCTCTTTCGCCCAATGCAAAAATGGTTGTTACAATTGACAATAAAACTGATGGAACTGTACAATTAGTTATTTTGGATGCAGAAACAGGAACAGAAGTAAAACGATTTGAAAACCCTGAAAATCAATACTTTGGAATGCCTCGCTTTGCTGACAATGGCAAAGAAATTGTTTTCTTGAAAACTGATAAAATAGCGGGAAAAACAATTTCACTTTTGAATATAGAAACAGGTGAAAGTAAAAATTTATTGCCTTTTGGTGCAGAAAATTTGGGACAGCCCATCAAAGTCAAAAACTATGTTTTCTACAATTCCCCTTTTAATGGGATTGATAATATCTATGTTCTTGATTTAGAAACAAATAATAGATACCAAGTAAGCTCTCGGAAGTTTGCCGCCTATAATCCCTGCCTTTCTGCTGATTTTAAAACGCTCTTATTCAATGACTTTTCCAAAGATGGAATGAATGTGGCTGAAATGCCTTTGAACCCTAAAAATTGGATAAATCTTGAAAAAGTGCAAGATAGAAATACTTATTACTACAAAACTTGGGTAGAGCAAGAAGGGAATAGTCAAATCTTACAAAATATTCCCAGTACACCTTGGCAGTCAGCAACTTACAGCAAAACCACAAGAATTTTTAATATACACAGTTGGTCGCCACTTTTAGATGCAAATAATCCCGAAAGGCTGCAAATAGGGCTTTTTTCGCAAAATGTATTGAGTACCATGCAAGCAAGTGCAGG
>Ga0163144_10019572_pt1 | contig 13607 bp, 13 predicted proteins | sample OliLak19BULKMAT1_FD_123175 | JGI IMG/M metagenome (GOLD analysis project Ga0163144, IMG submission 123175) | Freshwater microbial mat bacterial communities from Lake Vanda, McMurdo Dry Valleys, Antarctica - Oligotrophic Lake LV.19.BULKMAT1 | ecosystem: Environmental > Aquatic > Freshwater >... | reverse complement strand
GCCTTCGATGACGGAACTGCTGGCGATGAAGGGCAAACCCGAGGCTGGCATCGCCGTGTTCAAACAACAGTGCGCTATTTGCCACCAGGTTAACGGCGAGGGCATGGACTTCGGCCCGAAACTCTCCGAAATCGGCTCGAAGTTGCCGAGAGAAGGTCAATACCTCGCTATCCTGCACCCCTCAGCGGGGACCAGTTTCGGCTTCGAGGGTTGGGGAATCAAGATGAAAGACGGCTCGCTGCTTACGGGCGTGGTTTCCTCGAAAACCGAAACCGACATTGACCTGAAGTACCCCGGCGGCGCTATCCAGCGCATCAAAACGGCGGACGTAAAATCAATGAAACAACTCCCCGACTCGATGATGCCCAGCGGCTTGCAGGAATCGATGAGCAGCCAGGAATTGGTGGATTTGGTGGAGTATTTGATGACATTGAAGAAGAAATAAGCCTTGTTTTCGTTGCTCGAAAACCCAGCCGGTGCCCTTGAGGGCGGGCTGGGTTTTTGGTAGAAACCGGTTACTTTTGGACGATGTCAAAAGCACTCCTGCAACCGATTGAAGGATGCTGGGACGTAGCGCCCCGTATCAAAACCATCTGGTTTCCGAGTGAAACGACAATGGCCATCGAACTGCGGGACGGACGAATCATCTTCACGCCGCTCGACCGTTTCCCAAGCATTCAAAGACTAACCGTTGAGCAACGTCAGGCTTGGTATCACTTTGGAAATGGATTCAGTTTTGACGAGTGTGCCGAAGTGATTCACATCGAGCAGATTTTGGGAAATTTTGAAGCGCATCGGCATGAAAACGAATACCCTCATGGTCGCGACTGAACAAATCAAAACCAGGCTGCACCGCCTGATTGACGAAGAAACTGACCCGGCCCGGCTGGAAACCATTCAGGCTTTTTTGTTGGGAGAATCGCCTGCTTCCGGCGATTTTTGGGATGACCTGAGCGAAGCGGACAAAGCGTCTATTGAAGCGGGAATAGCCGATGCTGACGCGGGGCGGGTTGTTTCCAGGGAAGAAGTAAAAAACAACTTGATTGCGCAGCACCTGGGGCAGGAGGAGCAGAATTTTCGCGAAGAACTGACCAACCTCAACGCAGCGTCCAATTCGTTCGCCTTCCTCGCCGACGAAGAAGAACTTTATTCGCTTGAAGATCTCAAAGAACGCTACCGGTGAAAAAAGGCGACGTGGTGCTGGTTCCCTTTCCATTCACCGATTTGACCGGCACCAAAACCCGGCCTGCGGCCGTGCTGATTGCCGACGGTCTGGATGTGACCCTGGCGTTCGTGACCACGCGGGTAGGCTGGGAAACTCCCAACGATTTGCTTCTGTCACCATCTGAAACCAACGGAATCAGCAAGGTTTCGCTGGTTCGTACTTCCGAACTGGCAACCATCGATGCCAAACTCGTTTTCGGAAAATTAGGCGAATTGTCAACTTCCGAACGGCTGGCGCCTGACCAAAAGCTGGTTGCCGCCTTTCAACTTAATTCTGGTTCCGTATCCATTCCTTAAACCCCATCCATGCAACGCCGCGCCTTCCTCCAAAAAACCACCCTCGCCGCCAGCGCCGCTGCCCTGGTTACGCCCACGCTGGCCGCCCCACTCGCCAAAAACAAATTCAAACTCAAGTACGCCCCGCACCTGGGGATGTTCGACAACTCGGCGGGGAAAGACATCGTCGACCAGCTCAAGTACATGGCCGACCTGGGGTTCACCGCCCTCGAAGACAACGGAATGCCGCGCCGCCCGCCCGAAGAGCAACAAAAAATTGGCGACACGATGGCCAAACTGGGTATGACGATGGGCGTGTTCGTGCTCAACAAAGGCGGCAACGGGGCCAACACGCTGGCAGCGGGCAAAAAAGAATACATTGACATTTTCCTGAAGGGTTGCCAGGAGGCAGTAGAAATCGCCAAGCGCTGCAACACCAAATTCACAACCGTCGTGCCGGGCGATTTTGAGCGGAATCTGCCCGTCGGCATCCAGACCGGGCACGTCATCGACGCGCTGCGGCGTGGGGCGGAAATTCTGGAACCCTCCGGCCTGGTGATGGTGCTCGAACCCCTCAGCGATACGCCTAACCTGTTTTTGCGCACCTCCGACCAGACCTACGAAATCTGCCGGGCCGTGAACAGTCCGTCGTGCAAGGTGTTGTTCGACATTTACCACATGCAGAAAAACGAAGGGCATATCATCCCGCACATCGACTGGGCCTGGAGCGAAATCGCCTATTTTCAAATCGGCGACAATCCGGGCCGGAAGGAGCCAGGCACGGGCGAAATCAACTACCAGAACGTGTTCAAACATATTCACAAACGGATGCAGGCCGAAAACCGCGACTTCATTTTCGGCATGGAACACGGCATCGCCGGGTCAGGAAAGGAAGGCGAGCAGGCGCTGGTGCAGGCCTACGTGCAGGCGGATAGTTTTGCGGTTTGACGGGTCGAGATCCTTCCAGGACGACAGATTGTTTTTGTTTTTCCACTAAAAAAGGCTCCCGATTGACCGGGAGCCTTTTTTAGTGGAAAAACAAAGGAGTTATTTCGTCAAAAATCGATTATCCGTGCGATTGCCGGGGGCGGGAACCACCACCCGCTGGCGGCTATCGGGGCGCAGGATCAGCGAAGCGCGGCCCGGTTTTACGATGAGTTGGGGAATGTAGCGCGAAGCGAGCGGGGCAGTACCCTCGCTATACCAACGGACGGCGGCTTTGCCGGGAGCGGGCACGTCGGCCAAAACGGGCAGGGCCGAAAACAAGGCCAGAATCGTCAGGAAGGGCAGAATTTTTTGCATCGCGCTCCGGGGAAGTGCTATTTTCTCTTCGCCGGAGTCAAAGATAAATTTTTACGTTGAATTATCCAACGGGATAGTTCTACAACTTCCCGGAAGTGCTAAACTTCCGGGAGGTTTACGAGTGCTCGTGCAACTGAACCTCCTGCCCGCAGTGCGGACAGCGTACCGATTTCTGACGGCTGCGGGTCATGGCTTGTGCGAAACCCGAAGCCAGAATACCCGTCGGCAGGGCAAACAACCCCACCCCCGCCATCGCCATCACTCCCCCGAAAAATTTACCCAGCGTCGTATGCGGCACCGCGTCGCCGTAGCCTACGGTGGTGAGCGTCGAAACACCCCACCAGAGCGTGGCGGGAATGCTCGAAAACACAACGGGCTGCGCCTCGTGTTCGATGTAAAACATGATGCTCGACGAAATGATGAGCATGAACACGATGAACGTGGCGCTGATGACTAGTTCCTCCTTTTTATCCTGTGCCACATTCTGGATTACTTTCAGGGCGTGAGAATACCGCGTAACCCGGAACAGCCGCAGAATCCGGAAAATCCGAAGGATCCGCAGCAAGCCCGTATCGGAACTGAAATGCGACAGGTAAAACGGCAGAATGGCCAGTAAGTGAACCAACGCTCCTAACGAAACTGCGTAGCGCAGCCGCCCCCAAACCGGGTGCCGGTAGTGCTCGTTTTCGACGGAGGCCCAGAGGCGCAGGCCGTATTCGATGGTGAAGAAAATGGCCGAGAAATACTCGAAATCGATGAACAGGCGCGGAAAGCGGGCGTTGATGTCGGGCACAGTGTGCAGCACGATGGCCAGGGCGTTGAGGGCGATGATGACCACCAGCAGGATATTGAAGGCCCGGGCCGGGCCGCTTCGTCGGCCCCCGGCGGTTTCCAAAACCTGGTACGTGCGTCGCCGAAGTTGGTTCATTTGTCGATAGCAGGTTGGTGGAGGGAAGGTACTTGCGTAATTTTGTCGGTCGAAGTTATTGAAATCGCCGTTCCTTCCGGCCTAATCCGGTTTTGTTCATCATGCGAAAGTTCGTTCTCCTGTTGTTGCTGATCTCGCCCCTGGCGCACGCCCAGCAAGTGCTCACCCTCGAACAGGCCATTCGGATTGCCCTCGAAAACAACTACCAGATTAAAATTGCGGCCAACCAGGTGCGCCTGGCCCAAAACAACAACACGCCGGGCTTCGCGGGGTTTTTACCCCTCGTGACCGGCACGGCGCAGAAAAATTTCACCAACAACAACCTCAACCAAACGTTTTTCCCGGTGGCCAACGGAGCCGCCCGCGACCCGCTGGTGCAGAGCGGCGTGGCCAACAACAACAGCCTGCTGGGTGTCAACGCGATCTGGACGATTTTCGACGGCCTGGGGATGTTCATTGCCCGCGACCGGCTGACCGAGTTGGTGAAATCGGGCGAGGCCAACGCCCAGGTGACGATTGAAACCACCGTGGCCGACGTCAGCACGGCGTATTTCGACGTAATTCGTCAGCAGCAAAATGTCGATGCCTTCCGCGACGCCCTCGACAGCATTTCCGCCGAACGGGTGCGCCTGGCCCGCGACCGCTTCGAGGTGGGGCAGGGGGCGAAGGTCGATTACCTCTCGGCGCAGGTGGACTACAACACCGACAAAGCCGCGCTCATTGCCCAGGAACAAGCCCTGCAAAACGCCAAGATTACCCTCAACGCCCTGCTCGTGCGCGACAAGGAGTCGGAATTTTCGGTGACCGACACCATTCCAATTCGCCGCGACCTCAACCTCGAAGCCCTCCGCGAACGGGCCAGGCGCGAAAACCCGGCGCTGCTGGCGGCGGCGCTCAACCGACGCGTGGCCGACTACGACATCAAGTTTCAGCAATCGCTTCTCTACCCCACTGTCGATTTACTCGGAGGCTACAACTACTCCACGCAGAACAACGGAGCGGGATTTGGGGTGAAAAACGGGCGCACGGGCGCGTTCAGCGGGGGGATTCGGGCCACCATCCCGATTTTCGACGGCTACAACCAACGCCGCCGGGTGGAAGCGGCCAAAATCAACCGGCTCATCACCGAGCAGCAGGAAGCCGACCTGCGCTTACAAATCGACGCCGCCCTTGACCAAGGCTACACCAATTACCGCAATAGCCTCCGACTGGTAGACCTGGAAACCGAAAACCTGAGCCTCGCCCGCCAGAACGTCGACATCGCCCTCGAACGCTACCGCATCGGGGTGGCCACTCCCCTCGAACTCCGCGAGGCCACGCGCAATGCCGTGGCGGTCAATACCCGCCGCATCCAGGCCAAGTTCAACACCAAAATCGCAGAGATCGAACTACAGCGGCTGAGTAGTTCGATTGTGGAATAAAACATCAACGAGGTTACGGCCCCAACCACCCCTCCGGTCGGTTGGGCGTGCGGGTATCGCCAGGCAGGCATACGGCCGTGGGTGGGCGCGACTCGAAGGGCGTGCGCGAGTACGGTTCGGGCACGGCAAAACGCCCGCCGTTTTGGGTGAAAAACAAGCCGATAGGCACCCCACTCGCATTTTGTCGGTCAAGCCAGTAGCGGAGTTTACTCACGGCTCCCGCCGCGAAATAGCCCGAAACGATCTCGTCGGCGTTGTCCAGATTCCGCACGTTGCCGATCAGGGGCGCGGGAGGGGTGTCGGCCAGGCCGCCGTTGGCCTGGGTTTGGCTGGCGAATAACTGGTAATAACGGTATGCCTCCGGTGTAAGCGCCTGCTGGCGGATTTCAACCAGCGCCCCCCGCGCTTCGTAGTACGGAATCGTGCCCGCCAGCCGACCCACAATGGTTCGACCGTTGCTGTATTGGTCGCTAAAGACGTTGATTTCCGAGCTGAACAGCAAATCCCAGCAGCGGGGTAGACAGTAGTAGTCGTACCAGAACGGCGGCTCGGGGTTGTTGGCTACGAAGCCATTCTGCCCGCAACGGGTACCATTCAACACGCTTCGCTGGCAGGAAGCACAGTAGTCCTGGCGTTCCCAAAGCGTCCAGGTCCAGCGGTAAAAATTGCGGGTATCGGCGGGATCCTCCGTGTCGATGTAAATTAAATTGGCGGGCGTAAAGGCCGTCCGTTCGGCGTTGACGATGGCCTGGGCATCGAAGCGGTCGTAGGCTTTTTCTAGTTTGGAAACGCGTTGCATCGTCTCCACACCCGACTCGTACCGTTGGCCCGCCGGCGTGCTGAATTGCAGTTGAAAGCGTTCGCCAACTTTCCCGACAAACCCGGCGGGCAGCTCGTACCGCCCCGGACTGGCTTCGCGCAGGGTCTGGGGAACGCCGTTAACACGCACCGTCACGCTGGCCCCGGTGAGGGGTTCTTCGACGAATTCGTTGAAGGGCTTCGCCAGCGAGCGGGTCAGGCGCACGAACTGAACCTCAGGCTGGTCAGTCAGGTTGGCCTCCACCACCAGCACCTCGCCTTCGAGGTTCAGGCCCACCGGCACGTAAGGTTCCACGCAGGCCAACAGCAGACTGAGGGTCAGGAGGATGTATCCCGTTTTCGACAAAAAAGCAGTTTTCCTTTTCATAAAACCTCCTGGGCTTTCTACAACTGAAAACCAAAAACTCCCACTACCGCCAGCCTTCCGGCTTCAGCGGTGTGCGGGTTTCGCCCGGTACGCAGCGCACGAACGGGGGGCGCGGTTCGCCTTTCGGCGTAACGGAAGTTGGTTCCGGGATGGGCTGCCGCCCGAACAGGCTGTAAAACAACCCCACCGACAGGGTGGTGGCGTTGCGCCGATCGAGCCAGTATTTTACCGACGAGGTACCCGAGGCCGTGAAGTACCCCACCACGTTCTCGCGGTCGTTGCTCAGGCTGCGGACATTGCCCACGATGGGGGCCGGGGGTGTATCGGCTAAACCTCCCGTGTTTTCGGCCTGGTCTTCAAACAACTTAAAGTAGCGGTAGGCCCCCGCCGTGAGGGCGTACTGCCGGATTTCGACCAGCGCGGCCTGAGCCTGGAAATAAGGAATTTTGGCCACCAACCGCCCCAGGATGGAGTTGCCATTGGAATAGGTATCGGTGAACAGGTTGAGGTCGAATCCCTGAAAAACGTCCCAGCAGGGCGCGTTGCAATTGTAGTCGTAAATCTGTCCGGGGTCGATGAAGCGATTGCCCACGCAGGTGCCGTCGCCGGTAAGGGGATCGTCGACGATGAAAATCCCCCGCTGACAAGATGCGCACCAGGTCTGGGCTTCCCAGAGGGTCCAACTCCAGCGGTAGTAGTTGCGCTCGCCGGGCGGATCCTGCGTGTCGAGGTAAATCAGGTTGGCGGGCGCAAACTGGGTTCGGGTTGCGTTGGGAAGGGCCTTCTCGTCGAACTCGTCGTACACTTTTTCAATCCGCGAGACGGGCCGCATGGTTTCTTCCGTCGATTCGTACTGCTTTCCATCGGACAAGCGGAAGCGAAGTTGGTAGCGGTGGCCCACCTGGGCGCGGAAATCAGGGGGCAGTTCGTACCGTCCGGTGCTGGTCTCCCGGAGGGACACCGGCGTACCGCCGTCGACGAACACCTCGCCTTTCACGCCTTTCAGCGCCAGTGTGGAAGATTGGCCATTGATGACTATCGAGCGGCTAATCCTGACGAATTGCGTTTCGGACAAATCGCTGAGGGTGCCTTCCACCACGAGCACGTCGGCACTGAGCGCCAGCCTGGGTTCGTAGGAATCGACGCAGGCCGAAAGGAGAAAGGGTAACAGTAGGAAAAAACGCCGCATCGGGGACTTAGAAATCGGGTTGATGAAGGAGTAGGAAAATTTAGATGCTCAATAAATTGAAAGACAGAGAGTTAACATTTTTTAGTTGAACCCCAGCGGCGGATCGCATTGAACATTTTTTTCCCTTCATCGCCAGCCCTGGGGCTGGAGGGGCGTGCGCGTATCGCTGGGGATGCAACGGGCAGAAGGCGGGCGGAAGTTGAGCGGGGGTGGCAGGATGGCGGTTGGTTCGGGAACGGCCTCGCGGCCAAATAACGCCGCGAATAGCCCCAACGACGACCCGCTACCGTTGCGGCGGTCGAGCCAGTAGCGTACCGATGAAACGGGGGAAGCCGAAAAATAGCCCACGATGGGTTCCTTTTCGTTGCTCAGGCTGCGGACGTTGCCCACGATGGGAGCCGGTGGCGTATCGGCTAAACCTCCCGTATTCTGGGTCTGATCTTCAAACAACTTGAAGTAGCGATAGGCGCCCGCCGTGAGGGCGTACTGCCGGATTTCGACCAGCGCAGGCCCAAGCTGGTAGTAGGGAATTTTAGCCACCAACCGCCCCCGGATGGGGTTGCCGTTGGAAAAAACGTCGCTGAACAGGTTCAGGTCAAAACTTTGGAAAATATCCCAGCAGCGCGTGGCGCAGCCGTAATCGAAAAAGTTGTCGCGGGGCAAGGTTCGGTCGGTCAGACAGGTGCCGTCGTTGGTGTTCGGATTACTGACCAGAAACCTCCCCTGCTGGCAGGACGCACACCAGGTCTGGGCTTCCCAGAGGGTCCAGTTCCAGCGGTAAAAATTGCGCTCGCCGGGCGGATCCTGTGTGTCGAGGTAGATCAAATGGGCGGGTGTGAAGCGGTCTCTGGCGGCGTTGGGAATACCCTGGGCGTCGAAGCTGTCGTACACCTTGCCGATGACCGACCCGGTGCTCATTGTTTCTACCGACGATTCATAGGATTTATCCCCGACCTTGAAGCGAAGCTGGTAGCGTTCACCCGTTTTTGCCCGGAAATCGCCCGGTAGCTGGTACACGCCGCCAGTCGTTTCGCGCAACGAAATCGACTGGGTACCGCCCACGACGACCTCCACGCGGGCCGCCGTGATGGGGATCGAAGCCGAGGTTTTCCCATACACCCGCGAACGGCTGAGCTTGATGGACTGGGTTTCGGGTAAATCGGTGAGGGTGCCTTCCACGATGAGTACATCGGCGTTGAGCGCCAGACTCGGTTCGTAGGGTTCGACGCAGGCCTGGATTCCCGCCAGCGCCAGACCGAGTAGTAGCAGTCCGCGACGGAAGGGACGAAAAGAGAGCATTTAAAATAAAGTAGAGGGTAAGTCACAGAATTGCGAAGCTGCAAAGTACCGAAGTGTTCGGGTTGTCCCAACGGGGGTATTCGCGTAAAAGGCGCGGTTGGTCGCAAAAAGCAGTTGTTGAATTTTGAGTTGTTGAATTGTTGATAAAAATTTACCAGGCAAGTATCAACAATTCAACAACTCAAAATTCAACAACTGCCTCACTCATCCGCCAGCGTTTGGGAGATGTTGATGCGGTAAATGCCCAGCGAAGGTAACGCGGCAGCGAGCAGGCCGATGGCCAGGGTACCGAGCAGCAACAGGCCCTCTTCGGGAAGCAAGGTGAGGGCACTGAGGTCGTAGTGAAAATTTTCCTGCACGTTTTGTCCCAATAAAAACAGGCCCAGGCGACTCAGCAAAATGCCCGCCCCAAAGCCAATGAGGGCGATCATCAACCCTTCGAGTAGCAGCAGACCGAACAGCTTGGCGCGGGTAGCTCCCATCGAGAGCATCAACGCCATTTCGTAGCGCCGCTCCTTGAGCGAATTGTAAAGCGACACGAACACGCTGATGCCCGAAATGATGATGATGGCCAGAGCGATGTATTGCAGCGTGTCGATGCCGAACCCCAGCAACGTGAACAGCCGGTTGATCTCGATGGCGGGCGAAGCGGCCATCAGTTTGGAGTTGTCGTTGATGGCGCGGGGCAACGTCAGTTTGGCCAGCGGGCTGCGCACTTTCACAAGCAGGGCGGTGATTTCCTGGCTGGGATCGTCGGTACCCTGAGCGGTTGAATCCGATTCATCCGGTGCGGCCATCATCGGCATCATCGGGCTTCGTTTGGGCTTCGGCGCTTCGCCTTCTTCTTCCTCGTGAATTTTCCAGACGCTTTCCACGGGCGTCAGGATCAACTGGTCGGCCACCGAATTGCTCGGGGCCAGCAGACCCACGACTTTGTATTTTTTATCGCCGTGTTCCTCTCCTTCGCCCGCCGTCAGCCCGTGCGATCCGGCGAATTCGTCGCCGAGTTTCAGCCCCGTGAGCCGGGCTACTTTTTCACCGACCACCGCTTCCAGAGCCTGGTTAAAAACGCGTCCTTCACCCACCTTCGCCCCGTACTGATCGAGGTACTTCGCGTTGGTACCCACGATGCGGTAGCCCTTGTAATTATCACCCAGGGCGAGCGGAATGGCCGATTTGATCAGTGGGCTGCGGGTCAAGCGCATGGCTTCGGCCAGCGGAATGTTGCCGGTGGGCGCGTCGATGTGGTAAATGGAGGCCAGAATCAATTGCAGCGGACTGCCTTTGGCCCCGATCACGAGGTCGACGCCGCGCACATTTTTGGTGAATTGCTCGCTGAGTTGCTGATTCAGAATCAGCAGCAGCGAAATAATCGTCACGCCCAGCGCCATCAGCAGCCCGCTCAGGAAACTGCTCAGGCTCCGGTCGCGGAGGTTGGCCCAGGAAATGCGGAAGAGGTTCATTTTGTAAAAATTCCTGTCATCCCGAACGTAGTGAGGGATCTTTCGCCTTTATCTCCAAGCCATTTGGCTGGCAACCGCGAAAGATCCCTCACTACGTTCGGGATGAGAGCGTGGGGGAGTTAAATGCTAATCTGCCGATTTACGCGATCCTTGAGCCGCTGATCGTGGGTGACGATGACCAGGCTGGCCTGTACGTCGTGGGCCTGCTGGGTGAGCAAATCCACGACCCGGTCGCAGTTGTCGTCGTCGAGGTTGGAGGTGGGTTCGTCGGCCAGTAACACGCGGGCGCGGTTCATCAGGGCGCGGGCAATACCCACCCGCTGCTGTTCGCCGAGGCTGAGAGCCGTTGTTTTTTTTTGCAAATGCTCCGAAAAACCCAGCCGTTCGGCCAGTTGGCGAGCGCGGGCGGCGTCGGGCTTCAGCCCGGCCAGGTAATTCGCCAGGATCAGGTTGTCCAACACACTCAGCGAATGCACAAAGTGCGGCCGTTGGTACACAATCCCAACATTCTGCGCCCGGAAGGCCACCGTGGCGGGTACCTTCATCCGGCTCAGGTCGGTGCCGTTGATGATCACATTACCGCTTTTGGGTTGGAGCAACAAGGCTAGCAGGTGGAGTAGCGTGGTTTTGCCCCGTCCCGAACGGCCCAGAATGAGCAGGGTATCGTCGTCGGCGCATTGAAGATCGGGGAAGGCAAACCCTTTTTGTGAGGTATAGGAAAACGTGAGATTACGGGTTTCAATCATGGGCTGAAAGCGTCAGTCCAGGCAGGAAAAGCCAGTCTGGTTTTCAAAAGTAGCCAAGCTCTGCAACAGTTTTGCAAAAAAAGCGGGCGAATGGAAAGACGTTTTCCGACAAGTGCCTACTTTTGCAACTCAGTTGCTAACAGATTTCATGAAACCGACTACCCTCACGTCCAAAGCCGACTACATCGGTATCACCGGCTCGGTGCTGTGCATCATTCACTGCCTGGCCACGCCGGTTTTGCTCCTGACGGTCAACTTCGCCCATGAAAGTCTGAAGGTCGGGTACCTGAGTCTGGACTACGTGTTTATCCTCGTCAATATTTTCGCAGTCTATCACGCCACCAAACACGCCCATTCAGTAGTGATTAAACGGGCGCTCTGGAGTTTCCTGGCGTTGTTTACGGCCTGTCTGCTGCTGGAGGAGGTTTCCGAAACGTTCGAGTACCTGGGCTACGCCGCCTCGTTGGGGTTGGTCGTGACGCACTTGATCAACATCCGGACGCACCATCACGAGCATGAACATTGCCCGGAGGTAGAGGCGTAAACCGGATTCGATTTTTCAACAAAAGGCCGGACTTCTGCGGGAAGCCCGGCCTTTTTTGTCTGAATCGCAGCGTCCAATCGTACTAGTTCACCGCTGTGGTTCAGACAATTAACTCTCGTAACTCAACCCGTACTTTGCCAGCACGTCGGCGGGGACGCCTTCCCAGTTGTTGGGCGTATTGCCCAGGTAGCCCAGGTCGGCGATACCGATTTTTGAGGTGAAAAAACCGGTGGCCGTGAAGTTGCGCATCTGGTTGAAAAACGCCACGCCCTGGCTCATTTCGGGCTTGGCCTTGCCGGGGTAGGCGATTTCATCCACCATTTCGAGTTGCTGCGCCTTCGTACACTCCGAAAACTGCTTGTCGTATCGCTTCACGCACTGGTTGTCGAGCCAGCGAATGCCCCCGCGCATGGGCGTTTGGTTGCGGGGCTGGTCTTTCATGATAAATTCGATAAAAGCCGGTACGCCCGCCTGCGAGGCACTGCCCGACTTGGCATCGGCAGGAATGATGATGTCGGACAGCACCGTCACGGTTTTCAATTCGTGGGGTGTGAAAAAAGTCTCGGCCATCAGCCTGGCGTCGCGCTCGGCCTCGAACTTCTGGCGGCCGCCGGGTACCTTGATGGGGACTACGGGCGGGGCAGGCACGGCGGCCTCCACCGGATTGACGGCCATGCCCAGCGAACCGAGCGTGAGGGCCTTAAGGGAATCTCTGCGTTTCATGGTTTCGATGGTTTTCCTGGCTGTTATCCTGGGCGTCAACTTCCCGGAAGTTTTGGAACTTCCGGGAAGTTGACGCCCAGGATAACAGCGCAAGCGGGTTTAGTTTAGATATTCTTCTTCTTCACCTCATCGATGATAAAATCCGAGGTGCGCCACGACATGGCCAGGATGGTCCAGGTTACGTTTTTATCACCCTGGCTCACGAACGGGGCCGCATCCACCACGAACAGGTTTTTTACGTCGTGGCCCTGCATGAAGGCGTTGAGCGCCGACTTTTTCGGGTCGTTGCCCATCCGCACCGTGCCCACTTCGTGGATGATCTTGCCGGGTTCGGCCAGGCCGTAGTTGGATTCCGGGCCGGGTTTGTTACCCATCGGCACCCCGCCCATTTCGGTGATGAGTTGCTCGAAGGTGTCCTGCATGTGCTTGGCCTGCCTGACTTCGTTGTCGCTCCATTTGTAGTGGAAGCGCAGCGTCGGGATGCCGTACTTGTCGACCGTGTTGGGGTCGATTTCGCAGTAGTTGGTTTCGAGCGGAATCGGTTCGCCCCGGCCTGCCATGCCCACGTAGGCTCCGTAAAAACGGCGGTAATCGTCTTTCAGGCCCGCGCCGTAGCCTCCGGCGGCTTTCGTGGAGCCGTCGCGGGTGGGGTACTTGCCGTTCATGCCTTCCATGCCAAAACCAAAACCGTAGCCGGGCATTCCCATGCCACCGCCGTATTCGATGTGGTAGCCACGCGGGAAGTCGAGCTTGGTGTTGTCGAGCCACCAGGGCGTAAACACGTGCATCCCGCCGACACCGTCTTCGTTGTAGCGCTTGCGATCCATGAGGGCGGGAATAAAGCCGCTGCGGCTAGCTCCGGTGGAGTCGTTTAGGTACTTGCCAACCACGCCGCTGGCGTTGGCCAGGCCAGTCGGGAAGCGGCTCGATTTGGAGTTCAACAGCAACCGCGACGACTCGCAGGTACTGGCGGCGAGCACCACGATTTTGGCCTTCACCGTTTTTTCCTGCATCGTCTGCGTGTCCACGTAACTCACGCCGTTGGCCAGGCCGGTTTGCGGGTCGGTGAGGACTTCGCGGGCCATCGCGCCGTTGATGAGGGTCAGATTGCCCGTTTTCATCGCCGGGATGCACAACACCGAGGAGGAGGAAAAGTCGGCGTATACCTGGCAGGCCCGCCCGCACTGGTTGCAGTAAAAACAAGCGCCGCGATCGTTATTATTGGGTAGGGACTTGGTCAGGATCGAAAGCCGGGAGGGAATCACCGGAATTTGCAGGTTTTTCCCCGCCTTTTTAATCATCAGTT
>Ga0163144_10019571_pt1 | contig 13608 bp, 8 predicted proteins | sample OliLak19BULKMAT1_FD_123175 | JGI IMG/M metagenome (GOLD analysis project Ga0163144, IMG submission 123175) | Freshwater microbial mat bacterial communities from Lake Vanda, McMurdo Dry Valleys, Antarctica - Oligotrophic Lake LV.19.BULKMAT1 | ecosystem: Environmental > Aquatic > Freshwater > Lake... | reverse complement strand
TTTGGGGGAGAAGCAGAAGGCGCTGGGCTACTATGAGCAGGCGCTGCCACTGAGGCGAGCGGTGGGGGACCGGGGAGGCGAGGCCACGACGCTGAGCAATTACGCCTCCATCTGGCAGCAGACTAACCCTTCGTTAGCCGTATGGTTTGGCAAGCTTGCCCTCATGGTGAGCCAAAGTCTCCGTAAAGATGTTCGGGGTATGTCACTCGAGCAACGTCGAAGCTTGGATCAGCAGTTTGCGCCTTACTTCACCTTTACAGCCGATAAACTGTTGCGCCTCGGTCGTGCCGAGGAAGCGCAACAAAGCCTCGATCTCCTGAAGGCTGCAGAGAGCTTTGTCTACGGCAAAACGGATAGCCTGAACTATCTGGACCGGCGACTGGCACTTACAACTCGTGAGCAAACTGCGGTTGACGAGTACGAGAAGCAGTCTGGCAAGATCGAGGCATTGGGCATGGAGCGCAGCCAGCTCAACGTCAAGTCCCCGCGAACTGATGCCGGCGACTCTCGAATCGCGGAGATTGACCGCGCCTTGGACGAAGCCGGCCAGTGGCTTCGGGATTGGTTGAAGGACCTTGAGGTGTCCTTTCGGTCCAAGCCCGAAGGGCGTGACCCGGCCCTTCGCTTGCCAGAGGTCGAGCGCTTGCGGGAAACGTTGCGACAGTTAGGGCCGCAGAGTGCCGCATTGTATGCGCTGGCGACCGAGGATTCTTATTTCGCGATGCTGATTAGCGCCGACAGCCACCAGGTGTTTCAAGTCGATATGGCTCAAAAAGTGCTGTCGGGGAAGATCGAAGCCTTTCGCAAAGTTCTGCAAAACCCTGGCCTTGATCCAATGCCACTGGCTCAGGAACTGTACAGATCAGCGATCCCAGTGGAATTGCGGAAGGAACTGGACCGGCGGGGCATAAAGCACTTAATGTGGTCACTGGACGGACGCCTTCGCTATTTGCCCGTGGGAGCACTGCATGATGGAGAGCGTTATCTGGCGAGTATTTACACGCACTCAACGTTTGCACCCGCAAACGAGGACCGGCTGTTGGCGGCAGTGCCGCGCGATTGGAAGGGAGTGGGCTTCGGAGCCTCGGATGGTGCCCCCGGTTACAGCCCCTTGCCCTCGGTAAAGGAGGAGCTTCTTGGGATCTTCAGTATGAAGGCTGGCGACCGGCCCGTTCAGGGGCAAGAGTTTTTGAACAAACAGTTCACGAGAAAGTCACTGCTGGAACATGCCTGCAAGTGCAACGTCGTGCATATCGCTTCTCATTTCGCATCCCGATCCGGGGAGCCGGAGAACTCGAAATTACTGCTAGGGGATGGATCAGAGATTAGTTTGGCGGATCTGGAAGCAGTGCCAGGGTTGTTTACAGGGGTGGATCTGTTGACCCTTTCGGCTTGCGAAACAGCCCTTGGGAATCAGACGGGTGACGGGAGGGAAGTCGACAGCATCGCGAACATTATGCAACGCTTGGGTGCCAAGGCAGTGCTGGCGAGTCTGTGGAGCGTGAATGACCAGTCCACGGCGTTATTTATGCAGGAGTTTTATAAGGTCAGACAGGCGAACGCCGGGATGACGAAGGCCGAGGCGCTGCAGCGGGCGCAACTTGGGATGCTGGAAGGCAAGGTCAGGGGTAAAGGCTGCGGCGCACAGCGCATGGGTTCGGAGCAGAAAGAAGCTGGAACGGCGCCGGGTTATCTCTGCGATGGGGAACGACCCTACGCCCATCCTTATTATTGGGCACCGTTCGTGTTGATGGGGAACTGGAAGTAAAGAAACTTTAATCGAAGCCAACGCGCTGTTCTTCGCAACGGAGCCTTGGACTACAAGGAGACATGCATGCAATTGGCATTTGATGCGGGAATCGAAAAGCTCGCAAAATTAGCGGGAAGCGACAGAAATCGCAACTCAGCAATTCTCGCACTTCAGGATCTCTTTCCAAACGTTCCCCATGTGAAGGATGACATTTTCTTTCCAACCTATTCGGTAAGGCGCATCCTCCAATCGAAAGAGCTGACAGGCGTTGAAGAGGCTGTGGATTGGAGGTTGGCCGAATGGGTCACAGAAGCTGCTCTCGTTTATATTGGAAAATTGGCGGAGTCACCATCATCCAATGCGAGCATGGCTTTGGCCAAACCACTCGTCGATGCTGGCCTAGGTCTACGTGCGGCCTTGCTCCTGAGTGAACTCCTGGCGGATGTCCGCGAGGCGGATGCAATCCAGGAGAAGATCTTTCGGCTTATCTACTTTGCGGGCAAGGATGTTAACGATACTGTTGTTTGGCTGTTGAAGACCTACAACAGTTTCCGATCGTCATGCCTTAAGGACACGGGTGGAGACGATGACCTTGAGGCGCTGATCGATGCCGGGCGAACGCTGACTGCCAACGCCTGCCGTTCGGTCGAAGAGCTTATTGAAATCGAACTAGCAGCAGAAAATCCTGAATGGGATTTGAAAAAACTTCACAATTCTGGTATTCGGCCTCCAGGATCGACAACGCGTATCTTAGACGGCATCCGGGCTGGCAATTTTCGTATGTGGCATGCGATTACCAACCCAGACTTTTACGACAAGCAGATCCCGAAGTCTGAGCGTGAAAGTTCGAGGATGAGCCAGTTGATCTTGAATACCGCGAAAACGCATCCAAACGTCCCAGAGAACACAGAGCGTCTCAAAGCCTACGTCCTGAGATCTTTGAGCAACCTGCGTATTCGCCAGATTGTCGATCAGCCCAAGCATGATCCATTGGAAAAAATGGACGAAGACGGCGCGCCTGTGGATGGGACCGCACGAATGATCAGAGCGGAATGGTTGTGGGAGGAATTGATGGTGATCCGACAGGGCAACTTCGTGGAGAAGTTTCACCGGGTGGAGACGATGTTTCAGCAGGATCATCCAGAACTCGTGCGTACATATGAGGTTTGCTTGATAGACGAACGCACTGCCAGCAAAACAATTGGTTCCCAGGCGCTAGTGCTAAATGTTGATGGATCGACCATTAAGCGAAGACTTATCGTTATTCGCGAATATTTTGCGCGACAACTGCGGGAAGAAGGATTGGACGTTGGCCATTACGAGCGGAGGCTGCTCTCCGATAAATTTGAGAACCTCTATCAATTAGTAGAAAATCGCATACAAGGTGCACTCGGCGCTAAAGTAGGGGAGGGAAGGCGGCTTCTCTTGACTGAGGCTATTCAAGCTCTTAGTCAAGATCAGCCGGAATCATTCGATCTTCTCAAGGAAAGGTATCTCGATGATCAACGCCCGATTGAGATCGCGCGCAAACGAACACTTGAGACTGCGGAACTAAAAGATCGGCTTCAGTTAATTCAGGAGAATCTGGCTCAACGCATGAAGCAGATCGATGGACATAAGTCCGATCAACTAAACGCGATCCTAAACACTTTGTTCCAGGTAGATGGCGACCTTGCGATTCCCTTTGACTTGCTGTTCCGGGCGGAGCCAAAGCTAGGGATAAAGGAGATAGCTCTCTGGTTGGGGATCAGTTCTGTTCAACTGCATTATCTACGGCAGAGAATCTCTTCTAGTCTGAGTGATCAGTTAAGCTTAAAGGGCTTTTCGCTGGAAGACTATCGCGACTATTCTCCTGATCAACGACTGGATGCCTTGTTTGGCCGTATCTTGGAAATTCAGAAGACGTTGGGGGGCCGATCAGCGAATGTGAAGCTGGAGCGACAGGATATGAGGAGGGCAATTGTTTCCTTGATCCCCGTGCCATTTTCAATCGCACAAATCTTAAGTTGGGAGTTAAGCTCGGCCGCGGATACCACTGAATTGAGTAGGTTGGCTGATCGCACTGTCGAGTTCGCATTGGCTGTGGATGCCACGTTTCGTCGTATCTTGGAAATTCAGAAGACGTTGGGGGAGCGATCAGCGAAGGTGAAGCTGGAGCTACAGGATATGAGGAGGGCAATTAGTTCTTTGAGCCCCGTGCCGTTTTCGGTCGCAAAGATCTTAAATTGGGAGTTGAACTCCGCCGTAGACACAACTGAATTGATTAGATTAGCTAATCGCACTGTCGAGCGCGCATTGGCTAGGAAAATAGCTCAGGAGAAAAAGTTGGAGGACAAACGGGTTGAGAGCGTTTAGGAGTCAAGTTGACACGTTAAAGCTCCAGCAATTTCTTCGCCAAGCCGAGTCGCTGTCGGGCGAAGATGCTGAGCGTCTACTCGGTGAGCACTTCGAATTGGGCGAAGAGTTCAGGCAGGAAGCGCTGGTTCTTTTTGAGCGAAGGCAAGAACAAAAGAAGCAGAAACTCATCGCGGAACCAAATTCACAAGAGCGCGAAGAACTCAATCAGGCTGGTTATGAGGTGAAGACGAAGATTGGGCAAGGCGCAGGGGGCTTCGTTTACTTGGTGAGGCAGCACAGCACGGGACAGTTGGTGGCTATCAAGATGCCGGCCCGTTCCTTCAGTCCCGCTGTGGAGGCGCACTTTCGCCGTGAGATCGAGCACTTAACACGGGTTCGTCATCCGAATCTGATTCATCTCTACGACGCAGGGGTGACCTATAAAGGGCGACCGTATTTCGTAATGGAGTACGTTGTCGGCCATGACCTCCTCACTTATTGCAAAGACCGCGGGAAGCGCTTAGAAGAGAGGCTCCAACTGATGGTCGAAGTCTGCAGCGCCGTCGCGGAATTGAACCGACAGCAGGTCATTCACCGGGACCTCAAACCTCAGAACGTGATGGTTACCAATGATGGTCACCCAAAAATAATTGATTTCGGTCTAGCGCAAGTTACTTGGGCCGATTGGCGTGACGAGTGGCTTGCCCGAATGCTAAGCGAGCCCGGTTTGAGCCCAGACTATGCTCCGCCCGAACAAGAGGATCCACGACGCCGGATGGACACTTCAGCGGATTGTTTTGCTTTGGGGCGGATCCTACTTGAGCTTCTTGCCGGCGGTTTATGCGATAAGAGACAACCAGTACCGCCGAGTCAGTTCCCGGTATTAGCTGACTACCTGATCCTCGGATTTGGCAGCGACAAAGCGCTTCGAGATCGGTATCGTGGAGATTTGGATGCGATCGTCCTTCGGGCCACTGCGGTAGAACCCGGCAACCGCTACCGCGACGCAGGCTCTTTAGGAGAAGACCTGAAGCGATATCTGGAAGGTCGTCCAGTTAGCGCAGTGCCGAATACTACCGCCTACGAAACCCGCCTCTTCGTGCGCCGCAATCCCCGCTGGGTGGCTGCCGTAGCCTTTTTAGTTCTCAGTTTGGCTGTAACCGCAATCATTGCACTAGTTCTGAAAACTCGGGCCGAAGAACTCGCGCGCTCGGCTCTCGAAAGCAAGACTCAAGCCCAGGAGGCTAGGGCAATAAGCAGCAAGTTCGCCAGTGCTCTTGACGAAGTCGTGAACGGCCATTACAAACAGATATTGGACGACGCGAGCATGCAGCAGCAGTCTATGAATAACCTCTACGTTGAGTTGGCAAAGCAGTTCCAGGAGCCCGAAACAGTTCAATACACTTTTGTCAATCGTGCGCTGAAGAATATGACCAAAGAAGACTCTCGCTACAGCGAACTCGATGGCATTAGTGTTTCGCTGGCGAAGAAAAACGGGTATCCGCCGAGGGGCTCCACCTTCAATCTGCCGCCAGGGATTACGCCTCTTTCATCCCTGCAGACTCTCTTAAAGCTAACACTCACTCAAATTCAGAAGACTGCTACGCTCCCTGATCTGTCTTCGCTACGAGAATCAGTGAAGCGAGCGGCCCCATTTCTTAAAGAGGATGCAGAGAGCCGATTATCAATTCATGATATCCTCTGCGGAAGCGATGCATCGCAGAGGCAGCTGAGATCGGCGCTGCCAGAATTAGGAGGGTTTTGTAAATGAGATGTTTTATTCTTCTACTACTTGTAGCTTCGGTCCAATCCAGGGCTGCAACTCGTCACGCCTTTGTCGTTGCCATTGACAAATACTACGAGGGGTTGTGTACGCCCAAAGATCAAAAGGATCGCGGCTTTACGCTTACGCCGCCGAAAGGCTCCAAAGGCTGTCCCACAGAAAGCGATCCGAATCTCAAAAACGCTGTGGCGGATGGAGATCGATTCGTCGGCATGCTGAAAGGCCGGTTCCTGTTTACTCAAACTGAGATCACCTATTTGAAGAATCAACAAGCTACGGCCAGTGCGATTCTGACAAACCTTCGAATGGTAATGAAAAAGCTGCAAGCCGGTGATCAGGCTATTTTTTATTTTGCCGGTCATGGCACTCTGGTTCACAACATCAGCGAACCGAATAATAAACGGGAGGCTTTGGTGCCATGGGACTTCTTGCAGGGTACCTATCCCATTTTGGACTTCGAACTGTTTCGAATCTATGAGGCGGCAACAAAGAAACAGATCCAACTCACTGTAGTCATTGATAGTTGTTTTGGTGGCGGGATGGCCCGGGGAACCAGGCTGAGACGCATGCCGGAATTCCGATCCGTAAAGCAGTCACCAGCGAAATTTGAGGGACGAGGAACATTTGCCTTCATTGCAGGCGCACGAGGCGAACAACCCGCTACTGATGCACCAAAAACTTTTACGCAAGCGTTGGTTGAAGTGGTTGAAGACAATCCCATGGATTTATCAATTTCTGATCTGGCAAGACTGACCCAATCGAGAATGTTGTATAAACAGTCGCCTGTGGCTGAAGGTGAAGCGAGCGAAACCGTAAGTATTGTGGGTAAGTCCATTAAGCAGGATGCGCTCACTTACCTCATTACAAAAGTTGAGGGAGCCAAGATCACCATTGGTGCGGGGCAAGCGAATGGGCTTGCAGTAGGCTCAGGCTTCGTTCTTGAGGGGAAGGAAGCAAGCAGCTACAAGCTTGTAGAATTGGGGCCCGCTCAAGCATTGCTGGAACCAGAAACAAAGGTTTTGCCTTTGGTAAGGGCGGGCATGCGGGTAAAACTGGTTCGCAGGGTTATGGGACAGAAAGATGGAATGCGCGTTTACATGCCTTCCGCACTGCCTACCTCGAAGGAGATGGAGAGTCTTCGGTCCTGTCTGGCAAACACGGACCCTGGTTTGGACGCGAAAGGCGAGACTGCTTATCGAGTTGCATGGAGTGGTTCTAATTGGGAGTTGACCTCTCCAGATGGTAAGGTGCGGCCATTCCAGTGCGAGATATTAAGATCTCTGAATGGGGTCGCCTTGACGGTCGCCATCCCGCCGACGAAAGATCTGAAGGAGAAACTGCAGACTGGCTTGGGTGCCTATCAGGACCTGATTCAGGAAAATGTCGATGCGCCGTATGAAGTAATCGGTCGAATCCGCGAAGGCAGTCTGGAGTATGCGCTTGCCAAGCGATTCCCCGGCAAAGATGAAATGCTGGCTTCCGTTACCAAATGGAATCGAGACTGGAAGGTTGTGCGAAATGCAGCGAATCAGGCGGAACCATTAGAGTATCCTGAGGAAACCGAAAACGTAGACTGCGGCAAGCAAATGGAATTTTGTTCACAGATGCTCGTTCGCCGTATTCAGCGAGCCCGGATTTTGATGGACTTGCTCTTGATGGAATCCACGTCTAGCCACGTCATTTCTGACGAAAAGATTGAGCCCAATCCCTGGCGCATTGAACTGCGCGAAAAGGCTGGAAAAGAATGTACGCGCCAACGGGCGACGGAAGCAGTTGCAATGAAGCAATACTGCTTGGTTGCGGCATATAGCGGACCACGAAACGAAAAGTTAGGCTGGTATTTGCATGTCATTACTATTGACGGCGCAGGACTGCTCAATTCCTATCGGCTTGATGAAAAAAAATACTTCGACGACGTTTTGATTTACCAGGAGTTCTATTCGATACCATCTGAGGGTAACCGTGAGAATTTTTTCCTCTTCGCCACTACTGAAGGATCGCTAAGCCAGCTTCAATTGACGGAGGAGTTTCAGAAACCTCCTGTCACTGGTAGAGGCAGAGGAATGAGGTCTCCGACCGTTGGATTTAATTCCGCACGGGCGAGTTCGCCTCGTCCTTCAGCTTGGGCACTTACGTCAACGACGATCCCCATTCGACCAAACAGCAACTAAACAAGATATGAAGTTAAAAGGACAATTGAAAATGATGCCAATGATTCTGATACTCATAAGTCTGTGCTCACTCGCGTTCGGGCAACAGAAGCAAGTTCCAACGAAACCCCAAGCGCCAGGCCGAACGAGCGGTACTGGCCCCGATTCGCCGCTCATAAAGATGTTGGAAGAGCGGATGGGGTCTGTAGTGACAGTCGAAGTGAATCCTAAGGGCGCAAAGGCCTCCCCAATAATTGGATTCACTCCTGGACAAACCAAAGAGATCCCTTTGCCCAAGCCCAAACCCTATGAAAACAGTTTTTTCACAACAAAAACTGGGGCGTCTGGTTCTGGCTTCATCATTAGAAGCGCGAACGTCGATTATGTCGTTACCAATGCTCACGTCGTTCGCGATATAAACCTAGTGAAGATTGTTGTTATTAGTTCTGCAGGGAAGCGCTATGCGATGGAGTTTGTTGGAGCAGACAGCATACGCGATATCGCCGTGTTGAAATTTGTGGATCGTCCAGCATCAGAGATGATTCCCGCAAGTTTTCGACTGGAACCCGTTCGAGTCGGGGAAAGAGTTTACGCGCTGGGAACTCCTCTGGGCCGCTATCCTTCGAGCGTATCTGACGGAATCGTAAGTGGAGTTAATCGGCAAAGTGTGGGCACTTCCGCCGGCTATATTCAGTCCACTGCCGCGCTATCTCCAGGGAACAGTGGAGGTCCACTCGTGGATGCTTCTGGAAGGGTTGTTGGTGTAAACACTTGGGGCGCTGTGGATTCCAATACCTCGATCTCACAATTACAATTGAACTTCTCCTTGAACGGAAAGTTGGCATCGGATACGGTGGACCAGATCATTAAGAATAAGCGAGTGATCCGAGGCAGTTTGGGCCTGTTGATCGCAGAGCCTGTAACTGACGAAGTCGCATTCATCATCGCGTATGCCCATGAAGATCTTCCGGGTGAAATCAGCAAGAAGTTGACTGGCCGTCAACTCGTGTCTTTGGATGGGGATGAGCTGCAAAACTCAGTTCAGCTTTTCGGACTGCTCGATGCTGTGCAACCGAATCAATCGGTAAAGCTTGGTTTGGGGGCTACCGCGACAGAGGCTGCTGAAGTGGTTACGATTATGAGCTCGGAATTGACTGACAAACGACTCGAGCTGATGGCAAGAGCTTATCTCGAAGCGATTCTGGGATTGAAGGCGACTCAGCAGGGCGATGCACTACAAATCGAGCTAAGTAAATCGAAATTCTGTGAGCCAGTGCAATTCGAATTGAAAGAACTATTGGGAAAGCTTGTTCCTGAAAAAAGGGAAGTGGTCACGGCCGAATTTAAATCCACTCTTGCGGGATCACTTGGAGTTAAAGACGGCAAACCTGTATTGAATGGTGATGACTTATATGGAATTTATAAGACTCGGGACTTGTACCTCTTGGTTCGCGCCAAATCCAACCAAGGACTGCTTACCTTCATGTTCGAAGATCAGTCCAAGAGCTACGCACTAATTCTAGTTCCCATGGTTGAAGGGGAACGTGTTCAATTCCTAATTCACTAAGATGATGATCCACTGGCTTGTTCTCATTGCACTAACGTCCACGGCGATTCTGAATGGCCAAGACGCTGTCCAGTTGATTTTTGATCGCGTCGCTGGCACATTTCTGTTGCGTGATCCTCGTCGTCCCCCCACTCTTCGGGTTGCAGCATCGAAAGAAGGGACGTCTGCTAGTGCTGCCTTCTTCGATCCAGAGGCTCGTGAGATCGTCATTGACCAAAGGCTGATCGATCACTTCCGGTCGAATTCAGCCTTGGGCGATGACGCGATTGCGTTCGTTTTGGGGCATGAGTTGGGTCATTTCTATGGCGACGATACTCTGAGATTAGGCGTCGCTTCAAGTTCCAGCTCAAGTCCCGAAGCTTTGGAAAAGCTCCGGCGGATCGAGGAGCAAGCCGACTGGAAAGCGCTTTTACATAGTCACCTTGCCGGATATCGGGGGGCCATTGTGGGTCCTACGGCAATCCGCGCGCTCTATGGCTTTTACGGTCTAAAGCCTGAGTTGCCTGGTTATCCAAGCTTGGAGGCTCGTGCAAGCGGCACCGATGCACTTGTCCAGTATCTGAGTCGGCTGCTCCCACTTTACCCGCTGGCGACAGCCCTTATTCTGAATGGAGACATCGCGGAGGCAAGTATGATTCTGGAGCACTTGAGTGATCGTTTCCAAAGTCCGGATCTCTTGCATAACGCTGCAGTCTTGCAGGCCCGGTTAGGGTTATCCAAGACGCCGAAGGTGGTTCGCTATGCTGCCCTGTATCCGTTCCTCTACTCCAGTCAAAACAATCTGGCGAAGAGTATAGGGGAGATGCGCGGTGGCGATTCTGAGGACGGCCGCGTTTACCTGGAATCCGCTGAGCAACGCTTTAGGCAAGTCTTGCGGTCGGCACCACAAGATCCTTCCACTCGAATCAACCTTGCCCTTGTGCTGGATCTTCTGGGGCGAGCAGGTGAAGGGCTCAGGCTGCTGAACGGAGACGAAAGCTTTGCTGGGTCAATGCAGACTCACCGTTTGATGGCACAGGCCATTTTGTGGCACCACTCTGGGCAGACTGCCAAAGCTGCGCAAACCATTCGTGGCCTCAAAGCGAACAACAAACCACTTTGGGATGCCTTCATCAAGAATGTTCCTCCAGCGGTGGTAGTTCAAGCCAAAGCTCAGCTATCCTGCCCGGATCTCTTGCAGCTGGCGGAGCGATCGGGTTTCGGCTCGAGCTCCCTCTGGACTGGCGCGCAGTCCGTGAAAGGAATCGGCAAGATTCCTGGCGATTCCTATGACCTCAGTTTGCAGACCGTGCATTCTCAAGTGGCTCTTGCCGCCCGGACGCGCAGCTTTCAAACGACGCTGCAAGTGGTGCAACCTTTGAAATTGCATGACGCCGAGCAACAGGAGCTGAGCTCCTTTCTTCGCCAGTCCACCCCGACAGCTGAACTCGCAGGATTCCCGATTTCCTATCGGTTTTTCAGGGCCGAAGCCTGTAGTTTTGCGCTTGGAGAGCGAAGTGGAAAAGTTATCGAAATGCTCTTTATCGGCAATAGTTGGTAAGAAGTTGACTTGCCCCTTGCATTCGGAATGCAACTGAATCGGCAAAATTCATCAACGTCCGCCAGACCCTCTGCGCTTTTCCTTGAGCTCGATCCCTTTCAGAAATGTGCGGTTATAACCGCCATCTAACAAAGAGGAAAAGAAAAAAATGAACAAGTTCATGATGGTTTCCACGCTGGCACTGATGCCGACACTACTTATCGCCGAAAAGCCCAGGGTCGCTGTGGCGCACTTTGAATACGCCACGGTACGTAACCTGGTGATCGAGATGTTCGGAAGTGATGTGGACTTAGGTAAAGGTATTGCGGATATGGTGGAAGCAAAACTGGCGGAATCCGGTCAATTCCGTGTATTTGAGCGGCGTCGCATGGGCGTTGTGATGGCCGAGCAGGACGACAGCAATTCGACGCGTTTCGATCCGCGCACTGCCGTTAAGCTGGGTCAGCTAACGGGAGCCGAGTATGTTTTGCTGGGAAGCATTACCCGCCTGGGCAGGGATGATGGCAGAAAGGGGTTAAACATGGGCTCCTACCTTGGGCGTTGGGTCCCTGGTGGCGACTTCGTGATTGGCAAAGGCAAGGCAAAGGCCGTGGTTGGCCTCACTCTCAAATTGGTCAACGCGAGAACCGGCGAGATTATTGCTCCTGCCGAGGCTGTTGGCCAATCTGCTCGCACCAGTAGCAGCCTTGGTGGATTGATTACCGTTGGCGGCCGCTCAATTTCAGGTGGCACTCAGATTACTGCTGAGAACTTCGGCGAGACCATCCTTGGCGAGGCTGCCTCCGACGCGGCAGTCAAACTCACTGCCCAATTGACAAAGCCGGAAATGTTGGCTCGCTTTAAGTCCCAACCCGCCGCGGAAATGAAAGTCGCTCGAATCGCCAACGGGTCCGTGTATCTTGCCGGCGGTGAGTCCACGGGACTGAAGCCGGGTGATGTGGTCGAGATCCATCGGATCGTGGAAGTGATTCCAGATCCCGACAATCCCTCAAGAGCCCTCGATATCATCACCAAGATGGTGGGCGAAGCGACCATCCTTGAGGTTCGAGAGCGGATGACGGTTGCCCGCCTCGATGGGACTATCGACGCAAAGGAGGAAGTGCAATTCATCGCAAGGCGCCGCAGCTAAGTTGCGCGCGTGATTCCTGGGCTGGTGGAGGATACCTTATCCCTCGCCAGCCCAGCGTTTTTGTGAGATGACATTATGCAAGACACACTCAACTTCCTCCCTCATGCAGAGAGACTAGCCCAACTGGACCCAGCGCTCGACTACTCCTTCGAGAGTCTTGCCACACTCGACTGTTTTCTCAGTTGTCTCCGACAAGGGCTGCTCGAAAAGCAAGTCTCTCCAGACCAGATGCATTGGTTGATCGTAGGCGCAGGTTCCTACTTCGCCGAAGTCCTACGCCGGGCGGTGGGTGCTCAATGGGTCAACTCCTCAGAGCAGGAGGAGCCCTGGCTCGAGACCCCTAGCGGACCCGCGTTCCCGTTCCGGCTCGTGCGCGGAGCTCTCTTAAAAGAAGTGCAAAACGGACTAGTGTTGGCAGCGGCCGAGTACGGCAATCGAGACTTTGCTTGGGAAAGTGAGGACAGCCGATAGGAAAATAAACTGCATTACTTAAGGCCGACCTGCGCTTTTCCCGCCGTTTGTTGCTTCTCTCAATGATGGACAATAAATAAATCCGTAGTTAAGGATAAGGGAATGCCCGGTAGATCGTAGAAAGTAGCGACTCTCAAGCTTCGAGCTTTGATAGGCTCGGAGCAGTTTTTCTGGCAAGTAAAAGAAAGAGAGTCGCTATGAAGAAAAGATATCAGATTGAAGCGCAACAGGCCGTAAAGGGGCTGGACAAGATAGCCGAGGACCCGAGCCGGACGGAGCAATTAGAGCTGCCGATGGCGGAGATGGTGGGGTGGCTGCGACAGAGCGTGGACGAGTTGGTCCGGCAGGCCGGGGTACAACTGGTAGGTCTGTTGATGGAGGCGGAGGTGAAAGTGCTGGTGGGCGAACGCAGCCAGCCGCAGCCGGAACGCACGGCCAACCGTTGGGGCACCGAGCAGGGTTACTGCGTGGTGATGGGACAGAAAGTGCCGATCACGCGGCCGCGGGTGCGCGGGGTTGGCGAGCGAGAAGTGCGGCTGGGAAGTTACGAGTTATTCCATCGCGGAGAGCCCCTTACCGAAGCGGTTGTGGAGTAAGTTGATGTGGGGTTTGCGCACGCGCCAGTACGGTCAGGCGGTGCGGCAGTTTATGGAATCCTATGGGCTCGAGAAGAGCGCGGTGAGCGAGCACTTTATCGAAGCCAGCCGGACCAAGCTGAAGGAACTGATGGAGCGGCGCCTGGAGAAGATGAACTTTTGCGCCTTACTAATCGACGGCACACCATTCGCGGGCCAGACGATGATTGCCGCGTTGGGCATCGGCCAGGATGGGCGCAAAACGATCTTGGGGATCCGGCAAGGGGCCACCGAAACCGCCACCGT